>Ga0209059_1000309_pt1 | contig 22251 bp, 23 predicted proteins | sample GraSoiAngelo_151_FD_186165 | JGI IMG/M metagenome (GOLD analysis project Ga0209059, IMG submission 186165) | Grasslands soil microbial communities from the Angelo Coastal Reserve, California, USA - 14_1009_12_20cm (SPAdes) (version 2) | ecosystem: Environmental > Terrestrial > Soil > Grasslands ...
GTTTGCAGGCAATGTCCATGGCGTTGTCGTCCAGATCGCGACGCTCACTGGCTTATCAGTTGGTAAACCGATTTTCGCCACTTGGTCGGGAGGAAGCGAGAATCGCACGTAAACCGCGCTGTCGTCCCGATCCTGGTATTCCACTTCGGCTTCGGCTAGCGCGGTTTGCGCACCTGTGCTCCAAAAAACCGGCTTCTTCGATTGATAAACGAGGCCTTCGTCAACGAGTACAGCGAAAGCGCGCAAGATTTCTGCTTCATATTTGGGGTCCATCGTCAGATACGGATTCTCCCAATCACCGAAGACGCCGAGCCGTTTGAATTGCTCGCGTTGGATGTTGACGAACTTCCACGCAAACGCTTCCGATTTTTTGCGAACTTCCAGGGGAGAAAGGCCGCGGGATTCCTTGACGACCTTGTATTCGATCGGCAGTCCATGACAATCCCAGCCCGGTACGTACGGGGCGCGTTTGCCGAGCATGGTCTGCGATTTTACCACGAAATCTTTGAGGATTTTGTTGAGCGCCGTGCCCATGTGCACGTCTCCATTGGCGAATGGCGGCCCGTCATGCAGTACAAATAATTCGCGGCCCTCCCTCGACTTCTGAATCTGCTGGTACAGTCGCGTCTCTTCCCACTCCCGGAGCATTTCCGGCTCTCGCGCGGCGAGATTGGCCTTCATCGGAAACTCCGTGCGTGGCAAATTTAGAGTATTTTTGTAGTTCCGACTCATGGCAGGGAGGGCGAGGCTACGTAGCATTCACCGTCGCGCAAATCAACGCATGCATCGAGACATGCGGCGGGAACACGCGCAACGTAACAGTGTGTAAAGCAACTTTGCCCCCCATGACAACGTCTGAGAAATTGAAGGACCCGTTGCGTATTTTCGTTCTGGCGGATACGCACGATCGCTTACCGGAAACGGTTAGAGAAATCGCCACAGGTGCTGATGAAATCTGGCATCTTGGCGATGTTTGCATGGAGACCATTCTCGACGAGCTCCGCGCGATTGGGCCTCGAGTCACTGTGGTGCGAGGGAATTGCGACAGCAATTACGAATGGCCATTGGTTGTCGATCTTGTGCGAGGGGGATTGAAGTTTCGCCTACAACACGTGCCGCCTGATCATTTACCTAACGACGTCGATATCGTCTTGCACGGACACACGCACGTTCCGCGACATGAAAAACGCGGGAATGTTTTATTTTTGAATCCCGGATGCGTGACGCGACCAAACCGCGGTTCTCCGCCGAGCGCGGCATGGCTTGAAATTGCAGATGAAAAATTTACTTGGAGGCTGGTTCCGCTCCGTTGAGCTCAATTCCGCGCACGCTGGACCCGAACGACAGATTTTTGTTAGGCAACGTCAGCGAAGCGCGAGTCGCAAGCCTGCTACTTGCTGATTGACTCCAGAGTTTAAGATGATTGCCCGGCGCGCGCCCGCCACTGTCATGCGTGAACGTGCAAGCCGCAATGAAATAGCTGAGTCGGCGTGAAGCACAGGTGGAAGCTCCCCATGCCGCAGGGCTTGGACTCCTAAAATGACTTGCCACAGGCCCGAGGCGCCTACGCTTTCGCCCACTGCTGGCTTTGCCGCGTAAGTAACGGCGTCTGGTATCACCTGCTCCAACGCTCCCTGTTCTGCCTGATCGATGAACGTGCCGTTGGCGCTGGAGATCACAAAGTCGACTTCGACTTGGCTGAGATCACGCACTATTCGCTTCAGAATTTCCTCTGCTTCCGCTCGCTTCCCGTAACAGCCGCCTGGATGAGCGCATTCGATCGTAATCGACCCTTCTCCTGCCTCCGCTGCGCTACGGCGTGGCAGGCGCGCGAGCACGATTGCTCCTGCGCCTTCGCTTAAAATCATTCCCCGCTTTTGTTTGCCGAATGGCTCAATTGGAGGCGCAGAACGAAGCAAACGCCATCGCCGATAGGCGTCGCATAAAAGCCAATCGATTTCTTCGGTGCCGACGACCAGGCAATAATCAAGCGACTTATCCATCATCACGTCTTCTGCCATTTTTATCGCCAGGAGGCCCACGGCCCCGTCGCCGACGACAGTATAAGTTGTCCCGGTCACACCCAGAATTGCCGCGAGATGGCTCGCCGGGGCATTAAATACCGTTTCCGGAAACAAGAGAGGACTGGCCGACTGCGCACCGGTCTCAACGACATCGCGGTAGAAGCGCTTGGTATAAATCACACCTCCGTTGGAGATCGCGAAGATTAGCGCAATTCGTCCCGCATTTTGCGAATCCACCTTTACCCCGGCGGCCTGCAAGGCCTCCAAACCTGCGGTTGCAGCAAATCGCGAAATCACACTGGCCCGACGAAGGCGTGGATGCGCCAAGCCGGTCACCGCCGATTCGGGTACGCGGAAGGCGCTGTAGGACCGATCGGCAAACTGCTCAGAAATTGGTGTTGCGGACGCCTCATCGCCGCGAAGCAGTCGCTCCCATACAGCGTCGACGCTATTTCCAAGAGGGGTCACCCACCCCATTCCGGCGATCGCCAGACTCATGCTTCAACTCTACGTATCAGAATCGAAGCATTCGTCCCGCCAAAGCCAAAAGAATTCGAAAGCGCCATACGTACCACAGCCGGTCGCGATTCGTTCGCTACAACATTCAGGTCGAGGCGGTCATCCAAAGCGTCAAAATTAATGTTGGGAGGAAGAAATTGATGGCGGAGCGCCAGCAAAGAGATGACGGCTTCGATCGCGCCCGCGGCACCCAGCGAATGGCCCATCATGCTCTTGGTCGAACTCACAGGCACGCCATTAAACAACTGGCTGATCGCCTTCCCTTCAGCTGCATCATTAAATATCGTGGCAGTTCCGTGTGCATTGATGTAATCGACTTCGTCTGCAGAAATCTCCGCGCTCTGAAGAGCCCGTTCCATCGCCTGTCGCGGTCCAACACCGGAAGGATCCGGCTGCGTGATGTGAAAATTATCTGTGGAGATTCCGTAGCCGACAATTTCTGCGAGGACCGGCGCGCCCCGCTTTCGAGCGAGCTCAAGATTTTCCAGCGCAAGAATGGCGGCACCTTCTCCGAGCACCATGCCGGCACGATGTCGATCAAACGGGCGGCATTTTTCTGGCGTCGAGGCTTGAAGTGAATCGAAGCCCGTGAAGACCAGTTCCGAAAGAGCGTCATAGCCTCCCGTCAATACGCGCTGGTAGCGACCTGACCGCACGCATTCGAACGCATGACCAATGGCATTCGTGCCAGAGGCACAGGCGTTCGCGATCACCTGACATGGTACAGAAACTCCCAGAACCTCCTCTTGCGCATCGATTACCGGCTTTTGCGCTGGATAATTAGCGATCCACGTCGGCGCGTGTCGCAGATTTCCTGATCGACACAGCGATCGGTAGTATTGTTCGCCATAAGACATGCCGCCGCTTGTCGTTCCGATTATCGTTAACTCAGGCTCAAACTGAGGCACTTGCATCACCGCTTCTCTTAGCGCGTCAATCATCATGTGCGAGGCGCGATGCAAGCGTTTGGCACGCTGGTTTTTATTCGGGCCAGCAAGCAGGCGCTCATCGGGTATTTGACCGGCGGTTTTGCAGCGACATTCCGCTACCGAAAATCGGGTTACAGTGGTGACGCAGTCTTTCGCTCTCCGTAACGAATTGAGCGTTTCCGCCAGTCCAAACCCCAACGGACTCACCACTCCTGCAGCCACAACCGCTACCCGCTCAGGTTTTTTTTCTCCGGTCGTACTACTTAATTGGGCCATGAAGGAGGCAAAAATCGTTACGCTATTTTCTATTGCTTTCCTAAGGGAAGCATTTTACAAGTGAGCTGAAGACGGAAACGGAAGCCTGGAAGTTGGTGGATTGTCAGTTGAGTTTATTCAGTGGCGATTTGAAATCCGATAAGCGGGAACAGTGACCTGGCAGCCTTTTCCAGAATAAACTCAATGGGAACTAAACTATACGTAGGCAATCTTTCCTTCAACACGACGGAAAACGAACTCCAGGAGCTTTTCTCACAGGCCGGTACTGTGCAGGAAGTTTCCCTCATGCAAGACAAATTCACCGGCAAATCGCGTGGCTTTGCGTTTGTCACCATGGGTTCCGACGAGGACGCTCAAAACGCCATCTCGAAACTCAATGGCCAAACCGTTGAAGGCCGAGCGTTGACCGTGAATGAGGCTCGGCCGCGGGAACCGCGGCCACCCGGCGGTGGCGGACGCGGCGGCTACGGCGGCGGTGGTGGTGGTGGTGGTGGCGGATATGGTGGCGGACGCCGCGAAGGCGGCGGCCAAAGAAGAGGCTACTAAGAAGCCGTACACGATTCGCGCCTATTTTTGTAGCCTCGGCAAAACTTGCCCGTGGTGGCGGGTGTCGCCGGCGCTTAGGGATGATTGCGTTCAAAACGCCTCAATGCGGTGAGGCGACTGCATCTCATCAACGTATTGACGAAAGTTTGGGCAGGGCTGGATTCGAACCAGCGAAGGCGTAAAGCCAGCAGATTTACAGTCTGCCCCGTTTGGCCACTTCGGTACCTACCCGTTAGTACCACGAAAGCTTTCCGCGTTGATATAGCTCGCGCTCTGCGCCTCGCAAGTACTTTGGCCAACGATCGACGCTTCAGCTGAAGAATTCGGCAATCGCGCTGACCACATACTGCTGCGCTTCGCGAGAAATCTCGGGATACATGGGTAGCGCGAGCGTTTCGCGAGCGGCACGTTCGGTCTCGGGAAAATCACCTTTTTTATAGCCGAGATAGGCAAAGCATTTCTGCTCATGGAGTCCGAGCGGATAGTAAATTGCTGTGCCGATTTCGCGTTTGCCCAGGTGCTCGCGCAAAGCATCGCGCACGGGGGTGCGGATGACATATTGATGGTAAACGTGATGATTCGTTAGGCCACGGTCACGGTAGGGTTCGGCGGGAACAGCGATCTTTTCAGTCAACCCCGCGCGCGAGAGTTCGGCTCCGTAGAAATCCGCAGCGGCGCGGCGGGCGGCCGCCCATGTTTCCAGATGTGGAAGCTTCACCGTGAGTACTGCAGCCTGAATTTCATCCAGGCGAAAATTGCCTCCGATGAAATGATGAAAGTAGCGCGGCTCCATGCCGTGTTCTCTGAAAGTCCGTAGCTTTTGCGCCAGCTCGTCATCCTGGCAAACGACCATGCCGGCATCGCCAGCAGCTCCAAGATTTTTTGAAGGATAAAAGCTAAACAGCCCCCCGTCGCCCATCGTTCCAGCTTTAGCGGTTCTCTCAGGAAATGGAAATTCTGCACCAATCGCCTGGGCCGCGTCTTCGATCAAAACAAGACGGTAACGCTCCGCAATCTTATGGAGCGCTTCCATCTCGCAGCACAAACCAAACAGATGAACCGGAATCATTGCACGGAGTTTTTCTCCGCTCTTTGTTTTCCATGCGCCACTCGCGTCGGGCTGGCAATTTTTCTCGATGCATTCCTGAATCGCGGATGGCCGGATGTTGTATGTCTCTCGATCTATGTCGGCAAAAAGGGGTCGCGCCCCCACCCGGGCAATGCATCCAGCGGTAGCGAAAAATGTGTAAGGCGTCGTGATAACGGCATCGCCGCGTCCGATTCCAAGCGCCATCAAAATAGCCAGCAAAGCATCGGTTCCAGACGAAACACCAATCGCGTGGGGCGTATTACAATATGCGCGCATCGCCCTCTCGAACGCATCGACTTTCGGGCCAAGAATGAAACGGCCGCTCCCCAGAACGTCGTTAATCGCCTCGCGAATTGAATCGCCCAGGGCACAATATTGTTCACTCAGATCGAGCAGCGGCACGCGCATGGCCAAATAGCTTGGCAGTTTCGCCATGCCATTCAAGAGGTTGTCGCCCCGTCGGGCGGTATTGATCGCCGTGTCCGCACGCGTTAGCCTGTTTGCATGGCGCTCCTGCGCGGCGTTTTTTGGTTGGTTCTCTTCATCGTTCTAACTTTTTGTTTCGTTGTGCTGTTCGAGTACGGGCCACACGATTTCGCCAATGGCGTTCAGAAGGAGTATGCGCGCGTGAAATCGTTCGTGGTAAAGCAAACCGAAACGATCAGGAAACCGAAGAAAAACCGCTGATTGAATAAGCGAATGACCATTCTAAATTTTTGGAGGGCGAACTCCTGTGAGCCTCCGGCGTACGGCCTCGCAGAGCTCCGCCCTCCAATTTATGTTGCGCCGATCATGGCGAGTGTTTCTATCGGCAAAGGAGCAAGAAATTCTTTTGCATTCTCGATTTGCAAAACCGGCTCCGCAAGGTGCGCTGCAAGAAAACTGGTGTCTGGCGTAGGAGCAATCCCCGCTTGAGCCGAGATCTTACATTCGGCCAATTGCTCGATAACACGCAAGACGCTATCGTGAGACTGGCTTCCAGCCAATCGATTACCGGCAGGATGCCGATGCCACGTTGTAAATTGAACTGTGCAAATGCCCGGTGCGGTTGCTTCAACAAATGGGCTGAGTGTAAACGCGTAATGAAGCAAGATTTCCTGGATGGATTTTTCCTGCGTGCGCGCCCGCACTTTGATCACGACCTGTAAAGATCGCGCCAGAGCCTGGCTTGGAGTCATTCCTTTGTAGATCCCCGCCTTTTCCGCAACGTCGTTCAGCTCAATGATAACAGGTTTCTTTTCCTGTTCTTCGATTAAGGCTACCGGTTTTGCGCAAAGTCCGGGCTGATGCCGCATAGCGGCCTGCAAATAAAAGTTCGGCAAATAAATCGTGGCAAACATCGATTTAATTCATCATTGACCATTACTTGCCCCGCCGTAGCGCAGTGAAGGCGGGACCACTGATTTGAGATGCGATCGTTTTACAACGATCCGCAGTTGAGAAATCGCCTCCTGCTTTTCCAAAGTTTCCAGATTCCAGGAATTTTCGAGAACAAGCTTCAGTTGCGCGCTGCTGACCATTTCATATCGGGTGAGAACCAGACATGCTGTGGGCACCGATTCGGCCAGTCGTTGCAAGCGATACCAGGTGGTTTGCGGAATTTTCCGCAGTTCTTCCGGCGAATTAAGAATCAGATCAACAATCACCAGGGGAAAGTTGCCATCTCTTAAGAGCAGATCCGCTGCTTTAACTGCTTCAAGGGTTTTAGTGCAGCGCACCCAAAGCAGCTGACGCAGAATGGAATTGGTCAGTCCACAAGGATCGAACGAATCGCGCCCATCGATCAGCGCCACGAAATACTTATCGCGATATGCACCATGGATGAAGGTGTGAATGAGCGATGCACTCCCCGCGCTTCCTCGCGGGCTGATTAATTCAGTGATCGCCCCTTTGGGCAAACCACCGCCAATAGGCTGATCGATGGAAGCTGAACCGGTGACTAAACGGGTTTCCACCAGCAGAGGCGCCTGCGGGAAACGAATCGCAAGAAGATTGCGCAGATCAAGAATCTTCCCGCTCATAGCCATCAAAGAAAATGGCACGGCAGGGAAACATGTTCAAATGAACATTAAACACACAACCTGAAATTATGAATTAACCTTTAAGCCATTACCAGCTTGGCAAGCACTCGGTAGTTTCTTGCCGATCGATTTTACTTGCCGCCACATCCAACATCAATCTTTCCCAACGGCCGCTGTCGGGAGCCGGCTCGATTCCGTTGAGGCGCAAAAATACGATCGCTGACATCATTGCCGTGCGTTTGTTCCCGTCGAGAAACGGATGATTACGACAAATGTAAAAAAGATATGCTGCTGCTACGTCGATGAGATCAGTGTAAGGAGATTTTCCACCAAAGCTCGATTGCGGAGTCAACACGGCGGAGGCTAACAGGTTTTCATCGCGAACCCCTTTTAGGGTTTTACCGGAATTCCAGTCGCAACATTTTTTTGTTGGATCTCTCCTCAGGTTGAAACTCTTATTCCGCAACACTTCTCACTTCTCACTTCTCACTGAGGGCCGCTTCAACGGCTACTGTCGTTTCCGGCGCTCTTGTTTCCGAACCAGCGATACCATCACGCCTTGAATCTTCAGTTCGCGGGCGGGAACCAGATCTGGATACCGCGGGTTTTCCGCTTTGAGATATGGCCGGCCGCGCTCGACGACATAACGTTTTAATGTCGTTTCGCCGTCGATCAATGCCGCAACAATGTCGCCGTCGTGCACCTCTTTGGCGTCTTCCAAAATCACAATGTCCCCATCAACAATGTGCGCGCCGATCATTGAGTCGCCGCGAACGCGCAAAGCAAACGTGCCCCGATTTTTTTGCACATTGGCTGAGCGGGCATCGAGCGACACGTGGCCCTCGATAGTCTGCTCGGTCAGCGCCGACATACCCGCAGGAATCTGCCCGTAGATCGGAATATCGGTAATCCTGACCTTCATGGCTGGAGTGATTAACGCTCGGGCCTTGCGCGCATGCCGATCGAGAAAACCCTTTCGCTCCAGCGCGGCAATGTACTGCATTACCGATGTCTGGCTGGCGAACCGGAAATGATTTTGGATTTCACGCGTGCTTGGCGTGAGCCCTTTCTCGCGTTGCTCGCGCTGGATGAAATCGAGAACTCTCTTTTGCCGGTCGGTCAGCATGTTTGTATCATCCTCCGGAGTATCGCGGATGCAAGTTCAAATGAACATGAAAGTGGCTGGCGTCGCCATCTTCGAATCCCGTTGTCATGTTGAGCGAAGCGAAACATCTCTGGCCTGGTTCTGTTGGGGGCGCTCTCCAACTGATCCGAGATTCTTCGCTTCGCTCAGAATGACATTATGACGGCTTGGGAGCGTGTTCGAGGCTCCGGCCGCGAGATCCCCTGGCTACGCCGGCAGAACAGGCTTATAGCCGCACCAGGTCGACCAGAAACTGGCACCAAAGATAGAACATCCCGCGCCATGAATATTTTACGTCGCCTGCTGCCGTTTGTTTGAGAACGCCCTTATGAATGTTGTGTGCGATCTGGTCGCGCAGATCGTTCTCCATTTCCGTTTGGATCTGTTCCTCGTCGAGCAGGTCGATTGCGGCTGGGTTCACGCCGTTTCGACGGAGAAATTCGCGATGGCTTTGATAAAGTTGCCAGAACGATCTGTCAGGACGCTGTCGATTAATCCGGAACAGAGGAGTGAGCTTCAAACCGTAGGAAAGCGGATAATTCCACGTCGTCCAAACGGTCCCGCCTTTGGCGCGCGATGAAATGCGCAGATAATAAAACGAGAAATCACGCTGTTCGTTCAGGCAGATCGCAGCCTGGGCTCGATCTTCCTCTCTATAAAACAGTCGGAAAAATTGCCGATAATCTTCCCAATCCCATCCCGCGTCCCCTACGTGGACAAACCCTTCGTCCTCGATCTCGCGAGTGATTTCGCTTAGCGCTGGAAATGTGTCCGAAGGCGGCGGGCTTTTCGGGCGAAGCCGTTTTTCCTTCGGAAGCCGAAGTGCCCGAATCCGAGTGAGAATTTCCAGCCACGGCAGAAAGAGCCAGCTCATTGCGCCGACAAAACCCCATATCCAGCTGTCGGTGATAAAATAAACGCCGAGAAAAGTGGCAGCGAGAATCCCGAGCGCGCCGGCCTTTTGCGCATACGAGTTTTGAAAACTGCGAAAGCCCGCGCTGAGCACGGCTACGCCAAGTGTAAGGAAGAAGCCAAAAAGCATCAGGAACTGGTTTTCTGCGGACTGATCTGGTGCTCTGTGAGAAATTTCTCGAGCTGATTGGTATCGAAATTGGCCAAAACTTTATCACCCGCCACGAACGTGGGCACATAAGTCTGAGCGGAAAGCCTTTTCATGTCTTCGTATGCCTGGCGGTCTTTACCGACATCAATTTCCTGGAAACGATATCCCTTGTCCTTGAGATAATCCTTCGCGTCGATGCACCACGAACACCACTTGCGGCTGTACAGCGTCAGTTCCATCGGCAGCGCGGAAATAAACGAACGATGATCGCCGCGTCAACTTACATGCTTTCCATCACTCGCATAAGTTAAAATGCGCCCTCCAGGATTTTAATACGATTTCGCCCAAACAACACGTCGCGCACTGGGTTCGCCGGTGAAAATACATTTCCCAGGCTCGGAGGAATCATCCAGCGGGACAACGCGAATGGTGACTTTGAGATCGTTCTTGATTTGTTCTTCGACTTCCCGCGAGCCGTTCCAATGCGCGAGGGCAAAACCGCCATGGAGTTCCGGCTTTCCGAGGTTTTTAGGCGTAAAGAAATCGTAGAAATCTTTTTTTGATTCGATTACCCGCGTGTTTGCCTCGCGGAACTGCGTTGCACGCTCAAGGAGGTTCTGTTGAATGGACGTGAGGATTTCCGGTGCTGCGGCGATGAATTCCTGAATCGACATGGACTCTTTGGCTTTAATCGGCTGATCGCGACGGCTGATAACCAGCGCGTTTTTCTCGAGATCGCGGGGCCCAATTTCGATCCGGACCGGGACGCCTTTCTTGATCCACTCCCAATTCTTAACGCCGCCACCGATATCGCGCCTGTCCACCTCCACTTCCAGTGGAACATCGCCAAAGCGTTTTGCCCGTAGTTGCAGCGCGAGACTGTCGCACGCCTCCATTATTCTGGTGCGCGATTCCTCCCTTGTCGCCACGGGCACAATGATGATTTGCGTGGGCGCGATCCGTGGAGGCAAAACCACCCCGTCATCGTCTCCGTGCATCATGATCAATGTGCCAATCAGCCGCGTCGTCATTCCCCAACTCGTGGTCCATCCAAATTCCTGTTTGCCTTCTCGATTTTGAAATTGGATGCCACTTGCACGCGCAAAGTTTTGGCCGAGAAAATGCGATGTGCCGGCCTGGATCGCCCTTCTATCCTGCACCATTGCCTCGATTGCGAGAGTCTGCACCGCACCGGGAAAACGTTCGCTCTCGGATTTTTCACCACTGAAAACGGGCACGGCCAAATGATCGCGAACAAAACGTTGGTAAAGATCGAGGATCAATTTGGCCTCTGCCCGCGCCTCAGATTCCGTTTCGTGAACAGTGTGGCCTTCCTGCCAAAGAAATTCAGTTGTCCGCAAAAACAGCCGCGGCCGCATCTCCCAACGAACGACGTTTGCCCACTGATTGATGAGGACCGGCAGATCGCGGTAAGATTGAACCCATCTCGCGTAGCTGGCGCCGATGATCGTTTCCGAAGTAGGCCTGATCACGAGCGGTTCTGTCAACGGACTGGCCGGTTTCATTTTTCCATCAGCGTCCACCTCCAACCGGGTGTGGGTTACGACGGCGCATTCTTTGGCGAAGCCTTCGACATGTTCCGCTTCCTTCGCGAAATAACTCAGTGGAATGAAAAGTGGGAAATAAGCGTTGCGATGGCCGGTCGCGCGAAACATGGCGTCGAGTTGACGTTGCATGTTTTCCCAAATCCCGTAACCCCAAGGTCGAATCACCATGCAACCGCGTACGTCCGAGGGCTCAGCCAACTCCGCAGCGCGGATTGCCTGCTGATACCACTCCGGAAAGTCCTGGTCGCGCCGTGGCGTAATCGCAGTTTTCGTATCTGTCGTATTCATGGTCACTGGCGTTTCACAGAAACGCCCTACAATTGTAGGGCGGCTGTGTCAGCCGCCAACTGGGATTTTTACAAATGACGAGCAAACAAGTGCGCGCACACAGGTTGACAGATGCTTGCACTCCTCGTAGTTTTCGTGCCCTTTTTCTGCTGTGATGAAAACGTTTTCTGCCAAAGCCAGCGAAGTCCCACGCAAATGGTGGGTGATCGACGCCAGGAACCAGGTGCTGGGAAAAGTAGCGGTGAAGGCTGCCAATCTGTTACGCGGTAAACAAAAGACCGTCTTCACGCCGCACGTCGATACAGGTGACTTTGTGATCGTTATTAATGCGGAAAAAGTGCGACTCACCGGAAAGAAAGAAGAACAAAAAACCTTCATGAGTTTTTCAGGATACGTGGGCGGCCACAAATCGGAGAACGTCCGGGCACGCCGCGTGCGACATCCCGAACTGCTAGTCGAGCGCGCCGTGCGCGGAATGGTTCCACACAATCGGCTCGGTCGCCGTGTTTATCGGAAGTTGAAAGTTTATTCCGGTGATTCTCATCCGCACGCGGCGCAACAGCCTGAGGTCGTTAAACTCACCAGAAAATAGTCTTATGCCAGAAACTGAGGAATTCGTTGCCACAGGTCGCCGCAAGACGTCGGTCGCCCGCATCCGGATGACGCCGGGTACAGGAAAGATCGATATCAATGGCCGCAGCTTTGAAGATTATTTCCCGACTGTGCCTTTACAGAACGTCGTGCTGCAACCGCTTCAAACTGCCAAGGCGGTAAATGCCTACGATTTGTCGATTAACGCAACCGGCGGCGGCATCATGGGACAGGCTGGCGCCGCGCAGCTTGCGATTGCGCGTGCTCTTCTCCAGGTCGATGTCAATTTCCGAAGCACGCTGAAAGCTGAGGGTTTGCTCCGCCGGGATCCGCGCATGAAGGAGCGCAAGAAGTCCGGCCAACCCGGTGCGCGGAAACGCTTCCAATTCTCGAAACGTTAAGGCGAGCGTGGGACTGAGGTGGCAGCTCACGCGACAGATAAAGCAACGAGCGCGAGCAGTAGAGGTAGGGACGGATCGCCGACCCGTCCGTTCTGTCACACATTGCGGCGCGCCCGACAGTCGCGCCCTACCACCTAGGGCTTGTTTGGCGAGGGCGCTGCTTGAGGGGCCGGTGCTGGCGCCGGAGGCGCTAAGAATGGCGGAACCGTCGCAGACGGTGCCATGGCCGGGACCGGCGTGCTGCTCGGTTTGAGCAAGCGCAGTTCCTGCATGGCCTGGCCCGCCCAAAAGCTCGTTCGATATTGCGTGAGGATGGTTTCGCAGATGCGGCGCGCTTCGTCGCTCTTATTTTTTCCCTTTAAAATGTACACCTGCGACAGCAAAGCCAGCGGCGCGTTGTAACTGTTCGGATAAGTCGTTGCGACCTGTTGGTAGGCCGCCAGCGCTTCATCGGTTTTTCCCATCGACTCCAGATTGGCAGCCATCGCCATCCGCGCCGTGCCCACGAATTCATGTTGAGGAAACTTCGCGATGAAAGCCTGAAGCGTTGTGTTCGCCTCGCCAAATTTCTTTTCGCTCCGTAGCGCTTCAGCGAGTAGCAGGTAAGCATCACCGGCCGCTGCGCTGTTTCGGTAGCGATCAATTACCTCTTGATATTGCTGAGCAGTCTTCGCGCCCGCCAACGAAGCCGCTGCCGCCGCCGCGCGTCGGTCTGAATAATACCGGTAACCAGCAAAGGCGATGACAGCGAGCAGAGCTACGATCAGCACTGTGATGATCTCTTTCTTAAAGCGCTCCAAAAAGAAGCGCGTTTCCAGCGAAACATCGCGAGAAGGAGATGGAGTTGTCGGCATAAATTTTACGTGCTCTGCCGATTCAAACAGGGCGAGCGGTCGTCTTATGCCACGCGATGGTTTCTCGCGCAAGCGGTACTAGGGCCCTACACGGGCTCGACCAGGATTTTTTGGGGCGATACAATCATATCCATGAATGTACTCTGGAATTCTTTTGAAACTTTGCTCGGCTTAAGCGTGGAACCGAGAAACTTGACCTTTGTTCAAATCTCGCTGCGCGGGATCATCGTCTTCCTTGCGACATTGGCCATGGTTCGACTTGGGCACAAACGCTCGCTCGCACACAAGACGCCGTTCGACGCGGTTCTGCTGGTAATTCTTGCTTCGGTACTTTCACGCGCAATCAATGGTTCGGCCGCATTTTTTGCCACAATTGGCGGGGGCGTGGTTTTAGTCCTGCTTCACCGCCTTTTTGCGCATATGGCGTACTATTCCCACGCGTTCGGAATCCTGGTCAAAGGCAAGCCCGAGATCATCGTGCGCGATGGTGAATGTGACTTCCAAATGATGCGGCGCAATCATGTTTCAGTTCATGATCTTGAAGAGGACATGCGTCTCAACGGCAACATTGACGACCTGTCGCAAGTTCGGCTCGCCCGTGTAGAACGCAGCGGCGACATTAGTTTTATCAAAAAATAATTTGACCCATATGGCCTCCACGCCTATGAGAACCGTCCGACTTATGAGACGAACAAAAAAGCGGTGGGTCAAGCCGATGCTGAAAACCGTTCCGATCTTCTTCGAGTGCACGTGTTACGCAGGCGCGCTTTGATCGAACGTGACTATCTGACTCCGAAAATTCCGGGTTGATTCGCATCCATATTCTAGGCAGCGCAGCCGGCGGCGGCCTGCCACAATGGAACTGTGCCTGCGCGAACTGCACGGCTGCGCGTACCGGAAAGATTACGGCACAGACGCAATCGAGCATCGCCATCAGCGGCGACTCCGAAGGTTTTCACCGCTGGTTCCTGATAAACGCCTCGCCTGATTTCGCCCGGCAAATCGAAAGCATGCCGCGGTTGCAGCCACGCCGAGATTCGCCACGCAACACTCCAGTTGCAGGCGTTCTTTTAACAAATGCCGACATCGACCATGCTCTGGGCTTATTGCTCCTGCGGGAACAGGAGATACCGCTGGTTGTTTACGCAGCCGACGAAACGCGGGCCGCGCTCGCCTGGCTCGACGATGTCCTTGCGAGGTTCGGTGGAATCGAGTGGCGCAAGACGAGCCCTGACTTTCAAACCCTGAGCGGCACAGTCGCGTTTCGAACGATTGAACTGCCCCGGAGCATCGCTTTTCAATTTCGGGACGACTCGTCTGGAGCAACCGCACTCTTCGCCCCGAGTGTCGGTGAACTAACGGATTCATTGCGGAATACAGTTCATGAATCCGACGTCGTTTTGTTCGATGGCACATTCTGGAGCGACGGCGAACTGGCCGCTATTCGGCCGGGCGCCCGCAGCGCGCGACAGATGAACCATCTACCCATCAGTGACGGGAGCCTCGATTTCTTGCATCAATCGCCGGCGCGCAGGAAGATTTACACCCACATAAACAATACAAACCCGATTCTTATGCCCAGCTCCCGGGAACGCGCCCATGTAAAGCAGTCGGGAATCGAAATCGCGCGCGACGGATTGGCAATCGTCATATGAATTCCGCTGTCATGTTGAGCGAAGCGAAACATCTCTGGTCTATTTCCGGTGGAGACGATCCAAAACTGATCCGAGATTCTTCGCTTCGCTCAGAATGACATTACGAGCTGGCTTGTAGAACTAGTCATATGGCTACCGGACTCTGGGACCGCGAAACTTTTCTGGAGAACTTGCGCGCGATTGGCACGCGCGCTTATCACGACAAACATCCGTTCCATGTCGGTATGAACGAAGGCAGGCTTTCGCGGGAAGCGTTGCGCGGATGGGTGGCCAATCGCTTCTATTATCAGCAAAACATTCCAATTAAAGACGCCGCGATTCTCTCCAACTGTCCATTGCGCGAAGTACGCAGGGTATGGATTCATCGTATTCTCGATCACGATGGCGTTATCCCGTGGGCTGCAGAGTCCGTCGTCCTCAGCGGAGAACGCTCCCAGGATGCGCTCACGACAGCGCCCACTACGGCAACCGCATCAGAAAACGAAGGTGGCATTGAGGCGTGGCTGCGCCTCGGCGAGGCATGCGGTTTATCGCGAGACGAGTTGCTGCAGGATCGACTTCTGCAACCTGGGGTTCGTTTCGCCGTAGATGCTTATGTGAATTTCGCTCGTACTCAGCCGTGGCCGATTGCGGTTGCATCATCGCTCACGGAACTTTTCGCACCCGATCTGATGGCCACACGCCTTGCGGCTTTCGAAAAATATTATTCCTGGATCGATTCGCGCGGCCTTGATTACTTCCGCCGCAGGGTAACCCAGGCGCGACGCGACTCCGATGAAGCGCTCGCGATGACGCTGGACCATTGCAACACGCCTGAACTGCAGCGCGAGGCGGTGCGCGCGCTCCAGTTCAAATGCGATCTGCTTTGGTCCATGCTCGATGCCATCCATCACGCGTACGGTCCTTTTTAAATGCAAACTCCCGCGATCGCCAGCTCTGCCCAGCCAAGACTCACCCGCGGCGTCCGGTTGCAAACTGATTCCAAAACCGGAAACAGCGTTCTCCTTTTTCCAGAAGGCGTCCTGGAATTAAACGAGACCGCTCAGGAAATTCTTAACCGCTGCGACGGACGCACAGTGAACGAGATCATCCAGGCGTTGGCCGAAGAGTACGATGTCGATCCTAAAATGCTTGCCGTCGATGTGGAGGAAACCCTTGCGGACCTGAAACGACGTAAACTGATCGAACTCACATGATCGCGGCTCCTGTAGCCGGGATCGTTGATCCCGGCCCACCTAAGCAAGTCAGAGTCACGCATTCTGCCGATGGTTGTGAATACGCCTATATCCATTCGAAAAGCGGCGCGGCGGCGCCGCACTCCAAACGCGAGCGCTTGATCGAGCCTATCAACTACGGCGACGTTTTGGAGTGCGGCAGTGCTTCTGCCGCTTTCGATGCGTCCAAAGCACTTGATGCGGAATTATGGTATCCCAAAGTGAAGTAGTATCGGGTATGACCAATCCCCGCCCATACGCTTTGCTCGCCGAGATTACGTATCGGTGCCCGTTGCATTGCCCGTACTGTTCCAATCCGATTGCTGTAGCATGCGCCGATGCTGTAGAGTCCGCTGTCCCCAGCGGAGACACCGCCGAACCAAATGCGCTGAGGACAGCGCACACTACAGCAGAACTTTCCACCGACGAATGGAAACGCGTAATTCGTGAAGCAGCTGACCTTGGTATATTGCAAATTGGTTTTTCGGGAGGCGAACCACTCGCCAGGCGTGACCTGCCCGATCTGATTCGCGCAGCACGCGAGGCAAACCTTTACTCCAACGTCATCACCAGCGGCATCGGTCTGGATGACGATCGTTTGTGCGCTTTGCGCGATGCGGGTTTGGACTCAATCCAGCTGAGTTTTCAATCGGACAACACAAATCTTGCTGATGAAATCGCCGGGACCCGTGCGCATCAGCACAAGTTGGATGTTGCCGCGAAGATCCGCGCAGCCAACATTCCGCTTAGTCTCAATTTTGTCATTCACCGGCGCAACATCGATCGCTTGCCACAAATGATTGAGCTCGCCGAATCACTCCATGCCGAGAGAGTCGAGCTCGCCAACGTCCAGTTTTACGGCTGGGCATTTCTCAATCGCGCGGCACTACTCCCGACGCGTGAACAGGTGGTTCGTGCGCGAGAAATCGCGACAGCAGCCAAGGCGCGGCTAGCCGGCAAAATCGACATCTTTTATGTGCTCCCGGATTATTACGAAAACAGGCCCAAACCGTGCCTTAGTGGCTGGGGCCAGCGCTATCTCACTGTTAATCCGATCGGCGAAGTGCTCCCCTGCCCGACTGCTTCATCGGCGATTCCGGATTTACGCTTTGAAAATGTCCGGGCACGCGACCTCGATTGGATTTGGCGGGAATCGGAAAGTTTCAACCGGTTCCGTGGCACAGAATGGATGCCTGAGCCATGTCAGAGTTGTCCGCAAAGAGAAATCGATTTTGGCGGATGCCGTTGTCAGGCCGCGTTGCTAACCGGAAACGCTGCGAACACGGACCCGGTCTGCGAACTATCGCCAAATCGCGCAAGCGTGGACGCCGTCTTACACGAGCTAGATTCGTTAGGCTACCAAGCACCTGCTTGGACTTATCGCACCAATCCGAAAGGGTCACCCGTAGCCAGCCCCCATGTAGCCGCCAGTCGCTGACCGCGGCAGGTCTCTGATGTGACCGCGCAAAGCGGCCAAGATCGCCAACTTCAGCTACAACCATTTTCACCAACTCAGCATTTCACCTATTGACTCGGCGCGGATGAGGTGTCGGGCGCGGCTTCGGCGGTCCGAAAATGGATGTAATTCGCGCGGTCCTCGACCACCCGAGAGGGAGCGTTGGTGGCGCCAGTCAAGCCACACGAGCTCGGATGATGAGTAAGTAAAAGACAGCCTGCGTGATTCTGTTATTTCGATTTGTTGTCATGGAACCACCTGTATGCTTTCACTGGATCGTTGTTACTGAAAGGCGAATAGTTTTCGTCAAAAGCTCGGCGACGCGTCAAACGTTTTCCCGAGGCTTCTATTTCGACGACGGGTTTAAAAGTGGCGCATGCATGCCGCTTGCACCGTCCCTCATCACCGACAACTGATCACCATACCCATTATCACGGCAGCGTCGGACGGGGAAGCGGTGTTATTTTAGGCGTACCATGGGCAGTCGGCGTGGCCGAAGGTAGGGGCGGGCGTGGGTGCGGAGTCACGCGAGGCTGAGGTGTCGGTGTCGGTGGACCGTGTACGTTTGTCCCCCTCCAGTTCCCAGACAGTGCGGGCTGCGTCAGGCGATGACGCGGAGTTGGTCGAGGTCGAGGCGTTGCGCGCGGCGGCGTCGGGATACGCTTATGACACTGAGTGATCACAACCGTATCAATGCGCCAGCCCTCGCCGGAAACACTGCTGTCGCTGCCCATCCGCCAGCGCAGAATCATGCTGGGGCCCCACGACACCGGCAGGTTCACCGTCGTAGTGATAAATCCACCTGAATTGCCGGTCCATGCTTGCCGACCAGCGAGCGGATTGCCACAACAGGTACTGATCGTGCCGTTGTAACCGCTCGTCACAAAGCTGCCTAGCGTAAGAATGTCTTGAAACGTACTTCCGCCGTCAGTGCTGATCTCCAGCACACCACCGTCAAAGCCGTCCTGCAAGTTGAAGTTATTCCGGAAGCTTATTTGTACCGGCTCGCCGCCTTCGACCAAAAAAATACTTGGTGAAACCAAATACTTGTCACTGATGGTCACTGGATCATCAACGACCACTGCATTGGGCGGTGTGTCGGCAGGCGGCGTGGGCACTCCGGAATTGGATGTTACCCAGGTTGTACTTGCCCAGCCAGGTGGAAGCGCCGGGGTTACCACATTGTCGAAGTTTTCCGCAAGAAGAGTGACCGGGTCACATGCCGATGCCAGCTCCCCAGATGAACCGGCCCGGTTGTTGGCACCCAAGGAAACGAGCGCCGTTAGCGCAGCGACGGCGGCGGAAACCAAGAAGAGGAAGCAAAGAACATACCGCAATGGCAACGCTGCGAATCTGTTGTTTTGACTTGTGATCATCACTGATGACTGGTCCCCGTTCCTACCATCACGGGGGAAGCGGACGTGGGTGCGGGATTGGCCTCTGGCGAGGCGTAGCCCTGGGCGTAGCGGTAGCTGTGGGAGTGGGTGTAGGTGTCGGAGTCGCACATGGCTCCAATTGGTAAATGAGAGAGCTATTCTGCGGCGCGGGAACATTGCAGAAATCCTGTGTGAAAAACTCGGGAGGTCCCTGTACACCCGCTACGGGAGGAGTGAACGGTTTTTTCTGGCTGTGACCGTAGACCACATCAAAGCGTTGGTTCGGATCGTTCTCATACAGCCGCACCTCGAAGTTGCCAGTCTGGATGCTGTCCTTACGGTCGATCACGTGCCACTCGATGTTAAACACCCGATTCGGCGCAGTGCCTGAAATTGACGTAAAGATGCCGCACCCGTTCGCCCAGGTGGAGCAACCTTCCGGATACGTGAGCGTGCCCCACTCGTACCACAGTGCGAAAATAGTGAAGTCATAGCCACAGTTATAGGGCGACGCAGGGAGGCACCTTTCTCTGTACCCATCCGGTTCATTGTCGCACACAAAGGCAAGCCGCCCACTCGAGGTCACATTCACGGCGTTGAAGGCCTGGTTATACAACACGAATGGGAATGGCAAGGTAATTAGTGTGCTGCACCAGACGCAGTGATTGCCCGTGTCGGTCGACCCTGGCACGATAGTACCGGCGCCTTCAGTTATCGTGTATTGGGGACAACTTGCTCTTGGAGGGGGCGTAGGAGTAGGCGTAGCGGTAGGGCTGGGCGTTGGGCTGGGACACGGTGTCCCCATCCCCACGCACCAGGTCATATAGAGGCTGTCGACGCGCCAACCCTCATTACCGCCGCTCGTGTCGCTGGCCATCCGCCAACGAAGCCTGCCCTGCTTCTGAATCGTTGGGACGTTCACCACGGTCGTGATGTAGCCATTTGAATTGCCGCTCCACGCCTGACGACCGGCAATCGGACTGCCACGATCGGTTGCAATTGTGCGGTTATACCCGCCCATGACAAAACTGCCGCCAGCGGAAAGGATGTCTTCGAATGTATTTCCACCATCAGTGCTGATTTCCAGTACGCCACCGTCGAAGCCTAGGTTGGAATCCACATCAGAGGCTTCGAGATTGAAATTGTGTCGGAATGTTAATCGAACACAGCAGTCTTCGAAAAAATCAAGGAACCATCCGTCGAGCCGTTTGTCGCTAACCACAGCCGGATCATCGATGAAAAGGGCATTGGGAGCCGTATCGGCTGGCGGCGGCGGCAGTCCAGAATCGGATGTGACCCAGAGCGGCGGCGGACCTAGTGCATTCGTTGCAAGCCAATCGGGTGGCAATGCGGGCGGCGTTAACCAATCGAAGTTTTCGCTTGCTGTGCTTGGATTCCAACAACCCGGACACGGCAGCGGACTCGGTGTCGGGCCACTGGCGCGGAGGAGATCGACTCGGTTCCCATGACCATCTTCAGAAGTCGATTCACCCGATCGTTGGCCGATCGCACGCGAGCAGCTAATCGGGCCTAACAGAGCTACCACAGCCACGATGAAAAAGAGTGAGCAAAAGATACGCAATCGCGTCGGCCTCATTGTGCGCTTTAGATTTGCGGTCATGAAATGACCCCTCCTGCTATCACGGCGGCGTCGGGCGCACGCGCGGCGTGGGACGTTGCCGCGGCGTTACTCTAGGGGTGGCGGTAGCCGTCGGAGTTGGCGTCGGAGTAACTGTGGCCGTTGGTGTCACTGTCGGAGTTACTGAGGGCGTGGGTGTCGGCGGTGTTGCACTCGGCGTCGGCGATGGGGTCCCGCAGGGCTGTGTAGTGTCGCCATTACGGGGAACCGGAACGCACGCAGTAATATTAACCGTGTCAACGCGCCAGCCTTCGCCGGAGCCACTCGTGTCACTGGCCATTCGCCAGCGGAGCCGACCCTGCGCGCCAAACCAGGGAATGTTTACGACCGTCGTAATTAATCCACCAGAGTTGCCGCTCCAAGCTTGACGACCTGCAATCGGACTACCCCGATCAGCGCTGATGATGCGGTTATAGCCACCCATGGCGAAGCTCCCGCCCGCCGCGAGGATGTCCTGAAATGTATTTCCGTCATCAGTGCTGAGCTCCAGCACTCCGCCGTCGAAGCCCAGGTTAGGATCCTCGCTCGACGCTTCAAGATTGAAAGTCTGTCGAAAGGTCAACTGCGGTCCAAAAAGAATAAAGTGTAGCGAGTCGAGGCGCTTGTCGCTCACTTCGGCCGGATCATCGATGAATGCAGCGTTCGGCGGCGTATCAGCAGGGGGGATAGGCACTCCGGAATTTGAGGTGACCCAGAACGGCGGCGGCCCTTGAGAATTCGCTGCTTCCCAATCCGGAGGCAATGCAGGTGGAGTCACGCCGTCGAAGTTCTCGCTGAATACCACTGGTAGGAGACAGGGTGGCGAGCACGAAGGATTCGGCGATGGCGTCGGACCCACGGCGGCGGAAATGTCCACCCGGCCCCACCCATACACGTTGTTTGGCGGTCCAGGGTCGCCACACTGCGTAGAAGAGATAACGTGAGCCGCGTTATCCACGAGTGTACGGCTGCCAGCAATATCATGGCGCAAGTCTGGTCGTGCACACCAGAGCAATGCCATGGCACCAGCAATATGCGGCGTAGCCATGGATGTGCCGCTAAGGCTCGCATACGCGTTATCAGACGTGTTATAACTCGAGCGAGTGTTCGTACCCGGAGCGGTAATATCCGGCTTAATACGGTTGCTCCCATCAATTGTCACCGGGCCGCGGCTGCTAAAGCTAGCAATTGTATCCGTGCCTGTAGTTAATGCTCCGACTGTGTAGGAAGCTTCATAAAACGATGGTGGATCTTGTACCGTGGAACAGTTCGAACCAGCGTTGCCCGCTGCTACGACCATCATGATGCCAGCCGCGGCTTGAGCTTCAACAGCTGCTTGCAATGTGTTAACCGAGCAGCCTTCCGAAGGCGGGCAGACCCATGAGTTGCTTGTAATATCGGGAGCTTTAAGTGGATCGCCCTGGTTCGGGTTGCCGTTTACCGGGTACGGTGCAAGGAAAAATTCCATGCACTCGATGTATCTGGCCGGTGTGCCGTTCCCTTGGTCCATGTTACGGCAACCAATCCACTTCGCGCCCGGAGCCATCCCTATCTGGTTACCGGCGCCATCGTCGCCGACCACAGTGCCAATGGTGTGGGTGCCATCTCCGTTGTCGTC
>Ga0209059_1000311_pt1 | contig 22146 bp, 23 predicted proteins | sample GraSoiAngelo_151_FD_186165 | JGI IMG/M metagenome (GOLD analysis project Ga0209059, IMG submission 186165) | Grasslands soil microbial communities from the Angelo Coastal Reserve, California, USA - 14_1009_12_20cm (SPAdes) (version 2) | ecosystem: Environmental > Terrestrial > Soil > Grasslands ...
CGCTCCCGCCTCGGCGTCGTCCTCCGCCGCCTCCTGCTCCGCCGGCGCCGCGGCGAGGCCGCCCGCGAGGAGCGCCACCACCTGCCCCGGCTCCGTCGAGAAGGTCGACTCGCACTCGGCCGCGTCGAGGGCGGCGATCCGCCCCGACGAGCCGGCGCCGACGTAGATCAGTCGGCCGCCGCGCGCCAGACGCGCCACGATCGCCTCGATCGCAGCGGCGACCTGCGGCCGCGCGGCGTCGACCGCCGCCGGCACGCCCGCGTCCTGCCGGTTCATCAGCTCGACCAGTTCGTCCGTCGAGCGAAGGTCGTGGTCAGCACCGGTCGCCGCCCGGGCCTCGGTCACCAGCTCGTCGAGGGCCTTCGGCTCGGTCACCACGCGGGCAGTCTACGCGTCTTCGCCCAAGGTGGTCAATACCATTTGTGGCGAACCTGTGTCTTTGGTCTTGCTTTTCGGCGCAACTGGTCCTATGCTCCCCGGAGTCGTCGATGGCCCAGATCGAGCTCGAGCACCTCACCAAGGTCTTCCAGGGCGGGACCCTCGCCGTCGAGGACGTGAACCTGCGCGTCGAGGACGGCGAGTTCATGGTCCTCGTCGGCCCGTCGGGCTGCGGGAAGTCGACGCTGCTGCGGATGATCGCCGGTCTCGAGGAGGTCACGGACGGGCACATCCGCGTGGGCGGGCGCGACGTCACCGACCTCGCGCCGCGGCGGCGCGACGTGGCGATGGTCTTCCAGAGCTACGCGCTCTACCCGCACATGTCGGTGCGGCAGAACATCGGCTACGGCCTGAAGGTCCGCAAGACGCCGAAGGCCGAGACGAAGCGCCGCGTCGAGGAGGTCGCGGGGCTGCTCGGCCTCGACGAGCTCCTCGACCGCAGGCCCGCGCAGCTCTCCGGCGGCCAGCGCCAGCGCGTCGCGATGGGCCGCGCGATCGTGCGCGAGCCCCAGGCGTTCCTGATGGACGAGCCGCTCTCGAACCTCGACGCGAAGCTCCGCGTCGGCGTGCGCGCCTCGCTCGCCCAGCTCCATGCGCGGCTCGGCGTGACGACGGTCTACGTCACGCACGACCAGACCGAGGCGATGACGCTCGGCCAGCGCGTCGCCGTCATGCGCGATGGTCGCATCCTCCAGGTCGACCAGCCCCAGACGCTCTACCTGCAGCCCGTCGACCTCTTCGTCGCCGCCTTCATCGGCACGCCGGCGATGAACCTCGTCGAGGCGCGGATCGACGGCGACGACGCGGTCTTCGGCCAGTTCCGCGTCCCGCTCGACCCGCGCCGAAGGCCGCCGCGCGACGCGCGCTCCGTCGTCCTCGGCATGCGACCGGAGAGCTTCGAGGACTCCGCCTTCGCGCCGCCCGAGATCCCGCGCATCGAGTCCGAGATCGAGGTGCTCGAGGAGCTCGGCTCCGACGTCCACGTCTTCTTCCACGTCGACGCGCCGCGGATCGGCACGGAGGCGCTCGTCGAGGCGAGCGAGGACGACGCCACGCTGCTCGTCGAGGAGAAGGCGCTCTTCAATGCGCGCGTCGACCCGCGCACGAAGGCCGAGATCGGCAGTCGGTTGCGCCTTGCCCTCGACCCACACCGGTTCCACTTCTTCGACCCGAAGACGGGGAAGAGCCTGCTGGCTGCCTCACCCGCGCCCGAGCCCGAGCCAGAGGTGGTCTTGACCACGTGACGAAGCAGGCCGAGACCCGCGACCGCGTGCTCGACCTCATCGAGCAGCTCGGCGTGGGCGAGTCGATCCCCTCCGAGCGGCAGCTCAGCGCCAACCTCGGGGTGTCGCGCCTGACCGTGCGCGCTGCGCTCGACGAGCTCGTCCGCGAGGGCTACCTCGTACGGCGGCGCGGCTCCGGCACCTTCGTCAGCGAGCCGAAGATCGCCCAGGAGCTGACGCTGACCTCCTTCACCGACGACATGCGCCGCCGCGGGATGACCCCGGGCTCGCGGACGCTCGACCTGAAGGTCGTCCCGGCGGGCGCGCGCCTCGGCCGGCTCCTGCACGTCTCGCCCTCCGAGGCGGTCGTCGTCGCGAAGCGGCTCCGGCTCGCCGACCGCGAGACGATGGCGATCGAGACCCTGCACGTCCGGGAATCGCTCGTGCCGGGCCTCACGGCCGCGGAGCTCGAGGAAGGCTCGTTCTACGCCCTCCTGCGCGACCGCTACGGCGTCGTCGTCGCCGGCGGGATCCAGACGATCGAGCCGACCGTGACGAACGAGGAGGAGTCGGCGGCGCTCGGCGTGCCGCTCCACTCGCCGGCCTTCCTCTTCGAGCGCTTCAGCCGCAACGAGGCCGGCGAGATCGTCGAGTTCGTCCAGTCGACCTACCGCGGCGACCGCTACCGGATCGTCACCGACCTCTCCGGAAGCGTCGAGATGCACCGGCCGCAGGCCCTCGTCGCACGTGGCTCGTGACGCGCGCGTGGTCTAGCCCACTGCGCGGCACGGCGAAATTGGTCTTGACAACCACTACCGGAATGTGCCAATGTCCGCGCCGTGGCCAACTGGTATGAACCACTTGGCGGCCGCAGCGCACGACCCCCGTACGGCCACATGAGGGGGCTACGCAGGCGTAGGCCGTCCACCGACTTCTTGGAGGACCGTCTATGAAAGCGCGCTATGTCGCCAGCTTCGTGCTGGTCGCAGCTCTGGTCGTGGTCTCGACTGCGGCCGCACGGACGGACTCGCCGACGCGCGCGTCGGCGAGCAAGATCACCGTCTGGCTCCAGGTCGACGCGCAGACCGGCTGGCCCGATCTCGTGTCGTCGACGAATGCAGCGTTCCAGAAGGCGCACCCGGGGACGACCGTCGACGTGCAGTACCAGACGTGGCCGGACCACCTGGGCAAGTTCGACGCGACGCTCGCCGGGGGCAACGTCCCGGACGTCATCGAGATGGGGAACACCGAGATGACGAAGTACATGGCCGCGGGCGCCTTCGCGAACCTCTCACCGGACAAGTCCTCGTTCGCGAACTCGAGGAGCTGGCTGGCCGGGCTCGCCGCGTCGGCGACCTTCAACGGCAAGCTCTACGGCGTTCCGTACTACGCCGGGTCGCGCGTGGTCACGTACCGGACCGACCTGTACAAGAAGGTGGGGGCGAAGTCGCCGAAGAGCCTGGCGCAGTTCACGTCGATCGCGAAGAAGCTCCGGGCGAAGAACGGCAAGAAGAGCTTCTCGCCGGTGTACATCGCCGGAACCGACTGGTACTTCGCGATGAGCTTCGTCTACGACTACGGCGGCTCGATCGCGACGTTCGGCCGCGGCAAGTGGCACGGCGCCCTCACCTCGTCGAAGGCGCGGGCCGGGCTCGCCGCGTACAAGCGGTTCTTCGACGCGGCTTCGCATGCCAGCAGGACCGGCACCGAAGACCGGCCGCAGCCGTACGACGTGTACGCACAGGGACAGGCGGCGTCGATCGTCGGTCCCGCGTGGTTCAGCTGCTGCGTCGGCAAGAAGTACAAGACCGTGACCAGCCAGTTCGTCATGCCTGGCCACAAGGCCGGCCAGTCGATGCCGGGCTTCCTCGGCGGCTCCGACCTGGCCGTTCCGAACGGCTCGAACGACAAGGCCCTCGCGAAGGACTGGATCCGGATCTTCACGAGCACGGACGGCGAGAAGGTCCTCCAGGCGAAGGGCAACATCCCGAATGCGACGAACCTGCTCGGCAACAGCGTGAACGAGCGAGCGGCGAAGCGGAGCTGGTTCGTCCCGACGGCGAAGAACTGGGTCAACGTGGAGAACGGGAACGTCCTCCGCACGATGCTGGCCCGGATCCTCACCGGGAAGGACTCGATCAAAGAGGCCACGTCGGCGGCGAGCGACAACATCACGCTCACCCTCAACAGGCCGTAAGCGAAGTGCGGGACGCGGAGCTCGTTGCCGAGTAGCCACGTCCCGAGCGGAGCGGCGCTCGCCGCCGAAGCAGCCCCTCGGCTTCGGCGGCGGCGCCCGCTCACGTGGTCCGGCGTCTTGCGGGCCTCGGTGCCCTACTGGCTGATCCTGCCCGTCCTCGCCACGGTCGGGGCGATCCTCGGCTATCCGCTCTACTGGCTGTTCAAGCTCTCTTTCGAGCGCTACGGGCTCTTCGAGCTGATCCAGCACAAGGGGGTCGGGGTCGGCTGGGCCAACTTCGGCTCGGTCATCCACGACCCGGTCTTCTGGCACACGCTCGCGCGGACGGTGATCTTCACGGCCGCGAACGTCGGCCTGACGATGGTGCTCGGGACGCTGATCGCGCTCCTCCTCGTCCAGGTCAGCTCGGTGATCCGCGTGCTCCTGACCACGGGCCTCGTGCTCGTCTGGGCGATGCCGCCCGTCGTTGCCGTCCAGGTGTGGCTCTGGATGACGAACTTCGAGAACGGCGTCGTCAACTACATCCTCACGAAGCTCCACGTCGGCGACTACATGCAGCACGACTGGTACGCGTCGACGTTCTCGATGCTCGCGCTCGTGACGGCCCTGATCGTCTGGGGCGCGATCCCCTTCGTCGTCGTGACCGTCTACGCGGGCCTCTCGCAGGTCCCCGGCGAGCTCGTCGAGGCGGCCGAGATCGACGGCGCGCGGCCGTGGCGCGTCTTCAAGGACGTGACCGTGCCGATCCTGAAGCCGATCTTCCTCATCCTGACGAGCCTGTCGATCATCTGGGACTTCGGCGTCTTCACGCAGCCGTTCCTGCTCATCGGCCAGTCCCGGATCGACACGTCCAACTACGTGATGGGCACCTACCTGTACGAGCAGGGGTACTTCTTTCACGACTTCGGCCGCGGCGCCGCGATCTCGATCCTCATGCTCCTGATGGTCGCGCTGCTCAGCGTCTTCTACGTGCGCAAGATGGTGCGTTTCGACGAGGTGCGATGAGCGCGCAGACGCAGATCGCTCCCGCTCCTGTCGCGCCCACGGTGGGGCGGCCGCGTCGGAGCCGGCGCAGGCGCCTGACGCGGACGGCCTGGAACCTCGTCGGCATCCTGGTCCTCGTCGTCCTGGCCTTCCCGGTCTTCTGGATGATCTCGACCGCGTTCAAGCCGGACGACCAGATCAACAGCCTCACGCCGACGTGGTTCTCGCTCCACCCGACGCTGGCGCACTTCGGCGACGCCGTGCACCGCCCCTTCTTCTGGGACGACGTGAAGAACAGCCTGATCATCGTGGGCGTCACCGTCGCGCTCTCGATGGCGCTCGCGTTCCTCGCCGCCGTCGCGCTCGCGAAGTTCCGCTTCACGGGACAGAAGCTCTTCATCGTCCTGATGATCGGGATCCAGATGCTCCCGCAGGCGGGGCTGATCATCCCGCTGTTCGTCGTGCTCCGCCGCTACGGGCAGGTGAACACCCTGACCGGCGTGATCTTCACGTACATGACCTTCGTGCTGCCGTTCTCGGTCTGGACCCTGCGCGGCTTCCTGCTCGGGATCCCGCGCGAGCTGGAGGAGGCGGCGATGGTGGACGGCTCGAGCCGGCTCGGCGCCTTCGTGAAGATCCTCCTCCCGCTCGTCGCGCCGGGGCTCGTGGCGACGTCGATCTTCGCCTTCATCACGAGCTGGAACGAGTACATCTTCGCCCGCATCCTCCTGAACGACGGGGCGAAGCAGACGGCGACGGTCTGGCTCTCGTACTTCACCGGCACGAGCCGCCACACCGACTGGGGCGGGCTCATGGCCGGCTCGACGCTGATCGCGATCCCGGTGATCGTCTTCTTCCTGCTCGTGCAGCGGAAGATCGCCTTCGGGCTCACGGCCGGCGCCGTCAAGGCTTGAGTCTCGAGCGGCTCGCGGCGGCCTGCTTGCTGCCGGGGTTCGACGGCCTGGCCGTCCCCGAGTGGCTGCGCCGCTGGATCGAGGACGGCCTCGGCGGCGTCGTCCTCTTCTCGCACAACGTCGAGAGCCGGGAGCAGCTCGCGGCGCTGACGGGCGAGCTCCTCGGCCTCCTTGTCGTGATCGACGAGGAGGGCGGCGACGTGACCCGCCTCGAGCACGACCGCGGGAGCTCGTATCCGGGCAACTTCGCGCTCGGCGTGGTCGACGACGTCGAGCTCACGGAGGAGGTCGGAGCGGCGATCGGCGCCGACCTCGCCGCGGTGGGCGTGAACCTCGACTTCGCGCCGGTCGCCGACGTGAACACGAACCCGCGGAACCCGGTGATCGGGATTCGTTCGTTCGGCTCGGAGCCGGAGCTCGTGGCGCGGCACGTCGCGGCTTTCGTGCGCGGGATGCAGGAGGCCGGCGTCGCGGCCTGCGCCAAGCACTTCCCCGGCCACGGCGACACCGAGCTCGACTCGCACCACGAGCTGCCGACGGTCGGCGGCGACCTGGGCGCGGCGCTCCTTCCGTTCCGAGCCGCAATCGACGCGGGCGTGCGCGCGATCATGACCGCCCACATCCGGGTCCCCGAGCTCGACGACGCGCCGGCCACGGTGAGCCGCCGGATCCTCCACGACCTGCTGCGGGAAGAGCTCGGCTTCGCCGGCCTCGTAATCACCGACGCGCTCGACATGAAGGGCGTCACCGCGACCGTGGGAATGGAGGGCGCCGTCCGGGCGCTCGCCGCCGGCGCGGACGCGCTCTGCCTCGGCGCCGGCCTCGGCCCCGAGCCGGTCGAGCGCGTCCATCGAACGATCGTCGATGCGGTTTCCACAGGGCGTCTCCCCGAGGAGCGGCTCGCCGAGGCGGCCGGCCGCGTCGCGGGCATGTCCGCCGGGGCGAGTCCCGGTGCCAGGCACGTGCCTGGCACCGAGGTGGGGCTCGAAGCGGCGCGGCGCGCCCTCCGAGCGGAGGGCGCGGTCGAGCTGGCGCGGCCGCCGCTCGTCGTCGAGCTCAGGCCCGAGCCGTCGATCGCGGCGGGCCCCGCGCGCCACGGCCTCGGCGACGTCCTCGGCGCCGAGACCGTTCGTCTCACCGGGTCGCCGACCGCGCCCCTCGACCACGGCGGCCGCCAGGTCGTCCTCGTCCTCCGCGACGCGCACCGGCACGAGTGGGAGCGAGAGGCGGCGGAGCAGGTGCTCGCGACCGCGCCCGACGCAGTCGTCGTCGAGACGGGGATCCCGCTCTGGCGCCCGCGTCGCGCCCCGGGCTACGTCGCGACGAACGGCGCCGGCCGCGTGAACTTCGAGGCAGCCGCCGAGGTCTTACTCGCGCCTCGCCAACTCCCTTCGGTCGACCGGTCATTTCAGACGGACGTGCGGGAAATCCGCCCGTCCTGAGGACGGCACCGCAAGCGGCGCCTTAACTCCCGCCGAGGCCGACGGCCGTTAGGAAGACCAGCACCACCGTCGTCACGGCGAGCACGCCGTGCAGCGCCACGATCGGCACGGGGAAGCGCTGCTCGGCCGGCGTGTCGGGGCTCACAGCTTCGGCCACCGCTCCCCGGGCCTGACGGCGCCGCCACCAGATCGCGAACATCGTCCACCCGAGCAAGGCGACGACGGCGAGAATCGCGAAGGCGATCCACGCGATCGCCTTCTTGTCGTCCACGAGGTAGACGATCCAGATCACGAGGCCGGTCGCCGCGAGCAGGAAGTGGCTCAGGATCAAGGGCGGCTTGATCCGGCCGCCGCCTTCGCGGCCTTGCCGCATCCCGCCGCGGGCGAGCCAGATCGTCAGGAGGACGAAGCCACCGCCCGCGGTCAGCACCCACGCGACGAGCGCCGCCCACTTCATCGCAAGCCGATCTGCCCTGCGCACGGCCGGGTTAAACGTACGCTCACGCCGTGCCGATGCCGCACCGCACGCAGATGCAGGTGATCAAGCGCCGTCTGGTCGGAAAGGACGGCTCCGAGCGGATGCGCGAGCTGCGCGCGATCCTCGCCGAGCTGCCGAACTACCGCAGCGGGCCGTATGCGGAGATCCGCAAGTGGGTCAGCGCACAGGTCGAGGAGACGCGAATCCGGAGCCGGGTCGTCCACCGCGACTCGATCGCCGTCCGCCGCGAGGGCGCCGCGCAGATCGCCCTCGTCGGCGCGCCGAACAGCGGCAAGTCGTCGCTGCTCCAAGCACTGTCGAACGTGCAGATCAAGACCGGCGAGTACGCGTTCACGACCACCCGGCCGGTGCCGGCGCTGACGCGGATCCGCGGCGTGCTCGTCCAGCTGGTCGAGATCCCCGGACTGATCCAGGGCGCGAGCGAGGGCCGCGGCGGCGGCCGCGCGCTCCTCGGCGTGCTCCGCGATGCCGACGCGATCGTCCTCTGCCACGACGCGTCCGCACCGCTCGACGAGCTCGAGACGATCCGGCGCGAGCTCGACGCGAGCGGCATCGCGCTCCCGGCGATCCTCGCCGCGACGAAGGCCGACGAGGCGCCGCCGGGCGCGATCGCGCACCTCGCCGCGGCCCTCCCCGACCTGGAGCTCGTCGTCGTGTCCATCCTGGACGAGGCGAGCCTCGAGGCCTTTCGCGAGGCCGTGTGGCGGCTCACCGGCCTGCTGCGGGTCTTCCTGCGGGACGATCAGCCGGTCGCGCTCCATCCGCCCGCAACGGTGGTCGACGTCGCGCGAACCATCCACCACGACCTCGCGGAGAGCTGCCGCGGCGCCCGCGTGTGGGGCCCGTCCGCGCGCTTCGAGGGGCAGCGAGTCGGCCGCGACCACGTCGTGGCGGATGGAGACGTGGTGGAGATTCTCGCGTAGGGCGTTAACCTGCGCCCATGCGCATCGAGAAAACCGTCACCGCGATCTCGTGGATCCCGTCGGAGGCGATCGAAGGGATGCCGAAGGTGCCGTTCGAGCTCGGGATCGGCCACTACGACGAGCCGCCGCCCGACCGGCTCGCCCCCGGCGACCTGCCGCGGCTCCAGGACGAGGATCGTTTCCGCGAGGCGAACTTCTTGAAGGCCTGGATCGAGGTCGACAACGGTCGCGTCGTCGGCCACGGCCAGGCCGGGGAGGCGTTCGTCGGGTCGACGACGTTCCGGCTCGGCCCGAAGGACGTGATCTTCGCCGGCGTCCCGTACGACACGCTGCGATCCGAGCCGGAGGTCACAGACGACGCCGTCCGGTTCGTCCAGACGGTCGGCGGACGTGCGGGCTTCCCGGCTCCGCGCAGGGTCCGCGGCAAGCCGTTCTTCCGCATCAACGGCGCTACGGCCTGGACGACCCTCGCGCTCACCATTCGAGCCGACGGCTCGGCCGAGCACGAGCTCGTCGGCGCGAGCGGCTTTCCGCGGCACTGGATCTATGACGACGAGGGCGCCCTCGTGCAGAAGGCGGGCACGATCGACTTCAAGACCTGGTACCGCGAGTCGCACGGCGAGCGGACGCCCTGGGGCGAGGAAGACGCTCCGGCCGTCGTGACCGCGGCAGAGAGCGAGCTCGAGCGGCGCCTCTCGCGCGAGATCATGCAGGGCGGCGCAGCGCCGGAGCGGAAGCGGCTCGAGGCCGGAGAGACGCTCGTCGAGCAAGGCGCGCCGGGGGACGAGCTGTACCTCCTGCTCGACGGTGTCTTCGCGGTCGAGATCGACGGCGAGGAGGTGGCCGAGGTCGGCCCCGGCGCGCTCGTCGGCGAACGGGCGCTTCTGGAAGGCGGCACGAGGAAGGCGACGCTGCGAGCGGCGACGCCGGCGCGCGTGGCCGTCGTGCCCGGCGACGCCGTCGATCGCGTGGCTCTCGAGGAGTTGGCGGAGGGCCGCCGCTAAGCAGCCTCGGCGCCGTCGCCGGCTGACGGGCCCCGCCAGAGTCCCGTCGCGCGCAGCGCGGTTTTCCACTGAGCTCGCCGACATGAGACAATGTCAAACCGGCGGGTGTTCTGGACTGTCCAATGGACGACGGGGAGCTAACCACCACCGACGTCGCGTCGTTCCTCAACGACAACGGCTGGCGGTACCTCGAAGCGCTTGCGCTTCTGCGGGGTCTTCTCCAGGACTACGCCGATTCCGACGAAGGGAAAGGCGTCGTCTACTCGGTGTACTCGCGAGGCCATAAACAGCGTGGGAAGAGCGAGTTCAAGGACGCGTGGCAGATCAAGGAGAAGGTGCTCGCGAAGCGCGAAGATGGCGACGATCGCTTCGGAATCCAGGACGTCAGCGACATCATCGGCATCACCGTCGTCTGCAACTACCGGGCCCAGACGTCAGACGTCGAGAAGTTCCTCCGGGCACACGAAGCGCGGGGAACGCTGACGTTCGAGGCGAGAACCAAGAACGAGAAGGGATACGTCGCCCGGCATCTCGACGTCGAGCTCGCTGATCCGAGGTATGCGGGGGTGCGCTGCGAAGTCCAGATCAAGAGCGTCCTCCACGACGCGTGGACGACGTGGGCGCATGACCTGACCTACAAGCCACAGGGGTCGCTTCCCGACGCGATTCATGTGGTGATGAGGTATGCGAGCAAACAGCTCACCGACATCGACAGGCTGACCAACTCGTTCAAGAAGGAGATCACAGAGCTGTGGAAGCGGGAGCGTCAGCGAAGGCACGCATGCTCGCTCTCGCTGGTCCAGGACGTCTCGGACTCGCTCCTGGCCACAGTCGAGCGACCAGACGAGTACCGGACGCTCGTTCACGACCTGATGCGGAATCCCGTGTATCGAGCCGGGGACTGCGCGGACGCCATCGAGAGCATCCGAGCGTTCTCGGGCTCGTACGACGGCGTCACCGGCTGGGCGCTTACCGTCCTGGCGGCCCGCCGTGAGCGCGACGACCTCGATCAGCTTGCGCTCGACTACATCAACCGGTGGGTCATGGCACCGACTACAGCCGAGAGCAAGGTCTGGTCGCTCTCGCTCAAGGCGACGGCCTTGTACATCTTCAACGACCTGCCTGCGGCAATCGACGCGAGCGAGTCAGCGCTCAGGTCAGCGCAGGCTCTGGACGACGAGTCCGTCGCGGGGTGCAAGGCGAATGTCGCGGCGCTCCTCGCCGAGTTCGGCCGCGGGGAGAAGAGAGCTCGCCAGTTGATGGAGGAAGTCGCTCGGTTTCGTGGGGGAGAGGGCAAGCTTCTCCAACACGAGCTCGACACGCTCGGCCTGATCAAGATCGTGTTCGGAAAGAAACGAGAGATCGAAGCGGGGAAGCGGCTGTGTCAGAAGGCTCTCGAACGCGACCCCACCAACAAGAGTGCCAAGGCGTACTGTGAGCTCCACATCGTCCTCGCCGACGAGAAGCTCGACTCACGATCGCGATAGCTTCGTCTCGCGTCAGTCGAACTTGATGGGCTTCTTGAGCGGGTTCGGCTTCGTGAAGTCCCTCATCGGGCTCATCGTAGCGGAAGCGCCGGCCATTGAGAATACGCCGGACGGGTCACTCGGACGCAGGCTCGACGAGGACCGGGAGTTCCGGCCAGCCGAGCTCACGGGCGGCGGCGTACGTCGCGTTGCCGTCGACCACGTCGAAGCAGCCGTCGCTCCTGAGGCGGACGCGAAGCGGCGCGCGTCGGCTGATCCGGCCCGCAGCTGCGTTGGCCATTCGTGCCAGCGCGACGGCGACGGAAGCGGGCTGCGAATCGGGTGGCTTCATCGGGTACAGGTCTCGAACAGGAACGATTCTCGTCCCCGGCGGAAATTCGAAGTAGAGCCCGAGATCGTGTGGAAGGTCCACGGGAGGAGCGGAGGGGGAGGGATTTGAACCCTCGACGGACCCAGAGGCCCGTAACGGTTTTCGAGACCGCCGCATTCGACCGCTCTGCCACCCCTCCGAGCCGGGACAGGGTAGCGGAGGGCCCCGGCGGCTCCGGTACTCTGTGCCGACACGGAGAAGTGGCCGAGTGGCTGAAGGCGGCGCCCTGCTAAGGCGTTAGAGGGGCACAAGCCTCTCTCGAGGGTTCGAATCCCTCCTTCTCCGCTCTTCGCCGGAAAGTCCGGCGCCTTCGGCGCCATGACGACTTTCCGGCGCTCTCTTCTACCGGCCCGCCGTTGGTGAGCCGCGCCCGCCATGTCGGTCCGCGGCGGCGGATGGATCCGCTGCGGCTCATCTTGCGCGCCATGTCCACCATACTGGGGCCGTGGCCGCGCCCTTCGTCGAGCTCGAGGTGGGCGGCCGGACCGTCAAGGTCACGAACCCGGACAAGGTCTTCTTCCGAACGCGGGGCGAGACGAAGCTCGACCTCGTCCGCCACTACCTGACCGTCGGCGAGGGCATCGTGCGTGCGCTCTACGAGCGGCCGACCCAGCTCAAGCGGCACCCGGACGGCGCCGAGGGCGAGGCGATCTACCAGAAGCGCGTCCCGGAGAAGCGGCCCGAGTGGATCGAGACCGCGCGGGTTCGCTTCCCGTCGGGCCGCCACGCCGACGAGCTCTGCGTCACCGAGCTCGCGCAGGTCGCCTGGGCGGCGAACCTCGCGACGCTCGACTTCCACCCCTGGCCGTCGCGGCGGCGTGACGTCGAGCACCCCGACGAGCTTCGCATCGACGTCGATCCCCAGCCGGGCACGACCTTCACGCATGCCAAGAAGGTCGCGGCCCTCGTCCACGAGGTGCTGGAGGAGATCGGCTACGTCGGCTGGCCGAAGACCTCCGGGAACCGCGGCATCCACATTGCCTGCCGGATCGAGCCGCTGAGGACGTTCCCCGAGGTGCGCCGCTGCGCGCTCGCCTTCGCGCGCGAGGTCGAGCGGCGCGCGCCAAAGCTCGTCACGACGGCGTGGTGGAAGGAGGAGCGCGGCAAGCGCGTCTTCATCGACTACAACCAGAACGCCCGCGACCGGACGATCGCGTCGGCCTACTCCGTGCGGGCGCGGCCGGACGCGACGGTCTCGGCGCCCGTCGGCTGGGACGAGCTGCCGGACGTCGAGACCGAGGACTTCACGATGGCGACGATGCCGGCGCGCTACGGGGAGCTCGGCGACGTCCAGGCCGGGATCGACGATGCCGTCTGCGACCTGCGCGTCCTCCACGAGTGGGTCGAGCGCGAGGAGACGGAGGGCGTCGGCGAGGCGCCGTATCCGCCGAACTTCCCGAAGATGCCGGGCGAGCCGCGGCGCGTTCAACCCTCACGCGCACGCCCCGCGTAGTCAGCGGCTCGACCGGTCGTTTCAGACGGACGCGCAGGCGGAGCCTGCACGTCCTGATGTCGGCACCGCAAGCGGTGCCTCAGGCGCCCGGCGTTCCTGAACGGGTCTTTTACACCGTCGTAAAGTGCGACCGGTACGCTCGGCCGCTGTGCGAATGCGGCTAGCCCTTCTCTGCGGCCTCGTCGCCGCGCTCGCCGCGCCGGGGGTCGCGACCGCTTCGCCGTCGATTCGCTACGGCATCCAGGACGACGCGTGGATCGCCGACGGAACGGGGACGCTCGCGCAGCGGCTCGACCGGCTCCAGTCGCTCGGCGTGCAGATCGTCCGCTACAACCTGCGCTGGGACCAGGTCGCGGCGAAGAAGCCGAAGAGCCCGACGTCGACGACGGATCCCGCCTACGACTGGGGGCCGAGCGACATCTTCCTCAAGGGGCTCAAGGCCCACGGGATCGCGGCGCTCGTGACCATCTACGGCACGCCTGCCTGGGCGAACGGCGGGCACGCGCCGAGCTGGGCGCCGAAGTCCTCGAGCGCGATCGCCGCCTTCGCGCACGCGGCGGCGAAGCGCTACCCGTGGGTGAACCGCTGGGCGATCTGGAACGAGCCGAACCAGCGGCGCTGGCTCCAGCCGTCCTCGCCCGCGGTCTACACGGTGCGCCTGCTCAATCCGGCCTACGCGGCGATTCACGCCGTCCACCGGAGCGCTCAGGTCGCTGGCGGCGTGACCGCTCCCCGTGGGAACGCAGGCGGGATGTCGCCGGTCGACTGGATCCACGGCATGGCCCGCGCCGGCGCGCACCTCGACGCCTACGCGCACAACCCGTACCCGCTGAGCCCGCACACCGAGACACCGTGGAGCGGCGGCTGCGTCGGCTGCCGCACGATCACGATGGCCACGCTGCCGAAGCTCTTGGACGACGTGGCCAAGGCCTTCGGCCCGAAGCGGATCTGGCTCACCGAGTACGGCTACCAGACGAACCCGCCCGACCCGTACATCGGCGTCTCCGACGAGCTTCAGGCCGAGTACATTGGCGGCGCCGCGCTGCGCGCCTACCTCGCGCCTCGGGTCGACGTCCTGATTCACTTCCTCGTCCGCGACGAGCCGTCGCTCGCCGGCTGGCAGAGCGGCTTGCTCAGCGTCTCGGGGGTCGCCAAGCCGGCCTACCGCGCGTTCTCGCTCCCGCTCGCGCAGGAGGCGCGGCACGGGTCGCAGACCCTCCTCTGGGGCCAGGTCCGGCCCGGCCATGGGTCACGCGCATATCGCCTCCAGAAGCTGGTGAACGGGCGCTGGACCTGGTACGGCGGGACGGCAAGCACGTCCTCGGCCGGGTTCTTCCGGCGGACCGTGCTCGGGCGCGCGCGCGACCGCTTCCGCCTCTGGGCGCCGTCGGTGCAGGCGTTCAGCCCGCCGCTCGACCTGCGCTGAGGAGCTGCGGAACCGTGAGGTCGTCGGGCCGGAGCGGCGGGCGCACCTCGCGCCACGTGCACTGCTTCGGATCCTTGTCGGGCCTGAAGCGCAGGAGGCGCGTGCCGTGGCGGAAGCGGTGCGCCTCGAGCTTGTCGTAGCGCACCTCGCAGACGAGCTCCGGCCGCACCGCCGACTCCTCGAGCTCGCCGGTCCCCCAGCGGTTCGGCTCCGAGAAGCGGCGCTCCTCCGCCTCGTCGACGAGCGGGAGGACTCGCTCCGCGATCTCCGCGTGGCGGCGCGCGCCGACGGCCGCCGAGCCGACGTAGTCGAGGTGACCGTCGTCGGCATAGAGCCCGAGCAGGAGCGTCGCGATCGTCGTCGGCTTCGCCTTCCAGCGCACGCCGGCGACGACGCAGTCGGCGGTCTTGTGCCGCTTGACCTTGACGACGCCCTCGCGCGAGCCGGCGAGGTAGGGGAGGCCGAGCCGCTTCGCGACCACGCCGTCGAGCCCCGCCGTCTCGATTCGCTCGAGCCAGTCCGCCGCGGTGTCGAGGTCGCGCGTGAACGGCGAGAGGCGGAAGCCCTCGGGCGCGCGCTCCGCGAGCTCGGCGCGGCGCTCCTCGAGCGGTCGGCGCCACACCTTCTCGCCGTCCAAGAGCAGGAGGTCGAAGACGACGTACTGGGCCGGGATCTCCGCCGAAAGCCTGCGGACGCGGCTCTCGGCCGGGTGCAGGCGCATCTGCATGGCGTCGAAGTCGAGGTGCCCCTCGCGCTCGATCACGATCTCGCCGTCGAGGGCGGTGTGCGGCGGGAGGAGCTCGCCGAGCGGCCTGAGCTCGGGGAAGTAGCGGAGCAGCGGCCGCTCGTTCCGGCTCCAGAGCGCAAGGTCGCCGCCGTCGTTCTCGAGCACACCGCGGAAGCCGTCCCACTTGGGCTCGTACTGCCAGCCGTCGCCGCTCGGGAGCTCCTTGACGAGCTCGGCCTCCATCGGCGGGAAGGGGACGTTTCGACCGGGCACGACGAGGAAGGCTAAAGGTCGTGGCCGGTCTGGACGGGGTCTGGGAGGTCGAGCGGACGGGCGGCGCGCTGCCGCCTCTCGTCGGCTGCCGCAAGCGGATCGGCGGGAGCCGCGGGACGACGGTCTTCGGCGCGCTTCCGGGGATGCCGTTCGACGTGCGCGGGAACGAGCTCCACTACCGCGCGCCGTTCGCGGGCTTCGTCGACGTCGTCGAGCCCGACGGGCCGGATCGCTACCGCGGGCGCGCGACCTTCCGCGGCTACAGCTTCGGTGAATTCGCGATGAGGAGGATCTCTGTGGCAGACGACCTTCAGGCCCAGCTCGTCAAGCACATCGACGAGGCCTACGCGATGGAGCAGAACGTGCTCCGAATGCTCGACGGGATGATCTCGACCACCGACGACCCCGAGATCAAGCGCGGGCTCCAGCAGCACAAGCTGGAGACCCAGCAGCACGCCGACCGGATGGAGAAACGCCTGCGGGCGCACGACGCCTCGCCGTCGATGGTGAAGGAGGCGGGCGGGATCGTCGGCGCGCTGATGAAGAGCGTGCTCGACATGGCGCGGCCGGAGAAGGCGGGCCGCAACGCGCGCGACGGCTACGCGACCGAGCATCTGGAGATCGCGAGCTACGAGCTCCTCGCCCGGATCGCCGACCGCGCCGGCGACGAGGAGACCGCGGCGGCCGCGCGCGACATTCTCGAGGACGAGCAGAAGATGGCCTTGACCTTCGAGCGGAACTGGGACCGCTTCGCAGAGCTCTCGCTCCAGGAGCAGGGCATCTCCGTCTAAGGCACCGCTCGCGGTGCCGTCGTCAGGACATGCGTCCCGGTGCCAGGCACGTGCCTGGCACCGGGGTTCGCGTCAGTTCAGCCAGGGCGCGAGGAAGGCCTCGATGTCGCGGCACCCGCGAGGGCGCGCGAGGCGAGCCTGCACCTTCCGCCCCTCGACGACGACGAGCGTCGGCATCTCGTCGACCTCGAACCGCTCCACGAGGTCGGGTCGTTCCTCGCTCGCCACGCGGTAGAGCTGGAACGTGCGGTGGTTTCGCCGGCGCTGGAGGACCTGCGCCAAGAAGCCCTCGACGCGGCGGCAGTGGCCCGAGAAGGACGAGTGGAAGAAGACGAGGCGCGGTTTGACGATAGCCTCGGTCTGGACCGCAATGCCCGAGCCCATGATGGACCTCCTTCGAGTGCTCCAAAGGGGGCGAGGACCAGGCCCCGATAACCGACGATCATCGTTCCCGCAGCTCGACATTTCCTAACTCCCGCGCCGTGAGACGCGTCGTCGTCACGGGCCTCGGCGCCGTCACGCCGATCGGGAACGACGCGCGCTCGACGTGGCGCGCGGCGCTCGCCGGCGAGAGCGGGATCGACTTCATCCGCTCGTTCGACCCAAGCGGCTTCCCCGTGCGGATCGCCGCCGAGGTGAAGGACTTCGACCCGAGCGGCGTCGCCTCGCCGAAGGAGGTGCGCAAGCTCGATCGCAACGTCCTGCTTGCGCTCGCGGCGGCGAAGGAGGCCGTCGCCGATGCCGGGCTGAACGGCTTCGATCCCGCGCGCGTGGGCATCGTCTTCGGCTCGGCGATCGGCGGCTTCATCGGGATCATGGAGCAGAGCGAGGTGCTGCGAGAGCGCGGGCCGGAACGGGTGTCGCCGAACTTCCTGCCGAACGTGCTCGTCGACTCGGCGAGCGGCCAGCTTGCGATCTCGCTCGGAATCCGGGGGCCGAACTACGCCGTCGTCTCGGCGTGCGCGACCGGCTCCCACGCGATCGGCGAGGCGGCCGAGCTCGTACGCCGCGGCGACGCCGATGCCGTGCTCGCCGGTGGCACCGAGGCCTGCATGCACCCGCTGATCCTGGCCGGGTTCTGCGCCATGCGCGGGCTCGTCGCAGAGGACGAGCATCCGCCACGGGCATCACGACCCTTCGATGCGACGCGCGCGGGCTTCGTCATGGGCGAGGGCGCGTGCGTGCTCGTCGTCGAGGAGCTCGAGGCGGCGAGGGCGCGCGGCGCGCCGGTCTACGCCGAGGTGCTCGGCTACGGCGCTTCGAACGACGCGCACCACATGGCGCAGCCGGATCCGGAGTCGATCGGCGTCGCGGAGATGATGCGTGCGGCGCTTCGGCGCTCGGGCGTCGAGCCGGAGCGGGTCGGCTACGTCAACGCGCACGGCACGTCGACGCCGCTCGGCGACGCCGCCGAGACGAAGGCGATCAAGGACGTGTTCGGCGAGCACGCGTACCGAATGGCCGTGTCCTCGACGAAGTCCGTCATGGGCCACTGCTTCGGCGCGGCCGGCGCGATCGAGGGGATGATGTGCGTCCTCGCCCTCCGCGACGGAAAGCTCCCGCCGACGATGAACTACGAGCACCCCGATCCGGCGTGCGACCTGGACTACGTGCCGAACGAGGCGCGTGAGACACAGGTCGAGGTCGCGCTCTCGAACGCGATGGGCCTCGGCGGCCACAACGGCTGCGTCCTCTTCGGCCGGGTCGAAGACGGCGTGGTTGGATAGCGCAGTGAGCTTCATCGTCGAGCCACGCGTGGAGGACTACGCGGTCGCGGCGTCGAGCCCGCATCCACTCGACGGGCTCTTCGAGCGCCTCGCCGCCGAGACGCGCGAGCGGATGAGCGCGCCGCAGATGATGGTCGGCCCGCTCGAGGGGCGGTTCCTCGAGCTCCTCGTCCGCCTCACGCGGGCCCGGCGCGTCCTCGAGCTCGGCACGTTCACCGGTTGGTCGTCGATCGCGATGGCCTCGGCCCTCGAGCCCGGCGGCACCGTGATCACCTGCGACGTCGACCCCGAGGCGCACGAGATCGCGCGCCGCTACGCGGAGGAGGCCGGCGTCGCCGGCCGGATCGACTACCGGCTCGGCCCGGGCCTCGAGACGATGCAGTCGCTCGAGGGGCCGTTCGAGCTCGTCTTCGTCGACGCCGACAAGGAGGGCTACCTCGACTACTACGAGGCGGCGTTCCCGCTGCTCGCCGACGACGGCCTGATCGTCGCCGACAACGTCCTCTGGTCGGGGCGGGTCGCGGAGGACGATCCGGACGAGCGGACGCGCACGATCATGGCCTTCAACGACCACGTCCGGAACGACGAGCGCGTGGTCGCGGTGATGCTCACCGTCCGCGACGGGATGACGCTCATCCGACAACGCTAGAGGGCGTCAGCTTCTCCAGCGAGCGCAGCACGACGTCGGCGGCCGCAAGCGCCTCCTCGCCCGGCGGGAAGTGCTGGTTCGGGATCGCGACGACGCGCATCCCGGCCGCGCGGCCCGCGAGGATCCCGTTCGCCGAGTCCTCGACGACCGCGCACCGCTCCGGCGCCACGCCGAGGCGCCGCGCCGCCTCGAGGAAGACGTCCGGCGCGGGCTTCCCACGCGCCACCTCCTCCGACGACACGGTCGCGCGGAAGAACCGCGCCAGGCCCGAGACGTCGAGCACGAGGTCGATGAGCGGCCGGTTCGACGACGACGCGAGCCCGAGCGGCCAGCGGGCCGCGAGCCGCTCGACTGCCTCGACCGCGCCGGGGAGGAGCGGCAGCCGCTCGCGGTAGCGCTCGCCCATCCGCCGGACGACCTCGGCGCTGATCTCCTCGGGTGGCTCGCGGAGCCCGATCACGTCGTGCATGTAGCGCGACCACTCCGGCGAGCTCATGCCCATCATGTCCCGCTGCGCGCGCTCGCGCCAGCGGCCGCCGCGCTCGCGCGCGAGCTCCTCGCGGACCTCGTCCCAGAGCTGCTCGGAGTCGAGGAGGACGCCGTCGAGGTCGAAGACGACGGCCTCGATCACACTGCGACGAAGCCGCTCTCGAGGTGGACGAGGGGACGGGCCGGCGCACCCGGCTCGGCCGAGACGACCTCGCCGACGAAGAGGGTGTGGTCGCCGACGGCGTGCTCTGCCCGTGTCTCGCAGCGAAGCCAGCCGAGCGCGCCCTCGAGAAGTGGCGGACCCGGCCCCGCGCGGACCTCGACGCCAGCCCAGAGCGCGATCGGCGGCACGCCGCGGGAGAAGCGCGTCGCGAGCTCCTCCTGACCCTCCCTGAGGAGACTCACGCCGAAGGAGCCCGCGCGCCGGAGGAGCTCGTGCAGCGCCGCCTGCCGGCTCACCGCGAGCCCGACGAGCGGAGGGTCGAGCGAGAGCGGGACGAGTGAGCTCACGGTCAAGCCGATGCGCTCCCCCTCGAGGTCGACGGTGACGACTGCGACCCCGGAGGGGAACCTGCGCATGAGGCTCCGCAGCTCCTCGCCCGTCGGCACGAGGCGATCCTAGTCGGCCCGCAGCGCGTGGAAGCGCGCGCCCTACGGCCTGTGCTCGGCTACCAGCTCGCGAAGAACAGCGTGTGCTCGTGCGAGCCGTACTTCCAGCGGCGCCCGCCGACGTGCGTCCACGACTGCGTCGCGACGCGGTTTCCCCCAGTTGCCGTTGATCGTCCAGAGGTCGAGCGTGCGGGCGTTGGCGCCGAGGATCAGGCCGGTGTGCTCCCAACCGTCCTCGATGCCGTACAGCATCCCGCGAACGGAGGAGCGGGAGGGTGTGCCCACCACAAACTCCATTTACCCATTTGTGTCAAGAGGCGCTTAGAAGTCGACGAAGTGGTCGAACGGGCGCTCGAGCATGGCCGCCGGTGTCCGAAGGACGGCCCATCGGTGGAGGTCGTCGGGAGCCGAGATCTCCTCGACCTTCCAGCCGAGATTGGTGGTGCAGAAGGACGCCGCGCGTGCCACGGCCGGCAGCTGGTAGTCGTCGAGGAAGACGATTCCTTCCGGGCGCACGAGGCGGCCGAGGTAGACGAGGTCGAGGAAGACGCCGTCGAAACGGTGGTTACCGTCGACGAAGGCGAGGTCGAAGCGGCGGCCTTCGGAGAGCAGACGCGGGAGGACGATCTGCGACTCGTCCGGGTGGAGCTCGGCGAGCTCGCCCACACCTGCCTCGTCGAGGAGCCGGAGACCGTCGCCGGCGAACCTCGTCTCCTGGTGAGGATCGATCACCACGTGGCGCGCGCCGTTTCGGCCGTTCGCCAGCAGGCCCTGGCAGATGTAGAGCGCCGAGACGCCGTAGCCGAGGCCGATCTCGACGGTGCGTGTCGCGCCTTCACGCTTCACCCACTCGCGTAGCGCCTCGCCTTCGGCCGGGGTGACGGAGACGGCGCGCCGACTCAGCGCTAGAGCCCGGCGGCATGGCCGTCGCCGCGTGCGTCGGAGCCGCCGACGAGCGCCTCGTCGAGGCAGAGAATCGCCTGGCCGACGCCGAATCGGTGCGGCTCCGGGTCGAGGAACGGCTCGTCGCCGGATCGCCGGAGCTCGTCGGCGCGTTCCCAGAGGCCGGGCTCGAGCGCGACGCGGCGTCCTGCCTCGACGCGGAACCGGGCGGCGTCGAGCGCCGCCTGCGGGTCGGCGCCCTCGCGCAGGCGGTGCACGAGCTGGACGTGTCCCTGCGCCTGCATCGGCCCGCCCATCACGCCGAACGGGCCGACCAGCCGGCCGCCCTCGAGCAGCATGCCCGGGATGATCGTGTGGAACGGGCGGCGCGCCGGCCGCAGCTCGTTCGGGTGTCCCGGCTCCTCGACGAAGCCCGCGCCGCGGTTGTGGAGCACGACGCCGGTCTCGCCCGCGACGACCCCGGAGCCGAAGTGCTCGGCCAGGCTCTGGATGAAGGACACGGCGTTCCGGTCCTCGTCCACGCAGCACAGGTAGGTCGTGCTGCTGCGGAGCGTGGCGAGGCGTGCAGGGTCGAGGACGAACGCGGGGAGCGGCTCGTCGGCCACATGCGCGTAGACGTCAGTGAGCCCGAGCCGCACGGCCTCGACGAGCTCGTGGAGAGCCGGCTCCGCGACGCTGTCGAGCAGTCCGAGCGCGACGAGCGCGGCCGCGCCCTGGCCGTTCGGCGGCAGCTCGCAGACCTCGAGCCCGCGGTAGCCGACGCGGAGGGGCTCGACCCACTCCGAGCGGTGGGCGGCGAGATCCTCCGCCGACAGCCAGCTCGCGGCCGCGATCGCCTCCGCCACCGGTCCGGCGTAGAAGGCGCTGGGGCCGTCGTCGGCGATCCGCCGCAGCGTGCCTGCGAGCTCCGGAAGCCGGTAGACCGAGCCGAGCGCCGGGGCGCGAAAGGGTGCGCGGCCCTCCTGCTCGGCGAGCCGCCAGAGCTGCGCGACGCGCGGCGTGGCCGCGACGCCACTCTCCGCGAGGTCGATCGCGGGAGCGAGGCAGCGGTCGAGCCCCAGCCGGCCGAAGCGCGCGGCGAGGTCGCTCCAGGCGGCGACGGCGCCGGGGACGGTGATCGACCGCGGGCCGGAGCTGGCCACGCCGCCGCCGTCGAGCCGCGCCGGCGAGCGGCCCGAGCCGTTCAGGCCGACGAGCTCGCCGTCCCACCACAGCTGGGCGAACGCGTCGCCGCCGATCCCGGTCAGCGGCGGCTCGGCGACGGTGAGCACGGCGGCCGCCGTGAGCGCGGCGTCGACGGCGTTCCCGCCCTCCTCGAGCGCGCGCACCGCGGCGCCCGTCGCGAGCGGGTGGCTCGTCGCGACGAGCGCGCGTCGGGTGACGGTAGGAAGACGCGAGAAGCCGCTCGGCGGGAGCGTGCTCGGCGCGAAGAGGCGGTCGGCACGGAGCTCCACGAGCCGACCGTACCGCGCGTCAGCCTCCCGTGGCGAGGTACGCGAGCAGGGCTCCGAGCAACGTTCCCGTGCCGGCGAGCGCCAGCTCGATCCGCCGCCGCTCCACGAGCATGCCGAGGCGGGGGTCGCTCACGACGGTCGCCGGCAGCACGGCGAGCCCGAGC
>Ga0209059_1000315_pt1 | contig 22038 bp, 25 predicted proteins | sample GraSoiAngelo_151_FD_186165 | JGI IMG/M metagenome (GOLD analysis project Ga0209059, IMG submission 186165) | Grasslands soil microbial communities from the Angelo Coastal Reserve, California, USA - 14_1009_12_20cm (SPAdes) (version 2) | ecosystem: Environmental > Terrestrial > Soil > Grasslands ...
TGGGCTGCGACGGGGCCCACAGCGCGGTGCGCCGTCATCTCGGCCTGTCGTTCGATGGCCACGGTACCGACCAGGACTGGCTGCTGGCCGATGTCGAGGTGGATTGGCCTCTGGGCGAGGACGAGGTCCGGGTCTTCACCGGCCCGCGGGGGGTGCTGGCCTGCCTCCCCTTCGGGGATGGCCGGTGGCGGGTGATGACGCCCAATGTCACCGACCGTCCCAACGAGCGAGCCGCTCCCGGGTGGCGTGCCTCCAGAGGTGCTCTTCATCGAACGCGGCGTGCAGTGGTTACGGCCGGGCGGCAAGATGGGCATCGTCGTGCCCAAGGGCGTACTAGAAAACCCTGAAGTGAGCTTAGCCGTCCGTCACTTCCTGTTCCGGGAGACGTTCGTTCGCGCAGTCGTGACCCTTCACAAGCACACCTTCCAGCCCTACACGGGGAGTCGAACCGCGCTTCTTGTGCTGGAGAAGAAGCGCACCGATACCATACCGGAAGAGGATTACCCGATCTTTATGGGTTTGTCCCGCAAGATCGGCCAAGACTCTGAGGGTGAGCCGATCTATGCGAAAGACGAAGACGGACGAAGGACAGACATTCTCGATCATGATCTCGATGAGATCTTTGAGGCGTGGCAGCAACACTCTGTCAGCGCTCTCGAGCCATCTGAGTACACGTTCTCAGTAGAGCGCAGCTCGCTTGATCGTCGTAGCCTGAATATCAGTCCTCAGGCACATCAGCCATCTTTCAACGAGGCGATCGCACAAGTAATGCGGATTGCTGATGCGGACGACTTCGTTGTGATTCCGCTTGGCGAGATCGCCGCGAGTGTGACGAAAGGGCAAAGATACAAGCGCGAGGATCTTGAAACTGATACGAGATCTGGCTCAAATATCATCAAATACTTTACGCCAGCAGCCCTCCTTCAAGACAGACCTGAGTCGGTGAAGTACCTCGACTTGAGCCGCGTCTCCGTGCGGCGCCGAGCTATTCTCGACCGCCACAAGCTGCATCGTCTGCAACTCCTCGTCACGCGGAGCGGAAGCGTTGGTCGCGTCATCCTGACCACAAAGCATCACGAGGGGCATCTTGGCACCGACGATGTGATTCATATTGATGTCTCAGATATGTATCTGAGGGCATACATCTACGCCTTTCTCAAGGGCGAGCTCGGCCAGAAGTTGCTCAAGAAGAATGAGTACGGGACCATCCAACAGCATCTTGAGCCCGCCCATGTTCGAGAGCTGCTAATTCCCCTTCCCGCGCTTTCGGACGGCAGCTTTGACTCGACTCGGATCCGGACGATCGGCGAACAGGTAATCGAGTCGATCGCCACTAAGGAGCGCAGCATCGACCAGGAGAACCAAGCAGCCGCTGCGCTAGATGCCGAGCTGCCGGGCTCTGCATCAAACGCGTCCTCATGACGCGTGGCCATATCCTGAGGCGGTGCGCCTGTACATCGTCCGCCATGCCGAGGCGGCGCCCGGATCGCCCGACGAGCTGCGCGCGCTCACGCCGGAGGGGCACGAGCAGGCGCGCGCGCTCGGCCAACGCCTTCGCGGGGAAGGCGTCCGGCCCGACGCGATCCTGACCAGCCCGTTGCTTCGCGCCCGGGAGACCGCTGAGGACCTCGAGCTCGGCGACAGCGAGCCGCACGAGCGCCTTGCGCCGGGGGCGACCGTCGACGACGTCCGAGCAGCCGTCGTCGGACGCGGCGAGACCGTGGTCGTCGTCGGTCACCAGCCGGACTGCGGCCGGGTCGTGGCCGCGCTTACCGGCGGGCCCGAGCCCGCCTTTCCGGCCGCCGGCGTCGTCTCCGTCGACCTGTGAGCGCGATCCGCGTCGAGGACCTCCGCAAGCGCTACGGCGACGACGAGGCGCTCCGCGGGATCAGCTTCGAGATCGAGGAGGGCGAGGTCTTCGGCCTGCTCGGGCCGAACGGCGCCGGCAAGACGACGACCGTCGAGATCCTCGAGGGCTATCGGAAGCGGGACGGCGGCAACGTCGAGGTGCTCGGTTTCGACCCGCAACGCGCGCAGCGCGAGTTCCGCGAGCGAATCGGCGTCGTCCTTCAGTCGGCGGAGCCGTGGCCGAATCTCACACCGCACGAGACGCTGTCCCTTTTCGCCGGCTACTACCCGAGGCCGCGGGACGTCGGCGAGGTGCTCGACCTCGTAGGTCTCGCCGACAAGCGCAACGTCCGTGTCAAGACGCTCTCCGGTGGGCAAAAGCGGAGGCTCGACCTCGGCGTCGCCCTTGTCGGCGACCCACAGCTCGTCTTCCTCGACGAGCCCACGACCGGCTTCGACCCCGCGGCGCGCCGCGCCGCCTGGGGAATGATCCGCTCGCTGCGCTCACTCGGCAAGACGGTCCTCCTCACGACCCACTACCTCGACGAGGCGCAGCAGCTCGCCGACCGGGTGGCCGTGCTCCGGGAGGGACAGATCGTCATCATGGGCGCTCCGTCGGCGCTCACGGGAGGCTCGCTCGACGCCGAGATCCGCTTCCGCCGGAACGGGGAGCAGGTCGTGCTGCGGACGGACGAGCCGACCCGTGTGCTGCACGAGCTGACCGCAGAGGCGCTGGCAGCCGGCGAAGAGCTCGAAGGCCTGGAGGTGCGGCGGCCGACGCTCGAGGACGTCTACCTGTCGCTCGTCCAGGAAGAGGAGCCGTGAGGATCTTCCTTCACCAGCTGCGCTTCGAGCAGCTCCTGTTTTGGCGGAGCCGCGAGGCGGCCTTCTTCATCTTCGGCTTCCCGCTCCTCCTCTTCGTGCTCCTCGGTTCCGTCTACAACGGGAAGATCGACGGCTATCCGGCGTCGAGCGTTCTCCTCGTCGGAATGATCGGGTACGGCGCCGCGAACACAGCCTTCGCGGGTACTGCGATCATCCTCGTCAACCGGCGGGAGTACGGGATCCTGAAGCGGATCCGCTCGACGCCGCTTCCGGCCTGGGTCTACCTCGCGTGCACGCTCGTCTCCTCACTGCTCGTGTTCACGCTCGAGACTGTGTTGCTCTTCGCGGTAGGCCGGATCTTCTTCAGCGCCCAGCTGCCCGGCCACGTTGCGTCGCTCGCCGTCGCCGTCCTGATCGGAACGACGGTGTTCGCCGCGATCGGTCTCGCCGTCACGGCGCTGATCCGCTCGGCGGAGGGGTCGTCTGCGGTCGTCAACTTCATCCTGCTGCCGATGGCCTTCCTCTCGGGCTCGTTCGGCCCGACGCGGCGCTATCCCACGTTCCTGCGTGCGATCGGCGACGTGCTTCCGCTCAAGTACTTCATCGAGGTGGTGAAGGGGATCTATCTCGGCGGCCACGCGTTGTGGTCGCGTCCGGGAGCGCTCGGCGTGATGGCGGCCTGGACGGCCGGTGGAATCGTCGTCGCACGCCTTCGCTTCGGCTGGGAGCCGCGAGAGCGTTAGATCTATGGGCGGGGCGGGCAGGGGTCCTGCCATGGAACCCGAGCTTGCCTTCGTCACGCGCACGCACGACGTGCCCGGCCTCGAGATCCGCGTCAACTTCGGCGTCTTCGCGGGCCGCGACGCGACGCCCGCCGAGCTCGAAGAGCTCGCGCACGCCCTTGTGCCGGAGCTCGACGACGTCTCGGTGGTCTCCGAGCAGCGCCACGAGGTCGGCGAGGAGGTGGAGGCGTCGCTGCACCAGGTCCGGGTCGAGGTCGCGGACGATCATCTCCCGGCCGATCCGGACCAGCGGGAGGAGCTCTGCGACCGGCTCCTCGAGGCGGTCACAACGTGGGCCGAGGCCTGCATCGCCGACCGGCACGCCGAGGTCAGCGAGCTGTAGCGCCGCTCGAAAGTCCTCGCGCCGGGTGGCCGCTCGGGCCACGGCCCGGGGTCTGACCCCGCACATGACCAGCCGGGCCATGATTCTCTGTGACTTCGCGCGCGATTCGTAACAGGTCGTGGCTCTGGGAGCGGCCTCATAGTCATCTCGGACCTGGCACTTCAGGCCGTGTCCGGGGTCAGACCCCTGCCTGGCCCGAACAGACGACCTAGCGGCCGGCCGCTACGCCCGCGCGCGCGGCCTTCAGCGCGAAGCCCATCATCGCCCGCGGCAGCCGCTCGGCCTTCGCCAGCACCTCGTCGAGAGCGCGAACGAAGAGCTCCACGTCCTCCTCGGTCACGACGAGCGGCGGCAGGGCCTTCACCACGTTCATCCGGTGGCCGGCGACCTGGCTCAGGATCGCGTGCTCCGAGAAGAGCGGCACGACGACGAGCTGGGCGAACAACCCCGGCTGCGCGCGCTCGAGCAGCCGCCACGAGCGGCGGCGCGACTCCGGCTCGGCGAACTCGATCGCCCACATCAGGCCGAGGCCGCGCACCTCGCGGACGACCTCATAGCGCTCGACGAGCGGTCGCGTGAGGTCGAGCAACAGCTCCCCGAGCCGCGCCGACCGCTCCACCAGCTGCCCCTCGTCGAGCTCCCGCAGCGTCGCGAGCCCCGCCGCCATCCCGAGGTCGTTGGGCGCGAAGGTCGAGCCGTGGCTGACTGAGTGCTCCATCGAATCGAAGACCGCTTCGTGCACTTCGCGCCGCAGCAGGCACGCGCCGATCGGGACGTAGCCGCCGGAGAGCGACTTCGCGATCGTCACCAGATCCGGCTCGAGCCCCCAGTGCTCGGCGGCGAGGAACCGTCCCGTCCGGCCGAGGCCCGTCTGGACCTCGTCGAGGCAGAAGAGCGTCTCGTAGCGGCGGCACAGCTCCTGCGCCCCCTCGAGGTAGCCGGGCTCGGGGAGCACGACGCCCTTCCCCTGCACCGGCTCGAGGAGCACGAGCGCGACGTCCTCGCGCGCGAGCTCGGCCTCCAGCGCCTCGAGGTCGTTGAACGGCACCTGCGAGAAACCGGGAAGGAGCGGGCCGAAGCGGTCCGTGAACTCGGGATTGCCGTTCGCGGACAAGGCCCCAAGGGTCAGGCCGTGGAAGCCGTGCTCGGCGGAGACGACGCGGCTCCGGCCGGTGGCCGCCCGCCCGAGCTTGATCGCCGCCTCGACCGACTCCGCACCGGAGCTCGTGAAGAGGACGCGGCCGATGCTCGCGGGCGCGCGACGCAGGAGCTCCTCGGCCAGCAGCCCCGGCAGCGTCGAGACGCCGAGCTGCACCGACCCCGGCGTGTCGAGCTCGAGCGCCTCGACGAGCGCGTTGCGGATGCGCGGGTTGTTCCGGCCGGTGTTGAACATCCCGAAGCCGCCGAGCATGTCGAGGAACCGCCGGCCGTCCGCGTCCTCGAGGTAGGCGCCCTGCGCGCGCACCCACCGCCGGTCGAAGCCGATCGTCCGCAGCACGCGCACGAACTGCGGGTTGATCGTCTTCGCGTAGAGGTCGTACTCGCGCCCGGCGCCGCTTGCGATCAGCTCCCGCACCACGCGGTGAGCCTAGCGCGCCCCCGCCGCCGCGAGCTTCGCACCGCCGAGCACGCGCCACACGAGGAGACCCGCGACCGACCCCGCAGCGACGCCGTAGAGCAGCACGGCCCACGGCGTTCCGCTGTCGGTTCCGGACGTGATCCCGTGAACGAGCGCGAGCGTCCAGACCGCGAAGTTCAGGTAGTGCGTGCGCCGCCAGAAGCGGTACGAGAGGCGCGAGCGGTACCGGTTCGCGAGCGCCAGCGCGGCCAGGAGCTCCAGCGCGACGACGCCGAGCCCGGTCGCGAGCGGCCGGTACGACGACGTTCCCGGCACGAGCACCTGCACCACCGAGAACGGCACGTAGGTGTCGACGAGGAGCGCGAGCACGTGGATGCCGACGAAGGCGCCGACGAGCACGCCCGCGAAGCGGTGCACGTCCTCGACGGCGAAGCGCGGCCACCGCCGCAGGCGTGCCCGTCCCGAGAGAGTGAGCCCGAGTACGACGCTCGCCGTGAGGAGGGCGAAGGCGAGGAGCCCGCCGGCGCGGGCCGCGTACCACGCGGCGGTCAAGCCGCCTCCGGCACCGAGTCGCGCCAGGCACGGTTCGTCACGACGACGTCGCCGGCGAGGAAGCGGCCGGCGAGGCCGCGCTCCTCGAGCCAGCCGGGGCCGTCGTCCGAGAGCAGGAACGCCGCCTTGGCGGCGACGTCCGCATCGAGACAGGTCGGCGCGGCGACCGTCACCTCGGTCCAGCGCGAGCTCGCCGGCCGGCCGGTGCGCGCGTCGATGAGGTGGTGCTGGACGGCGCCGCCGCGCAGCCACCGCCGGTGCGTGATCCCGCTCGTCGCGACGCCGCCCTCGACGCGCACGGAGCCTCCGCGCGGTAGGCCGACGACGGCTCCTCCGCGCACAGCGACGTCGCCGCCCGCGGAGACGAATCCCGGCCCGTCCAGGAGCGCCAGCGCCTCGTCCACAGCGAGCGCCTTCACGACGCCGTTCAGGTCGAGGCGGACGCCGGGCCGGCGCGCGAGGACGCGGCCGGCGAGCCGCACCGAGCGCCAGCGGCCGGGCGCCGCAGCGCCGGCGGGACTGGCGTCCGGGACGACGCGCGCGAAGTCGCGGTCGTAGCCGGCCGCCTCGAGCGCCGCGCCGAGCGTGGGATCGACGAGCCCACCTGTCGAGGCGGCGGCGTCGAGCGCCGCTCGCAGCGTCCGCGCGAAAAGCGCGGACACGCGGACGAGCGGCCCGCGGCCCGCGTTCACGAGCGCGAGCTCGCTGTGCGGCCGGAAGCGGCTGAAGACCCGCTCGCGCTCGGCGAAGAGCGCCTCGATCGCAGCCGCCTGCGCGACGCCTGCGCCGCCGGCGATCACGTCCACGTCCATGGCGCGGAACCGGTACGGCTCAGGAGACGTGCGTCGTCACCTCCGGCACGACCGTCGCGGAGGTGGGCGCGGACGAGCTCGAGATCCCGGCCGAGCTCGTCCGCGCGTGCGACGCATGGCCGGGATGCGCCGAGCGGACAAGGAGCATCGCCACGACGAAGCCGACGGCCGACGCTGCGGTGAGCGCGCGCTTCGCGCCCGCGGCGCGCCGGCGGGCGTGCTCGAGCCGGGTCATGCTGCGTGGTAGCCCGGCGGCGGTCCCGCGAAGCCGCGGTCGAAGCGGAAGTCGTGGCCACGCTCGCGGAGGCCGTTCACGAAGTCCGTGATCCGCTGCTTCAGGCCGGAGAGGATCTGCTGCTCCTGCGCCTTCGTCAGCCGCCCCGCGGCGACGTCGGCGTCGAGCCGCTTGGTTGCCTGGTCGACGAGCGCCTGGATCAGGCCGTCGACCGGCTTGCCGCGGTCCTTCGCCACCTGGGCGAGCGACTTGCCGCTTTCGAGCTGCGCGTCGAGCTCGGCCGTGGTGAGGCCGAGGTACGAGGCGGCGGTCGAGAAGTCGCCGAAGTGTCCGGGCGGCCCGCCGCGCGGGCCGAAGAAGAGCGGCAGCTCGCCGGACTCGATGCGCTGCTTGAGCTCGTCGCCCTGCTCCTTCGTGAGCTGTCCGGCGGCCACGGCTGCGTCGATCCGGCTCTCGAGCGCCTTCTTGAGGGCTGCCGTGAGCGCGCTCGGCGTCACGCCGAGCTGCTTCGCCGCGTCGTTCACGACCGCCTGGCTGTCGTTCGACGACCCGAGCCGGTCCGCCGCGATGGCGGCACCACCACCGGCGACCGCCGCGGCCGCCGCCACTCCGGCGCCGACCTTCAGCTTGAGCTTCTTGTCCATCTCGTCTCCCTTCGTTGGTCGCCAACGAGAGAACCAGCGCGCGCTGAACAGGAGCTAAGAGCGCTCTAAGAAGTCGCTAAGAAGCGCCGTCGAGCGTCAGGCGCATCAGCGTCCCGCCGTCCTCGGGCCGCTCGGCGACGACCTGACCACCGTGCGTTTCCGCGACCTGCCGGACGATCGAGAGCCCCAGCCCGGATCCGGACATGCCCCGAGCGGAGCTGGCCCGGTAGAACCGGTCGAAGACGTACGGCAGGTCCTCCTCGTCGATCCCGGGGCCGTGGTCGCGCACCGTCACCTCGCCGCCGCGGACCGCGACCTCGACCTCGCCGCCCGGCGGGCTCCACTTGGCCGCGTTGTCGAGCAGGTTCGCGACCGCGCGCTCGATCGTCGCGGGGACGCCGTGGACGACCGACTCCTGGAGGTCGGTCGTGAACGTGACGCCGGGCCGGTTGCGGCGCGTCCGCTCGACCGCGTCGGCGGCGAGGAGGTCGAGGCGCACTTCCTCGGGCTGCGCCGGCTCGCGCTCGCCGCGCGCCAGCTCGATCAGCTCGGACACAAGGGTCGTCATCTCTCGAAGCTGGTCGACGACGTCGCTGAGCAGCCGCTCGCGCTCGCCGGGCGGGAGCGAGCGCTCGCTCGCCAGCACCTCGATGTTCGTCCGCAGGCTCGTCAGCGGCGTCCGCAGCTCGTGCGACGCGTCGGCTACGAGCTGGCTCTGCGCCCGGGTCGACTCCTCGAGCGCTCCCAGCATCGTGTTGAAGCTGGAGGCGAGCCGGCCGAGCTCGTCGTGGCTGCCCGGCTCGATGCGCTCGGACAAGTCCCCGGTCGCCGTGACCGTCTCGGTCGCCTTCGTCAGACTCCGCACCGGGGCGAGGGCAGCGCGCGAGACGAGGAGGCCGAGCGCGACGGCGACCGCGATCCCGCCCGCCGCGATCAGGAGCAGGAAGAGCGTGATCCGGTTCATCGTGTGCTCGAGCTCGGCGAGTGGCCGACTGACCTGGATGGCGAAGCCGGGGCCCGGAACCGTCAGCAGCCGCACCTTGGTCTTTCCCACGTGCGTATCGGCAAAGTACGCGTCGCCCTGCCCCTTCGCGGCGTCGAGCGCGCGGCGGTCGACCGGAATCGGCTGCGTCTCGCCGTACGTCCGGAGTGTCCGCCCACTTGCCCAGACGACCTGGATGTAGTCGACGCCGAGAATCGTCCCCGGCACGTCCAGGTACAGGCGCCCATCGGGGGCCTGCTCCGGATGGATCGGCGCGTTCGCGATCTCCGCGGCCCGGTTGCGGAGCCCGCGGTCGACCTGGCGGTAGAGCTGGTTCCTGACGACGAACCAGACCACCGCGGAGGCGGCGACCACGGCGAGCGCGACGGCCGCGGCGGCGACGAGCGTGAGACGCGCGCGAAAGCTCATGCCTCTCGCAGGGCGTAGCCGACCCCGCGGACGGTGTGGATCAGACGCGGCCTGCCGCCGGCCTCCGTCTTGCGCCGCAGGTAGCCGACGTAGACGTCGAGCGAGTTCGAGCCGTACCCGAAGTCGTAGCCCCAGACGCGCTCGAAGATGATCGACCGGGTCAGCACCTGCCGCGGGTTGCGCAAGAAGAGCTCGAGGAGCGAGAACTCCGTCCGCGTCAGCTCGATCAGCTCTCCGCCGCGCCGCACCTCGCGCGTGCCCGGGTCGAGCTCGAGATCGGCGAAGCGAAGGACCTCGCCCGCGCCGTTCGTCGTCCGCCGGAGCAGGGCCCGGATGCGCGCGAGGAGCTCCTCGAGCGCGAACGGCTTGGTGACGTAGTCGTCCGCGCCCGCGTCGAGCCCGGCGACCCGGTTCTCGACTGCGTCGCGCGCGGTCAGCATCAGCACGGGCAGGCGACTGCCAGTGCGGCGGAGCCGCCGGCACACCTCGAGCCCGTCCACGCCCGGCATGAGCACGTCGAGGATGAGCGCGTCCGGCTGCGACTCGGCCTCGAGCCGTTCGAGCGCCTCGCGCCCGTCCGCCGCGAGCTCGATCTCGTATCCCTCGAGCTCGAGCGCGCGCCGGAGCGACTCCCGCACGGCCCGTTCGTCGTCGACGACGAGGATCTTCACCCGGACATTGTGCTGCCGGACCTTGAGAGAGAGCTAAGAGGCCTTCGTTTGCCCTCGCTTTGCCGCAGGTTTGCCGGGCTCGGCGAGGGTCGGCCGAAAGGAGGTCACCATGAAGCGAATCATCTCAGTCCTCGTCGTCCTCACAGCCACCGTCGTCTCCGCCGGATGCGGCGGAACGACGACGGTCACGAAGACCGTGACGGTCAGCGCTCCAGCCAAGAGCGGAGTCGGGCCGCCCGGCGAGATCGTCCAGTTCGGCTACGTCAAGTCGCTCGAGCGCAAGGGGAGCGGCTACGAGATGCGGTTCGACCCTGCGTGGTTGCTCTCGGGAGCGACCGCGAATGCCGCGGCCGCCGAAGACGGAGCGGTCCCGGCGGGTCAACCGGTCCCGAACGACAACTACGTCGTCGACGAGGGCCACCGGCTGCTGACCTACGAGGTCCCGGCGAGCGCCCACGTCACCGCGCTCACGAAGGACGTCACCGGCACGCCGATCACCGTCGCCCAGCTGGCGCAGCTCGTGCGCGGCGAGAACCCGTTCCCGCGCCCGTTGTTCGAGCCGATCTCGACCGGCTTCTGGATCCGGGTCGACAGCGACACCGTCCGGTCGCTCGACCAGCAGTACCACCCGTAGAGGGCCTGGCGCTCCGTCGCCGCCGCGCGAGAAGGCGGCGGCGACGGAGCCTAGAAGGAGCAGGCGGCGGTGGGGTCAGCACTCCGCCGCCCGCGACGCCGGCGGGAGGGTCGCTTGGGTTCCGCGTCGACGTCGTCACGGTGGCCACGCTGCCAGCCCGCCCTAAGAGGGAGCTAAGAGCGAGCGGCGTCTTACGAAGTTCTTACTCACCTCTCAGGCACGTCTTAGTCCCCGCTGGTGCCATGCTGGCAACTACAGCGAAAGGAACGCACCGACATGAGATCCCGCCGCACTCTTCTCGCCACAGCCTTGGTCGTCGCCGCCGGCGCCGTCGCGGGCGCCGGCGCGGCCGTGTACGCCGCCCTCTCCCCCGGCCGCACGAACACGGTCGTCCGCCAGGTCACCGTCCGTGACTCGCAGCCGGCGGCGAAGACCGAGACGCTGTCGGTGAACTCGATCTACCGCGCCGCCTACAAGGGCGTCGTCGAGATCACCGTCACGAGCCAGACCTCCGGGCCCTCGACGTTCGGCGGCGGGTCGCAGACACAGAAGGCGCAGGGCTCGGGCTTCGTCTACGACGCCAAGGGCGACATCGTCACGAACCAGCACGTGGTCGACGGCGCCCAGTCCGTCTCCGTGAAGTTCTGGAACGGCAAGACCTACGGCGCGCACGTCGTCGGCACCGACGCCTCGACCGACCTCGCGGTGATCAAGGTCGACGCGCCGAGCTCGCTGCTCCAGCCGCTCACGCTCGGCGACTCGAGCTCGCTCACCGTCGGTGACGGCGTCGTCGCGATCGGCAGCCCGTTCGGGCTCGAGGAGACGGTGACGAGCGGGATCGTCAGCGCCCTGCACCGGCAGATGACCTCGCCGAGCGGCTTCGCGATCCCCGACTCGATCCAGACCGATGCCGCGATCAACCACGGCAACTCAGGCGGGCCGCTCTTCGACACGCAGGGCAGGGTCGTCGGCGTGACGGCGCAGATCGAGAGCGACTCCGGCGGCAACGACGGCGTCGGCTTCGCGATCCCGTCCAACACCGTCCGCTCCGTCGCCGACCAGCTGATCTCATCCGGCAAGGCCCGGCACGCCTACCTCGGCGTCTCGCTCTCGTCCACGGCGTCCACCGCGCGGGTGGGCGCGGTGCGGAGCGGCACGCCGGCCGCGGGGGCGGGCCTGAAAGCCGGCGACGTGATCACGGCGCTCGACGGCAAGAGCGTCGCCTCCTCGGCCGAGCTCGAGAGCGCGATCGCCGCGCACAAGCCCGGCGACTCGGTCTCGCTGACCTACACCCGCGGCGGCAAGTCACACACCGTCCAGCTGAAGCTCGCCAGCCGTCCGTCCTGACAGGGACGTCAGCCGAAGGGGTGCCCGCCGGCGAGCCGCGACAGCGCCCCGACGAGCTCGCCGAACGGCCCGCTGTCGTCGAGGTCGGTCGAGTCGGGCCCGCGGCTGTCGCCGGAGGACTGGACGCTCCGGTCGCCGCACGCGAGCGTCAACGACCAGTGCGTGCCGTCGCGAACCTGCTCGGGCGGCTCGAACCGCGGAGCCGGTTCGTAGCGGCCGTTCCACGCCCACACGTCGATCCGGTCCATCGTCTGCCAGAAGCGGCGCCACTGGGCGCTCGACGGGACGAGGAACGCCTGGCGTCTCTCCTCGTAGCCGGGCAGGAAGCTCTCGTAGACGAGACGGCTCCCGTCCCACCAGATGCCGTAGGAGGGGCCGCCGAAGTTGCCGACGTAGACCTCGAGCGCACGAGGTCTCGTCTCGTCCATCAGCGCCGCGACATGGTGTGCGTGCGGGCCCGTCCGGGCTCGCACGCTTCTCGTTCGATCTCGACGATCCGCTCGGCGCTCAGCCGAGACACTCCCTGGTCGACGAGCCGCGCCACGACCATGGCGTTGCTGAGCGCCTTCATCTCCCTGACCGCGACTTGGATGTCCTCGGTCTTCACGACGGCGGCATCCCCTCTCGACTCGGCGGACGGCTAGGAGCCGACCTGGACGACGTTGCGAGCCTCGGGGCCCTTGCTGCCCTCGGCGGCCTCGAACTCGACGGTCGCTCCTTCGGCGAGCGACTTGTAGCCCTCGCCTGCGACGTTGCTGTGGTGGACGAAGAGATCCTTGCCGCCGTCGGCGGGGGTGATGAAGCCGTAGCCCTTCGAGTCGTTGAACCACTTCACGGTTCCGGTAGCCATAAAAAACACCTCCCTTACCAATTCACGAACGGGTAAGGAGGCGAAAGAGGCCGCCCGAACTCGCTCTTGTCCACCCACCCTAGCAACCCCGGCACGAGACGGCTGGCATTCGACCCCGCAGTGCGACAAGATGCGGTAGACAACGGGGGGAGGCGCGGGAGGCAAACCCCCTCACCTGAGGAGGGTGACATGAGGTTCTCGGCCCTGACGGCTGCGGCGGCTGTCGTACTCATCACGGCGTCCGCGGCAAGCGCGTCGGGGACGGCCTCCGACGGCCCGGGCGGCAGCGCTTCGTGGGCGACCGGGAACAAGGTCGCGCTCGGCACGTCGGCGACGACGACGAGCAAGGTCTGGTTCACCGCCGCGAAGGGGATCACGAGCGAGGTCTTCTATCCCCGCGCGGACGTCCCGAACATGCAGGACATGCAGTACGTCGTCACCGACGGCTCGACGTTCGTCGACCTCGAGCGGGACGCGACGAACCACGTCGTCTCGATGCCCGACGAGAAGTCGCTCGAGTACACGATCGCGAACACTGCGAAGAGCGGCAAGTACCGGATCACGAACACCTACGCCACGGATCCGGCACAGAACACGCTCCTGATTCAGACGCGCTTCCAGTCGCTCGACGGCGGAACCTACCGCCTCTACCTGCTCGAGAACCCCTCCATGGCCGGCGGGGGCGGCAACGACAACGCCTGGTGGGACGGCACGAACGGCGCGCTGATGGCGAGCGACACCGAGACGCTCTTCGGCTCGCCGCTCACGGTCGACTCCGCGCTCAAGGTCTCGTCCGGCTTCCCAGCGCACGACGACGGCTTCTCCGGCCGCGCGAGCGACTGCTACGTCGACCTGAGCGCCGACAAGGCCCTGAACAACCAGTTCGACAACGTCTCCGGGACGGGGAACGTCGTCCAGTGCGGCCAGGTCAGCGTCGGCTCCGACACGACCTTCACCGTCGCGCTCGGCTACGGAAGCGACGCCGCCTCGGCCGTCGCCGCCGCGAACGCGTCGTTGGCATCCGGTTTCGCCGCCGTCGAGTCGAGCTACCGCTCGGGCTGGAACTCGTACGTGAACGGCCTGAAGCCGGCGCCGGCGAGCGTCTCGAGCGACACGCTCCGCCGCCGCGCCTACTACGTCGCCGCAATGGCGCTGCACGCCGCCGAGGACAAGACCTACCGCGGCGCGAGCGTCGCCGGCCTCGCAACGCCATGGGGCGACTTCACGAACGGCGACAGCCTGAACGACGGCTACCACCGCGTCTGGGGCCGCGACCTCTACCAGCAGGCGACCGGCCTGCTCGCCGCCGGCGACTCCGCGCAGGCGAAACGGATGGCGCAGTTCATGTGGAACAGCCAGTACGTCGCCACCTCGACGCCGGGCGACGGGACGACCTATCCGCCCGGCTCGTTTCCGCGCTACAGCCCGGTGAGCGGGATCAGCGGCGCGACCCCGCAGCAGCTCGGGTGCTGCGAGCAGCTCGACCAGGACTCCTTCGCAATTCTCCTCGCCTGGGCGACCGGGCTGACGGACTCGACGACCTACAACAAGGTCAAGACCACGGCGAACCACATCCAGAGCTCGGGCCCGGACACGACCGAGCGCTGGGAGGAGCAGTTCGGCAAGTCGCCGTCCTCGATCGCCGCCGAGATCGCGGGGCTCCTTGCAGCGGCCGACCTCGCGCGCGCGAACGGCGACACGACGAGCGCCTCGAGCTGGGAGGCGACCGCCGACTCCTGGCGCTCGAGCCTCGCCGGCTGGACGTTCACGACGAGCGGTTACTGGGGCGCGCACCAGTACTACGAGCGGCTCGACAAGACCTCGAACCCGAACGACGGCGAGTGCATCTCGTTCCAGGAGGGCTGCTTCTACGCCCACGACCTCGTCGACTTCGGCTTCCTCGACCTCGTGCGGCTCGGCGAGCGCCTGCCGAGCGACTCGAACGTCTCGACGTCGCTGTCGCCGACCGCGGGCGCGAGCGACGGCAACTCGACGATGCAGGTGACGGCCGCGAACGGCGACGTCTACTTCCACCGCTACGTCCACGACAACTACGGCGAGTCGAACACCGACTGCAGCGGCTGGCCCGCGAACGGGTCGAACCGCTTCGGCCGCCTGTGGCCGGTGCTCTCCGGCGAGCGGGGCGAGTACGAGCTGGCGAACGGCCGCTCGGCGACGGTGTACCTCCAGGCCATGGCCGACTCGACGAGCGACGGCTACTTCGTGCCGGAGCAGATCTGGGATCGCTCCAACATCTCGTGCTACGCCTACCTGAAGCCGACCGGGAGCGCCGCGCCGCTGATGTGGGCCGAGGGGCAGTACCTGCGGCTCGCGCAGAACATGAGCGCCGGCTACAACGGCGACACGCCCTCGGTCGTCCGCGCCCGCTACGGCGGGCAGGTCACCGGCCCGATCGTCGGCAACGGCTCGAAGTGCGTCGACGACGCCGGCGGGAGCACCGCGAACGGAACGCCGATCCAGCTGTGGGACTGCACCGGCGGGACCGCGCAGGCGTTCACGTGGTCGAGCGGCGACGGCGCGATCCACGTGCTCGGCAAGTGCATGGACATCTCCGGCGGCGGCACCGCGAACGGCACGAAGATCCAGCTCTGGGACTGCAACGGAACCGGCGCGCAGCAGTGGCGCTACCGCGCCTGGCAGGCGCTGTACAACCCGCAATCAGGCCGCTGCCTGGACGACCCGAACGGGAACACGGCGAACGGCACCCAGCTCCAGATCTGGGACTGCAACGGCACCGCCGCCCAGGTGTGGCACTTGCCGTAGAGCTTTCGGTTACGCCTCCCAGCCCACCTCGTCGTGGGTGTCGAGCTTGCGCCAGAACGTCACTTCCGGCTCGCCGGTCACGCCGACCGCGGCCATCATCGGCTCGATCTCGGGACGCATCTGCTCGAAGAAGCGCTGGAAGCTCTCCGCGTCCGGCCACTCGTCGACGACCATGATCTTTCCTTCGGAGCCGTAGAAACGGTGCGCGATGAGCCCATGCTCCTTGGCTCGGTCGGCGATGGAGCGCATCGCCTCGGGGTTCTGAGCGGCACGCCGCTCGAGCTCGTCCGCGTCTCCCGCCGCGCGGAGAGTCATGATCACGGACATCCGAAGCCTCCTTCGATCGGACTACGAAGCGGGCGTAGTACTAACGCATCGCGAGAGCCCGAGGTGGTTCGAAGCGTCGGCGGGCGCGGCGCTACGCTAGGCGCGCGCCCCCGTAGCTCAGTGGATAGAGCAGCGGTTTCCTAAACCGCGTGCGCTGGTTCGATTCCGGCCGGGGGCACTAGGGTTCAGGGGGTTGGGTAATCCGGGGCAAGCGCCCGCCGGCGAGTCCACTGAACGAAGGGACGCAGCCAGTGGCATCACAAGTGCAAGGCTTCATCGAGCGAGCTGGAACGCGACTCCAAGATGCGAGGAACGCTCTCGAGCTCTTCCGCCTTGACATAAGCATTTCTAACTCCATCGAGAGTATCGAGCTTTCCGCGAAGGCCACGTTTCTTCTCCTCGGCGAGAACTATCCGATAAGCCACGACTTCAAAGACGCGGAGGTAGCGCCGCTCTTTGAGCGGCTCCCGGAGCAAGTGAAGCATCTCAACTTTCCGCGGCTGTTCGTGCTTCACGAACTCTGGCGCAGGTTCTACACGCTCTCCAAATACGGCAAGGACCTGTGGGGCGTTCCCGCGAAGGACTTGTTCAAGAAAGAGGAAGCAGAACTAGCAGCCGCCCATGCAAGCGACTGGAGCGTCGCCGTCAACGTCTTGCGATCTGTATCCGGCAGCTAATCCCGGCAGACGTTCTCTACGCCGCCGAACTATCCGAACGCACCTATCCGCAAGTTGACGACCTCCCCAGCCACGCCGCACTGGATCGGCCAACGGTCATCCCCTCTCCGAGATGCGGCGGGGCGCCGGCGGCGCCCCGCGCGAGCTTGCAGCGATAGTGCGGCTAGTTCACCACCAGGCGCCGCGCCTGCGGCCTCCGACTCCGCCCATGAACAGGCTGATGACGAAGAGCAGGGCCGCGATCACAGCAATGACGAACAGCCAGTGGATCGTGAAGCCGACTCCCAAGAAGATGATCGCCAAGATGGCGAGCAGGACGAGCAATGCCATCGATTTCCCTCCTTTAGGGAGGAAACGGCTGAACCCCGCTCTCGGTTGCGCCCTCCGCGGCCGATCGGTACAGCGCCTCGATCACGCGCGCGTTGCCGGCGGCGTCCTCGCGGCCGAGAAGCGGCTCGGCGCGGCCGCGGATCGCGTCGCTCAGGTTCTCGAGCTCGAGGCGGTACGCGTCCGCGCGCTCGACCTCGATTCGCTCCACCTCGCCGTCGCGGCGGAGCTCGATCACCGGGCGCCGCGCGTGCCACGGGTCGTCGAGGAAGAGCGAGCCCTCCTCGCCGACCGCCTCCAGCTCGTCGCGCGACGGCAGGACGAACCCGCAGTCGATCTGCGCGAGGACGTCGTCGGGGAAGCGAAGCGTCCCGGCGAACGCGACGTCGACACCGCCCGGGCCGAGCGTCTGCTCGCCGTACACGCGCTCCGGCTCGCCCGCCAGCAGGCGCGAGCCGCTGATGCAGTAACACCCGACGTCCATGAGCGCGCCGCCCTCGAGGTCGGCCAGCAGGCGGACGTTCTCCGGGTTGTCGAGGAAGAAGCTGAAGGCGGCCCGGACGAGCCGCAGCCGGCCGATCGCGCCCTCGGCGACGAGCTCGGTCAGCCGCTTCGTCTGCGGCGTGTGCCGCCACATGAACGCCTCCATCAGCAAGCGGCCTGCGTGTTCGGCGGCGTCGAAGGCGTCCTCGGCATCGGCGGCGGTTCGCGCGAGCGGCTTCTCGCACAGCACGTGCTTGCCCGCCTCGAGCGCGCGGATCGACCACGGCACGTGGAGCGAGTTCGGCAGCGAGATGTAGACGGCCTCGACGTCCGCGTCCTCGAGGAGCGCCTCGTAGCTACCGTACGCGCGCTCGATCCGCCACTCGCGCGCGTACGCGTCGGCGCGGGCTTGGTCGCGGCTCGCGACCGCGACGAGATCGGCCTTCGGCGAGGCCTGCGCCGGCGGGATGACCACGCGGTTGATGTACGCCGTCGAGAGGATTCCCCAGCGGACGGGATCGGTCATCGCGAGGCCACCGCCTCGCTGCGGCCGCTCTCCGCGGAGCGAAGCATCGCCTCCACAACCTCGTCGCAACGGTAGCCGTCCTCGAAGGTGGCGCCGTGCGGGGCGACATCGTGCTCGCCCGCGATCGCCTCGAGCAGGTGGGCGAGCTGATGCGTGAAGGTGTCGCCCCAGCCGAGGATGTGGCCGGGCGGCCACCAGTGGCGCATGAACGGATGCTCGGGCTCGGTCACGAGGACGCGGCGGAAGCTCTTCGTGTCGGCGACCTCGAGCTCGTTCAGCCGCTCGACGTCGAAGGCGAGCGAGCCCTTGGAGCCGTTCACCTCGAACGCGTTCGAGTTGATCCGGCCGCGGGCGAGGCGCGAGGCCTCGACCGTGCCGAGGAGGCCGTTCTCGAACTCGATCGTGGCGACGACGTGGTCGTCGACGGCCCGGTCGGGGACGATCGTGCGCACGCGGGCCGAGACCGAGACGATCTCGCCGACGAGGTACCGCGCGAGGCCGACGACGTGCGTTCCGAGGTCGCCGAGGGCGCCGGTTCCGGCCTGCGCGGGATCGAACCGCCAGAGGCTCGCGTCCGCGTCCCAGCCCCACGACTGGAGGTAGCGGGCGCGGAAGTGGACGACCTCGCCGAGCTCGCCGGCCTCCAGGAGTTCGCGCGCGAGGCGGACGGCGGGCACGAATCGGTAGTTGAAGCCGCACAGGTGGCGCACGCCGGCGCGCTCGGCCGCCTGCCACATCTCGTGCGACTCGGCGGCACTCATGCCGAGCGGCTTCTCGCAGAGGACGTGCTTGCCGGCGCGGGCGGCGGCGATCGTCGGCTCGGCGTGGACGGCGTTCGGCCCGCCGTTCACGAAGAGGCCGATGCGCTCGTCGGCGACCTGCTCGCGCCAGTCGGTCGTCGCCTCGGCCCAGCCCCAGCGAGCGCGAGCTTCCTCCACCGCGCGCGCGTCCCGGCCGGAGATCGAGACGAGCTCGGGGCGGAGCGGCACGTCGAGGTGCCGGAGCGCGAGGAGCGCGCGCGAGTGCGCCTTGCCCATGAAGGCGTAGCCGAGCATGCCGACGCCGATCCGATCCGCGGTCATCGTGGCTCGAATCGCCACGGCCGGGGCGGACAGTTCGGTGCCAGGCACGTGCCTGGCACCGAACGACGAGAACGGCGGCGTGAAGCCAAAAACACTGCGCCGCCGTATGTGCCGGGAAGCGCGCAGGTGCCAGGCACGTGCCTGGCACCGGGAAGGCCCGCCACAGCCGCCTCGCCGCTCGGTCTAGCGGCCCGCGGCCGCCTGGCGGCGGCGCGCGACGGTGTCGAGCGTCACCGCGGCGAGGAGGATGAGCCCGGTGGTGATGAACTTGACCGCGTCCGTGTAGCCGACGAGGTCGATCCCGTTCGAGACCATGCCGATGATCAGGCCGCCGAACAGGGCGCCACTCACGCGCCCGCGTCCGCCGAAGAGGCTGACGCCGCCGATCACGGCCGCGGAGATCGAGTCGAGGAGGAGCGTGCCACCCCCGGCCGTCAAGTCGACGGAGTTCAGGCGCGACGCGAGGATGACCCCTCCGAGCCCCGCCATTCCACCCGAGATCATGAACACGAGGATCCGGATCAGCTTCACGTTGATGCCGGCGCGCCGTGCGGCCTCGGCGTTACCGCCGACGGCGTACACATGACGGCCGAACGTCGTCCGGCCGGCGACGTACGCGCCGAGGACGACGACGAACAGGATGATCAGGCCGACGAGCGGGACGCCGCGCGCGTGGTTGCAGACGTGGACCGCGGCGAAGGCAAGTCCCCCGTAGAAGACGATCCGAGCCACCGTCAGGATCGGATTCCCGGTTGGCAGGCCGGCCCGGCGGCGACTCAGCCAGGTGCCGAGGCTGGCGGCTGCGAGGCCCGCAGTGAAGACGATCGCGACTGCCCAGCCCCAATTCTTGGTCAGCACGTAGTTCGCGACGTCGTTGATCTGCTTGTCCTGGATCCCGATCACGCCCTGGGTGCCGAGATCCTTGAGGATCACGCCCTGCCAGATGAGCAATCCCGCCAGGGTGACGACGAACGACGGCACGCCGACGATCGCCACGATCGACCCCTGGAGCGCGCCGATCGCGGCGCCGGCGGCGATCGCGCAGGCGATCGCGACGAGGCCCGGCCATTGGTGCCCGGAGCCGGGGAGCTGGAGCTCGGCGACGACGACCCCGGCGATCCCGCTGACGAAGCCGATGGAGAGGTCGATCTCGCCGATCAGCAGGACGAACACGACGCCGACGGCGATCACGGTCACGCCGGCCATCTGCCCGATCAGGTTCGTGAAGTTGACGGAGCTGACGAAGATGCTCTGCTTGAAGTAGAAGAACAGCGTGATCGCGACGATTCCGACCACCACCGGCAGGCTCCCGACGTCGCCACCCTTGAACGCCTCCCAGCGGCCGCGGAAGATCGCCGCGAGTCCGGCGTTTTCGGCGGCCGCGGCCTGGACCTCGACCGGCGCGGCGGTGCTCAAGCGACGACCTCCGCCTCGGTGGCGGCCGGAGTCCCAGCCGTGATCGCCTGCACGATCTCCTGCTGGTTCGTCTTCTCCCGCTCGTAGACGCCGACGTTGCGGCCGAGCCGGAGCACGGTGATCCGGTTGGCGACCTCGAAGACGTCGTTCAGGTTGTGGGAGACGATCACGACGGCGAGCCCCTGCTCGCCGAGCCGCTTGACGAGCTCGAGCACCTGGTGCGTCTGCGCAACCCCGAGCGCGGCGGTCGGCTCGTCGAGGAAGACGACGCGGTTGTTCCACATCACGGCGCGCGCGACCGCCACCGACTGCCGCTGGCCGCCGGAGAGCGTCGCCACCGGCTGCCGCACGGAGCGGATCGTGGTCACCGAGAGCGACTTCAGCGTGTCCGTCGTCCGCTGCTCCATGGGCGCCTCGCGCAAGCGGAAGATCGGGTCGTGCTCCTCGCGGCCGAGGTACATGTTCTGGACGACGTCGAGGTTGTCGCAGAGCGCGAGATCCTGGTAGACGACCTCGATCCCGAGCTTGGCGGCGTCCTTCGGGCCGTGGATCGTGACCGGGTTGCCCTCGAAGAAGACCTGGCCGCTGTCGATCGAGTAGATCCCGGCGACGCACTTGATCAGCGTGGACTTGCCGGCGCCGTTGTCGCCGACCAGCGCCATCACCTCGCCGTCTCGGACCTCGAAGTCGACCTCCCGCAGCGCCTCGACCGAGCCGAAGCTCTTCGAGACGTCGCGGAGCTCGAGCGTGGGAGGAGATGTCGCGTTCACCGGCCTCCTATACCGCGGACGGGGCGCCCGCTAACGGACGCCCCGCCGCGTCGACTCTCTACTTGCAGAACTTCGAGTACTGGCCGTTGCAGACCTGGCCCCGCTTCAGGAAGCCTTCCTTGAAGAGGAGCTTGTAGTTCGCCTTCGTGATCCAGACCGGGGTCAGCAGGATCGACTTCGTGCCGCTGACCTTGCTGTTCACGCCGGGGACCTTCGTGCCCTTGACGATCGCGATCGCGGCGGCCGCCGCGGCGTTCGCCTCCTTGCGGACCGACTTGTACACGGTGCCGCTCTGCCAGCCGGCGAGGATGAACTGCACGCCGGTCGGCGTCGCGTCCTGGCCGGTGAGGGGAATCGCCTTCAGGCCGTGGGCCTTCAGCGACGCGATCACCGCGCCCGCGAGCCCGTCGTTCGCGGCCAGCGTGCCGTCGACCTTGTTCCCGTTCCGCGCGAGGATCTGGTCGAAGATCTGGCGGCCCTTGATCGGATCCCACTGCGTCCACTGGTCGCCGGCCTTCGCCTTCTTGAACGCGCCGCTCTTGTACAGCGGGCCGAGAATCGAGTCGTAGCCGCTCTTGAAGAGCTTCGCGTTGTTGTCCTTGATGTCGCCGTTCAGCTCGGCGATCACGGGGTGCGACCCGTACTTGCCGTTCGCCCGCAGCGCGGCGACGAGCCCCTTGCCCTGGAGCTTGCCCACCTTCACGTTGTCGAACGACACGTAATAGGAGGCCTTGCTCCCGACGACGAGACGGTCGTAGTCGATGACCTTGGCGCCGCGACCGACGGCGAGGTTGGTGATGGACGCGCCCGAAGCGGGATCGAGCTGGTCGAGCAGGATGACCTTCGCGCCCTGCGCGAGGCACTGCTCGGCCTGCGACTTCTGCTTCTGCGGGTCGGCATGCGCGTTCAGGACCGTCGCGGGGACACCGGCTGCCTTGAACGCCTTGCTCAGGTACGGCGCGTCGAAGAGCGTGTAGCGCGTCGACGACTTCGTGTCGGGCAGCAGCGCGCACGCCTTGATCGAGGCGTGGGTCCGCGTCGGCCGCGCGGACGCCGTCGCCGCAGCGATCGTGGCCGCGACGAGCACGGCGGCGAGCACGAGCCCGGGCGCCG
>Ga0209059_1000319_pt1 | contig 21788 bp, 18 predicted proteins | sample GraSoiAngelo_151_FD_186165 | JGI IMG/M metagenome (GOLD analysis project Ga0209059, IMG submission 186165) | Grasslands soil microbial communities from the Angelo Coastal Reserve, California, USA - 14_1009_12_20cm (SPAdes) (version 2) | ecosystem: Environmental > Terrestrial > Soil > Grasslands ...
GTCTACGCGCTGTCGAAATACGATCAGGAACGGCTCTGCCTGATGGTGGGCGACGCCTATGATATCCCGACAGTGGCGCTGCGGTTTTTCAACGTTTACGGCCCGCACCAGGCGCTGTCGAACCCCTATAGCGGCGTACTCGCGATCTTTGCCTCGCGGCTGATGAACGAGCGACCACCGCTGATCTTCGAAGATGGCGAGCAGCGTCGGGACTTCGTGTATGTCGACGATGTTGCCGAGGCGTGCCGCCTGGCATTGCTCAGCGACGCAGCGGTCGGAAAGGCGCTTAATATCGGCAGCGGCTCGCCGGTGACGGTGAAAGAAGCCGCGCGCCTCCTCGCCGACACCCTCGGCGTCTCCATCGAACCCGAGATCACCGGCGAATGCCGGGTCGGCGACGTACGGCACTGCTTCCCCGATATCCGCGAGGCGCGAGACGCGCTCGGCTATCGCCCGCGCACGACCCTCGCCGCGGGGCTGCGGAAGCTGGTCCGCTGGCTCGACGGACGGGTGGCTATCGACCGCGTCAGCGAGGCGCGAGCGGCTTTGGCCTCGCGGGGTCTGACGCTATGACCGTCGCGATTGCCGATCCGGGCGGACGCGCCGCGCGGCGGCCGGTGCTGATTACCGGCGGCGCCGGTTTCGTCGGCACGAACCTCGCCGACCGGCTCCTGCGCCGGGGACGCCGCGTGCGGATCTTAGACAGTCTCGCGCGGCCGGGATCGGAAGCCAATCTGCGCTGGCTTTTGTCGCAGCACCGCACACGGCTTCAGGTGGAGGTCGCCGATTTGCGCGATGGCGCGCGCCTGCGCGCGGCCCTGGCCGAGGTCAGCACGGTCTTTCATCTGGCGGCGCAGGTCGCAGTGACGACCAGCCTGCAACACCCGGAAGAAGATTTTGCGGTCAATGCGCGCGGCACGCTCGACCTCTTGGAGGCATTGCGCGAGCGCGGCGGCGACGCGCGCCTGATCTTCACCTCGACCAACAAGGTCTATGGCGCCATCGACGACATCGAATTGGTCCAGTCGGACCGACGCTATGTCCCGCGTAACGAGCTGGCGCGCAGCGGCATTGCCGAAACCCGCGCCTTGCAGTTTCACAGCCCCTATGGCTGCTCGAAGGGAACAGCCGACCAATACGTCCTCGATTACGCGCGCAGCTATGGGTTGGCGACCGCCGTCTTCCGCATGAGCTGCATCTACGGGCCGCACCAGCACGGCACCGAGGATCAGGGCTGGCTCGCGCATTTCATGATCCGTGCGGCCGACCGGGAGCCGATCACGCTCTACGGCGACGGCAAGCAGGTGCGCGACGCCCTGTTCGTCGATGATCTCGTCGATGCGTTCCTGACGGCCGAGCAGCGCCTGCCCGACATCGCCGGCCAGGCCTTCAACATCGGCGGCGGACCGGAAAACACGCTGAGCCTCCTCGAACTGATCGACCGTATCGCGGCGCTGAACGGCCGCCGCCCGCGCCTCAGCTTTGGGGCTTGGCGGGTCGGCGATCAGCGCTGGTACGTCAGCGATATCCGAAAATTTCACCGGGCGACCGGCTGGTTGCCGCGGGTTGGCGTCGAGGAGGGCGTGCGCCGGCTGCATGCCTGGCTAATGGCGAGCCGCCAGCAAGCAATGCCGCTGAGGGCCGCTGCCAGGTGACAATCAGGTGACGTTTGCCGCATGAAAATCGCACTCGTCAATCCGCCCTGGTCGTTTGACGGCAGCATCTATTTCGGCTGCCGGGAGCCGCATCTGCCGCTCGAATACGGCTATGCCCGGGCGTTGCTGACGGATGCCGGACACGATGCCGCGATCTTCGATGCCCAGATCGACGGCATCGATACCGCGGCGCTTCAATCGCGCGTGGCGGATTTCGCGCCGGACATGATCGTCGTGACGACAGCGCCCAGCTATCTGTTCTGGCGCTGCGCCCCGCCCGAGCTGCGGATCCCGCAACACACCTTGGCGGCGCTCGACGGACTCGCTGCGCTGACCGTCGCAGTCGGCCCCCACGCCTCATCGACGCCACGGATTGCGGTGAAGAAGCTTGGCGTCGATGCGGGCGTACAGGGCGAATGCGAGGAAGTGCTGGTGAAACTCGCCGACACCCCACGCGAAGCGTGGGGCACCATCGCCGGCTTGGTGCGGCGTGACAACGAGGAGATCGTCGTGCAAGGCGGGCCGCAAGCCGTCGATATGGCGCGGCTGCCGGCCTTGCGCTGGCACCCCGACATCGTGCAGCGGCACGCGCATCACCACCATCGCTTTGACCCTGCACTGCATGGCCCCGGCGCCGAAATGGAGGTGTCGCGCGGTTGTCCCTATCATTGCACCTTCTGCGCCAAGGACAATTTCCGCGACCGCTACCGCCGCCGGCCGCTTGCGACGATCCTCGACGAACTCGACGGGCTCATCGCAGCGGGCGCGAGCTACGTCTACTTCATCGACGAGATCTTTCTGCCGTGGCGCGAGCTGCTCGAGGCCCTCGTCGAGCGGCCGGTCGAATTCGGCGTTCAGACGCGCATCGATCTGTGGCGCCCCGACATGCTCGACCTGCTCGGCCGCGCGGGCTGCGTCTCGATCGAGGCCGGTGTCGAGAGCCTGACGCCGCACGGGCGCGACTGGCTCGACAAGGACTGCAAACTGTCCACCGAGGAATTGCGCGACCGGCTGATCCACGCGAAGCGCTCGGTGCCGTTCGTGCAGGCCAATCTGATCATGACCGAGGGCGACGACCCCGAGATCATCGCGCGCTGGCGCGAGGAATTGCAGCAGCACGGCGTGTGGGCCAACGAGCCGGTGCCGCTGTTCCCTTATCCTGGCTCACCCGAATACCGACGCATATGGGGGCTCCCCGACGACGACGCATGGGAGCGCGCCCTGGATTACTACCTCGATCGCTACGCGAGCTTCAGCGATATCCAGGAGGCGCAGCCGCGCCGTCTGGCTGAGCTGGAACGCGCCATCGGGTGATGCACAGCCGCGGCAAAACCAATCCAACGGTGCTGATGAGCGCTGATGCCGTCGGCGGGGTGTGGAGCTATGCTCTGACATTGGGCGCCGCGCTGCCGGGATTCCGGTTTGTGCTCGCCATCATGGGGCCCGCCGCGAGCGTGGCGCAACGCGCGGCCGCTGCCCGCCTCGGCAACGTCGTGCTGGAAGAGGCGCCCTATCGGCTGGAATGGATGGAGGGCGCGGCCGCCGATCTGCCGGCAAGCCGCCAATGGCTCGCCGGACTGGCGCGACGGCACAGCGCCGACCTCATCCATATCAACGGTTACGCGCACGCACGGATCACGGCCGATCGGCCGGTGCTCGTGGTCGCGCATTCGGATGTCCTATCGTGGTGGCAGGCGGTCCACGGCAAAGCCGCACCGCCCGAATGGGGCGATTACCGCGATGAGGTCGCCGCCGGGCTTGCAGCAGCCGATCGCGTCATCGCGCCGAGCCGCGCGGTGTTCGACGATCTCGCCACCCATTACGGCTTCGCGCGCGACGATGCTCTGGTGATCCGGAACGGCATCGATCTCGCCGCTTATCGCCCAGCCGCGAAACGGCGAGTCGTCATGGCAGCCGGCCGGATGTGGGATGCGGCGAAGAACCTCGCGCTCCTCGACAAAGTTGCCGCGGGACTCGCCTGGCCGATCGAGATTGCCGGTCCGGCGACCAATCCCGAGGGGGGCACCGCGGGTTGCGAGGCGGCGGGCCTCATCGGTGTGCTGAGTCCGGCCGAAATGGCGGTACGTCTCGGCCGCGCCGCGATCTTCGCGGCTCCCGCCCGCTACGAGCCCTTTGGCCTCGGTATCCTCGAAGCGGCCGCGAGCGGCTGCGCCTTGGTGCTCGGCGATATTCCGTCGCTGCGCGAAAACTGGGAGGGCGCAGCGGTTTTTGTCCCGCCCGGCGACGCGGTCGGGTGGCGCACCGCCTTGCGCGACTTGAGCGAAGACGAGCGCGACCGCGAGCTGTGGGCATTTGCGGCGCAGCAGCGGGCGCGCGGCTTTTCGCGCGAGGCGATGGCAGCCCACTATGCCGCGCTTTATCGCGAGATGGCCGGCAGCAGCGTCGAGCGCGAGGTCGCGTGATGACCAAGCTCGTGCTGTTCTGTCATTCGCTCCGCTCGGACTGGAACCACGGCAATGCGCATTTCCTGCGCGGCGTCTTGAGCGAATGCCGCCGCCGCGGCATCGCGGTCAGGGCCTATGAGGCGGCGGATAGTTGGAGCGCGCACAATTTGGCCGCTGAGCAGGGCGAAGCGGCCCTCGATGCATGGCGAGCCGCCTATCCCGATCTGCCGGTCACCGTCTACGATCCGGCACGGCTCGATATTGATCGCGCTCTCGACGGCGCCGAAATCGTGCTGGTGCACGAATGGAACGAGCCGGCATTGGTGGCGCGCCTCGCCGCGCATCGCCGCCGCGGCGGGCATTATCTGCTGCTGTTCCATGACACGCACCACCGCATCGTGACCGATCCCGACGCGATCGCCGCGTTCGATCTCGACGGGTTCGACGGCGTCCTTGCTTTCGGTGATGTGCTGCGCGACGCATACCGGCGACAGGGCTGGGGACGTCAAGTCTTCACCTGGCATGAGGCGGCCGATCTCACCCTGTTCCGTCCGCGCCCGGAGATCCTGCGACAGCACGATCTCGTATGGATCGGCAATTGGGGCGACGAGGAGCGCACCGCCGAACTCGGCGAATTTCTGATCGCGCCGGTCAAATCGATGGCGCTTGCGGCGCGCGTGCACGGCGTCCGCTACCCAGCGGCCGGCCGCGCGGCGCTGGCCGATGCCGGTATCGAATTCGCCGGCTATCTGCCGAACTTCCGTGTGCCGGAGGCTTTCGCGGCTGCCCACATGACCGTGCACATCCCGCGTCGCCCCTATGCCGAGGCACTGCCGGGAATTCCGACGATCCGTGTGTTTGAGGCGCTGGCCTGCGGCATCCCGCTGGTCTCGGCGCCGTGGCAGGACCAGGACGACCTGTTCACGCCGGGAGAGGACTACCTCGTTGCAGGCGACGGCGAAGCCATGCGGCATCACCTTGCCGCGTTGCGCGCCGATCCGGACTTTGCGGCGGCGCTGGGGGCTCAGGGACGCGCGACCGTGATGGCACGCCACAGCTGCGCTCATCGCCTCGACGAGCTCATCGCGATCTGCCGCCGGCTCGGCCGCGAATTGGCGCCTCCGGAGATGGCGGCCGCGCAATGAGCCGCGACATCGCCTTTTTCGGCTCTAGCCTGGTCTCGGCCTATTGGAACGGCGCCGCCACCTATTACCGTGGCGTGTTGCAGGCGCTCGCCGCCAACGGGCATCGCATCACCTTTTACGAACCCGACGCGTTCGACCGGCAGAAGCACCGCGACATCCCGGACCCGGATTGGGCACGGATCGTTATGTATCCAGCGACGGAAGACGGTGTCGACAGGGCTCTCGAACAGGCGCGCGACGCCGATCTCCTGGTTAAGGCGAGTGGTGTCGGCGTCTTCGACCGGCTGCTCGAAGAGCGCGTTCCGGGCTTGCGGCGTGACGGTGCCCTCGCCCTCTTTTGGGACGTCGATGCACCGGCGACGCTCGAACGGATCGGCTCGGATCCCGCCGATCCGTTTCATGCGCTGATCCCGCAATACGACATCGTCTTCACCTATGGCGGCGGGCCGCCGGTCGTCGCCGCTTATGAAGCGTTCGGCGCGCGGGTGTGCGTGCCGATCTACAATGGGCTCGACCCTTCGACACACCATCCGGCGCCGCCCGAGCCGCGATTTGGCTGCGATCTCGGTCTCGTCGCGAACCGGTTGCCCGACCGCGAGCGGCGCATCGAAGAGTTCTTTCTGGCGGCAGCCGCCGAACTGCACGACCGCCGTTTTCTGCTCGCCGGCGCCGGCTGGGGCGACAAGCCGATGCCGCGGAATGTCGGCTATATCGGTCACCTCTACACGGCCGATCACAACGCCTTCAACGCGTCATGCCTCGCCGTCTTGAATGTCAGCCGGGACAGCATGGCCTCAAACGGCTACAGCCCGGCGACGCGTGTTTTCGAGGCCGCCGGCGCCGGCGCCTGCCTGATCACCGATGCGTGGGAAGGGATCGATCTGTTCTTTGAGCCCGGAAGCGAGATCCTCGTCGCCGAGAACGGCCCAGCCGTCGCCGAGCATCTCGCGCGGCTCAGCCCGGCCGAGGCGCGGCGGATCGGCGACGCGGCGCGCCGCCGCGCGCTCGCCGAGCACACCTATACGCAGCGCGTTCGCCTCGTCGAGGATGTGCTCGCCGGGAGGCTGCCGTGAGCGCGACCGTATTGCCGGCGGCGCCGCGGCCGCTGCGTATCGTCATTCTCGGGCTGTCGATCACCTCGTCCTGGGGTAACGGCCACGCGACGACCTATCGCAGCCTGATGCGTGCTTTGTGCGACCGTGGCCACGAGGTGCTGTTTCTCGAATGCGACAAGCCGTGGTACCGCGCGAACCGAGATCTGCGGCGGCCGCCCTTCGGCACGGTGCGGCTCTACAAAAGCGTCGCCGAGCTGCGGCGCCGCTGGCAGGGCGAGCTCGCCGACGCCGATCTAGTGATTCTGGGCTCCTACGTCCCGGACGGGATCGCCGTCGCGCAGCTGATCCATGATGTCGCGCGCGGTGTCACCGCCTTTTACGATATCGACACGCCGGTGACGTTGGCATCGCTCGCGGATGGCAGCTGCGAGTATCTGGAGCCGGATCTGATCGCCGGTTTCGATCTCTACCTCTCTTTCACCGGCGGCCCGGTGTTAGGGATGATCGAGCGGCGCTATGGCGCGCGGGCGGCGCGGGCGCTTTATTGCGCGGTCGATCCCGAGCAGCACCGGCCACTACCGGCTGGGGAGCCGCACTGGTCCCTGGCCTATCTCGGCACCTACAGCGCCGACCGTCAGCCGGTGCTCGAAAAGCTGCTGTGCGAGCCGGCAGGGAAATTGCCAAAGCAGCGCTTCGCGGTGGCGGGGCCGCTCTATCCGGCCGATCTCAAATGGCCCCGGAATGTCGAGCGCATCGAGCATGTCGGCCCGGACCGGCACGGCTGGTTCTATGGCCGCCAGCGCTTCACGCTGAACGTCACGCGCGCCGACATGGTGCGCTGGGGCTATTCGCCGAGCGTCCGGCTGTTCGAAGCGGCGGCTTGCGGCGTCCCGATCATCAGCGACGACTGGCCAGGGCTGGCGACGATCTTCTCACCGGACCGGGAAATTCTCGTCGCTCGCGGCAATGGCGATGTCCTCCGATACCTGGCGATGGGCGAAGCCGAACGGTTGCAGCTGGCGGTGAACGCTCGCCGTCGTGTTCTCGCCTCACACACGGCGGCGCATCGCGCTGCCCTCCTCGAAAGCTATGTCGAAGAGGCGCTAGCGCCGACGAGCGGGCGCAAACGGGCGGGCCGCGCCGCGCCAGGCAACTCTCGCGCGATGGCCGCGTTTTCCAGCGACGAACCAGCCGATCCGCCGCGGCGATTGGAGGTATCGCGCCCGCGATGAAACTCGTCGTTTTTGGACTTTCGGTCAGCTCCTCCTGGGGCAACGGCCATGCGGTATTGTGGCGAGCGCTGATCCGCGCGCTGGTGAGTGGCGGCCATTTTGTCGTGTTTTTCGAACGCGATGTTCCCTGGTACGCACAGCACCGCGATCTGACCGAGATCGAGGGTGGGCGGCTCGTGCTCTATGGCGCGTGGGACGAGGTGCGCCTCGTCGCCCGCCGCGAGCTGGCTGACGCCGACGCGGCGATGGTCACCTCGTACTGCCCCGATGGGATCGAAGCGACCGAGCTCGTGCTGGAGGCACCGGGGCAGCACGTTTTCTATGATCTCGACACGCCGGTGACCTTGGCACGCCTCGCTGCCGGTGAGCCGCTCGAAGCGATCGGCCCGCGCCGGCTCGCCCCGTTCGATTTGGTGCTGAGCTACACCGGCGGCGGCGCGCTGACCGCGCTCACCGAACGGCTCGGCGCAAGGCGCGTGGCGCCGCTTTACGGCAGCGTCGATCCCGAACGCTATCAACCGGCAACGCCGCCCTCCGAGCCGCGCGCCGCCCTGTCGTATCTCGGTACCTATGCCGCCGACCGTCAAGACGCAGTGGATGGGCTACTTCTTGAACCGGCGCGCCAGCGGTCGGATTTACGCTTTGTTATCGGCGGGGCGCAATACCCGCAGGATTTCGCCTGGACCGACAACATCTTCTTCTGGCGGCATGTCGCGCCAGTCGATCATCCCCGATTCTATGCGGCGGCGCGCGCCACGCTGAATGTTACTCGCCGCGCGATGGCGGCGAGCGGCTGGTGCCCGTCGGGACGGCTGTTCGAGGCAGCGGCTTGTGCAGCGCCGGTCGTCAGCGATTGGTGGGACGGGCTCGATGCGTTCTTCGTGCCCGAGCGCGAAATTCTAATCGTGCGCACAACCAAGGATGTCCTGGCGGCGCTCGATCTGAGCGATGCGGAGATCGACCGGATCGGCGAGGCGGCGCACGCCCGAGTGCTCGCCGATCACACCGCCGGTCGGCGCGCCGACGAGCTTATTGCTCTGTTGTCAACCCCGACCGGCATAGCGCCGAACCGGCATCCCGCCGCGCCAATGGAGGCTTGAGCCATGTGGGGCATCATTCCCGCCGCCGGCAACGGCACGCGCATACAGCCGCTGGCGTTTTCCAAGGAATTACTGCCGGTCGGCAGCCGCCAGCATGACGGCACCGAACGGCCGCGCGCCGTCAGCGAATACCTGATCGAGCGCATGGTGCAGGGCGGCGCCGACAAGATCTGCTTTGTGATCTCGCGCTGGAAATTCGACATCCTGCAATATTTCGGCGGCGAGATTGGGAAGGCCGCCATTGTCTATGCCGTGCAGCCCGAGGCAAAGGGGTTGTGCGATGCGATCTTCCGTGCCGTGCCGTTTGTCGATCCCGCCGAGCCTGTGCTCGTCGGATTGCCGGATACAATCTGGCTGCCGGTGGACGCGTTTTCGCGCTTACCGCCCGACAAGCTGGGTTTCCTGACCTTCCCGGTGGCGCGTCCGGAATTGTTCGATGCCGTCGTCAGTGACGATGCCGGTCGGGTGCGCGAAATTCAGGTAAAGCGCGAGGGCGCCGAGTCGAACTGGATCTGGGGCGCCTTCGGCATGCCGGGCGCCGTATTGCACGAGCTTTATCGCTTGTGGCGGCGGCGGCGCGAGCGCGACGAATATATCGGCACGCTCGTCAACGCCTATCTTGCGACAGGCGGTGAAGCCGTCGCGGTGCCGGCCGGAACCGATTATGTCGATGTCGGTACGCTGGGCGGGTATCGCGAGGCGATGCGCCTTCTTGCCGAAGCAGCTCCTCCGACGAGCGCAAGCCGCATCGCGCCGTTCCCTGTCGCTCCCCGGCCTGTTGCCGCGAGGCGCCGCTGATGCCGAAGCTTTCCGATGACGAGATCCGCGAGCGGGTGGCGGCGCTCGGCCCGTGGTTCCACAATCTCGACCTAAACGGGGTGAAAACCGCCCCCGACCATTTTCTCAGCGACTACCCGGCGGTGAAATGGCGGCATTTCGCCGATGCGATCCCGGCCGATCTTTCCGGCAAGAGCGTCCTCGATATCGGCTGCAACGCCGGCTTTTATTCCCTGGAAATGAAGCGCCGCGGAGCCGCGAGGGTGCTCGCGATCGATTACGACGAGGGCTATCTCCAGCAGGCGCGCTTCGCGGCCGAGGTGACCGGTCTCGATATCGAATTCGCGCAACTCTCTGTCTATGACGTCGGCGCGCTCGGCGAGCGTTTCGACCTCGTGCTGTTCCTCGGGGTCCTCTACCATTTGCGTCATCCGCTCTTGGCGCTCGATCTCATCCGCGAGCATGTCGTCGGGGATTTATTCGTCTGCCAGTCGATGCAGCGCGGCGATCCCGGCGAAGAGCCGCTCGACCAGGATTACCCGTTCAGCGAGACCGCGATTTTCGAGCGGCCGAGCTATCCGCATCTGTCGTTCATCGAGCATCGCTATTCCGGCGACGACACGAATTGGTGGGTGCCGAACCGCGCCTGCATGAGGGCGATGCTGCGCAGCGCCGGCTTTGTCATTGAGGGTAATCCGGAGGAAGAAGTTTATGTCTGCCGGCCGGGACCGCGGCCAAGCGCTTATGGCGCGGTCTATCCGGCGCGGTCGCCGGCGCGCCGCATCGAGCCCGTTGGGGAGGTCGCGGCATGATCGAAGCCGCCATGATCTGGAACGAGCCCAACAACAAATCGCATTGGGATCCCGAGCTCGACCCGGACTGGTCGCGTTTTGCCCGAATGGGCCGCATCGCCGGCGAGGCGATCGGTGCGGAGGCGCCCGGCTTGACTCGCGTGCTTGGCGGCATCTCGCCGATCGACCCGAATTTCGTGTCGAACATGATCGGACAAGGCCTGTTCGATCAGCTTGATGCGGTCGCGGTGCACGGCTTTCCGCTCGACTGGAATCTGTGGCCGATCGACGGATGGCCGCAGAAGATCGACGAGATCACTGCCGTGACCGATCTGCCAGTCTGGGTGTCCGAGGTCGGCGCGTCGAGCTTTGGTGCCGAGGAGGTGCAGGAATTCGGTCTTCACCGCACCGCCGAATTGCTGATTGACCGCGTGCCGCGCATCCATTGGTACAGCCTGTTCGATCTGCCACAGGCCTGGACCGCGACGACCCGCCACAAGGAGGCGGAGGGATCCTCTTATTACCGGCATTTCTACATGGGGCTCCTGCGGGAAAACGGCACGCCGAAACGGGCGGCTCGTTCTTTCGCCGATTACACGCCGGCGCTCGGCATCTGCCAGTGGTTCCATTTCGAGGACCAGCGGCTCGATGATGCCGTGATGTGGCTAAAGCGGCTCGGCGTCACGCAGCTGCGCACCGGCCTCTCTTGGGCCGACAGTTTCCGGCCCGATGCCGACCGATGGTTCGACCGCATGATGCGCGCACTCGAACCGTTCGAGGTGACGGTGACGTTCTGCTTTACGCCGGAGCATCGCGGGCTGGCGCCGCATCACACGAGCCCGCCCTTGGTCGATGAGGAATTCGCCGAATTCTGCGCCCGGATGCTGCGCCGCTACTGGCGCGCCGGGGCCGGCTTCGCGCCGAGCCCGGCGCGGCTCGGCGCCGCCGCGGAGGGATGAGCGCCGGCGAAGAAATCCTGGCGAGGCTCGCGGCGCGACAGCGAGTCGGGGATCGTGTCGTTGTCGTGGCCGCGCATCCCGATGACGAGACGATCGGCCTCGGCGCGCAGCTCCGGCGCCTTGACGACGCGCTGCTCGTGCATGTCACCGATGGCGCGCCGCGCGATGGGCATGACGCCGCCGCTTATGGCTTTGCGGCACTGGCGGATTATGAGGCGGCGCGCCGCCGAGAGCTGGCGGCCGCTTTGACGAAAGGCGGCGCGGACCATCTTCGGACGCTCTGTCTGGGCATCGTCGACCAGGAAGCGATGCACCACCTCCCTTCGCTTGCCAGGCAGCTCCGTGAGCGTTTTCTGCAGGAACGTCCGCAGGCGGTCGTCACGCATGCCTATGAGGGCGGTCATCCCGATCACGACGCGGCCGCCTTTGCGGTGCATGCGGCTTGCCGGCTGATGGCCGAGCCGCCGGCAATCCTCGAGATGGCGCTCTATCACCGGCGCGAGGGCCGGCTCGTTTCCGGCGAGTTCCTCCCTATCGCGTCCCGGCGAAAGCCGGGACCCACCAATCCCCCGACAGAGCGGCTGACGAATGGGTCCCGGCTTTCGCCGGGACGCGCAATTCTTTGCACGACACTAGCGCTGAACGAGGATGAGGTTTGGCGAAAGCAGCAAATGATCGATTGCTTCACGACGCAGCGCTGGTTGCTGATGCAGCTCGACACCACGATCGAGCGGGTCCGGATCGCACCGGATTACGAGTTCCGCTCGCCGCCCCATCCCGGCGAACTGCACTACGAGACCCTGGGCTGGGGGATCACCGGCGCGGATTGGCGCTGCCGCGCCGCCGCGACCCTGGCCGAACTCGATCTGGACTAAGGACTGTCATTGCGAGCGAAGCGAAGCAATCTCGCGCCGGCGATGCTCCATTCGTGGGGATTGCTTCGTCGCTTCGTTCCTCGCAACGACGGTGTGGGCCAATGCCGCTGACGGTGCTCAACATCGGCTATGCGCTGGCGCCGGTCGGGCCGGATGTGGCGGGCGGCGCGGAGCAGGTGCTGTCGGCGCTCGATCATGCACTGGTTGCTGCCGGGCATCGCTCGATCGTCGTGGCGCCCGAGGGATCGCAGACCGCCGGCACGCTCGTCGCGACCGCGTCGCTGCCAACCCCCCTTACCGAGGACGCGCGCCAGTTCATGCAGGAGCGGCAGCGCGAGGCGATTGCCGAAGCGCTCGCCCGCTGGCCGGCTGATGTGATTCACGTGCACGGGCTCGATTTTGCCGAGCACCTGCCGGAACCCGGCATCCCGACCCTGGTCACGCTGCATTTACCGGCTGAATTCTACCCTGCCGGCGCGGTATCTGCGGCGCGGCCGCGCACTTGGTTCAACTGCGTCTCGGCGGCGCAGCAGCAAACCTTCCCGCGGCTGCCGAACATGCAGCCGCCGATCCCGGGCGGCGTGCCGGTCGATCGCCTGCAGGCGCGGCATGCCAAGCGCAATTTCGTGCTGGCTCTGGGCCGGGTCTGCCCGGAAAAAGGCTTCCACCTGGCGCTCGACGCCGCCGAAAGGGCGGGCGTGCCGCTGCTGATCGCGGGACAGGTGTTCCCGTACCCGTCCCACCAGGCCTATTTCGCCGAACAGATCCGGCCGCGGCTCGGCCGCGAGGCGCGCTTTCTCGGCCCGGTCGGCTTTTCCCGAAAGCGGCGGTTGCTCAGCGCGGCGCATTGCCTCCTGGTGCCGAGCCTCGTCGCCGAGACCGGCTCGCTCGTTGCCATGGAGGCGCTCGCCTGCGGCACCCCGGTGGTGGCGTTTCCGGCGGGCGCGCTCGCCGACATTGTTGAGCCCGGCGTGACCGGGTTTCTCGTCAAAGACGCGCGGGAGATGGCTGAGGCGATCGCCGCCGCCGGCACGATCGATCCCGAGCGATGCCGCGAGGCGGCGCGCGCCCGGTTCTCGCTCGGCCGCATGGTCGAGCGGTATCTGGCGGTTTACGAGCGCTTCGCGGCCACCGCGCCGGCGACAGTCTGAACCGTCGCAACCGGCTTTCGGGTCGGCATCAGGCAATCGGCGGCAGGATCGTGCGCCCGAAAATTAGCAACCGTGCGGTCGCGGTCGGCGACGGCGTAGCAGTAGACGCAGCCATGCGGGCAGGTGTCGTAGGCGCCGATGTCGCGCGACAGGGCGCAGCGGCAGCCCGGCCGATTGCCGCTCTCGCGCGCCGCGATCGGCCGCTCGGCGATATCCGACAACCGCTCGGCATCGACGCAGCGCGCCTCTCCAAGCCCCGGAACCAGCAATTCCGGCTGGCTGCACAGGGTCGCGGCGATGCCCTGATCAGCGGCGACCGCTGCGAGCCGCGCCAGCAGCCCCTGCTTTTCCTCGAGGCTTGGATCGTACCAGACGAAACCGTGCCGGCGGGCGGCGCGGTCGAGGTTGCGGCGGGTCTTTTTGTAGGGGGTCATGACCGACAACACGACCTCGTCGATCGTGCCGGCGAGGGCCTGCGCCAGCCGGGCGAAACCATCGCAATGCGCCTCGGCATCCAAATCGGCGGCGAACACGATCGGGTCGTAGCGCCACACCACCGCGCGGGGGCCGAAACGGTCGCGCAATTCGCGAAACTGGGCCACGCCCTCCTCCACCCCGATGACAGAGCTTTCGAGCGCCCGCGGATAGCCGGTCAAGGTGAACTGCACGAAAAACGGTGCAACCCGGCGGATCGCGTCGAGATGGCGCAGGAGCGGCCGCATATTGCGCGTCCAGAACACAAAGCCATCGACCGCCTCGGGGGTCAGCAGGACCTCGTAATCGCCGCCGCCATAGGGATTGGAGACGCGGCAGTACCCGGCCGCGAGCCGGCGCATGAACCAGTCCGCGTAGAATGCTGGAATATCCGTGCGATAGCTGGCCGAGACGATCACGCGTAAGACGCCCTCGCGTTGCGAATGAGAGGCCGGCCGCAGGTTGCAGCCAAGCTGCCCGCCACACATATATATCCTGCGTCGCAGCCCCCACAGAATTCGGGGCTGCCGTCACTTCCAGGGGACCGGGACGGTGCTTTCCGGGCCGACCGGTTCTGCTTTTGACAAGAGGTGTCCATGAGCAAGGTTATTGGTATCGATCTCGGGACCACGAATTCGTGCGTCGCCGTGATGGAGGGGTCGACCGCAAAGGTCATCGAAAACGCCGAGGGCGCCCGCACGACGCCCTCGATGGTCGCGTTCACCGAATCCGGCGAGCGCCTGGTCGGGCAAGCCGCGAAGCGCCAGGCGGTCACCAACCCCGAAAACACATTCTTCGCGATCAAGCGGCTGGTCGGGCGCCGCTTTGAGGATCCGATGGTCAAGCGGGACATGGATCTCGTCCCGTACAAAATCATTCCCGGCGACAATGGCGACGCCTGGGTCGAGAGCCGCGGCAAGAAATACGCGCCCTCGCAGATCAGCGCCTTCATCCTGCAGAAGATGAAGGAAACTGCCGAGGCCTATCTAGGCGAGCCGGTCACGCAGGCGGTCATCACGGTTCCGGCCTATTTCAACGATAGCCAGCGGCAGGCGACCAAGGATGCCGGCCGCATCGCCGGTCTCGAAGTGCTGCGCATCATCAACGAGCCGACCGCCGCAGCGCTCGCCTATGGCATGGAGAAGAAGGGCGCCGGCACGATCGCGGTTTACGACCTCGGCGGCGGCACCTTCGACATCTCGGTCCTCGAGATCGGCGACGGCGTCTTCGAGGTCAAATCGACCAATGGCGATACCTTTCTCGGCGGCGAGGATTTCGACAAGAAGATCATCGACTACCTGGCCGATGAATTTAAAAAGGAGCAGGGCATCGATCTGCGCAACGATAAGCTCGCCTTGCAGCGCCTGAAAGAGGCGGCGGAGAAAGCCAAGATCGAGCTCTCCTCCTCGGTGCAGACCGACGTCAATCTGCCGTTCATCACGGCCGATCAGAACGGCCCAAAGCACCTCAACATCAAGCTGTCACGTGCGAAGCTCGAGCAGCTGGTCGACGATCTGATCCAGAAGACGATCGAGCCCTGCCGCAACGCGCTGAAGGATGCCGGGGTCAAGGCGTCGGAAATCGACGAGGTGATCCTGGTCGGCGGCATGACCCGCATGCCCAAGGTCTTCGAGACGGTGAAGCAGTTCTTTGGGCGAGAGCCGCATCGCGGCGTCAACCCGGACGAGGTTGTCGCGATCGGCGCGGCAATCCAGGCCGGCGTCTTGAAAGGCGAGGTCAAGGACGTCCTGCTGCTCGACGTGACGCCACTGTCGCTCGGCATCGAGACCCTGGGCGGCGTCTTCACGCGGCTGATCGACCGCAACACGACGATACCGACCAAGAAGAGCCAGACCTTCTCGACCGCCGAGGACAATCAGACCGCGGTCACGATCCGCGTCTTCCAAGGCGAGCGCGAGATGGCAGCCGACAACAAATTGCTCGGCCAATTCGATCTGGTCGGAATTCCGTCGGCGCCGCGCGGAATGCCGCAGATCGAGGTCACTTTCGACATCGACGCCAACGGCATCGTGCAGGTCTCGGCCAAGGACAAGGCGACCGGCAAGGAGCAGCAGATCCGCATCCAGGCTTCGGGCGGCTTGTCGGAGGGCGACATCGACAAGATGGTCAAGGATGCCGAGGCGCATGCCGCCGAGGACAAGAAGCGGCGCGAGCTCGTCGAGGCCAAGAACCAGGCGGACGCGCTGGTCCACACGACCGAGCGCACCCTGCAGGAAGCCGGCGACAAGGTTCCGGAAAGCGAGCGCGCCCCGGTGCAGAGCGCGATCCAGGCGCTAAAGGATGTGCTCGGCAGCGATGATGTCGAGCAGATCAAGTCAAAGACCGAAGCTTTGGCGCAGGTCGCGATGAAGCTCGGCGAGGCGATGTACAAGACGCAGCAAACCGGCGGCGGCGAATCCGGCCCCGGCGGGCCGCAGGGCGGTGCCGGACCGGGCGGAGGCGGCGCGGCCGGCGGGCCGGGCAGCGAGAAGGTCGTTGACGCCGATTTCGAGGAAGTCGACGATCAGAAGAAGCGCGGCTCAGCCTGAGCTGACCATCCGATGCAATGAATCCCCCGGGGCTAGCCGAGTCCCGGGGGATCTTTCGATGATCTGAGACCGGGCGTCTATCACAGAATGGCAAAGCAGGACTTTTACGACATTCTCGGGGTGTCGCGTTCGGCGAATGCCGACGAGTTGAAGCGGGCCTACCGCAAGCTCGCAATGCAGTATCACCCCGACCGCAATCCCGGCGATAAATCGGCCGAGCAGAAATTCAAGGACATCAACGAAGCCTATGACGTCCTGAAGGACGATCAGAAGCGGGCGGCCTATGATCGGTTCGGCCATGCCGCGTTCGAAAACGGCAGCCGCGGCCCCGGCGACTTCGGCGGTGGGTTCTCCGGTGGTTTCGCCGACATCTTCGAGGAGATGTTCGGCGCGATGGGCGGTGGCCGCCGTACCCAGGCGGGCCCCTCCCGCGGCAGCGATCTCCGCTATAATCTCGAAGTCTCGCTGGAAGAGGCATTCCGCGGCAAGCAGACGACGATCCGCGTCGCGACTTTTGTTCATTGCGACAGCTGCAAGGGAAGCGGCGCCGAGCCCGGCACTCGCCCGTCGAGCTGCCGAACCTGCCACGGCCACGGCCGCGTGCGCCGGCAGCAAGGCTTCTTCACGCTAGAGCAGACCTGCCCCACCTGCCAGGGCTCGGGGCAAACGATCGACAAGCCGTGCAAATCCTGCGGCGGGCAGGGCCGCGTGCGGCGCGAGAAGACCTTGTCGGTCAATATCCCGCCGGGTGTCGAGGATGGGACGCGCATCCGCCTCGCCGGCGAAGGCGAAGCTGGGCCGCACGGCGCCGCCCCGGGCGACCTCTACATTTTCGTCAGCATCGCCCCGCACCAGCTCTTTCAGCGCGACGGCGCGAACATCTTTTGCCGCGTGCCGATCCCGATCACGACGGCCGCGCTCGGCGGCACGATCGAAGTACCGACCGTCGAGGGCAGCCGCACCCGAGTCACGGTGCCGCCGGGCACCCAATCGGGCCACCAGTTCCGCCTGCGCGGCAAGGGCATGAGCGTGCTGCGCTCGAACTTGCGCGGCGACATGTACATCCACGCGATCGTCGAGACGCCGGTTAACCTGACCAAACGTCAGCAGGAATTGCTGCGCGAATTCGAAAACGCCGGCGAGAACCGCAAGACCAACCCCGAAAGCGAGGGCTTCTTCGCCCGCGTCAAGGAATTCTTCGAAGACCTGCGCGAATAGCCGCCGCTACTCCGCGGCGACGACGCGCTCGCGGCGGGAGGCTGGTGCCGGCGCCGGCAGGCCGCGATTGCCCTTGGCCAGCACGGCGCCGAGCGCGGCGCGGATCTCGTCGAGCTTCACCGGATGCTCGATTTTATGACCGAACAGGTTCTTGACGTAGAACACGTCGACGACCTTCTCGCCATAGGTCGAAATTTTCGCGCTCGAGACCTGCAGATTGAGGCGGGTCAGTTCGCGCGTCACCTCATAGAGGAGGCCCGGCCGATCGCGGCCGTTCACCTCAATGACCGTGTGCGAGCGGCTCGCGTTATTGTCGATCAAGACGCGGGGCGGCACGGTGAAGACGCGCGTCCGACTCGGGAAAGCGGGCGGACGCTCCAATTCGATGTGCGGCTTCAGATCGCCGGTCAGCACATTCTCAAAGGTGAAGGCAAGCTTTGCCAGCTTGTCCGGCCGGTCGAACGGACCGCCCTCCTGGTCTTGCACCCAGAGCGTGTCGAGCGCCATGCCGTTCGACATCGTCATGATCTTGGCGTCGACGATGTTGGCGCCCGACACCGCGAGCGCGCCGGCGATACGCGAGAAGAGACCGGGGTGGTCGGCGGTGTAGAGCGTGAGCTCGGTGACGGCGCGCGCCGCGTCGATGCGCTTATCGACGGTGAGCGGCGAGCCGCTCGCATCGGCCTCGCGCATCAGCCGGGCGTGCCGGGCATGCGTCTCGGCATCGAGCGACAGCCAGTAGAACGGATATCCACGGTTCGTGAAGGTGGCGAAATCCGCGTCGGTGAAATCGGGCAAAAGCTCGCGTGCCGCCGCCTGCGCCGCGGCGATGCGCGTGTCACGCGCCTCCACCGTGAGCCCGCCGGAAATGACGTCGAGCGCGCTGTAATACACTTCGCGCAACAAGGCGGCTTTCCAGCCGTTCCACACCTTGGGGCCGACCGCGCGGATATCGGCGGCGGTCAATACCAAGAGCAGTTTGAGCCGCTCGGGCGATTGCACCCGCTCGACAAAATTCTGGATTGTCTGCGGATCGCTGATGTCGAGCTTGAAGGCGGTGCTGCTCATCAGCAGATGCCAGCGCACCAGCCAGGCGACCGTCTCGGTCTCTTCCGCCGTCAGGCCGAGTCGCGGACCGAGCTTGTAGGCGACCTGCTCGCCGAGGACCGAATGATCGCCGCCGCGCCCCTTGGCGATATCGTGCAGCAATGTCGCGAGATAAAGCGCCCGGCGCGATTGGATCGTCGGCATGATCTGGGTCGCGACCGGCAACTCCTCTTTCAGCTGGCCGGTCTCGACCTTGTGCAGGATGCCGATCGCAAACAGCGTGTGCTCGTCGACCGTGTAGACATGGTACATGTCGTACTGCATCTGCGCGACGACGCGGCCGAAATCCGGGATGAAACGGCCGAAGACCCCGGCCTCGTTCATGCGCCGCAACGCAGTTTCCGGATCCTTCCTTGAGGCCAGGATTTCGAGGAACAGGCGATTGGCTTCGGGGTCTTCGCGCAGCTTTCCGTCAACGAGGCGCAGCGACTGGGTCACGGCGCGGAGCGCCCGCGGATGAATGTCGAGATCGTGCTGCTGCGCGACATGGAACAGGCGCAACAGTCCGACCGGATCGGTCTTGAAGAAATCCTCGGACGGGATCGTCAGCCTCTCGCCGTCAATGACAAAGCCTTCGAGCGAGCGGCGCCCGGTACCCCAGCGGATCCAGGGCAGTCGGCGCTTGTGCTGCTGATCGGCTTCGAGGATCGCGCAGAAAATGCGGGTCAGATCGCCGACATCCTTCGCGATCAGGAAATAGTGCTTCATGAAGCGTTCGACGCCGCGCGTACCCGCATGATCGGTGTAGCCCATCCGGCGGCCGATCTCGGTCTGCAGGTCGAAGGTCAGCCGCTCCTCGGCGCGGCCGGCGAGATAATGCAGGTGACAGCGCACCGTCCATAAGAAGGTTTGGGCGCGCTCGAACCGTGCCGATTCCTCGGCTGACAGCACGCCGAGATCGACCAGCTTTGCGACATCCTCGATGCGGTAGATGTATTTGGCGATCCAGTAGAGCGTGTGCAGGTCACGAAGCCCGCCCTTGCCTTCCTTGACATTGGGCTCGAGCTGATACCGGCTGTCACCGACCCGCTGATGCCGCGCGTCGCGCTCGGCCAGCTTGGCTTCGACAAACTGCGCCGCGCTGCCGCGCGCGATCTCGGCGTCGAAGCGCTGCCTCAACTCGGTGTAAAGCGCCTGCTCGCCCCAGATATAGCGCGCTTCGAGGAGCGCCGTACGGATCGTCAGATCGGCCTTGGCATAGCGCAGGCATTCAGCGACGGAGCGCGTCGCCTGCCCGACCTTGAGGCCGAGATCCCATAACAGATACAGCAGATATTCGATGACCTGCTCGGTATGCGGGGTCTGCTTGTAGGGCAGCAGAAACAAGAGATCGATGTCGGAATAGGGCGCCAGCTCGCCGCGGCCATAGCCGCCGACAGCGACGATGGCCAGCTTCTCGCCCTTGGTCGGGTTGGCGAGCGGATAGACCCGCTCGGTGACAAGGTCGTAGAGAGCGCGGATCAGCTGGTCGATCAGAAAGCACTGCTCCCGGACCGCGCGCGGCGCATGCCCTTCCGTCTCGAAGCGGCGCTGGATCTCGGCGCGCCCCTTCGCCAGCGCTGCTTTGAGCGGCGGTAATAACGCGCCGCGATCGAGCGGCGAGCGCGCCGCTGCCACCGTCTGCGCCAGCTCGTCCGCGAGCGCCCGCCGGTCGATAATGTCGCGTTGGCGGTGGATATTCGCCATCAACCCCTCAGAGGTGCCGTCCGGCATCGACCGCGATGATCGAACCGGTGGTATGCGTCAGATGGGTGACGCAGGAGAGCACCGCCAGGGCCACGTCCTCCGCCTCGATCGCGCGCTTCAGCGGCGTCGCCATCGCCGCCTTGGCCATCATCTCCTCGGTGCGGCCTGGGACAAAGCCCGTATGAACCATGCCGGGCGCGACAACAATGACGCGGATTTCGGGCCCGAGCACGCGCGCCAGCGACAGGCTCATCGTGTTGAGCGCCGCCTTGGAGGCGGCGTAGATCATCGAGCTGCCGGTGCCGGATTGCGCCGCGCCCGAGGAGATGTTGACGATGACACCGTCGCCGGACTCGCGCAGCAGCGGCGCGAAGGCGCGGATCGTCGCGAAGACGCCGCGCACATTGGCGGTGAGGACCTGGTCGATGAGGTCGTCGGTAAGCGCTTCGAGATCGTGGTGCGCCACCATGCGGGTAAAGCCGGCGGAATTGACGAGAATGTCGGCGCGGCCGAATTCCTCCCGGACCGCCGCGGCTGCCTTTCTTATCTCCGCAGTATCCTCGAGCGGCAGGCGGATCGATTTGTGCCCGCCGCCGGCGAGGCTCTCGACGACCGCGTTCGCACGGTCCACCCCCTGGTTGTAGCCGACGACGACCCGCGCGCCGGCCTCGGCAAAGAGCCGCGCGCTGGCGGCGCCGATCCCGCTGCTGGCACCGGTGATGACCGCAACCTTGCCGGTGAGATCTATGCCGATCCGCGCCGCCATTCCTGCTCTCCCCGAAAGCTGTCCGCGGCGTCGATGCTACGCATGCTCTCGGGATATTGTCACCGGGTTCGGCCAGGAAGGGCAGGGTCACGCGATGATTGCGGCGGCAGAGCGGATTTTGGCGGCGGGGGCGCTGGGCGTCGTCTCGGGCCTGTTCGGGGGCCTGTTCGGGATCGGCGGCGGCGTGCTCGCGATCCCGCTGCTGGGGCTCGCCTATGGGCTGCACCAGCAGATGGCGCAGGGGACGGTTCTCGTCATGGTCGTCCCGAATGTGCTGTTCGGTTTGTGGGGCTATCGCCGGCGGGTCGGGGTCGATCTGCGGATCGGCGCGACCCTCGCGCTGACCGCGACGGCCTCGACCTATCCGGCCGCGCATTTCGCGACGCAGCTCGACCCGCATGGGCTGCGGCTTGCCTTTGCCGCCTTTCTCGCCATTCTCGCCGTGCGCCCCGAGGGCCTGTTCCCGAAGGTGCGGGGATGAGCGTCACATTTCGCGTCGAGCACGGGAGCCGCTCGAGCCAGGTGGGCGTCGCCTTGTTCGCCGGGCTGTTCGTCCTGCTGCTGGCGGCTCCGGCTTGGGGCGGGCGAGACGATCTGCGGCTGCTTTCGGAGATCTACGCGTATGTCGCGCTCGCGAGTCTCTGGAATCTGCTCGCCGGCTATGCCGGTTTGGTCTCGGTCGGGCAGCAGGCCTATGTCGGCCTCGGCGGCTACGTGTTGTTCGCGTCCACCATCATCGGCGGATTTCATCCGCTGCTCGCCCTGCCGCTCGCCGGCGTGGTGGGGGCGGTGGTGGCACTGCCGGCGGCCGGCTTGCTGTTCCGGTTGCGCGGTCATTATTTC
>Ga0209059_1000322_pt1 | contig 21668 bp, 18 predicted proteins | sample GraSoiAngelo_151_FD_186165 | JGI IMG/M metagenome (GOLD analysis project Ga0209059, IMG submission 186165) | Grasslands soil microbial communities from the Angelo Coastal Reserve, California, USA - 14_1009_12_20cm (SPAdes) (version 2) | ecosystem: Environmental > Terrestrial > Soil > Grasslands ...
GTGCCGCCGCGCCCTTGCTGCTGATCGGCACGGCTTTTCCATAGCTATGCGTCAGCAACCCCTGCCGGTTTAGGATCGTGAAGTGCTTCATCGTTTCGTCCTTTCCTTGCGAATGGGATGAGCTTTCGGCTTCATCCCGGCTGTTCTTCCGTGGGCACCTTTGGGATGAGATGAGGGGAGGGGCTATGTCCCTTCAGCAACCGCAACTCGGCGTCGGCGCATAAACCCGGAGACAGGCTGCCATTCGGCCCGGCTGCGGCACGCGTTGTTCGGGTACATCGATATGGCAGGCCGGAAGGCGCTGGGCGCAGCGCGGCGCGAAGCTGCAACCGCGCGGCAGCCGCCGCATATCAGGCGGGCTGCCGGGGATTGCATCGATATCGCGATCGCGCGGCTGGCCGTGCACGGTCGAGGCAAGCAGACCTTGAGTGTAGGGATGGGCCGGCGCGCCGAGCACCGCAGCGACAGGGCCGCTTTCGACGATGCGACCGGCATACATGACCGCAATCGTGTCGGCGATCTCGGCGGCTACGCCGAGATCATGGGTCACGAAGATCATCCCCATGCCGAGCTCGCGCTGCAGCCGCCGCAATAAGATCAGCACCTGCACCTGCACGGTGGCATCGAGCGCCGTCGTCGGCTCGTCGGCCAGCAACAGGCGGGGATTGCACGATAGCGCCATCGCGATCATCGCCCGTTGGCGCAAGCCGCCCGACAATTCGTGCGGGTAGGCGTCGAGCCGCCGCTCGGGCGACGGAATGCGCACCAATTCGAGCAATTCGAGCGCGCGCTCTCGCGCCGCCGCCCGCGTCATCCCGGTGTGGCGGCGCAAGGCTTCACCGATCTGTTGGCCGACCGTATAAACCGGGTCGAGCGCGGTCATCGGCTCCTGAAAGATCATCGAGACGAGGCCGCCGCGCAATTCGCGCAATCGGCGCGCCGGCATCGCCAGCACATCCTCGCCATCGATCCGGACCCTGCCCTCGATCCGCGCCTGCCGCGGCAATAGGCGCATCAACGCGCGCAATGTCACGCTTTTGCCCGAGCCGCTCTCGCCGAGAATGCACAGCACCTCGCCCGCCCGAACCGCGAAGCTGACGCCGTTGACCGCGTGCACCGTCGCCTCACGGCTGACGAAGCGCACCGCGAGGTCGTGGACCTCGACCAGCCGCGCACTGCCATTGCGTCGGTCAGGCATCGGGCGCTTGGCTGTGGCCCGAGCGCGGATCGAGCATGTGGCAGGCCGCGGCATGCGCCTCGTCGCCTCGCCAAAAGCCGAACACCGGGTCGCGGGACTGGCACACCGGCTCGGCGAACGGGCAGCGGGTATGGAAGCGGCAGCCCGACGGGGGGTCGATCGGGTTCGGCGGATCGCCGGTGATCGGCGGCTCCTCGATGCGCCGCGCCGGGTCCATCGACGGACGCGACCCGAGCAAGGCCCGCGTATAGGGGTGCTGCGGCTGGTCGAAGATGGCGTCGGCCGGCCCAAGCTCGACGACCCGGCCGAGATACATCACCAATACGCGGTCGCTGATGTAGCGCACGACGCTGAGATCGTGGCTGATGAACACATAGGTCAGGTTGAACTGACGCTTGAGCCCGCGCAGCAGGTTCAACACCTGCGCCTCGACCGATTTGTCGAGCGCCGAGACCGGCTCGTCGAGGATCACCATGCGCGGGCCGGTGGCCAGCGCGCGGGCGATGTTGACCCGCTGCTTCTGCCCGCCCGACAGCTCGTGCGGATAACGCGGCCCGAACAGTTCCGGGTCGAGCCCCACTTTGCGCAGCGTGTCGCGGGCGATCTCGCGCGCCGCCGGCCTCTTCTTGCCCTGGATGAACGGACCGAACGCCACCGAGTCGCGGATCGGCATGCGCGGGTTCAGCGAGGCATAGGAATCCTGAAACACCATCTGCACCTGGCGGCGCAGCGCATCGACGCGGATCCCGTTTGGCACGTCGACCGCGTCGCCGTCGAACACCAACTCGCCGGCATCCGGGGCGATGAGATGCAACAGCAGGCGCGCCAGGGTCGACTTGCCGCAGCCCGACTCCCCGACGATGCCCAGGGTCTCGCCCTTTTGAACATCGAACGATACGCCGTCGACCGCCTGGACCGATTTGCCGCGGGCGCCCTTGACCGGGAAATGCTTCTTCAGGTCGCGCGCGATGAGCATAGGCTGCGCGGGCCCGCCCCTGTCTCGTGGATCAACGGCACGCGGGTCAAGGATCGGCATATGCGCATCGATGATGGCCATCGCTACATCCGTACATCCATCGCGGCGCGCAACCCATCGCTGACCAGGTTGAAGCAGATCGAGGTGACAAAGATCGCCGCCCCCGGCAGCGCGCAGACAAACGGCACGACATAGATCGATTGCCGCAACGTGCTCAGCATCAACCCCCAATCGGGCACCGGCGGACGGACGCCGAGCCCGAGAAAGGACAGGCCCGAAGCCAGCAGAATGCTGACGCTGACCAGCGAGGAGGCGTAGACGAACACCGGCCCCAGCACATTGCCGAGCACGTGATACCGGATGATCTTGATCGTGCCGGCGCCGGTGGCGCGGGCGGCCTCGATATAGTCGAGGGCTCGCACCTGCGTCGTCGCGGTCTCGGCGACGCGGCACATCGGTGGGATGAAGACCAGCGTCAATGCCAGCATGCCGTTGCCGATGCCGCCCCCCATCGCGCCGGCGATCGCCACCGCCAGCAGCACCGATGGGAAGGCATAGAACACATCCATTGTCCGCATGATCGCGGTATTGACCCGCCCGCCGACGAAGCCGCCGATAATTCCGAGAAGGCCGCCGATCAGCGAGGCGATCAGCACCGGCACGACGCCCATCAGCAATGACACGCGGCCGCCATAGAGGATCCGAGACAGCATGTCGCGGCCCAACTCATCCGTGCCGAGCAAATGGTCGCGCCAGCCGAATGGCTTCAGCCGCCCGACGATGCTTTCCTTGTAGGGATCGAACGGCGCGATCCACGGCGCAAAGAGCGCGGCGAGCACGATCAGCAGCACCGCCGCGCCGAATATCAATGTCACCGGATCGTGGCGTAGCCGGTGCGCCACCGATCGCCAGTAACCGCGTACCCGGGTCGCGGGTGCCGCCTGTTCCTCAAAGGCTTCGAGTGGTGAATGAAGCTCGGCAATGTCGGCCATCGATGCCTCTACCCGCGGCTCAGGCGCGCCGAATGCGCGGGTCGATCACCGATTGCAGCAGATCGACGACCAGGTTGATCGCGACGAACACCAGCGACAGGGTCAAGATCGTCCCCTGCAACACCGGTACGTCACGATTGATGATCGCCTTGCTCAGCAGAAAGCCGCTGCCCGGCCAGGTGAACACCGTCTCGACCAGAATCGAGCCGCCGAGCAGGTAGCCGAACTGCAGCCCCATCACGGCCAACACCTGCGGCAGCGAGTTCTTCAGCACGTGCCGCGTCACCGCCCATTCAGACAGTCCTTTGGCGCGCAGGGTCTGCACGAAATCCTGGTTATGCACCTCGGCGACGGCGGCGCGGGTGGTGCGCGACAGAATGCCGACCGGGATCATCGACAAGGTGATCACCGGCAACACCAGAAACTTGGCGCTGCTCCATTCGAGAATGTGGAACCCGGTCGAGCCGTTCGGCCCCATGCCGGTCGCCGGCAGCAGCATGTATTCGACCGCGAAGAAGATCACCAGCACGATGCCGAGCCAGTAATTCGGCAGGCTCACCCCGACGACCGCGGCGCCGGTCACCACCCGGTCGATCCAACGTCCCGGAAAGCAGCCCGCGATGGCGCCCATCACATAGCCGGTGAAGAACGCCAGCGGTACCGCGAACAACGCCAGCAGCGACGTGTTCGCCAGGGCCTCGGAAACTTCCAGAAAGACCGGGCGGCGGGTCGAGATCGACATGCCGAAATCGCCGGTCAGAACGCGCCCGAGCCAGATCAGGAACTGCATCGGCAGCGGTTTGTCGAAACCGTAGGCCTTCTTGACGATCTCGATCGTCTCAGCGGTCGCGTCGGGCGGCATCACCGTCTGCAGCGGGTCGCCTGGCGCGATGTAGACCAGCGAAAAGCACACCACGCTGACCCCGAACGCGATCGGGATCGCGTAGAGGATGCGGCGCAGGATATAGAAGCTCATGGCGAGAGCGTGACCGGTGTCAGATCCTGGAACCAGCTCTGCGCCTGCACGAAACCTTTGACCTTGGGCGACATCGCCCGCGGGTTCAGATCGTGCGCGACAAAGATCAGCACGGCCTCCTCGCTCATCATTTCATGCAGCTGGGTCAGCAGCACGAGGCGCTTTGCCGTATCGAACTCGGCGAGAATGCTTTCGATCAGCTTGTCCATCGCCGGGTTGCCGTGGTGGCCCCAATTGGCGCCCTTGGGCGCCCAGGCGCCGGTCCAGACATGGCGGATCAGCGCATTGAAGGGATCCTGCGCGGCGCGGCTGATATTGATCGCACTGATTTCGGGGCTGGCGTCGACCCCGCCGCGTCCGACCTGGAGAAGCGCGTTCCAGTCCATCGACTGCAGCGTCACCTCGAACCCGGCGGCATCGAGTTGCGACTTGACCAATTCGTTCATCGGCAGCGGCTGCATCTGCCCCGACCCTGAGGTCGAGATCGCGAACGTGACCTTGCACGGCAGGCAGCCGGCTTCCTTCAACAGCGCCTTTGCCTTGCCCGGATCGTGTTTGTAGAGCACAGGCTTGCCGTAATAGGCCGTCGAGGGGGTCAGGGTCGTATACTGTTCGAGCATCAGCCCGTTGAGCAGGTCTTTCATGTCCTCGCGGTTGAGCGCGTAGTTGGCGGCCTGGCGCACCCGCTTGTCGGTGAACGGGCCCTTGACGAAATTGAGCTGGTACGACCAGTTGTGGGGATAAACCCGCGTGACGATCTGCATGCCGGAGGATTTCAGCCGGTCGATCGCGTCGGGAGACGGCGCCTCGATCCAGTCGACTTGGCCGGTCAGCAGCGCGGCGGTGCGCGTCGAGGCCTCGGGCATCGGTATCAGGACAAGCCGATCCTGTTTCGGCACCCGCGCTTTATCCCAGTATTCGGTATTGGGGACGAATTCCAACCGCTGATGCGGCACCGTCTTGTCGAATTTGTAGGGGCCGGTGCCGGACGGCCTCAGCGCGTATTGCGTCCAGTCGTTGTTGACCTCCTTCGCCCGACACGGGCTGATCATCAGCACATAGCTCATCATGTAAGGAAACAGCGCGTCGGGCACCTTGGTGGTGAAGGCGACGGTATGGTCGTCGACCTTTTCGATCCCGGCATAGGTGCCGAGATAGGCGCGCGCCTGGGCGAACTGCGCCGCGTTGAACTGCGGCGCCTTTTCGTCGCTGCTATAGGCCATGTTCCAGACGACGTCATCGGCGGTGAACGGACAGCCATCGTGCCACTTCACACCCTGACGCAGGGTGAAGATCCAACGCTTGTTGTCGGCTTCATCGATATGCCACTCGGTGGCGAGACCCGGTTTGATGTCGGCGGCCTTCTCGCCGGCCCCGGAGAGGTCCCATAGCACCAACGAATCGTACAGATTGTAGCCGACGAAGCGGTAGCCCTCGAAGCCTTGATCGGGATTGCCGGTCGTTACCGGAACGTCGCCGGCGGTCATGCCGACGGTCAGTGTCCCTGCCGCTTGCGCGCTGGGAGCACCGAACAGCGTCGCCCCAAGACACACAGCCGTGCCGAGGCACAGCGCCGTCTGCCGCAACGATCGAGATCTCGTCATTCCGCTCACCTGATTCTCCCTGTTACCTGCATCCGATCGCGCCGCCGAGCATTGCGATCCTATGGTTCGGTTGCCCCTACGGTGTGACGCTCACGCGGGTCAGATCCTGAAACCAGCTTTGGGCCTGCACGAAGCCCTTTACCTTCGGCGACATCGCCCGCGGGTTGAGGTCGTGGACGACGAAGATCATCACCGCCTCGCGGCCCTCCAGCTCGTGCAGCTGGGTCAACAGCGCGAGCCGTTTCTCGTCATCGAACTCGTTGAAGATTTCGCTGATCAACGCCTCTGTCTCGGGGCTTTCATAATGTCCCCAATTGGAACCGGCAGGCGCCCAGTAGGTGCGGCCGACCAGCTTGATGATCGCATTGACCGGATCGAGCAGACCGCGCGAGAAATTCAAGCCATCGTAATTCGGGTTTTTGTCGACTCCGGCACGGTAGACATCGAGCAGCGCGTTCCAGTCCATCGTCTGCAACGTCACTTGGAAGCCAGCCTCCTCAAGCTGCGATTTGACCAATTCGTTCATCGGCAAAGGCTGCATCTGGCCAGAGCCGGAGGTGGAGATGCCGAATGTCACCTGGCACGGCAGGCAACCGGCTTCGGTAAGCAAGGCGCGCGCCTTTTTCGGGTCGTAATCGTATTTCGGTGGGTTGCCGTAATAGGCCAGAGTGGGCGGCACCACATCGTGTTCAGGAAGCGCCGTGCCGCCAAGCATGTCGACGATATCCTGCCGGTTCAGCGCGTAATTAGCCGCCTGCCGAACGCGCAGATCCTTGAACGGGCCGCGCGTGAAATTCAGCAGGTAGGGCCAATCATGCGGATAGACATTGGTGACGATCTGCATACCGCCCGATTTGAGCCGCGGGATCGCGTCGGGGGAGGGGGCCTCGATCCAGTCGACTTGGCCGGTCAGCAGCGCGGCGGTACGGGTCGAGGCTTCCGGCATCGGGATCAGCACCAGCCGGTCGTGCTTCGGAATGCGCTCCTTGTCCCAGTATTCGGTGTTCGCCACCAATTCGAGCCGCTGATGCGGCACGAGGCGGTCGTATTTGTAGGGACCGGTGCCGGAGGGGTGCAGCGCGTATTGCGCCCAATCGTAATTCACTTCCTTGGCCCGGCACGGGCTGATCATCAGGACGTAGCTGAGCGTGTACGGAAACAGCGATTCGACGAAATTGTTTTCGAACGCGACCGTGTCATCGTCGATTTTGGTGACCGATTTGACGTTGGTCAGAAAGGCGCGGGTGTAGGTGAATTGCTGGGTGGAAAAGTAGGGCGCCTTCTGGTCCATGCGCATCTGAAAATTCCAGACGACGTCGTCGGCCTTGAAGTCGCAGCCATCATGCCATTTGACGCCGTGACGCAGGTGGACGATCCACCGCTTATTATTGCTCGGATCGGCCTCGTAGGAGGTCGCGAGGCCGGGCCGGATCTCGGACGGCTTGTCGGATTTCGACAGATCCCACAGCAACAGCCCGTCGTAGAGGTTGTAGCCGACGAAACGATAACCCTCGAAACCCTGATCGGGATTCCCTGTCGTCACGGGGACGTCGCCGGCGGTCATCGCGACGGTCAGCGTGCCGCCGGCATGCGCTAAACGATCAGGTGCCGCACAGAACAGCAGCGCGAGCGTCGCTGCGCACACGGCACGAGTGGGTGACCTGGATGCCATGATTGGGAGAGACAAGGCTGGTCCTCGCGAACGGACCGCGGCAAAATGGCCGCGGGTGACACCGCAACAGCGGCGCTTCGATGCGGCTCCGCAAGATCCGTACCAGCTCCTGACCTCGGCTTCAGGGAGAGTGTAGCCGCCGTGCCAGCCTAAAAAAGCGGCGGCACTCTAGTCATTGGTCCGTGCCGTGCCTCAATCTTGGGACGACCGCTCAGGGAGCGTACGGCCGAGATGACCGGCTTTCGTGCTCGTGCGCGACCCGGTGCCGCTAACCGGCATCTGATATGGACGCGCCGGCACCATCGCGCCGTCATTCTCGATCATCTCCTGCCCAATGAAGGGCGCCGGGTACGGAGTCGCCAGCGCCAGCAGAATGTCATTGTCGCGGAACAGCGCCAGCACCTGCTCCCGATATCCATGACGTAATCGCTGTACCCAGCGGGATTGTGTCAATGCATCATCAGCATCCAGAGAGCTGGATCATCCCAAACCGTGTAGTGAAGCGGCTCCTCCGGTAGTTCCCCCGGTCCGCCGGTCCCGGCACGTGTTTTGGGGCCTCTGCGATCGATGCTCGCGAAGAATCGGCGAATTCTGGTCTGCGCGCTGGCCGCAAGGCTGGGCTTCGACGGGTAAGCGAACAGACTTCGCGGCCAGGTGGAAGCAAGCGGGACATCGGTACAGCCGATTGCCGCAAGCGCTTTTGGGCGGTTCGCGCTCATTCGATCACGCCTCCACGACATCGGATCTTGCCAGTCGACCGGGAGTCGAGCTGGCGATGAAACCAGTAGCCGCCTTGAGACACTCGCGTCGCTTCATCGCCGTCGAATGTCTCGCCGGTTCCAGGGCAATCACAGCAACTGCCGTGCCATTTGGATTGCGCCATTGCCAGCAGGACAGGCGAGGGGTGAGCGCCTAATTGATGGTCAATTTGGCGGCGAGCTGCCGGTTGATTGGCCGGCAGGGCGGCATTCTTGTGCCTCTGCCGCACGCGCGAGGGGTTGCTGGCGGTGCGCTTGCATGGATCTTACCCTTCGCCGATACAGGATCGCCAATGCCTTTCAGTCTCGATTTCATTTCGCTGCGACGGTCTTATGCAGAGCGTGCCGCGAGCCCCATTGCGGTGGCACGAGAGATCGCCGCGCGCATCCGGGCACGCGGCGAAGACGCCGTGTGGATCTCGCGGGTTGCGGAAGACGCACTACTGGCGGCAGCGGCAGCACTCGAACGCCGCGCCGCGACCGAGGGCCTCGCGGCGATGCCGCTCTACGGCCTACCCTTCGCGATCAAGGACAATATCGACGTCGCCGGTCTGCCGACCACCGCCGCCTGCCCAGGCTCCGCGTACTCGCCGCAGCGATCCGCGCCGGCCGTCGAGCGGCTGCTCGCCGCCGGCGCGCTGCTGATCGGCAAGACCAATCTCGACCAGTTCGCGACCGGCCTCGTCGGCACCCGCTCGCCTTACGGAGTGCCGCCGAACCCGTTCGATCCGGCCTTCATTCCCGGCGGATCGAGCTCGGGTTCGGCCGTCGCGGTCGCGGCCGGCCTTGTCGCCTTTGCGCTCGGCACCGACACCGCCGGGTCCGGACGGGTCCCGGCGTCGTTCAACAACATCGTCGGGCTGAAGCCGACCCGTGGCCTGGTCAGCGCGCGCGGTGTCGTGCCGGCCTGCCGCTCGCTCGATTGCGTGTCGGTATTCGCGTTGACCGTGCCTGATGCGGCGGCGGTGCTGGAGGTGATCCGCGGCGCCGATCCGGAGGACGGGTATTCGCGCCCGGCGCCGCCCGGCTTTGCGTGTTTCGGCACGATGCCGTCCCGTTTCACTTTCGGTGTGCCGCGCCTGGAGCAGCGGGAGTTCTTCGGCAACCCGGATGCCGCCGCGCTGTTCGAGACCGCGATTGCGCGCCTCGCCGGACTCGGCGGCGCGGCAGTAGACGTCGATCTCGACCCGTTCCTCGCGGCGGGCGCGTTGCTGTACCGGGGCGCCTGGCTCGCGGAGCGCATGGCGGCCATCGACGAGGCCACCGGCGGCAAGCGGGAGAGCCTGCATCCGGTGACCCGGCAAGTCATCGCCGGCGGTGAGGCGATCTCGGGCGCTGCGGTGTTCCGCGACCGCTATCGCCTCGCCGAACTGCGCCAGAAAACCGAACCGGTATTGGATCGCATCGATCTGCTGCTGCTGCCGACCACCGGCACGATCTATCGCGTCGCCGAGATCGAGGCCGATCCGTTCGGATTCAACGAGCGGCTCGGCCATTACACAAACTTCACGAATCTGCTCGATCTGGCGGCCATCGCCGTTCCCAACGGCTTTCAGTCTAACGGTCTGCCGGCCGGCGTCACTCTGCTCGCGCCGGCGTTCCATGATCCGCTGATTGCCGCCATCGGAACCGCCTTTCACGCTCAGACAGGGCTGACGCTCGGCGCCACGGGCGCGCCATCGAGGTGAGCGGTTTTCTGTGCGAAATCCCATGCGGAAGGCGCCCGCTACATCACCGCGTTTGGCGCGCGTGACGGGCAAGCCTGATCGATCGACGTTGTATCATCTCGGGTGCGACCCGTAACCGTGTACCCCTGAGCGCGCAGACGCTGGTCCACATCTTTGGGCACATGCGCCGATTATAGGCAGGGCGACAGAGCGGCGGTGACGCGAGCACGTGGATTCACGCGCATTGCGACTTGGCATTCGCCTTGCACCTCTATGAACCAAACGAAAAGACCAAAGGGTGGGCGCGCCGAGCGTGTCAATCAATGGCGAGGCGCGACACCATGGAACTCGGCGTCTTTATTCCGATCGGCAACAATGGCTGGTTGATCTCGACCACCTCGCCGCAATACCGGCCCACCTTCGACCTTAATCGCGAAATCGTCGAGAAGGCCGAGCGCTTCGGTTTCGATTTTGCGTTGTCGATGATCAAGCTGCACGGGTTTGGCGGCCCGTCGCAGTTCTGGGATTACAACCTGGAATCGTTCACGCTGATGGCCGGGCTGGCGGCGGTGACGAACCGCATCCAGCTGTTTGCCACCTGCGCGGTCTTGACCTTGCCGCCGCCTATCGCGGCCCGCATGGCGGTGACAATCGATTCGATTTCGCACGGCCGGTTCGGCATCAACATCATCTCCGGCTGGCAACGGCGCGAATACACGCAGATGGGGATCTGGCCGGGTTCCGAGCATTACCGTCGCCGATACGAATACTGCGCCGAATACGTCACGATCATGCGCGAGCTTTGGCAGGCCGGGCATTCCGATTTCAAGGGCGACTTTTTTCAGATGGACGACTGCCGCTGCCTGCCAATGCCGAGCGCAAAGATCCCGATCATCTGCGCCGCGCAAAGCGACGCCGGTACCCGGTTCGCCGCGCAATACGCCGACTACAATTTCTGCGGCAGCGGCGGCGTCAACCAGCCGACCCTCGTCGGCCCAAGCGTGGCGCGCCTCGTCGAGGCGACGGCCGCAACCGGCCGCGACTGCGGCGCGCTGATCCTGCAGATGGTGATCGCCGACGAGACCGATGCGGCGGCCATGGCGAAATGGGAGCACTACAAGGCCGGCACCGATTTCGAGGCGCTGGCCTGGCGCGATGCGCAGGCGGAAGACGATCCGAGCAAGGATCCCTATTCGCAGCCCAACAAGCGGCGGACGCTCGGCATCGACAAATTGCCGACCAATCAGGGGGTGCTTGTCGGGTCCTATGCCTCGGTGGCCGGCATGCTGGACGAGCTGGCCGCGGTACCGGGGGTGCGCGGCGTGATGCTGACCTTTGATGATTTCGTCATCGGCATGGAGCAGTTCGGCACCCGCATCTTGCCGCTGATGCAGTGCCGCGCCGATGTGCGCCGAGCGGCCTGACGCGGTGGGCTGAGGGATTTCACTAACCGTCGATCATACGGAGGAACAGGGGATGAGCGAGAACACCACGGGCCCGATCGAGCAACGCAACAGGACGGGGGTATCGCGGCGGCGTGTCCTGCAGAGCGCCGCGGCATTGGCCGGCCTCTCCGCCGGTTCCGGCGCCCTGACCGGGTTTCCGACGATCTGGGCGCAAAACATCAAGGACATCACCCTGTTTCATGCCGGCCCGCCGGTCGCAGCGATCCCGCAGATCGGCGAGCAGGCGACCAAGGATCTCGGCTTCACGATCAAGATGCAGGCGACCGAGAGCATGGATCTGCTGAACCGCTTTCTGTCGCAGTCCACTGCGATCGATGTCGGCGATGTCAGCATCGTCTTCATGAAGTACCTGGTCGGACGCAATGTGCTGCAGGCGATCCCGCTCAGCAAATACAAGGATTGGGACAAGGTGATCCCGCTGTTCAGCAAGGGGGTGTACCCGAACGGCAGCGAAGCCTCGACCCAGGGCGTCGCGCCCTACACGGTCCTGTACGCCACCGGGCCTGACGGGCAGAAATTCGCCACCGGACCGACCGAATGGCTGACCGGCATCCCGACCATCACCAATGCCGACACGCTCGGCATCCGGCCGGATCTGACTGGGCGTCCGGTCAAGAGCTGGGCGGATTTGCTCGGCGCCGAATTCAAGGGCAAGGCCGCGTTGCAGGATCAGCCCACCGTCGGGGTCATCGATGTCGCGATGGCGCTCGAAGCGCGCGGCGACCTGAAATACGGCAACAAGGGGAACATGACGCGCGAGGAGATCGACAAGACCATCAATACGATGATGGAGGTCAAGAAATCCGGACAGTTCCGCTCGTTCTGGTCGAGTTTCGATCAGTCGGTCAATCTGATGGCGTCGGGCGAGGTGGTGATCCAGTCGATGTGGTCACCGGCGGTGACCGCCGTCAAGGCGCGCGGCATCCCGTGCGTGTTCCAGCCCTTGCAGGAAGGCTACCGGGGCTGGGGCTACACGCTGGCGCCGATGAAGCATCTCGCCGGCCTCAAGCTCGACTGCTTCTACGAATACATGAATTGGTACACCTCGGGTTTCCAGGGCGCGTTCATCGCCCGCCAGGGCTACTACTCATCGGTCCCGGAACACGCCAAGAAATTCCTCAGCGAGGCGGAATGGGATTACTGGTACGGCGGGAAGCCGGCCGCGGCCGATATCACCGACCCGTACGGCAAGCTGATGGAGAAAGCCGGCAACACCCGCGACGGCGGCGCCTTCTGGGACCGCATGGGCAACATCGCGGTGTGGAATTCGGTGATGGACGAAGACCGCTACCTGACCCGCCGCTGGAACGAGTTCATCACGTCATGACCGTCCTGCCGCTGGCCGTCGCCGCGTTGCCGCGGCTCGATCGTTTCGCCTCGGCCTCGCGCCGCCTGCCGCCATGGCTCGTGTCATGGCTGCAGGTCGGCCCGCTCGCCTTCGTACTGGTCGTGCTGTTCGCGTTGCCGACGCTGTTGTTCGTGGTCGTCAGCTTCTGGGATTACGACCGGACGGGGATCTACCCCGCCTTCGTTCTCGATAATTACCGCGACCTGCTCACGACGCCCGCGACAATCCGCGTCTATCTGAGTTCGCTGGTCTTTGCGGTCATTGCCTGGGCAATCACGCTGTTTCTCGGGTTCAACATCGCTCACTTCCTGATCTTTCACGTGCGCAGCGCTGCGGTCCGCACCCTGCTGTTCCTGTTGTGCGCAATCCCGTTCTGGACTTCCGGCATCATCCGAACGATCGCCTGGATCCCGTTTCTGGGACGCAATGGCGCCTTCAACCAGATCGTCATGGGCCTTGGCTTGACGTCCAAACCGCTTGATTTCCTGCTGTTTTCGAGCTTCGCGGTGATCGTCACCTACGTCAATCTGTTCACGCTGCTGATGGTCGGACCAATCGCCAATTCGATGGCCAAGATCGATCCCGCGCTGATCGAGGCGGCGCGCGACGCCGGCGCCAGCCGCTGGCGGATCATGGTCGAGGTGATCATACCGCTGTCGAAGACCGGGATCGCCTTGGGCTCGATCCTGGTCTTCACCCAGGTCATGGGCGATTTCTTCGTCGTCAAGCAGATGAGCGGCGGGCAGAGCGCCTCGATCGTCTCGACGCTGGCGACCGAGATCCAGGCGATGCAATACCCGCCGGCTGCCGCGAGCGCTGTCGTGCTCGTCATCTTCGTCGCGCTGATGGTCGCCGGGATGATGCGCATCGTCGATGTCCGCAAGGAATTGGTGAAGTGATTTCATGGGTAGGTTGAAGGGGCCGCTGCGATGATGGTCGGCGGACAGAGCTACCAGACGGTGGGACGCGGGCGGCCCTGGACCTTCTACGCGCTGGCGGCGCTGTTCGGTCTGTTCCTGCTGTTTCTCTACGGGCCGATGCTGGTCATCTACATCCTATCGTTTCAGGGTCCCGATGGCGGGGTGACCTTTCCGATGGTCGGCACCTCGCTCGTCTGGTTTGAGGACATTCTGAAACCGGGGCAGATGGCGAATATCCCGGTGTCGTTTGGGCGCTCGATCGCGCTCGCCTCGATCGTCAGCCTGCTGACCGTAGCGATCTCGGTCGCCGCGGGCCTCGCTTTCCGGCGGCGCTTCCCCGGCTCTGGGGTGGTGTTCTATCTGGCGGTCGCCAGCCTGGTAATGCCGAGCCTCTTGGTCGGCTTCGGCATCGGGCTGGGCTTTCGGGCTCTCGACACCAAGCCCAGCCTGTTCACCTCGGCATTGGGCGCCCAGTTGACCTGGACCTTGCCGTTTGGCCTGTTCGCGATGTTCGCGGTCGTCAACCGGTTCAACCGCGCCTATGAGGAGGCGGCGAACGATCTCGGCGCGACGGCCTGGCAGCGGCTCCGGCACGTGACCCTGCCGATCCTGTTGCCCGGCATCATCGGTGTCGCGATGGGCGCCTTTACGCTGTCCTACGACGAATATGCGCGCACAACGCTGGTGATCGGCGAACGCAATACCCTACCGCTCGAAATCTATGCGCTGATCTCGAGCGCGACGTCGCCGACCCTGTTTGCGATCGGCACCATCACGACCGGCGTGTCGTTTCTGGTCATCGGCCTCACGCTGTGGCGGATCCTGCGCCTGCAGCGGCGGCGCGCCGGGGCCATGCCGTCATGATCCGCCTTGTCGCTCAACGCGCGACCGACGGAGCGGCTGTGGAACCGCGCTTCGATGTCGAGCTGGCCGCGGTCACCAAGCGCTACGACCAGACCCTCGCGGTCGACGCGATCTCGCTCCGCATCCCGCGCGCCAGCTATTGCTGCCTGTTGGGCCCGAGCGGCTGCGGCAAGACCAGCACGCTGCGCATGATCGCCGGGCACGAAACCGTGACCGACGGCGATATCTTGATCCGGGACCGCAATGTCACCGATCTGCCGACCGCGAGACGCGGCACGGCGATGATGTTCCAGAACTATGCGCTGTTCCCGCACCTCAACTGCCTCGACAACGTCGCCTTCAGCCTGAAGATGCGCGGCGTCGGCAAGGCCGAGCGCTACGTTCGGGCTCGCGAATTTCTCGAACTGGTCGAGATGGGGGAATTCGCGCTGCGTTTGCCGGCGCAGCTCTCCGGCGGACAGCAGCAGCGGATTGCGCTGGCGCGGTCGCTGATCACCGAGCCACGGGTGCTGCTGCTCGACGAGCCGCTCTCCGCCCTCGACCCGTTCCTGCGGGTGCGCATGCGCGAGGAGCTGAAGCGGCTGCAGCGCGAGCTCGGCATCACCTTCATCCATGTCACGCACAGCCAGGACGAGGCGATGGCGTTGGCCGATCTGATGGTCGTCATGGATCAGGGGCACATTCGCCAATCCGGCACGCCGCGGCAGATTTTCGAGGCGCCGGCCAGCGTCTTCATCGCTCGCTTTATCGGCGGGCACAACGTGCTGCCCACCCCGCGCGGTCTCGTCGCGGTGCGCGCCGACCGCTGCCGCATCGGCCAAGCTGGAAACGGTGCGCAATTTTCCGGGCAGGTCGTCGCGGTCGAGTACCAGGGGCCGGTCGTCAGGGTCGCATTGCAGATGCAGTCCGGCGAGCAGGCCGCCGCGCTGCTGCCGGACAACACCTATTTTGCCACCCCGGTGCAACCCGGCGATCCGGCCACGCTCGTGTGGTCCGAAGCTGACGCCCATCCGGTCGCAGTAAGCTGAGTGCGAAACAGCACGCTTCGTGGCCCCACGGGAAGGTGGCCCTAACTGGTTGTTCAAACGCGCGAAATATCGCGTGAATAGGGTCCCGATCGGCGTCGATCGGGATCCCACCCTGGAAAGGGAACGGGCTAGGGCTCAGCCAGGTCTCCATTTTGCGAACCGATTTTCTTCAAAAAGTGACGGTTGTGCGTAGCCCGAGTACCGGGGCATCCGCGACACGCTTTCCGGGCGCATTCGGGTTTACGATGCCGCCGCCGATATTGAAGACGTATTGAAAATCTGGCTGGACCTGCCACCAGTTGGTGAGCTGAAAGCTGTAGGTCAGTTCGAGGACAGCCTCGCCCGACCGGATCGGGTGAAACTGCCCGGTCAACCGCGCGATATCCGCGTCGAATCCCCGTGCCGCGCTGCCGATCTTCGCATAGCCGACGGCAATCCCCGCCTGATCGTCGGCGCGGCCGAACGGTCCTTTGTAGGTCATACCGCAATCGACATAAATATCGACGAGGTTGCGGTCTCCGGGTGCGAAGCCGGCCCGGGCGAACACACTCAAGCGCGTATGGTCGGCGTCATTGACCACCAAGGGCTGGTCGACGTTGACGTAAAAACTGGGATCGCCATCGTGCAGAAACGGCTTTCCGTTGCTCGCCGGACTCGCGAGCGAGACGCCGTTCTGATCGAAGCGCAAGTCGCGAAAACGCTCCGAATTCCACCAGCCGCCAAACCTGTAAGCGCCGTTCTTATCCGAGTCGTCCGGGTTGTACCGTATTTCGCCGATGAGCCATGCGCCGTCGCTCGTACGGAAGGCCGTGCCGGAGGCGTCGCGCAGTTGGGAGCCGCCGACCCCGGCCCCGGTCGGATCGCCGTTAAACAAGGCGAGAAACAGGGTCACTCCTTCTTGCGGATCGACCCGGACGCGGACGGCGGGCGTGGCGAGCGGGTAGCCCGGTCCACCGGACGGCAGGTCGAGCGCGGGCTGGGTCGGCCAGCCGAAGGTCGAGTTGATGAACAGGCGCGCCGAGTCCGGATTGTGAAATTCCGTGCCAATCGTCAGCTGACCGATGCGCAGGCGCCAATTGTCGAAATGCTGCTCGTACCACAGCTCGTTGAGGCGGGTGGTTCTCGACGCCTCGATGCTGCTGGCGAGATGCAAATTGCCGATGTTGTCCGCGCTCAACCCGCGCCCATGGATCTGATAGGCGCGCGCGAAGATCTCGCCGCGCACATGGAAGCTGGGGCGCAGATCGATTTTCAGACTGGCATCAGTGACGCCTTCATAGCGCGCGCCCTGGCGCAACCCGCCAGCCAAATTGCCGAGGATCTCGCTGGTCTCGGTGACGGCGAGCGTGAGCCCGGCCTCGCAGAGGCGGTGCCGCAGCTCGAAATTCACCAGTTGCTTGCCAGCATCGCAGCGATCATCCGGCTTATCTTCGGCGCTCGCTTCCGACGTGGTTGGCGGTTGAGGGTCTTTTTTCTTGCCGGATTTAGCCGCGCCCTCGTCGGATTTGTTATCGGCCTTGTCGTCGGGTTGGTCCGAGGTTTTGCCGGTGTCCGCCTTCGAGGTCGCAGCCCGTGAATGCATTGGCACCGCGAGCGCCAGGAGGAGGCAGATGACTGCGAAACGCGCCACCAGATGGGTGAAAACCGCCGTCATGATCTGCCGAAAGGCGCGGGCGCGCCGTCCTGTCGCCCGCTGCGGCTCAACGGAAGTTGCACGATGCAACTCAATACTGCACGTCTTCACCGCCGCTCCGGTCCGGATAAGTACGGTGCAGTCTTCAATAGCCGCAGCCCACACGCACGACGGACGCCGGCACAAGTGCATCCATGGTGAGGCTCGCAGTCCTGCGGCTTGCTCTGACAACGGCTGCTCCTCCGCCCGAGGATCGTCCTGCATACCCTCCGATTGGGAAGGGCGACGCGGAGGTCTCCTGGCTGAGGGTCATCGCCGACGGCGCCTTCCCGACCCCTCCTGACGGATGGGATCAGTGGCCGTTGCCGCGGGCTCGCCACTTACAGTTGCGGGGGCAGCGCCGGTCTCGCACCGGACTTCCCTGTCGCGTCGCGCGCGGACGCTAACATGAGGGCCTCCGGCATCTCAACCAAAAGCCGCTCTGAAGCTGCTTGATCGTGTCGATGACGCCTGCAGGCGTTTGCGTTAGCGCCGCGACGGGGAGCGCAGCGCACGCAAAACCGATCGCGAGAACGAATGCCTCGTGCCGTACCCGATGTGCTGAGAAGCTTGTCCACATCGACGTCCTCCCGGTCGCAACGCGCTACTCGCGCCAGGTTGACTGGCATGATCCGGGCTAGGGCAGGTCGATTGGCGTGAAGCCGTCAGACAGCGTCTGCATGAAGCTGACGAGCGCGTCTTCCTCGGCATCCGACAGGCCCAGATTGCCAACGTGGTTCTTGTTCATGTTGTCGGTCGATTCCGGTGGCGGCCAGCATGTCGTGCCCTCACCAGGGTCGTGCGGCTGACAACGAGGCAGGAGATCGCGCGTGTTGTAGAAATGGACGATCGTCTTCAGGCTCGTGAAATATCCGTTATGCGTATAGGCCTTTACGAAATCGGGGTTCGGCCGCTTGTCCACATTGCGCAATGTCGGCACCTGAATTCGTGCCTGGTTGGCAGACGCCAGCGGCGCCCATCGCGCATCCACCGCGGAAGGTTGGCTGAGCACATGGCCCTTTGCCAGAAAAGCCCCGACGCCGCCATCGACGAATGAATATCCGGCCGGGTTGGCGACATAGCCGAATTGGTCCGGCTGGCCTTCCGCGTAGTAAGGCAGCCGCGGATTGGCCGGCGTCCCGATATTGCTGGCGGTGAAGTCGGTGAACAGCGGGTCTTCGCCGGGCCCGCCATCGCGGTGACAGGAATTGCATTGCGCCTTGCCGCGAAACAGATCGTAGCCTGTCTGTTCCTGCGGCGTGAACTTCGCCTTGCCGGCCAGCACCGCGTCAAACTTCGAGCTGAACGAGGTTACCTCGGCAGAGGATTCATAACCGGCGATGGATTGGGCCATCTGATCGTAGGTCGTGCCGGCGCGGCCGCGGTCGACCGGCCCGAGATGGACCGGCGGCGGGTCGCTGGCAGGCGGCGGTCCCGGCCGGTCGCAGACCTGCTCCACCTCGCGCGGCCAGGTGATCGCAAAGGCCTGCTGTCCCCAGACGTTTTCAAAGAGGGCGCGATAGGGCCGCTGCGACGCGCGATAGACAAAGCACGCGATGTCCGACAAGCCCATCTCCACCGGGTTGGTCGGCGGCCCTTGCGCTTGCTCGGCGGCCGGATTGCCGAGCCGGCGGCCGGTCGCGCGCATGTCCCAGAAATTGCCGCCGACAAGGTCGCCCTGGCCACGATTATAGTGCAGTACCGGCGAGAGCGGCGCGTAGGCGTGCGATTGCGGCTTGCGGTCGCTGAACCGCGTCCGCACCGAGCCGGGATAAGCGGCGGTCGTGCGGTTGAGCTCCGACACCGGACCGGTAAACCCCGTCTCGGGCATGTGGCAGAAGGTACAAGCCTCGTTTCGGTATACCGAGAGCTGCTTGTCGTAGAGGATCAGCTTGCCGAGCAGCTCGACCTGCTGGACCTGGTTGTCCGGCGGCGTCGCCAACCGTTCGAGCGTCTGCGCCTCGATGCGATCGATCTCGGCCTCGACCTGCGCGATTTCCCGCAGCGCCTGGGGCGAGAGCGTTGTACTGGCCTCCTGCGCGCGCGCGCTGGCTGCGCTGGCGAAGGTGGCTGCCGCAATCGAAAGCAGCAAGAGGGGCGCCTTCATTCTTTTAACTCCGGGAACCGTGACGGTCGCACGAAGCGCGGACGCCGTTGCGTAACGCCGGAAAGCGGTCGTACCCGATCGGGGATTGAAGCACCACGCTGCCTCTAATGGCAATCCCGCCATGTCATCAAGCGAGCACGAGATAAGTGCTGAACCCTCCTACAATCAACAGCAGCAGCATCGAGAAGAGCAGCTCGGCGCGAACGCCGCGGACGGGATATGTCCCCTGGTCCGCGAGCAAACGTCCGGTACGGACGAAGCGCGTCGTGGAGAGCACAAGCAGGGCAATTCCGAGGAGGATCAGGGCGAGCCCGTCGTAACGGCCAAGCGGCCCGGACAGCATTTCGAGTTGTAGTCGACGTCCCGCATCAAGCGAGTTCGCATTTGCCATCGTGAGCACAAACAGGTTGAACTTCTCAATGACGAACCCGAACGCTATTACGGCGATGCCGGTGCGCACCCAAGCGAGAAACGTTCGCTCGTTGGCAGCATGATCGCTGTAGCCGCGGATCATGAAAATACCTCATCCGTCGTCCGAAACACCCGACGATGAAATCACTATTAATCAGAAAGGTCGCCCGTCTATCTCGGCTCCGCGAGCGAGCCTCATCGTTCCGACGGGTCCTCTACAAGCACTTCGATCGGCAGAGGGTGGTTGATCACGTAGGTGCCGAAGTTCGGGTCATGCCCGTCCGGCTGAACGGTCCCGTTGGCATCTTTGGCACGGGCCAGCAAGGTGTATTGGCCGCGCTGGTTTGGCGTCAGCCAATCAAATTTCCAACGTCGCCACGCATGCCGTCGCGCAGGATCGATAAAATGCGCTTCGGCCCAGGTCTGGCCATCATCTGTGCTGACGGCGATCTCCGTGACGTCGGTCTCGCCGGCCCATGCAGCGCCGAAGACCGTGTAGCTCCGATTCGGTAAAAGGGTTTCGTAGACACGTGGCCGGGCAATCACGGACTTCAGCTTCATTTCTGCCAGCGCGCGCCGCACAGGCTTGCCATCGAGATAATCCCAATAACCGTAGTCCGAGGTCTGCCAGTAACCCTGAAACGGCTCTCGCACAGCCTGGATCCGCGTCAGCCACTTAACGGACGCCATGCCATAATGACCGGGGACAATCGCGCGCACCGGATATCCATGGTCGCGCGAAAGATGACGCCCATTCATCTGGTAAGCGATCAAGACTTCGGGCTGAATCGCTTTCTCCCGGGGCACGCTGCGAGCATAGGAGATCGGACCCGGAGGTATGGGCTCTTCTGCCGGCGTGCCGCGATCAGCCCCTTCGAGCACGACTTCGCACGCATCGTCTTCCAGGCCGGCCCGCCCCAGCAAAGCTCGCAGTGGCACACCCGTCCATTCTGCGTTGCCGACGGCGCCCAGCTCCCATTGCGCGCCTCGAACCTGGGGGACGAGAAAGACCCGACTGTTGCCCGCGCATTCCAAAGTGGCGGTCCGCGTCTCGGACGGCATCTCCCGCAATTCCTGGTAACTCAGCGCCAATGGGTTCCTAACGGCGCCTTTGATCCTGAGCTGATAATCGGTGACGTCGATCCTCGGCGCCGGAAAATGACTGCGTATGTAAAACAGTTCCGTCGGGGTGATGTATGAGTCGACCTTATCGAACGGCATCTCCAGATTGGTCGGCTCCTTCTGTCGAATGATGAGGCCCGCCGGAGACGACTGACGAGGCTCGTCGACGGACTGTTTGTTTGATCCTTCCATCACATCCTCCCTGGGATATTGCGCCGGCATTTCGCCGATCCCGATTAGCCTACATCGACCTTGCTTTGGACGGCGACCTTCTGCGCCGTCAGTAATACCTTCTGCGCCGTCAGCCTTCGGACACGATCGGCGCATTCGACAAGGTGTAGATCGGCTCCACACTGGCTGAAGACGGCGCTGCCCGGGTCGATACCACATCAGCCAGGCCAGAGCGTCTCGAACCCAAGCACTTTGACTGACGCTCTGCGTGCCACCTGGCGCGAGCAGTGCGGTAAAAGGGAGAAATTTTGACGGCTCCCATCACCCGGCATCGACCTGCGAGGTGACGGCTCTGCCGCACAAGCCCGGTCAGGCGGCGGCGAGCATCTCGCACCCGGTGGATTTCGCGATGAACTCGTCGAGGGTCTGGCAGACGATCGCGAACGGAGCGCGACCCCGCGCAGATACCTTGATCTCGGCATTCCGCGCATAATGTGCGTCTTCGATTAGCCGATAAGGATAGCCGCTGGTCACCCCCTTGCCCGCGTCCAGGTGTCGAATCTGTACGCATCGGCACGCCTCAGAACCGGTCCGATAACGATACCCATGTCAGCATCCTCCAGGATGATGCGCCGTGATCTGATTGCAGGTGGAACGGTGGAACACCTGGCCGGAAACTACTATTCGCCGAGAAGGAGCAGGGCCGGGACCATGCT
>Ga0209059_1000323_pt1 | contig 21620 bp, 20 predicted proteins | sample GraSoiAngelo_151_FD_186165 | JGI IMG/M metagenome (GOLD analysis project Ga0209059, IMG submission 186165) | Grasslands soil microbial communities from the Angelo Coastal Reserve, California, USA - 14_1009_12_20cm (SPAdes) (version 2) | ecosystem: Environmental > Terrestrial > Soil > Grasslands ...
TTGCCGCGGCCAGCGGCTCCATGACGTGCTCGCGCCGCTTGATCAGGAACAGCGCGGCGCGCCGCGCCGAGCGCGGCCCAAGCCCCGGCAGTTTCGCCAAAAGCTGGATCAGCGTGTCGAGTTCGGACATAGCCGACTGGAGGGCCCCCACCCCAACCCTACCCCGCTTGCGGGGGAGGAGGTTTTAAAGCGCGCTGTACAAAAAACCCTCCCCTGCTTGCGGGGGAGGGAGGCCCGACGCAGCAGCGGCGGGCGGGTGGGGGCTACTGGTTTCTTCACGCGTCAAAACGGTAGTTTCATGCCTCCGGGAAGCGCCAGGCCGCCGGTCAGTTTTTGCATTTCGGCTTCTGCATGAGCGTTGACCTTGGCGCGCGCATCGTTGAAGGCGGCGACGATCAGATCCTCCAGCACCTCGGCCTCGCCAGGATCGACGACACTTTTGTCGATCTTCAGGCGCTTCATGTCGCCCTTCCCGTTCAAGGTCAGCTGCACCATGCCGCCGCCGGCGATGCCGGTCATCTCGACCGCTTCGAGCTCGGCCTGCATCTCGGCCATCTTCTGCTGCATCTGCTGGGCTTGTTTCATCAGCTGGCCGATATTTTTCATAGGTCGTCCTCTCCTGCGCTCGCCTCGTCGGCCGCATCGGACGCCTCGGCCGTCGCGTCATCATTCGCCTCGGGAGCAGCTCCCGCCCCCTCAATCGCCCCGGCCCGCTCGCGAACCGCAGCGATTGTCGCCCCGGGAAAGGTGTCCAGCACCGCCCGAACCAACGGGTGGGCCACAACCTCGTTCCGGACCGCGCTTTCGTGCTGCGCCGCCTGCTCCGCCGGTGTCGGCGCGCCCTCCGCCTGCGAGACAGCGACGACCCAGCGCATCCCGGTCCACTCGCTGAGCAACTGCCCGAGCCGGTTGGCAAGGTCGCGCGGCGCGGTCTCCTCAGGCCGCAATTCGATGCGCCCTGGCTCAAACGTCACGAGATGCGCATGCGACCATAAATGCGAGCGGATCAGCGCCTCGCGCCTCTTGTCGAACAGCGCGATCACCTCGGCGAAACTCTGCGGCGCGGGATCGTATTCGAGCGCCGGCGCGGGCGATCCTTGCGTTTCCAGTGGTGCCGCCGCAATCGCGGGCATCGCTGCTGCCCTGATCGACACCGGCGCAAGCCCCTCTCCCGCATTGCGAGCGAGCGTGGGGCCCGCGCCAAAAGCGTGAGAATGAGCAGGTGAGGTAACGGGTGCCGCCTCGGCTGTTTGTCCCCTGCCCGCAACTCTCTCCGCCGATGCGGGAGACGGAGCAGCGACTGCGGCTGCGGGCGCGCCACCTCCGTCACTCAGAGTGCGCACCAGCTCCGCCGGGACCGGCAGGTCGGCGACATAGGCAAGACGGATCAGCACCATCTCGGCCGCCTGCCCGGGCAGTAGCGCCGTCTGCACCTCCTCAATCCCCTTCAGCAGCATCTGCCAGGCGCGGGTCAGAACCGGCATCGACAAGGCGGCGGCGAGCGGGCGGGCACGCTCGCGATCGCCCTCTTCGAGCGGGTCGCCGCTGCCGGCCTCCGGCGCCAGTTTCAGCCGCGTCACGAAATGCGTCAGATCGAGCAGATCCTGCAGCACCATCAGCGGATCGGCGCCGCCTTCGTAGAGGCTTTGCATCTGCGCGAGCGCGCTCTTGGCGTCGCCCTTCAGCACGGTCTCGAACAGGTCGAGGACGAGGCCGCGGTCAGCGATGCCGAGCATCTCGCGCACGGCCGCTTCCTCGATCCGCCCGGCCGACAGCGCGATCGCCTGGTCGAGCAGTGACAACCCGTCGCGAACCGAGCCGTCGGCGGCGCGCGCGATCAAAGCGAGCGCTGGGGGCGTGATCTCGACCGCTTCGGCCGCGGCGATCTGGCGGTAATGCGCGATCAGCTGCTCGATCGGCACGCGGCGCAGCGAAAAACGCTGGCAACGCGACAGCACCGTCACGGGGACTTTGTGCACCTCGGTCGTCGCGAAGACGAATTTGACGTCCGGCGGCGGCTCCTCGAGCGTCTTCAACAGCGCGTTGAAGGCGTTCTTCGACAGCATGTGCACTTCGTCGATGATGTAGACCTTGTACCGCGCCGAGACCGGGCGATAGCGCACGCCCTCGGTCAGGTCACGGATATCGTCGACACCGGTGCGCGAGGCGGCGTCCATCTCGATGACATCGATATGGCGGTCCTCGGCGATGGACCGGCAATGAACGCATTCGCCGCAGGGCGATATCGTCGGCGCACCGGTCCCGTCGGCGCCGATGCAATTGAGCGCGCGGGCGATGATCCGTGCCGTCGTGGTTTTGCCGACCCCGCGCACACCCGTCAGGATGAAAGCCTGCGCGATGCGGCCCTCGGCGATCGCGTTCGACAGGGTGCGGACCATCGCCTCCTGCCCGATCACCTCGGCAAAGGTTTGCGGCCGGTATTTGCGGGCGAGGACGCGATAGCCTGTCGCGGGATCCGTCATTGCGGCCATTGCGGCGCGAAAGAATGAGGTGGGAGACCGAACAAACGACCCAGGCCGGAACTCGTTACGGCTGCTTCCTTCCGGACCTGACCGGGTTGGCGAGGGGCCTGTCCGCCGCCGACCTCCCACCGCACTATATCAGGAGCCGAGGCTGGCGCGGCAACCTTGATCGGGCCCTCTGCCGAGTAACCGTTCAGCCAGTACAAAAATGCGCGCCGGGTCTTCCGCAGGTTGCGAGCCTCGTCGATAATCCGCGCGTTTCGGGAGGATGCAGTGATCCGCATTATCTCTTTCTTCGGGGCGCTGGCGCTCGCCATCGTCAGCGCTGCCGCGTTCGCTCAGGACAAGCCCGAGGCCAGCAATATGCGCCTCGTCGGCTACAACGATCTGCAAGGGCGCAGCGCCTATCAGCCGTGGATCCATCATCAAGGCGACCGCTGGATTGCCTATATCGGCCATCACGGTGGAATTCCGGAGAACCAACAGCCTATAAATGCGCTGACGGGACACGCCGAGTTCAGCGGCACTTCGCTCGTCGATGTGACCGACCCGGCATATCCCAAATACCTCGCCCATATCCCGGGCGAGCAAGGCAATTACGAGGCCGGCGGCGCGCAGATGGTGCGGGTCTGCGACGGCAAGAGCCTCGCCAAGGGCGACCCGAGCGCGGTGTATCTGCTGCGCCCCTTCGGCAATCAGGCGCACGAGATCTGGAATACCGCCGATCCGGCGCACCCAAAGCTCGTCACGCGCATCGTCGAGGGGCTGAAGGGCACGCATAAGAGCTGGTGGGAATGCGACACCGGCATCGCGTATCTCGTTTCCGGCGAGCCCGGCTGGCGCGTCGCGCGCATGACACAAATCTACGACCTGTCCGATCCGGCACACCCTGTGAAAATTCGGGATTTCGGCCTGCCCGGCCAGCAACCCGGCGCAAGCGGCGCAACGCCGACGATGCTGCATGGCATGATCTCCTTGCCGCAGGCGAACCGCGTCTATTTCGGCTACGGCACGAACGAGGGCGGGATCCTGCAGATCGTGGATCGCGAGAAGCTGATCAACGGCCCGAAAGAACCGACTGAGGAGAACCTACGCTTTCCAGAAGTCGGCCGTTATCTGATGTCACCGTTGAACGGCGCCCACACAACCTTTCCGGTGATCGAGATGCCGATCGCCGAATTCGCCAAGGACAAGATCGGCAAGGTGCGCAATTTCGTCGTCATCACCGACGAGCAGATCCAGAACGAATGCCTGGAGCCGCGCCAATTCGTCTGGTTTGTCGATGTGACAGTGGAGAACCGGCCGGTGTCGGTCGCAACCTGGATGGTGCCGGAAGCCTCAGGCAATTTCTGCAGCCGCGGCGGCCGCTTCGGGACGCATTCCTCAAACGAGAATATGACGCCGATCTACTACAAGCGGGTCATGTTCTTCGCGCATTTCAACGCCGGGGTGCGGGCGCTTGATATCCGCGACCCGTATCATCCCAAGGAGATTGCGTCATATATCCCGGCGGTGACGGCGAACAGCGATCAGCGCTGTGCGAAACTCGAGGACGGCCAGCAGCACTGCGCCAAGGTCATTCAGACGAACAATGTCGAGGTCGACGATCGCGGCTACATCTACATCGTCGATCGCGCGAACAACGGCATGCATATCCTGGAGCTGACCGGCCCCGCGCGCGATGCGGCGAATTTCCCGAAATAGCCTAGGGCTGCCGGACGCGGCTTGCTACATGCCGCCGCTGCCGCCGACGCCGCCTTCCGAATTCGGCGGAGCAGGACATTCCCCGGCAAGCAGGACCATCGCGCCGTCGCGCTGGGCCACCCCTTCGGTCCAATAGCTTTGCCGCTGGCCCGCTTTCACCGCGCAGACCAGCGCCTCACCATTCGGTTTCACGGCGAGTTGCTGCGGCGCGCAGCCCAGAAGCAGCGACGCGGCGAGCGGCGGAATGAGATATCGCATCGGCGCCTTTGCCTTACGGCGGCGCCGGCGGCGTGAGCTCGCTGGCTGTCACCTCGCGCAAGAGATCGCGCAAGGCGGCGGCACGCTCGGCGCCGAACACCTCGTCGAACCGCTGCTGCGCGACTTTCCAGCCCTGGCGCGCGGCGCGCATCCGCGCGGCGCCGGCCGGGGTCAACCGCACCTCACGTCGCCGCCGGTCCTTGGGTGAGGCGCCGATCTCGATAAGCCCGTCGCGTTCCAGCGGCAGGATGTTGCGTCCGAGCGTCGTGCGGTCCATGACAAGGGCCGCCGCCAGCGCGTTTATCGGCATGGGCCCGCTGCGCTGTAGCCGGCCGAGGATCGCGAATTGCGTCGTGCGCAGTCCGCTCGGCGCCAGCAACTGGTCATAGAATTGCGTGACGTGCCGGGAGGCCTGGCGGATCGCCAGGCAATTGCACAGCAGCGCATTCTGATCGTCGGCGAGGCTCATCGAAAACTCTGGACTGGACAAAGGTGCATATACGCCTACATATAGGCGCATCTGCGCATAATTAAACCCTGGCGCGGCCGGAGCATAGCATGTTGCTCGACGAGATGCCCTCCCGGTCCGACCATCCCATCGGCTCCGAGCGGACTGAGGGCAGCCCGGTACCGGGCGACAACCGCGAGGCGGCGAGACTACGCGAGCTCGCGCTCTGGTACCGCGTGTTCGCGGAGCGCGCCGGAAACCCGACCATCTCGGAGGCGCGGCTGCATATGGCGGAAGAGCTCGAACGGGAAGCCGACCGCGTGCCCCGGGTGAACGGCGAGTCCCAGCCGGTCGTCGCGGAGAGCACGGGTGCGCCGCGCGCCATCGACCCGCGCACCCGTATCCTGCTCGAGGCGCCGATTCTTCCGACCCTGCTGCGCCTGGCCTGGCCCAACATCGCCGTGATGCTGGTGATGGCCTCGACCGGGCTCATCGAGACCTGGTGGGTGTCGCGGCTCGGCACCGATGCCTTGGCTGGGATTGCGCTCGTCTTTCCGCTCTACATGATGATGCAGATGCTGTCGGCCGGGGCGATGGGCGGCGGCATCTCCTCGGCAATTGCCCGGGCCCTCGGCGGGGGCCGCCACGCCGATGCGGACGCGCTTGTATTGCATGCGATCGTCATCAACCTGGCGATCGGAATCGTGTGTTCGGCCCTGGTGCTGGTGTTTGGTCCGGTGCTGTACCGGACAATGGGCGGAGAAGGCGCATCGCTAAAAGCAGCGCTCGATTACTCAAATATCGTGTTCGCCGGTACGGTGCTGGTATGGCTGATGAACGCGCTGGCGAGCGTCATCCGCGGTAGTGGCAACATGTGGGTCCCTTCGGTGTGGATCTGCGTTGGGGTCGTTCTGCTGGTGCCGTTATCGCCGCTCCTGATCTTCGGGCTCGGGCCAGTCCCGGCGCTCGGCATCGCCGGCGCTGGAGCAGCGGTCGTCGCGACCACGGCGCTGACGGCGCTGGCGCTCGGCTGGTACATCGCGGCCGGGCGTAGTGTCGCGCATTTCCGCTGGGCACGCCTGCGCTGGGCCTCCTTTGCCGACATCCTGCGGGTCGGCGCGGTCGCCTCGATCAGCACATTTCAAACCGGCTTGGCGGTGCTGTTGACGACGGGATTGGTTGGCGTCGCGGCGGGACCCGAGGCGATCGCCGGCTATGGCACTGGCAACCGCCTCGAATTCCTCCTCGTGCCGTTGGTGTTTGGCCTCGGCGCACCGCTCGTTGCGCTGGTCGGCACCAATATCGGCGCCGGGCAGAAGGAGCGCGCGTTGCGCATTGCTCTGACCGGTGGCGTCATCGCCTTCGCGCTGTCGGAGGCGATCGGACTCGCCGCCGCGATATGGCCGACCGCGTGGCTCGGCCTCTTTGATGATCACCCGCGGATGCTCGCGGCCGGTGCGGGTTACCTCCGGCATGTCGGACCGGCTTTCGGATTTTTTGGCCTGGGGCTCTCGCTCTATTTCGCCTCGCAGGGTGCCGGACGGCTGCTGTGGCCGCTCTCGGCAGGGCTCGTGCGTCTCGTCATTGCAGTCGGCGGCGGCTGGCTCGCCTTCTGGCTGGTCGGCACGGTCGATGCGATCTTCGCCGCGTTGGCAGCCGCACTGGTGACCTACGGGGTCATGCTGTCCGCCGCCGTCGCATCCGGCGTCTGGTTCTCGCGTCCGTTGGGTACCGTCTTCGCCAACGGGATCTTTGCGCGGCGCCGCCTGGCACGCTGACCGGCTCGAATCAGCGATAGGCGCGCAGATTATTGACCTTGCCGAGCGCGACCCCGCCCCGGTCCAGCTCGGCTATCAGTTTCGCCGCGATCAGATACGGCTCCGCAAAGGCAAATGTCACCGCGTTGCGCCGGTCGGGGCCGATCAGCGACAGAACCGAGCTGTGGTCAATGACGTAATCCTCGTTGCCCGCGAGCACCTTCCGGTACTCGACGCCCAGCATCTCGGCCGCAGCGGCGATCTGCACCTGCGAGCCGGTGAGCCCCACGAGGCGCTTGTCGAAAGCCGCGGTGAACTCGTTGAGCGCGACGCCGCGATCGCGCTCTGGATCGACCGTCACGAATAGCGGCTGGATGTAATCGGCGGCCGGCCCGATCTCGGCGAGCGCTTCGACCATCGCGCTCAACGCGGTCGGGCATTGGTCGGCGCAATGCGTGTAGCCGAAATAGACCAGGAGAAATTTCTCCGGAAAATCATCCGAGGTGACCGTCTTGCCGTCCGCGTCGGCGAGCACCAGCGGATGTTCGAGCACGATCCACTTTTCCTGCGCTTGTGCAGCGGTTATGAAGGCGGCGAGCAGCACGAACAGCAGAGCGGCCGAGCGCAATTGCATCTTATCCGAACACCGCGGCGGGGCTACGCAGCACCGTCCGGGCATCGCCGTCGCGGCGCGTGACGCCGATCCGGTCGAGATATTCGAGCACCTCGATTGTCAGATTGCGGCCGATACCGGAGCGGTCCTTGAATTCGGCCGCAGTGAAGTGGCCTTCCGGCGCGGCTTCGGTCAATTCGCGCGCGATCGCGGCGAGGCGCTCGACCGTCTCGGGCAGGAAGAAGCGGTTGGGTGCGACCTGTGCGACCCGGCCAAAACGCTCGATCCGCCGCAAAAAGCGAGTCAGCGGCTCCGGCTGCAATGACAATTCGGCAGCGAGTTCGCGGACCCGCAACGGCCGCAATTCCGCGGTGGCGAGCAGCGGATGCACCTGCTTCCACAGCCGTTCGTCCTCGCGGCTAAGCCGCGGCTGATGCTCGGCGAGGCGCAATACAGCGCCATCACGCACGACCTTGCCGGTGCTGTGCAATTGGGCCAACGCGGCGTCGAGCGCTGCTTCCGGCGCCTCGCCGCGCAGCCGCCGAAACAGCGCTGCGCGGGGTGCTCCGAGCGCATCGGCTTGCGCGGCATGCCACTGGCCCAGCGCGGCAAGCAGGCTGTCGCCGAGACGGGCGAGGCGCTCCGCGCCGATCGCAATCGCCGTGCTTCCGGCGCCAAGCCGGTGCAAACCCGCAACATCGGCGAGCGTTTCGATGTCGCTTTGCGGTAGGTTTCGGACTTGGGCGAAACGCGGCAGGTCGATAATCCCGCCCGTCTCGACAAGCTTTTCGAGCGCATCGCCGGCGTCCGGTTCGGCCAGCGCCGCGAGTGCGGCCAAGCGCTCGGGCCGCGACCGGCCGCGGCGCGGCGGCAGCGGATCGAGCGCCCGCCCCCCGGCCAACGTGTGCCGCGCGGCGTGATCGCGCAGGATGACGCGGTCGCCCCACAGCGCGCTGATCGGCTGTTCGAGATCGAGCTGCACAAAGCCGCTCTCCCCGGGCGCGATGGCGCGGGCGCCCAGCACCGCGGCGCGGCCGACAACGTCCTCGGTGCCGAGATGGACATGCACCGGCAGCCCGTCGCGCAGCGGCGCCGGCGCGGCGCGAGACATGCTGAGGTGGCAATCGATGCGGCTCGTCGACAGATGCGCGGGCAGCCCAACAACCCAATCGCCGCGCCGCGGTTCTCCGCCCTCCGGAAAGTTGCCGGCGAGGTTCAAGGCGCAGCGCTCGCCGGCGGCGGCCCGCTCGATCGGGCGGTTATGCGCGTGAACGCCGCGCACCCGGACCTCGATGCCGCGCGGGCTCATAATGAGATGATCGCCGGGCGTCGCAGCGCCGGCGGCAACCGTGCCGGTCACGACAAGCCCAATGCCGGACAGCGAAAAGGCGCGGTCGATCGGCATCCGAAAATGCCCCGCCGCCGGGCGAGCGGCGCGCGCGGTATCGGCGATGCGGGCCGTCCGGCTCAAATGTTCCGACAGTTCCGGGATGCCCTCGCCCGTCACGCTCGACACGGCAAAAATCGGGCTGCCCTCGTAACCCGCTTCGGCGAGCAGCGCCGCGAGCTCTGTCTCGACCGCGCCGCGTCGCTCGTCGGGCACGCGGTCGATCTTTGTCACTACCCCGGTGAGCTCGGCGATGCCGATCAATTCGAGAATGTCGAGGTGCTCAAGGGTCTGCGGCCGCGGCCCGTCATCGGCGGCGACGATCAGCAGCACGCGGTCAATCGACAGGATTCCGGCCAGCATATTCGGCAGAAAGCGCTCGTGTCCCGGCACATCGACAAAGCCGAGCTCGGTACCATCCGGGAGGGTCGCATAAGCAAAGCCGAGATCGATCGTCAGGCCACGCCGCTTCTCCTCCGGCAGCCGGTCGGCATCGACCCCGGTCAGGGCGCGCACCAGCGCCGTTTTGCCGTGATCGATATGGCCGGCCGTCGCGAGGATCATGCGGACAGCGAGGAGAGTTGCGCGACGAACTCCGCCTCGTTTTCAAGGCAGCGCAAATCGAGGATGACGCGGCCGCGTTCAATCCGGCCGATCACCGGAACCGGCAGTGCGCGCAAGCGGCGCGCAAGTGCTTCAAGCGCCGCGCCTGATGGATCGGCCGGGGTGAGGGCGAGCGCGGCGCTCGGCAATAACGAGACCGGCAAGGCGCCGCTGCCGATCTGGCTTTTTGTTTCAGCGATCGCAACGGTCGCGGCACCGTCCAGCGCGCGCGCCACGGCCGGCAGCAGCCGCTGTGCCAATGCGGCAATCTCGTCACGCGAGCGGCTCAGCAGCCGCAAGGCCGGGAGCCGCGCCGCGAGCCGATCGGGATCGGCATAGAGGCGCAACACCGCTTCGAGCGCGGCAAGCCGAATCTTGTCGAGCCGCAACGCGCGTTTCAACGGGTTTCTGGCCAATTTGGCGATCAGCTCGGCGCGTCCAACGATAAGTCCGGCTTGTGGGCCGCCGAGCAATTTGTCGCCGCTGAACGTCACGAGATCGGCGCCCGCCTGCAATGCCTCGGCAACAGTCGACTCGTGCGGCAAGCCCCAATTTTCGAGATCGACCAAGGTGCCGCTGCCGAGATCCTCGACAAAGGGCACGCCATGATCGCGCGCAACCGCGGCGATCCGCGCAGCCGGCGCCGCGGCGGTGAAGCCCTGGATCTCGTAATTGCTCGTGTGCACCTTCAGGATCAGCGCCGTCTCGGGACCGATCGCGGCGGCAAAGTCGCGCAGATGCGTGCGGTTTGTCGTGCCGACTTCGCGCAGCTTTGTGCCAGCACGCTCCATCAAGTCAGGCAGGCGGAACGAGCCGCCGATTTCGATCAACTCGCCGCGCGAGACAATCGTCTCGCGGCCGGCGGCCAGCGCATTCAACGCAAGCACCAGAGCGCCGGCGTTGTTGTTGACCGCGAGCGCCGCTTCCGCGCCGGTGAAGCGGGTCAGCCACCCGGCAATGTGATCGTCACGCTCACCGCGCCGGCCCCTGTCGAGATCGTATTCGAGCGTTGTCGGCGCGCGCATCGCCTCGGCGGCGGCGATGACCGCCTCTTCGGGCAACGGCGCACGGCCCAAATTCGTATGCAACACCGTGCCGGTCAGATTGAAGACGCGGCGCTGTGACGGCTGCGCCATCCGCGCCAACCGCTCACCGCAATCAGTGAGGACGGCCTCAACGGAGGCGCCTTGGCGGCGGCTCCGATAGTCGGCGAGCAGGCTGCGCACCGCATCGACAACGAGGGCGCGGCCATGCAATTCGATGAGGCTCGACGCGCCGGATCCGCGCAGCACGCGATCGACCGAGGGCAGCGCGGCCCGGCCGGCACGCACCCCTGCCGACGCGTCGTTCATGAATGCGCCACTGCGGCCAGCGGCGCCTCGGCCGGCCTGACGCAACCCGCTTCGAGCGAAACACGCGGCTTGCCGCCGCTCCTAGGCGCGACAACCCCGATCTCCGCGGCGCGATAGCCGAGCCGCTGCAATTCGGCCAGACAGTCGGTCGCCCGATCGGCCGGAACACCGGCGAGCAGGCCGCCGGCTGTCTGCGGATCGATCAACAAGGCCGCGAGAGCCGGATCCTGCGCCGCCTCACCGGTCAGGCTTGAGAGCGCAATCGAATTACCGGCATGCAGCGAGCTGGCAAGCCCCTCGTGCAGCAGCGTCATCGCGCCGTCGAGCACCGGCACCCGATCCGGGTCGAGCAGCACATCGGCGTCCGACGCAGTCAGCATTTCCAGCAGATGGCCGAGCAGACCGAAGCCGGTCACATCGGTGCAGGCGGTCGCGCCATAAGCGGCGAGACAAGCCGACGCTTCGGCAGCGGGTTGCAGCATCGTTCCGATCGCCGCGGTCACAACGCGCGCCGGAGCGAGCCGACGCATCTCGGCCGCGAGGATGACCCCGGTGCCGAGCGGCTTTGTCAGCAGTAGCCGGTCACCCGGCCGGAGTCCGCCTTTGCGCAGCAGCCGGCCCGGGCGGGTGCGGCCGGTCACCGCGAAACCAAGCCCAAGTTCGGCGCCCTCCGCGCTATGGCCCCCGACCAACGCCGCGCCGGCAGCTGCGAGCACCTCGCTGCCGCCCCGCATCATGTGAAACAGATCATGCTCGACAATCGAGGGGCGTGCCGCCGGCGGCACGGTTGCGATCGCGAGGGCCGTCTCGGGCACGCCGCCCATCGCATAGATGTCGCCGAGCGCATGAGTCGCGGCGATGCGGCCGAAGAGATAAGGGTCGCTGACCATCGCACGGAAGAAATCGACGGTCTGCAGCAGAGGCGGCGCGCCGGGGAACGACAGCAGCGCGGCATCATCCGGGCTGTCGAGCCCGATCGCGACGGCATCGCTCACAGGCGCATCGAGCCGCGCCATGACGCGCGCCAGCACATCGGCGGGCACCTTGGCAGCACAACCGCCGCAGCGCATCGCATCGTCATCCACAGATTCCATCGCGGGCAGGTCGGTGTAGCGGCGCATCCAGCGCCGGTCGATCCAGTCCTTCAACCACCACACGGGCGCGCCATAAGCCTCGTGCCGGCCGCGCGACGCGACCGCCCGCTTGTCGCCAGTGCCGATCAAGGCCAAGGCCTGGCGCTGCGGCACAGCGCGGCGCAGCCTGTGCCCGGCGAGCGCGCGCCGCAGATTGTCGGCAAGCGGCGGGCCGGCGCGCACGGCATAGACTCCGGCCTTCTCGCGCGGATGGGCCGGCATCGTTGCGATATCGCCGGCCGCGAAGACTGCAGTGTCGGCCGGCGAGCGATAGGTCTCGTCGATGATGACAAAACCGCGCTCGTCGAGCGGCAAGCCGGTATCCGCGAGCCACGGCGCACCTGCCGCTTCGGTGACCCACAAAGCCTCGTCGAATTCGATCACCGAGCCGTCTTGCGCGATCAGCCGGCCCGGCTCAACGCGCACAATCGGATTGTTGGCGACCGCGCGCATGCCGCGCTCGCGGAAGATGATCTCGAAACGGCGGCGGACCGCGTCATTGTGCGACGGCAGCAACCCCTCGCGCGTGACCAGCGTCACTTGAGGCGGCGTTGGAAGCAGGCGAGCGAGACGCTGCTGCGCCGATACCGCCAATTCGACCCCGCCGGCGCCGCCACCGACAATGGTCAGCCGCATATGGCCAAGCTCACGGGCGCGATCGAGGAGCGCCTCCCAGCGCTCGCCGAACCGGTCGATCGGCTTGACCGAGACAGTGTGCTCGGCGGCGCCCGCCGCATCGCCCATTCGCGGCGTCGAGCCGATGTCGAGCGATAAGATGTCGTAGCGGATCGGCGGGTGCGCGCGGCATAAGATCTGGCGGTGCCCGCGGCCCAGACCGACGGCTTCATCATGGATCAGCCGCGCGCCGGCAAAGCGCGCCAGCCGCACCAGATCGATATGGCATTCGGCAAAGCTGTAGAGCCCGGCGACATAGCCCGGCAGCATGCCGGAATAGGGCGTCTCGACATCGCGGGTGACCAGTGTCAAGCGCACCCCTGGCACCGGCCGCATGCCGAAGCGCTTTAGCACATGGACATGGGCATGGCCGCCGCCCACCAGGACCAGATCCTGTGCGATCGGTACGCTCTGCTGCATCCCGCGCACTATGCCCGAGCGGCCGGTTTTCCGCCAATTCCCTCGGTGCTGGCAGGGCCTCTCTCTTCTAGCCTAGCTTGAGGCTAGGCTGAAGCTCCGGCAGTAGCCTCGAACGATTTTGCCGATTTCGGCGTTTATTGCTGTTGAGCAATGGCGGCCCCCCCGAAACTCCCGACCCAGAGCGGCGCCGCGCTTTCCGGCAATTCCACCCTCTTTCTGCTCGACCCGCACGGCAGCATCACGGGCTGGACCGGCGCGGCCGAGGCGGCCAGCGGTTATCCGCCTGACGAACTGCACGGAATGGCCCTCGATCGGCTGGTCACAACCGAGGCGGCGACCGGCGACATCGACGCGGCGCTGGGCAAGGCGCGCCGGGACGGCCGTTTCAGTGGCGAGGGCTGGCTCACGCCGAAAGCCGGCGAGCGGATCCAAGCATCGTTGGAGATCCAGTCCTTGCGCGCCGGAACGGACGGCATCGCGGGGTTTGCGGTCACGATAGGCGATCTTGCGACACGGCAGCCGGACGAAACCGAACTCGCGGATGGCGAGCAGAAGTTCCGCATGCTGGTGCAGGGCGTCACCGATTACGCGATCTACATGATCGACCCGCGGGGCTACATCACAAACTGGAACCTCGGCGGCGAACGCATCAAAGGCTACCGGGCGGAGGAGGTTATCGGCGGCCATTTCTCGCAGTTCTACATGCCGGAAGATCGCGCCGCCGGCATCCCGGCCCGCGCGTTGGAGATCGCCGCGAGGGAGGGCCGCTACGAGGGCGAGGGCTGGCGCATCCGCAAGGACGGCACTCGGTTCTGGGCCGGTGTGGTTATCGACCGCATTCTCGATCCCGACGGCAAGCTCGTCGGGTTCGCCAAGATCACCCGCGACATGACCGAAAAGCGGCGCGCCGAAGAAGCGCTTGAACAGGCGCGCGCCGCGCTGGCGCAAGCACAGAAAATGGAGGCGGTCGGGCAGTTGACCGGCGGCGTGGCGCACGATTTCAACAATCTCCTGACGGTGATTACGAATAGCCTGGACCTGCTCGAAACGCGCTTGCGGCCCGATCCTCAGACGAGGCGGATCATCGACAGCGCGCAGCGGGCCGCCGAGCGCGGGGCGCGCCTGACCGAGCAGTTGCTGGCTTTTTCGCGGCGCCAGCCCTTGCGCCCCGAGATCAACAATATCAATGCCCTGATCGAGGGGTTCGAAGCGGTGCTGCGCCGCGCCTGCCCGGAGCCGATCGAGCTCGAGATGGCGCTCGATCCGCGGCCGCTGGCGGCCAACATCGACAGCGCGCAATTCGAGACCGCGCTCTTGAACCTGATCGTCAATGCCCGCGACGCGATGCCGAAGGGCGGCAGCGTGCGCATCTCGACCGGCCGCAGGAAGCTGGGAGCGGCAGAAGCAAAGGCCATGTCGGAACTCCCGCCCGGTGATTACGTCACGGTTGGGGTCGCCGATACCGGCGAAGGCATGGCGCCGGAGGTGGTGAGCCGGGTCTTCGAGCCGTTCTTCACGACCAAGGAGGTCGGCAAGGGCAGCGGACTTGGGCTCAGCCAGGTCTACGGCTTTGTCACTCAATCGGGCGGGCATGTTGCGATCGACAGCAAGCCGGGCGCCGGCACGACTGTCACGCTCTATCTACCGGCCGCGCCGGCCGTTGCAGCGGGCCGTAGCGCGAGCGACCCGCATGCGACAACAACGCCGCCGGTGGGCCGCATTCTCATCGTTGAGGACGATCCAGAAGTACTCGATGTGACGGTCGAGATGCTGCGCACGCTTGGCTGGGAGGTGTTGACCGCGCCGGATGCCCCGAGCGGCCTATCGGTGTTGCGCCGGGACGCCGATATCGATGTGCTGTTCAGCGATATCGTCATGCCGCGCGGCATGAATGGCGTCGAACTGGCCCGCGAAGCGCGCCGGCTGCGGCCGGAATTGCGGGTGTTGCTTGCCTCGGGCTATCCGGCTTCGGCATTGCCGGCTGGCAATGGGGCCGGTGAAGAGGATGAATTCCCGTTCCTCAGCAAACCGTACCGCGCCTCGGAGCTGGCACGCAAACTGCGCGCGATGCAGCCCCGGGTCCGAACGCGATAGCGCGAAACGTTACTCCTGGAAATCGAAGCGGTAGGCACCGCCGTGCGGGCGGATCCAGCCTGCAGTCGGAGCCGGGAAATGCGCCGGCAGGATCAGCGCGCCGCTATCGGCGTGCTCCTGAATCAGCCGGGTGCGGCTGGCGCGCGATCCCTCCGGATCGCTGCAGGCCATCGTCGACCATTCCGGCTTCAGGCATTGCAGCGGGTGATGCAGCACGTCGCCGATAAAGACGCCGCGCTGGCCGCCCGACCGGGCGTGGATCACGACATTGCCCGGGGTATGGCCGGGATAGCCCTCGAACCACAAGCCGTCATCGAGCGCGTAATCGTCACCGACGAGGAGCGCCTGCCCCGTCTTGACGACCGGCAGGACGCTGTCCCCAAAGGCGCGCGCATGCGGCGTGTCGACGCCGCTGTCATGGACGCCCTGCCAATGGTCGTATTCGCGCTTCGCCACGACATAGCGCGCCTTCGGGAAGGTCGGAACCCACTGGCCATCGGCAAGCCGCGTGTTCCAGCCGACATGGTCCCAATGCAGATGCGTGCACATGACGTAGTCGACGTCTTCCGGCTTGACCCCGAGGCGGGCCAGATCCTCGATGAACGGGCTCTTCATGCGGTGGAATTGCGGCCGGGTGGGGCGCTCCTTGTCGTTGCCGATGCAGGCATCGACCAGGATCGTGTGGCGGCCGGTTTTGATGACAAAGCTGTGAAAGCTGAAGATCAGCTTGCCGGTGCCCGGCTCAATCAGCCGCGGGCCCAGCAGCGCCGCATTCTCCTCGACCACCGCCGGGTCGAAATCCGGGAAGAAGTCGCCCGGGGCGAAGAACGGGCCCTCATAATCGGCGACGCGGGCAACTTCGAAATTGCCGATCCGGGTGGGCTGCATCTGTCCTCGCATCAAGAGGCGGGTGGGTCCCGGACTGTAGCGCTCTCTTGTATCTGGTGACCAGCCCGAGCCGAATCTCATAAAAGGCGAGCGGCACCCGTTGCTCCGCAATCCGAGGTTCGGCTACGGTTGCATACAATTGCAGGCATTTCGAACAGCGGAGGTGCCGAGATGCGCGCCGTTCTGATTGCCCTTGTCCTCGCGTTTAGCTTCCCGGCTTTGGCGCAAACCGACAGTTCCACGAGCCCGGCTCCGACCGCTCGGGCACGGGGCGACAATATCACAAAGGACGAATATATCGAGCGCGCCCGCCGCGCCGCCGAACGGCGCTTCGACAAAATGGATGCCAACCATGACGGTGTCCTGACCGCCGACGAGCGCCGTGCGGCGCGCGAGGAACGGGCGGCGCGCCGCACCGCGCGGCAGCCCGCGCAGCCGCAGTGACGGCAAGGGTCAGAGACGCTACTATCGACGCGCTCTGCACCGCACAGGAGCGCCTTCCATGCCCGACGATCTCAAGACAGTCTCCCGCACCCCATCCGCATTGCGGGTCAAGGGTCTCGACCATGTCGTCCTGCGCGTCGCCGATATGGACCGCGCGATCGGCTTTTACGAGCAGGTGCTGGGTCTCCATATCGAGCGCCGGCTCGAGTCGATCGGGCTCGTGCAATTGCGCGCCGGGACCGCGATGATCGACCTTGTGCCGCGCACCGAGGACGAGGACGAGGGCCGCAACATGGACCATTTCGCGGTCCGCATCGAAGAGATGGACGTCCCGGCGATTACCGCGCATCTGAAGGCGCAGGGCATCGATCCCGGGGAGGTCCGGCGGCGCTATGGCGCCGAAGGCTACGGCTCGTCGATCTACATCACCGATCCGGACGGCAACACCGTCGAGCTGAAGGGCCCGCCCGAAACCGCCGGCTAAGCCTCACAGCCGCTTTTCGAGGAAGCCGGCCATCCGTTCCCAGGCCTGGTTGGCGCTCGCGAGATCGTAAGCCGCGCTGCGCTCGTTAAAAAAGGCGTGCGCCGCGTCGTAGCGGTAGATCTCGTAGCTTGCGCGCGCCTGTTGCAACGCCGTCTCGAACTGATCGACCGCAGCCGGGGTGCACCAATCGTCCTGATTGGCGAAATGCCCCTGGAACGGGATCTTGATCTTCGCCGGATCGGCGAACTCCTTGGGCGGGATGCCGTAGAAGCACACCGCGGCTGAGATGTCCGGGATGTGCACCGCGGCAGCGATCGTCAGCGCGCCGCCCATGCAGAACCCCATGACCGAGACCTTGCCGCTCGTCGCTTTCAGGTGCTGCGCCGCCCCGCGCAGGTCCTGATGCGTCGCATCGGGGAAGTTAAGGTTGCTCATCAGGTGGTTGGCCTCATCCGGGACCGCCGTGAGGCGACCCTTGTAGAGGTCCGGGGCAAGGGCGTTGTAGCCGGCGCGCGCAAACCGGTCGGCGACGCCGCAGATCTGGTCGTTGAGACCCCACCATTCCTGGATCACGACGATGCCCGGCCGGCCCTCCCCGGCGGTCGCGAGATAGCCCTTGGTCTTGCCGCCGTCGGGGCGGGCAAACTCGATCATCGCGCCCATGCCGTGTCTCCTCTCCTGGGTGTTGCGCGGCAGGATGCCGCCGCCTTCCCTTCAATGCAATCGGTCGCGCCGCCCCCGTGACCTGGAGACGATCTGGTCTCAAGATCGTTCCACTTACGAGCGGAGTGTCACAGAACCGTCAAAAATGGAGCTGTCGAAAAAGGTCAAGACCGCGCTCGACGAAACCCGGATGCTGATCCTCGGGGCGCAGATCCTGCTCGGCTTCGAGCTGCGCTCGGCGTTCAGCGAAGGCTTCGATAAATTGCCAGGGCATGCGAAGCATATCGAGGCCCTGGCGCTGATCTTGATGACGATTTCGGTCGCGCTGATGATCGCGCCGGGCCTCTATCACCGCATTGTCGAGGGCGGGCAGGACAGCGGCCCCTTCTACCGCGTCGCGACGACAATCTCCGATCTGGCGCTGCTGCCCTTCGGGCTTGCGCTCGGGCTCGACGTCTTTGTCAGCATCGAGCACGTGATCGGCAGCGCCGCAGGCATCGCCTCGGGCATAGCGGCCAGCATCGTCGCGCTGGCAATGTGGTACGGCATCCCGCGCGCGGTTGCGCAGCGGACCGGTGAGAGAGAGCGAGACATGACGGAACGCCAACGCAACGAGCGGCCGCAAACGCCGCTGCATGTCAAAATCGAGCAGATGCTGACCGAAGCGCGCGTCATCCTGCCGGGGGCGCAGGCGCTGTTCGGGTTTCAGCTGGCGATTGTGCTGACGCAGGCCTTCGAGAACCTGCCGGACCGGTCGCGGCTCGTGCATGCCATCAGCATTGGACTGGTCGCGCTCGCCATCATGCTGCTGATGGCGCCCGCCGCTTATCACCGCATCGTCTATAGCGGCGAGGATTCGCCGGACATGCACCGCGTCGGGAGCGCGATGGTGACCGCCGCGACGGTGCCGCTCGCGCTCGGGCTCGCCGGCGACATCTATGTCGTTATCGGCAAGATCATCGGCCCCCAGACGGGGCTCGCCGCCGGCGTGTTCGGGCTGATCGTGCTGATCGGCCTGTGGTACGCCTACCCGCTCGCGGCTGCCGCGATGCGCCGCGACGCTCCCGGGGAGGCTCAAGCAAAGCCCTCCGGCCAGCGCAGCTGATTTTCGAGGAACAGCGCGACGAGGCGCTCGCAGCCGGCGCGGTCCGCGTCGTCGAAACGGCCGGGAACCGGGCTGTCGAGATCAAGCACGCCCAGCACGCGGGCTTTGTCGAGAAGCGGCACGACGAGCTCCGAGCGTGACGCCGGGTCGCAGGCGATGTGTCCCGGAAATTGATGGACGTCCGGCACGACGATAGAGGCGCCGCGGGCGGCGGCGGCGCCGCAAACGCCCTCGCCCCACGCGATGCGGATGCAGGCGGGCTTGCCTTGAAAGGGGCCGAGGACGAGTTCGTTTTGCCGCGTGAAATAGAACCCGGCCCAGTTGAGATCGGTGAGCCCGTCAAAAATCAGCGCCGCCATGTTGGCGCTGTTGGCGATCAGATCGCGCTCGCCCTCGATCAGCGCCGTGAGCTGCCGCCCCAGCTCGTCATAGCAGCGAGTTTTGTCTATTTGCATTGTGGATTCCTTTCGCGGCGGCATGGCTCGCTAGAGATCGGTAACTTAAAACCCGCCCCCTAAGCCGTCATCCCCGGGCTTGGCCCGGGGATCCACGAGTTTTTTTTCGTGGATGGCCGGGCCTAGCCCGGCCATGACGGTAGAGGGGACGCAAGGGAGGGGTTTATTTTGCCGGCATGAACCTGTCGCGGCGAACGTTTCTGTTGTCTGCCGTTATAATGCCGGCCATGGCCAATTCTGCGCAAAGCGCGGCACCGGTGTCGCTGAGTTATGCCGCCGGGCGGCTCTCCTGGCCGGGGGGCGAGGCGCGCGCCGTCTGCGGTCGCGGCGGCGTACGGGCCGACAAAAGAGAAGGCGACGGCGCGAGCCCGGAGGGCGCGTTTCCGCTGCTCTACGGCTTCTACAGGCCCGACCGGATCGCGCGTCCCGAGAGCGGCCTCGCGATGACCGCCCTGCAGCCGGATGACGGCTGGGTCGACGATCCCGCCGACCCCAATTACAACCGGCTGGTGAAGCTGCCCTATGCGGCGAGCCACGAGATGATGTGGATGGCCGAGCCGCTCTATGACCTCGTCGTCGTGATCGGCTACAACACCGATCCAGTCGTGCCGGGCCGCGGCAGCGCGATCTTTCTGCATGTCGCGCGGGAGGATTTTACGCCGACCGCCGGCTGCATCGCGATCCCGCGCGAGGCGCTGGCTCGATTGTTGGGCTTGCTCGGGCCGGGCAGCACGATCACGATCCGGGCCTGACAGCGGCTCGCCCGCCCGGCGGATCGAGGAGGAGAGATGGGTCTCGCCGTCGCGATCCAGATGGATCCGATCGACACGATCAACATCGATGCGGATTCGACCTTTGCGCTGGCGCTCGAAGCGCAGGCGCGCGGCCATGCGCTCTATCATTACCTGCCGCAAGCGCTGACCTTGCGCGACGGCCGGCTCTATGCGCGCGGCCGGCCGCTCGAAGTGTTCCGCCGGCAGGGCAACCACCATCGCTTTGGCAATTTCGAGGAACTGGACCTCGCGGGGTTCGACGTCGTCTTGATGCGCCAGGATCCGCCTTTCGACATGGCCTACATCACCGCGACGCATCTCCTCGAATTGCTGCCGGAGGATGGGCCCCTCGTCGTCAACGACCCGGCCTCGGTGCGCAACGCGCCGGAAAAGCTCTATGTGCTGCATTTCAAGGAGCTGATGCCGCCAACCTTGCTGACGCTCGATGCCGCCGAGATCCGCGCCTTTTGGAAAGAGCATGGCGAGATCGTGCTGAAGCCGCTGTTCGGCAATGGCGGCGCCGGCGTGTTTCATCTGCGGCCAGGCGACGACAACCTCAATTCGCTCCTCGAAATGTATGCGCTGGTGCATCGCGAGCCGGTCATGGTGCAGCGCTATTTGCCCGAGGTGCGCCAGGGTGATAAGCGCATCATCCTGGTCGAGGGCGAGCCGAAGGGCGCGGTATTGCGGGTCCCGCCGGAGGGCGAAGCGCGCGCCAATCTGCATGTCGGCGGCCGGGCCGTGAAGACCGAATTGACCCCGCGCGAGCGCGAGATCTGCGCCGCGATTGGGCCGAGCCTCCGAGAGCAGGGGCTGGTGTTTGTCGGGATCGACGTCATCGGCGACTACATGACCGAGATCAACGTGACCTCGCCGACGGGGATCCAGGAGATCGCCCGGCTCGACGGCATCGATCTCGCGGCGCCGATCTGGGACGCGATCGAGGCGCGGTTCGCCGCCCGCGCCAATCGCCGTCCGGCCTAGGCGGAACAACCCACGGAGGAGCTGATGCCCGATGCTTCCGGTTCCGATCCCGGCCGGGGCGGCCGGCCGCGCCCCAGGCCGCGCAATGTGTTGGGAGAGCCGCTCGCAGAATGCTGCACGAACCCGATGACTGGGTTTTACCGCACCGGCAGCTGCGACACCGGCCCCGAGGATTTTGGCGTGCACACGGTGTGCGCGCATGTCGATGCCGAGTTCCTCGCTTTTTCGAAGGCGGCCGGCAACGATCTCTCGACGCCGGTGCCCGCGGCCGGATTCTCCGGCCTCAAGCCCGGCGATTGCTGGTGCCTGTGCGCGGCGCGCTGGAAGGAGGCCTTTGACGCCGGCAAGGCGCCCAAGGTGAAGCTTATGGGCACGCATGAGGCGACGTTGGAGATCGTGCCGCTCGATCTGTTGAAGAAGTACGCCATCGACCTGACTTGAGACGGCAATGCTGGCCCGCCTCGCACGATTGTTCCGGGCTCCTGCTGCCGCGGCGCCAATCTGGATTGAGGCGGCCGAGCTGCGGCGCTGGCTCGCAGAACGGGTCGAGGCGGATTCGACGCTCTCCAAGTACGCGAAGCTGCGGGAGGTCGAGACGCACGTCGTCGGGCCGATGTGCCACGTCATGTGGGCGTTCACGACCGGCGATGCCTGCGGGCCGAACATGATGACCCGGAACGCCTACGCGCTGAACATGGGCTTCGTGATGGAGCGGGCGCCGGTGAAACCGGAGCGCGCGATCCTCGAGGCGAACATGGGCGGCGACAAGAAGCCGTCGCACCGCTACTTCGAGCGCGGGGGCCACGGCAAGACCGTGATTGCGGAGTGCACGCTGAGCGAGGAGGCCGTGCGGCGCGTCCTGCGGACGTCGATCGACGATCTGCTGGAGCTTTCGTG
>Ga0209059_1000324_pt1 | contig 21611 bp, 22 predicted proteins | sample GraSoiAngelo_151_FD_186165 | JGI IMG/M metagenome (GOLD analysis project Ga0209059, IMG submission 186165) | Grasslands soil microbial communities from the Angelo Coastal Reserve, California, USA - 14_1009_12_20cm (SPAdes) (version 2) | ecosystem: Environmental > Terrestrial > Soil > Grasslands ...
GCGGCGGTGCTCCGCGGACGCGTCACCGACGAAGACGGAGACCCGCTAGCCGGGGCGGAAGTCAGCGCTCTGCGTCAGACTTTCGCGGCCGGGCACAAACATTGGGAGCAGGTCGCATCGGAGCGCACAAACGATTTGGGCGAATATCGGATTGCGAATCTGCCCGCCGGGAGCGTGTTCGTTTCGGTGAATCCTCCGCCCGACTTTAAAAACCTGATTGAGTCCGCGGGCGCGCCTGGCGAAGGAAAAAGTTCCGCCCCGGATAACGGGCAGGCTACGGCGTATCAGACGACCTATTATCCCGGGACAGCGGACCGGAGCCAGGCCATGCCCATTCAGTTGCATGCTGGCGATGAGTTTCCCGCCAACTTCTCTTTGACCCCTGGTCCGAGCTTGAGCATTCGCGGACAGGTCGTGAATCTTCCGCCGCGGACCTCGGCAACGATCATGCTGCAGTCACGCGATTTCCGGCTGGTCACCAGCGGGACCGAGGTGCATAAGGACGGCACCTTCGTGATCCGCGATGTTTCGCCGGGCAGCTACCTGGTGCTGGCTAGCGTCGAGGGATCTTCCGTGCCCATGATCGCGCGGCAGGATCTGGAAGTGGGATCGAGCAATGTCGATGGGCTGCGGCTTTCACCACAGCCGGGAGCCACCGTGCGCGGACGATTGCGGTTGGAGAGCGCCGGAAAGCGATTTGATGCGGACCAGGTTTATCTTGTGCTGCAACCGGTCGACGGACAAGATGACGAGGTTGCAATTCCGGGCGCGAATTTCTCGAATCTGGCGCACGTGGCAGCCGGTGGCGAGTTCGTATGGAGAGATGTGCCTCCCGGAAACTATTACGTGCAGATTGTGGGTAACGGCAGCGGCGTGAATGAAGATTGGTTTCTGAAAACAGTTCTCTCGGGCACGCGCGAGGTGAGTGAATCGGGAGTTGCCGTGAGTGGCGGGACGGTTCTCCTCGACCTGGTCGCTAGCGCGAACGGTGCCGTGGTCGATGGAGTAGTCGTGGACTCCAAAGACCAGCCGGTGGCGAATGCGGTCGTTGTCGCGGTACCGGAGTCACGGCTGCGCGGGCGCGTGGATCAATATCGCCAGACTGTCAGCGATCAGAATGGCCACTTCACATTGCGCGGGATCCGCGGCGGGACCTACACACTTTTCGTCTGGGACAGTGTGGATGGGCAAGCGTATTTCAATCCCGAATTTCTGAAGAGCTACGAGGGGCAGGGAAAAGCTTTGCAGCTGAGTGAAGCCGAACGCAAGACGGTGCAGTTAACCGTGATTGCTGTCGGCGATGAGCAGTAACGAGATCAGTAGCAAATTCGGCAGCATTTGCTGTTTTCTTCTCGCGGCCCAGAGTTACAGCGTGCACCGGATGGACTCAAGACCATCTCACAGCTAGCCTCGGAACTATCCGCGATGAACGCCGAAGACGATCGTTGCAGGGTAGAACTGGAAGGCTTTTTTCTCTCGCGCGCAGAGCAAGTAAATACCCCACGCACTCTGCTGATTGCGGCTCATCCGGATGATGAAACCATCGGCGCCGGCGCCCTGCTCCGACGCAGGCCCAACATCAAAGTTATTCATGTCACTGACGGCTCGCCGCTCAATCCCGGTGATGCCCTCGCCGCCGGGTTTGTAACCCGAGCAGAATATGCGGAGGCGCGCCGGAAAGAAACGGTTCAGGCTCTCGCCCACGCCGGCATTCGTGAGGACGCGATCACGAATCTGCAATTCACGGATCAACAGCTTTCATTCCAGATGAAGGAACTAACAGAGAGAGTACTGGCAATCGTGCGGCAGTTCCAGCCCGAGGTCGTGCTGACGCATGCCTATGAGGGCGGTCACCCCGACCATGATTCGGTTGCGTTTGCTTGCCAAATGGCGCGCCGCGCCGCTTCTTTTTGCTTATGCGAGTTCGCGGGATATCACGCAGGATGTGCAGGAATGGAGATTCACACTTTTCTGCCCCGTGCGCAGCAAACGCAATACACGTATCCGCTGAACGCCGGCGAGAGGGAACTCAAGATCGCCATGATCAAAAGTTTCGCGACTCAGGAAAGAACCTTGCAACCCTTTACTCAGTCGGAAGTGGAGAGATTTCGGGTGGCTCCGGAATATGATTTCACGCGTCCACCTCATGATGGCAAGCTTTGGTATGAGAATTTCAACTGGGGAACCGACGGTGCAACCTGGCGGAAAATGGCATCGCAAACTTTGAGCGAAATTCTTCATCCATGACAGAGTGAGTTTCACGGTCCTGAGTGTAGCGTTCTGGCTTTCGATAGTTGGCCCGGAATCGGTTGGCGGCGCGGAGCAAATTGTTCTGCAAATTGATGAAGGGCTGGTACATCGCGGGCACAACTCGCTAGTGATCGCGCGGCCAGAATCAAAGATTGCGGGAACCCTGATTCCCACGATGGCGGTGGACGGACGGGTTTCCGATGAAGCCTGGAGGATGGCGCATGACTCGATCCGAAAGGCAATTGCAGAAGCCTTGCGCCGGTATCCGGTGGACGTCGTGCATCTGCACGGAGTGGATTTCGCCGACTATCTCCCCGTGGAGGACGTGCCGGTCCTAGTGACCCTGCATCTCCCGCTGCACTGGTACAAGCCCAACGCGCTCACGGTCACGAGGCCCAACACGTTTTTCCATTGTGTTTCGCGCTCCCAGGCTGAGACATTTTCAAAGACCTTGCCGATGCTGCCGGCGCTCGAGAATGGCGTCTCCTCCGATTTGTTCCGCCATCGAGGCATCCGCAAAGGCCAGTTCGCGGCCGCATTGGGACGAATTTGCCCGGAGAAGGGATTCCACCTTGCATTGCGAGCGTGTCGCCAGGCGCACACACCCATGCTGCTCGCCGGCAAGGTGTATCCGTTTCGTGAACATCAAGCTTACTTTGCGGAAGAAATTGTGCCGGAGCTCGACTTGCAGCGAAGATACATCGGTCCAGTGGCAATACTAGGAAAGTGTCGTCTGCTCTCTGCCGCGAGTTGTCTGATCGTGCCTAGTCTTGCCCCAGAAACCAGCTCGCTGGTTGCCCGGGAAGCGCTGGCCTGCGGCACGCCGGTAGTGGCCTTTGCAAATGGAGCGCTGCCGGAAGTGGTGCAGGACGGGGAAACGGGATTTCTCGTGCGAGATGCTGATGATCTCCCGGATGCGATACGGGCGTGCCAGTCTCTCGATTCTGAAAACTGCCGAAGGGTGGCGCTGCAGCGGTTCTCGCCGGATCGCATGGTCGAAAACTACATCGCCACATATCACGGAATTCTGGAGGGCGCGTGCCGGTTGTCGCAGGCGGCCTGACGTTGCAGAGAAGGACCGCGGCTCCGGAGCGGACCAACGGGTCTGCGGCTACGCGAGCCCCCTCCATCGACTGCGAATTGGTTACCTGTTCGCTGCGGCTGGAGGAACTGGAAGAGGATTGGCGGGAACTGTGGTCGTTGCTGCCCGATGCCACGCCGTTTCAATCTCCTGATTGGCTGCTGCCCTGGTGGAAGCATTATGGCGAAGGGCAATTGTTTTCCCTTGCATTTTGGGACGGGGCCCGGTTGGTAGGATTGGCGCCGCTTCAGATATTCCAGTCGGCGGCGGATCCGACGCGGCGGCTGTTTCTCCTGGGCACAGGGAATTCCGATTACCTTGACGCGCTTTTCCATCCTGCATGGCGCCGCGCGTGCTGCAATGCGCTCATGGCGGAGATAGCCAAGCGCAGCGACTGCTGGGACGTGTGCAGCTTCCAGAGGCTTCGTCCCGGGTCGCCTTTTTTGGAGGAGATGGACGAGCATTCTGGATTCCGCGTCGAACAAGCTGAGCAGGTGCCGTGCGTGGCCGTCGATCTTCAAAATCCGGGGCACGGGGCCGTCATGCTGAGGAGATCGCAAAGTTATGCGCGCAAGCTGCAGGGCGTCAACCGGTACTCGTTTGAGGAGACCAGCGCTGTAACCCTGGATGAATTCTCGGATGCGCTGGAACGTTTACACCAGCAGCGCTGGCGCGAGGAGGGCTGTCGCGGGGCGCTCAGCACAGGCCGGGATCGCAGCTTTCATCGCATGGTGGCGCGACGCTTTCTGAATTCGGGGATGCTGATGTTCTACGGCATCCGCATGGCGGGAAAATTAATCGCAGTGATTTACGGCTATCGCGTTCGCGATCGAGTGTATTCGTATCTGAGCGGCTTCGATCTGGAATACGCGCGCAAGAGTGTGGGAGCGATCACAATTGGACATGCGATGCAGCGCGCGATTCACAGTGGGTGCCAGGCCTTCGATTTTTTGCAAGGCAACGAAAAGTACAAGTACAGCTGGGGAGGGCGCGACCAAGCGTGTTTTGTGAAACGGATCGTGAAGGAATAGTTCTGAGAGTCCGCTGCAACTCAGCCCAACTGTCCTCTTGAGTGCTCAGTGATCTCAGGCTACCGATGCCGCAAGCGAAGGCTGTCCCAGCTGCCGTCGCCGGACCAGCCGCCGTCTACCGACAAGGTATGGCCGTTAATGTAGCCGCTGAGGCAGTCGTCGGCGAGAAATGCGATGGCTTTGGCAATGTCGTCCGGAGAAGCGAAGCGCGCCATGGGGACGCGGTTGGTGATGTCGGCGTCGCTGTATCCGCCGCCGGCCTGATCGGCGGCATCCATTTCTGTTTTGACCCATCCGGGGCACACGGCGTTGACCCGTACGCCGCGGCCTCCCCACTCTGAAGCCAAGGTGCGCGTCAAGCCTATGAGGCCGTGCTTGGAAGCATTGTAGGCACTACGATCGGCGATGCCCAGCAAACCAGCGACGGACGCGACATTCACGATGCTCCCGCTCTTCCGCGAAAGCATCATCGCGCCAAACGCTTTCGCCAGGAGGAAAGGGGCGACCAGGTTTACCTCCAGAACGCGGCGGAAGTCGGCAGCCGAAACCTCTTCCGCGGGCGAGATGAAACTGATGCCTGCGTTGTTGACGAGCACGTCGGCACGTCCCCAACGATCTGTAACGCTCGCGGCAAAGTGCGCGACGCTCCGCTCATTGGAAATGTCGCCGGTGAGTTCCAGGACCTCTGCTCCGGAGTTCTGAGCCGCCTGCGTGCTGGCAGCCATAGGCTTCAGGTCCACTAGTGCGAGCGAGTAGCCCTGCTGGGCGAACAACTCTGCCGTGCGACGTCCGATGCCTTGCGCCGCGCCGGTAATCACGGCCACTTTCTGCGAACTGTGCATGCGGCAGAACTAGCCTCGCTGCGCGATAGTAGCATCCGGCGCCCATGCCTTTCGTTTCAACGCGCTTTTCGCGACATACGGAAGCTGTCGAGCTTGCGCTCCACTGGACAGCCCCAGGGGTTGTCCCTACATGGTCTACTTCACTACCGGGGAGTTGGCGTCTGCGGGCTTGCTGTCGTCGCCGCGGATCTTTCCATCCTCGTCGGCGTAGAAGGACCGGTGCTGGGCGTCCATGTTTTTCGGGGTCATAATCAGAATGTAGCTGTCCTTCTTGCCTTTGAAACCCGCAGTGTAGTCTCCGCGGTCGGGATTGACCATGCGCTTTGTGAATGAACCGGAGTGGACCAGTTCCGCCAGCGTGGTGGCGTAATGTCCGTATTGCTTGTTGAACCGTTTCTGGGCGCGGACGACCACGCGCATGTAGGCGAGCGCCCCGGCTTCGGAGTCAGAGTGCGCAGGGTCTCCCTTGAATTTCGGAGTGTAGGTCGAGTCCGGAGTCTGGCCGGTCACTGGCGCCGTGGATTCTTGAGCGAAGAGTGGGAGGGCGACGAACAGGGCGAAAAAAAGCAGGCAACAGAAAGGCTTCGATTTCATGCGAGGGAACTCTCCGAATGGTTTTCCGAATCTTTCGTATTTGCGGTGCAGAAGCTGTCGAGCCGCAGCTCGACTGACAGCCGATGGCTGCGGTCCCTACATGAATCAGGGGCTTTGGCGGATGACTGGCTGCTGAGAACGGGGCTGGCGACCGCACAATTCATGTTACTCCCGTAATTTCCCTTCGGTCACCTTCTCTTTGCAAGGCGCCGAATTATTACTATGCTGGTTGCAAAGAATCTGGCCCTACAAGGGAAAACTATGAAAGCAGCAGCAGTCGCGAGAAAACCAGTTATTCGAATCGCCGTAGTCGAAAGCGATCCTTTACGCTTTGTCGGGTTCCGCGCATTGTTCGATTCCGAACCGGAGTTCGAACTCATCTCGGCGGCGCTGCCGGAGATCAGTACGTTGCAAGGCATCGATCTCATTCTGCTGGGCAACCGTTCCGGACAAAACCTGTTCGATGTGATGGCCAGCCTGAAGGCCACGCGTCCGGATCTGCGGATCATCGTTACCGGATCGGGCATTGACGAAGAAACCATTCTCAAAGCGATTGCTTCCGGGGCCAAAGGATATGTGGACGAAGCGGCCACCCCTGCGGAATTCGCACAGGCCATCCGCATCGTTAACCAGGGATCGGTGTGGGCGCCGCGTCGGGTGCTGTCGATGTTTATCGAGCGAGTGTCTTCGGCTCCTGGGCGGATCTTCCCGGCCGGTCGCGTGACCTTTACCGATCGCGAGAAAGAAGTTTTGGAGATGCTGGTCGCCGGCCGCTCCAACAAAGAGATTGGCTCCCAACTCGGCATTGAGGAGCGCACTGTGAAAGCCCACGTTGCGAAATTAATGCGCAAGGTGGGGGTGCAGAACCGGATCGCGCTATCCGTGCATGCCATTACGCATTCGCTGGTCACAGCGAAGTAGGGTGAGCAGTGAGCGATGAGCCGTGGGCAAGGAGCCAACCAGTTCCTGCTAACGGCTCATCGCTTCTTGTTTTTGCTCACTGCTCATAGCTCATAGCTCTTCGTAACTTTCGGGAACTTACCTTCGTAATCTTGTTCAAACCCAGCATTCACCACATACTCGCTTCACCTACCACAGAACCTGGGAGACGGGGTTGAGAGTGGCGATTAGGGTCACTGCTTTCAGCCCCGCATTTTTTTGTCCCGCCTGATCTCCGGACTGATATCGCGCTTGATCCCGCCTGACGATGTAAGTTTCTGAATTCATTTACAATCCAGATACAAGGTCCCAGAAATTCAGCTGTGGTGAGGTGCCATGAATAAGCTTTTGCTGCTGACCCTCGTTGTGTGGCTGTGCTCGTGTGTGTATGCGGCGGACGAGCCGGCAAAAGAATCGAAAGCTACCGACCGAGTGCAGGCTGCCGCGGATGTCCTGAATGCGATTCAGTCAGCGCCCGATTCCGGTGTTCCCAACGAGATTCTGAGCCGCGCAGATTGCGTGGCGGTAGTGCCTTCCATGCTGAAGGGAGGGTTCGTGGTAGGCGGCAAGTACGGGCGGGGCCTCGCCAGTTGCCGAACTCCAAAGGGCTGGAGCACGCCGGCTTTTTTCACCGTGAAGGGTGGCAGCTTCGGTTTCCAGATCGGCGGGCAAGCCGTCGATCTCGTCATGCTGATCATGAATAACGAAGGGATGCAGCGTCTGCTATCGAGCCAATTTGCCTTGGGGGCAGATGCGTCTGTCGCGGCAGGTCCGGTCGGTCGTCATGCGGAAGGAAATACCGACTGGAAGATGCGGGCGCAAGTGTTGACCTATTCGCGGGCACGCGGAGTTTTTGCGGGAGTCAGCCTGAACGGTGCTGTTGTGAAGCAGGACAAAGACAGCACGCGTGATTTTTACGGACACATGGTGACGTTCAAGGCCGCACTGACCGGGGAGGTGGACCCTCCGGCAGCGGCGAATCCGTTCCTGAGTTCTTTGGCAAAGTGGGCGCAAGAAGCCGCGAAATAGTGCCCGAGTGCATCCGAATTCTTCCGCATGATAGAGTGACGTTTTTCCTGAATGCGGCGGAAACTCGAATACGCGGCAGCCTGGCCGTTCATAAAACTTCTTGGCATCTTGCCGCGGCCGTTGGCACGCGCCTTCGCCATCACAATCTCCCAGTTCGTTTATCTGTTCCACGTCCGGTTGCGAAATGTGGGGATGCGCAATCTGGAGATGGCTTTTCCCGAGAAGACTGAGAAAGAGCGCAAGCGAATCTTGCGCGCTGAGTTCACTTCCCTCGGACGCCAGCTCGCCGAGCTGTGCCAATTTCCGCGCTACACACCCGAAAACATTGACGAGGTAGTGATCTACGAGCAACTGGAGAACTACGAACGCGCTTACGCGCGCGGCAAAGGCGTACTGTTTCTGACGGCGCATTTTGGCGGCTGGGAGCTTTCTGCCTTTGCCCACTCGCTTCACGGACATCGAGTGAACATTGTGATGCGCCCCATGGACAATCCCTATCTCGATGGCATGCTGCAGAGCTACCGCACCATGCACGGCAACAAAGTTGTCCCGAAAGACGACTTTGTGCGCGGCCTGCTCGCGGCCATGAAAGCGGGAGAGACGGTCGGGATACTCATGGACACCAATATGACGCCGCCGCAGGGCGTATTCGTGGACTTCTTCGGCATTCCGGCGTGTACAGCCAGTGGCTTGGCGCGCATCGCGCTACGAACGGATGCGGCTGTGGTGCCCGGGTTCACGATATGGGACGAATCGCTGGGCAAATACAGGTTGCGCTTTGATCCCGCCCTGGAACTGGTCCGTACCGGTGATCTGGAGGCCGACATCGTGAGCAATACGCAGAAATTCACGAAAGTCATTGAAGACTACGTTAGGAAATATCCGGAGCAATGGCTATGGGTGCACCGGCGTTGGAAGACTAGGCCCCAGGGAGAAAAGCCGCTGTACTGAAATTTTCCAAAAACGGTCTGAATTACTGTTAATAAATTCGCCCTGATTTGAACTTTACGAAGCAGTAGCAGGCGAACGTCTCGGTTTTCGTGGTTTCAGCGGCTGTGTCTGGCTGACCGTGAGCAGGACGGTCTGGGCGAGACGCTCGAGGATTGACAGATCACCTTCATCGAAGGCGAAGGTCTGAGGGGAAAAGACTTCGACTAGCCCAACTACATCTCGTTCATAGCGGATGGGCGCGGCCGCAATGGAACGAATCTTCAGGTGGCGACAGGTTTCGGCGTCCACCCTGAGGTCCGATTCGGTATTGTCGCAACGAAGAGCTCTTCCGCCACGGATGCATTCTCCGGTGAACCCCGAGTTCACGTCGACGTGAGTGCCCAAAGGTGGTCCGCCGTTGCCGACGCTGGCACGGCACATCATAGGGCCGCCATCCACCAGCGCGATGGCCGCTCCCGAGCCCCGCAACAGCGATCTTGCGCGTTCCCCAATCACCCGCAAGGCAGCGTTAAGGTCCGGGCCCAGAGAGTGAAATTCGTACTGAATTGAGCTCGAAGAGGCGGAAGAGTCGGCCGTGTCAGCGGCGGCCTCGCCCTCTAGGCTGATGGATCGCGTGTTGTACCAGTTCCCGGAATTGCCGTCGCGGTTGGGCCCGAGCACTCGATCCACGGTAAGTTTCGGGGCCTTGCGGCTGGGAGCTTGATCGTTCACGGCCAGCCAGTGATCCAGCCGTTGGCGTGCCTCCTGCGGAAGTTCGGAAAAGCGCACGCCGGCGCGGCCCAGTGCGTCTGCCCACGCGATGTACCCGGTAGTTTCCAACTGACCTTCGGAGTCGGGAAGATCGAGACGCAGGTGAAGGCGGCGATCACGATCGAGGGGCACCATCGTCTGCATCGCGAGACCCTGCTCGCTGAGGTCGAGAATCATGCCGCCGGTAACGCCGTCGAAGCTGGCGAACACCGGTCCATTCACTTTGTGGCGCACGCAACTGCGTCGTTCGGTAAGCATGATTAGACCTGAACTCGGGCCCTAATCCTGGGATTGCACGAAATTGTCCCTGGGAACAAGCGAACACACACGTGACGCTTGCACAGGCGGAGCCTTCAGGATCTGAGCTATGTGGATCATCGGGGCAAACTAATGGGATGGGAAGTACACGACGGGGTACTCGGAGGGGAATTCATTCTCCTCGCAAGGTATGACTCCCATGTTTTTCGCCAGTCACAGCCCCGGGCGTTGACTTCAGGTGGGGTGTGTCGGAAATCACATACACACTAACGCTGAGGGAACCCCGCTCACGAACTATCCGGTAGAATTGGAATTTCCTATGGATAACTTTGAACAGATCGCCGAACGCGAGCGGCAGTTTCTGCTGCAGACCTACAACCGATACCCCATCGTGCTGAGCCGCGGCAAGGGCGTGTTTCTTTTTGATATCGAGGGCAAGCGCTATGTGGATTTCGTCTCCGGACTGGGCGTTAACGCCCTCGGCCACGCGCACCCGCGCATAGTGAAGACGATTCGCGATCAGGCGGCGAAGCTGATACATGTTTCCAATCTCTATTATCACGAATATCAAGGTCCGCTGGCGGAGAAACTCTGCACGCTGTCCGGGTTGAATCGCGCGTTCTTTTCCAACAGCGGTACGGAGGCCATTGAAGGCTCGATCAAGTTAGCGCGCCTGGCCGGACATCGCGCCGGAGGCGAGGCGAAGTGCCGGCTGGTTGCACTGGAAGGCTCGTATCATGGCCGAACGTTTGGCGCATTATCGCTCACTGGGCAGGACAAGCATCGCAAAGGATTCGAACCGCTCCTGGAAGAAGTGAGCTTCGTAAAGCAGAACGATGTGGACGGGTTGAGAGCCGCTGTCAACGACAATACGTGCGCGATCGTTCTGGAACCCATTTTTGGCGAGGGCGGCATCCATGAGTGTTCGGTGGAGTTCCTGCAGGAATGCAGGAGCCTGGCGGATCGGCATCGGGCGGCACTGATTTTCGACGAGATTCAGTGCGGGCTAGGCCGCACGGGAACGATTTTCGCCTTCCAAAGTTTTGGAGTGACGCCAGACATTGTCGCCATCGCCAAGCCGATTGCAGCGGGGTTGCCGCTGGGCGCGTTCATTGCCAAGGAAGAGTTCGCGTCGGCCATTTCACCCGGGCAGCACGGAACAACTTTTGGAGGCGGGCCACTGGCTTGCCGCGTGGCGCTCGAATTCCTCGCGATTGTCGAAGAAGAAAAGCTGTTGGAGAAGGTCAATAAAGTAGGCGCCTATTTGCAGCAGCAGTTGAAGGAAGTCGTCGAAAAGCGCAGCGCGGCTGTGGGCGTGCGGGGACGTGGATTCATCCAGGGGATTCAACTGGAAATCCCCGCTCGCCCGATTGTCGATGGCGGCCTGGCAGAAGGCGTTCTATTCAACAGCACGCAAGATACTGTGGTGCGATTCCTGCCTCCCTTCTTGCTGGAGGAGAAGCATGTGGACAAAGCGATCCGGGTGCTGAAGAAATTGCTGGCCAGGAAGAAGCAGGCCTCGGAACGCCAACCTCAGGCCTCAGCCGCTGGACAGTAGATTCGGCTTGAGGCGCCAGGTGAAAAAACGGGGAGCCGAAGGCTCCCCAAGTGAAGCGACAGAGGCGTTGTTTCACTTACATAGAGTGCCGCTATTATCAAACGGTTGTCCGCGCGGGCGCAAGAATTTAGTCTGCGATCTATGAGTTCCGGGCTAGGGAAGCAAGACTTACCGGGTTTGGCTGAGGGCGTGGAAGAGTGCTGGATGGAGCTGGAAGGTGCGCGGATGCGCTATTTGCGCGCCGGTTCCGGTCCGCCACTAGTTCTGCTGCATGGCCTTATGGCATACTCGTTTTCCTGGCGCTTTACCCTTCCCGCACTGGCGCCCTATGCCACCGTGTACGCGCTGGATCAGTTGGGAGCGGGCTTCTCGGATCGGCCCAAGGGCCTCGACCACTCTATGCGCGGGACGGCACTGCGCGTCCTGGAATTCGCGGCCAATCTGGGACTGTCTTCGTTCGATCTGCTAGGCACATCGCGCGGCGGGGCGGTGGCCATGTGTGCCGCTGCAGAATCTATAACCAGGGAAGGCCCCCGGGTGCGGCGGCTGATTCTGGTTTGCCCGGTCAATCCTTATTCGCCCCATGGCACGCGGCTCGCGCCATTTTTGGGAACGCCTTTCGGTGCGACGGGCTTCCGCTGCGTAGTCGGATGCATGCCCTTTCTCTTTTCTTACGGCCATGGTCGCCTTTACGCGGATCCGAGGAACATTCCCGCCGATAGTCTCAAAGGATATGAGGCTCCACTGGTAACGCCGGGCTTTTTCGAACATGCCCTGAGCATTGTGAAAACTTGGACGGCGGACTTGAAGGAACTGGAGGAGCTATTGCCTAGGTTGCGTGCATTTCCCACGCTGCTGGTGTGGGGGGATAAAGATCCGGCGGTGTATGTATCCTCCATGGAACCGCTGGCACGGAATTTTGCCGATGTGCACAAGGTCGTTTTCCCGGGAGTTGGACACCTGCCGTACGAAGAGTGTCCGGAGGAATTCAATAAAGCATTGATTGACTTCTTGGATCAGTAATTCACGTATATAGGAACGGCCATCGGCTATCCGGCGCTGTTCCTGAACGTTTGGCAACGCCTTATATGACCCACTCCATTGTCGACCTGCTGCGGAATGCGGTGGTGCAGTATGGATATTGGGCGGTGGGAGCGGCGTTGTTGCTGGAGAATGCCGGAATTCCGGTTCCCGGTGAAACGATTCTCCTGCTAGCCAGTTTTCTGGCTTTCTCCGAACACGATCTTCGTCTGCCTTGGATCATTGTTGTGGCGACAGTTGCGGCTACGCTGGGCGACAACCTGGGATTCGCGCTTGGGTACTACGGAGGACGACCGCTGTTGCTGCGCTATCAGTCGCTGTTCCGCATTAAGAACACCGCCATTCATCGCGGAGAAGATCTGTTCGCGAAGTATGGCGCCACAACCGTATTTTTTGCGCGCTTCGTATTCGGTATGCGGATTCTCGCGGGGCCGATGGCGGGGGTGCTGCGAATGTCATGGCGGCGGTTTCTCGTATTCAATTTTCTAGGCGCAGTGGTTTGGGTATCTGTGATTTCCTGCGCGGGGTACCTGTTCGGACGGCATTGGAACCGCTTGGAGGAAGCATTGAAGCGGGCCGATGTTTTGGCCGCTGTCATCATATTGCTGGTCGCGGGATACCTGTGGTGGCGAAACCGGAACCGTGACCCCGCGGGATCTGGCGAGTGATGCACACCCCGGCTGTCATCATGTCTCGAATGTAGCCGCTGAAAGCTCGGCGCCAACTTCGCGCCGAGGGTCCGCCCTAACTAGCGACCCCAGGTGTGTCCGACCGAAACGCCCACCCGAAACAGGTTGTTGGAGTGGAATTGTGTGTTGTTGACGACGTAATACCAATGTGCTTCGGGGCGGGCAAAGAAATTGCGCCAGAAGTAATACCTGACACCGGCCCCGGCATGAAACAGAAGATGGGTGCTATTCAGGTGAGTGATACAGCCGCCTGAAGTCAGAGTGCAATTGCCAAATTCGTTGTAAAAGAGCACAGTCTGCCCGCCGACACCGGCCATGAAGTCGCCACTGATGTGGTCCGCGAACCGCGTTGCGTAAACCGCATTCACGTCATACAGGAACGGCCGGTAGGGTTGGAAGCCGTTGTAGATGGCGCGCTTATCGCGGAAGGCGATTTCAGCATTCAAACCCAGTTTGCGCGACGAAAGATATTGCAGCGTGGCGCTCGGGTATACTCCACCGCGCATGGCGGGCGGAATGAATCCTACGGCTGCCGTAGTGTTTTGCGGGGACCAGACTGTGCTGCCTCCCACCGCGAAATCTACCTGTTGAGCACAGGCCATTCTGGCAGCCGCTACCAGCGTGCAGGCGAACACGACGAACGCAAACCTTCTCAATCCACCTCCTCAGACTGCGCTTGCAGCAAAATGCAGACACACGTTCCCGGACGCGGAGCCGTTTTCGCGCAGGCGGCCGGCGAAAAGAGTTTCTCAGTTCTAGTCTGGACCGATAGTGTATCCGATGGACGCCCCGACGTGGACCAGGTTGCCCGAAGTGAAGTCCGAAGTGTTGTTGAAGACCTTGTAGTAGCGAACTTCAGGACGCACGAAGACGTGTCCCCAGGCGTAGTATCGGATGCCCGCTCCAAAATCTACAAGGAAATGGTTGGAGCTGTTGTAGCAGGCCCCGAAGTACACGCAGTTGCTGGTAGGCGTGTAGCCATAAAACCGGGTCGTCTGCCATCCGATGCCGCCCATCAGATCAAGCCCCGCCTTTTTACCCATCTTGGGCTGATACACGCCATTGAAGTCGAACAGGATGGGACGGAACGGCTGTCCACCGGGTCCGCCATAAGATCCCTGGCCGGCTTTCCAGGTCGCGTCGAAGCCGAAGCCGATGCGCCGGTGAAGGATCACATCAGCACCAAGATTCATATAAAGTCCGCCCTTTTCGGCACAGGTAAAGGTAATTGTGTTGCATGGGTCAGCCCCTGGAGCCATGAGAGTGCCGAAACCGATCATGGCATCTCCCTGCTGAGCGGTGGCGAAATTGGGAAGCAGAGCGAAACAGCCGAGGAGCATCACAAACGGGACGGACTTTCTCAAGGCAAACCTCCTGTGGTTGTGCTTGCTGGCCGTAAGATGCTGGCGGCAAACGATTCGGATGCAAGGGTATGCGCGAATGGCTCAATCATAATTGCAGCCGGGAGCTGATTCAAATACAGGCCCGTCGAAGGAGAATTCGATTGCCGCTCGCGCCATCCCCTCGGGTTTCTTGGGGTCTGATCTTCTACAACAACACCATTGCCATGGCCAAGTTGCGCAAGCGGGTATGGAGCCGCGGCCTAGGATCGTTTGGTACCGCCGCCCCCTCCTCGCAAGACGTGGTCAATAGAAATAGGCCCGGCCCCGAAGAAGATCAAGGCAAAGGCAAGCGCGGCCACGGCGAGCGGAAACTCAAAACCCGGCCGATCGCCCGAACCTATAAGGCCGTTGCGCCAGTGAACTTTCCAGATCGCTACCACCAGCTCAATACAGAGGGCGAAGGCCGCGGGGCGGGTAAAAAATCCTGCCAGGATCAACAGACCCCCCACGAGCTCGGTGAAGGCGGCAACGTAGCCCAGCCATGCAGGCACGCCCATGTTGCCCACCATGTGAGCAAACTGGCCTAAGCCTCCAAACACCTTGTGATAGCCGTGCGCCACCATGATCACACCGAGTACGATCCGCACGAGGAGGAGGGCTAGCGGCTGTAAGCGATCCAGATATCGCAACTTCGTTCTCCTGAAGGACGGAATAGATTACCCTATTGACCATCTCTGCGCAGAAAAACTCCTTACCTGCGCCACAAGCCTCGCTGCATGCGGTAGCGGGAGAGCAAACTTCGGGGCCGCCGCAAAACGCAGCCGAACCAACAGCTTGGGCGAGCGATCTAGTACCTCCGTACCGTGCCTAGTACTTCAGTTACCGCCGCCGACATAACGAGGCACGATCTACATAGATGGCGCTATATATTGGGATACCTACATCATTGGCTACTATATATAGAAGCGACCTCAGATCCAGATTTTCCCAATTCCAGAAAACAGGCAAAAAAGACGGAGAAACACGGAGATTCAGTCCGAGGCGGGGTTTTTCAGGGCTGATATATGCTCTGGACACCGAAAGCCCTCGAAGCCGATAGAGAGGGCAGGAAGTCTCCCCCAAGGAAGCCCGCAACGGCAGAACGCAATGCGGGCCGGTTCAGTGGAACAGGCAAAGGAACTATGGCCGACTCGCGAGAAGTGATGAATATTCGCCAAGCGTCGCAGTATCTGGGCGTGAGTCCGGACACTTTGTACAAGTACGTTGGCGAGCAGAAGATTCCCGCGTTCAAGCTCGGCAATCGCTGGCGCTTCAAAAAATCGAAGCTCGACCAGTGGATGGAAGAGAAGTCGAGCGAGATGGAACCGCAGCCTAAGCGCAAGCCGAAAACGGCAGCAAAGGCAGCGGGGCAACTTTAGAAAAATTGTCCTGGGCAGAAGCCCGCGACACAAAAGGTGGGCACATGTTTGGATTCGGATCGAAGTCCATTGTTGGTCTGGATGTGGGCTCCTCGAGCATCAAGGCGGTGGAGCTGAAGAGGAAGGGCGGCCAGATCGAAGTCGCGCATCTTGGCCTGGAGCCGCTCTCGTCGGACATCGTGGTCGATTCGATGATCGTGGACTCGGGAACGGTATCGAGCGCGATTTCGAAGCTGTTTGCCGATAACCAGATCAAGACCAAAGCTGTGGCCACCGCGGTCAGTGGACACTCGGTCATCGTGAAAAAGATCTCGCTGCCCTCCATGAGTGACCAGGAACTGGCAGAGACGATCGAGAAGGAAGCGGCGCAGCACATTCCTTTCGATCTGGCTGACGTGAGCCTGGACTACCAGATCCTGTCGGACGAAGTGGGCAGCCCGCAGATGGATGTGCTTCTCGTGGCAGTCAAGAAGGACAAGATTTTGAACTACACCAACGTACTCTCGATGGCGGGCCGCACCCCGGCTATTGTCGACATCGATGCGCTGGCTCTGCAGAACTGCTACGAGTACAACTACCAGCCCGCACCGGGGCAGGTGGTGGCGCTGCTCAACCTGGGCGCCAGCGTCATGAACATCAACATCGTGAAAGGCACAACGCCGCTATTTCCGCGCGATGTCAGCGTGGGCGGCCATCAGTACACCGATTCTCTGCAGAAGGAGCTTGACCTGAGTTTTGAAGACGCGGAATCGCTGAAGCTGGGAAACAAGGTGGGCACGGTGAGTGAAGACGCCAAGCACCCCATCCTGCAGCAGGTGACCGAGATTATTGTGCTGGAAATCCAGAAGACGTTCGATTTCTTCCGGGCGAGCGCGGCCGGAGAGCACATCGAGAAAATCTACCTGGCGGGCGGTTCGTCGAAGGTGCCCGGACTGGTGGAAGCGCTACGGCAGGAGTTCTCCATGCCGGTGGAGTTGCTGAATCCGTTCCAGCGCGTCATGCCACCAGTCGAGGGTCACGGAGCGGACCTGGTGGAGCAGAATCCCGGCCAGATGGCAGTGGCGGTGGGCTTGGCCCTGAGGAGCTTTGAATCCCTATGATCAAAATCAACCTGCTCGAAACCTCCAAAGGCAAAGGCAAGCGTGCGAGCGCGGCCCCGTCCATGCCTTCGATCGAAATGGGCGATATGGGATCGCCCAAGCTGAAAATCCTGGCCATGGTGGTGATCGTGGGCTTGGGCAATCTGGGCTACTGGTATCGCCTGGATCATGAGACTCAAGCCATTGCCGCGAAGATGAAAGTCGCGGAACAGAAGAATCGCGAACTCGCCGACGTGAAGGTCCGCTTCCTGGAGCGCCAGACTCAGGCCAACGCGTATCAGCGGCGAGTCGACGTTATCAAGCAGTTGCATGAGGGCCAGACTGGTCCGGTCAACCTAATGGCCATGCTCGGCGAAACGATCAACAACACCGAAGCTGTGTGGCTGAGAAAGATGGATGACACCGGACCTTCAGTAGATCTTGAGGGTACGGCCCTGAGCACCGATGCGGTTGCCAATCTGATTGCCAATCTGCAGAAGACTGGCTACTTCAGGACGGTTGAGATCAAGGAAACCTACCAGGACGACACGATCAAAGACATGCAGGCGTTCCAATTCACCCTGACCTGCGAGAAGGGGAAGTCGTAAAGGCAGACCTATGGCGAACTTTAGCGAACTGTCCGGAATCAAGCAGTGGGGAATGGTGATTCTCGGGGGAGCGGTAGTCACTGCGGCGCTGTACTTCACCGTCTTCAAAGGGCAGGTGGAGAAGAATGCCGCAGCGCAGCATGCCCTTGAGGACAAGGTTCGGGAGAATAACGAACTGGAGTCGTACCGGCCGAAGCTGAAGCAGATCGAGCAGCAGTTGGCTGAATTGAAGCAGCAGCTCGAGATCGAACAGCGCATCGTGCCCGACGACAAGCAGATCGATGCCTTTATGACCATGATGGGCTCGGAAGCGAGCCGTGCGGGAATAGAACTGCGGCGCTACACGGCGAAAGACGTGAAGTCGCAGCAGTACTACACGGAAGTTCCTTTCGATATGGAGCTGGATGGCCCGTACTACTCGACGCTGAACTTTTTCGACCGGGTAAGCAAGCTGGAGAGGATCATCAACATTAGCAACTTGATGATTGCGACGACTAAGAACCCAAGCGGGGCGAAGGCGAAGCATACGTATCAGTACGCGCCCAATGAGAGCGTGGTCGCGACGTTTACCGCGACGACTTATTTCAGTCACGATTTAACACCTTCCGCGGCAGGCGCCGGAAAACCCGGAACGCCCGCGGCGAAGAAGTAGGGACCCGCATATGAAGCTGACGACAGGCATTGTGGCATTGGCAATGATGGTGGGCGGGGCGGCGGTAGCCCAGAACCCGGACGCCATCGATAACGCGCGCAAGACGGTGAAGTCGCTGCAGCAACAGCAGGCGGCCAAGCCGACACCCGCCGCCGCGGCTACGGTAGTAAAGCCAGCGGCGCTTCCGGCCCCCAAGACGGCCCCGAAATCCACTGCTAAAAGCTCGGACACCAACAAACTGCAGCATGTGAACGTGGTCCCGGGCGCGAACGATATTCAGATCGAGATCAGCTCAAGCCAGGCGGTTACGCCGCGGGTGAGCAAGCTGAGTTCGCCGGCCCGTGTCTTGGTGGAACTGCCGGAGACGGTCGTTGCCAGCGCGCAGTCGAAGATTCCGGTGGGAACTGGGGGAGTCAAGGGCGTCCGCATCGGCATGGATGGCAAGACTCCGCCGACGACGAGCGTTGTGGTGGATCTCGATAAGGCGTTGGCCTATGAGGTCGCACCCGGTCCGGCGGGAAAGACGATTTTGATTCTGCACACGCAGGATACGGCCATCGCGGGTGCCAAGGATGCTCCTGCTTCCGCGAAAACCGCTGTCGCCGCAGGCAAGCCGCAGCCATTACCGAAGGTTGCTGATGCTAAGGCGCCTGCAACCAAAGCGCCGGCGACAGCAGCTCTAAAAGCGGCGCAGGCAAAAGCTCCCGCCCCGGTTGCAATCGCAAAAGCTGATGCGAAGACTCCGGCAGCGAAAGCTCCCGCTGTTAAAGCAGTGGCGGTGCCTGTGAAAGCAGATATCAAGCAACAGCCAGTGAAGACGGTGGTCGCGGCCAAGGCTAGTCCCTTTGCTGCTGCCGTTCCGGTGAAAGTGGCGGAGGCCCCGAAGCATCCTAAGCCGGAAGGGAAGAAGTGGTCAATGACCGGCAGTCGGGATCCGTTTTTCAGCCCGGTCGTACAGCAGCATGGCTCGGGTTGCGCCACGGGCAAGAAATGCCTGGAGATTGGCGCCATTAATGTGCGCGGCGTGGTCAAGTCCGACACCGGCTTCATCGCCGTAGTCACGAACAACCTCAACAAAGCTTATTTTTTGCGCGAAAACGACCCCGTGTTTAACGGCTATGTGGTGAAGATTACGGGGGACTCAGTCGTGTTCCAGGAGACCATTCAGGACAAGCTGGGTAAATCGTTCACCCGGGAAGTCGTGAAACGGATTCTCGCTCCGGCAGTTTAAGCAAGGCGGCGGACCCCGCAAGGGGCGCCGAAACAAGTTGCAAGAAGGACACGCGGGCCAGGCCCGCGGGTGGGGAGAAGCGAAATGCGAAAGCAACAATTGGCAATGTTCGTATCGTTGCTGCTGGTTCTGGTGGTAGCTGCGGCTGCCCAGACCACCAGCCAGCTCGATCGAGTCAACGTAGTCCGGGATGCGGACACAATCCGAGTCGAGATGAGCTCGCAGGGCACACTGACGCCCAAGGTGAGCACTATGGACTCACCCGCCCGCGTAGTGGTCGATTTGCCTGAGACGATCATGGCAACCAGGCAGAAGGCCATTTCGGTTGGCGCGCAGGGAGTCAAGGGCGTGCGCATCGGCATGGATGGACAGTCTCATCCAACTACTCGCATCGTCGTTGATCTTGAAAAGGCTTGCGCCTACGAACTGACGCCCGGACCGGCCGGTAAACTTGTGCTCAGCCTGCATGCCAGCGCTGACGCGAAGGCCATTGTTCCGGCGAGCACGGTTGCGAGCAATACCGCGTCTCCCGTGCAGGCGGAAGTTGCGCCGGCGGCCAAAGCATCGGCTTCCCCCAATGAGTACGTCTTCGTTGAGCCTTCGTACCAGGCACAGAAGACTGCAGTCTCGGACGCTCCGGCGGATCGCGCTCAGGATGCGGCTGCAAAATTCTCTGACAAAACCACGCCGGAACTGCTGCCGGTGAGCATGAACGCGGCTCAGCAGGCCCAGAGCGGCACGCCATCGATCACTCCCGCGGTGAATCTGGCAGCGGAGCAGAAGGCTCAAGCCGGGCAGCAGAGTGCGGCGGTGGGTCCGAAATACACGGGCGAACCCATCTCCGTAAATCTGAAGGATGTTGACCTGAAAGATTTCTTCCGGCTCATTCACGAGATCAGCGGACTGAACGTGGTGCTCGATCCTAACGTTCACGGAACGCTGACCATCGTGCTGGATGACGTGCCGTGGGATCAGGCTTTGGACATCGTGCTCAAAAACAACGATCTGGCCCGCGAACTGGAGGGCAACGTCCTCCGCATCGCCACGGTCGAAACGTTGAAGAAAGAAGCCGACTCTCGCCGCGCCCAGATCGAATCCGAAGCGCTGGCGGTGGAGAAGGTTTCGGTCACCCGCTTCCTCAGTTACGCAAAGGCGAAGGATGCCATCGTGACCGTGAAGAAGTTCCTGTCCCAGCGCGGTGACGTCGTGGCTGATGATCGCACCAATGCTGTGATTATCAACGATATTCCCAAGGTGATTCCGACGATTGACCGGCTGCTGACGCAGTTGGATCGCAAGACGCAGGAAGTGGAAATCGAAGCGCGAGTGGTGGCCGCGACGCGTCAGTTCGCGCGGGACATCGGCACGCAGTTCGGTTTCGGCTGGGGCAACAGCACCACGACGGTGGGCGGCGCGAACAGTGTGGGAACTTCACCGATTGGAGTTTTCGGCGGACCGCCGCCGTCCTACACCGTCTCGGGCACCTCGGCACCGACAGGAACAACTCTGAACCAGATTCCTCTGTTCTCGAATCTGCCCGTAACCAGTCCATCGAGCGGCATTGGTTTCCAGAATTCCACCGGGAACATTCGTCTGGACGCTATCCTGACCATGGCGGAATCGCGCGGCCTGCTGAAAGTGCTGTCGCGTCCACGTGTGGTTACACAGAACAACATTCAAGCTTTGGTGAAGCAAGGCGTGCGCGTACCGATCGTTACGCAAGCTCAGTTAGGTGGTCCTCCGACCGTGACTTACGTGGACGCGTTCTTGCGGCTTACCGTGACCCCGCAGATCACTTCGGAGAACACGATCTTCCTGAACGTGGACGTGGAGAACACGACGCCTAACTTCGCGCAGCAAGTGCAGGGCAACCCGGAACTGATCACGCAACAGGCCACTACGCAGGTGCTGGTGACCGATGGCGGAACGGTGGTGATCGGTGGCGTCATCCAGACGCAGAACTCGATCAACATCACACAGGTACCGCTGCTCGGCAACCTGCCGTTCCTAGGCAACCTGTTCAAACGCACGCAAGTTTCCACCCAGAACCAGGAGCTGATCTTCTTCATCACGCCGAGGATCATTCAGACATAGCGGCGGGACGAAAACACTCAAGAGCCGCCGGCCTGGCGAACCTGTCAGGCCGGCGGTTTTGTTTTGTACGAAGCACGCTGCGATTCCGACAGACCTCGAATGAGAGGCCTGCTTTTTGCGATCCTCGCGGCGCTGGGACCAGACCAGCTTCACCTCGTATAAGCGCCGTCTGC
>Ga0209059_1000327_pt1 | contig 21538 bp, 21 predicted proteins | sample GraSoiAngelo_151_FD_186165 | JGI IMG/M metagenome (GOLD analysis project Ga0209059, IMG submission 186165) | Grasslands soil microbial communities from the Angelo Coastal Reserve, California, USA - 14_1009_12_20cm (SPAdes) (version 2) | ecosystem: Environmental > Terrestrial > Soil > Grasslands ...
TGCGCAAAAACAATCGTCCACTCCTTCGGTGCGAATTCGAACCCTGACTCCTCCAGCAAAACGCGAAGTTTCCGCACTTGCTCGTGCGTAAGCGCATGCGTGTATGAATTCATTAAGGCAGAGATTAACACAGATGAGGTACAGATAAGAATTGGTTCAGCAATCCTGCTGGAAGAATCCGTGGTAATGTGTGTGTATCTGTGGCGTTCAAAATAGCCGAATTTCGTCGTCACTTGTTGAGTTGGTATCGTCGCCATGGCCGCGATCTCCCGTGGCGCCAGACCCGTGATCCGTACGCCGTCCTCGTCTCCGAGCTTATGCTCCAGCAAACCCAGGTCGTGACGGTGGTCCCTTACTATCACGAGTGGCTACTGCGGTTTCCCGATTTCGCCGCCCTGGCATGCGCTTCGGAAAACGATGTGCTCCGCGCCTGGCAGGGTCTCGGCTATTACGCCCGGGCGCGAAATCTCCACCGCACAGCAAGAATCATTGTGGATCGACACCACGAACGCTTCCCGCGCTCAATCGAGCAAATGCGGCGACTTCCCGGAATCGGACGCTACACGGCCGGCGCGCTGATGAACTTTGCCCACCACCGGGACGCCCCGATGCTGGACACGAACGTCGCCCGCCTCCTGCGCCGGCATTTCGGCGTCGCCGCGACCGCTCGAGCAGGAACTGCCGAACTCTGGATGCTGGCGGCGACCATGATTCCGAAAGGAAAGGGCTACCTGATCAACCAGGCCCTGATGGATCTTGGCGCGATGATCTGCCGGTCGCGCTCGCCGCGCTGTGACCTCTGCCCACTACGGCGCAGCTGCCGGTTCCGAAAGTGGACGAGGCAGGGGTCACGCTGACCCCTGCCTTGACGCGCGGGTTGCTCTACTGACTCATGCGCAGGAGGCCGAACGAGCCACCCTGCGGATCGGTGATGACCGCGAAGCGGCCGCCTGGGAAATCCTGCGGCTCGGCCATCACCTTGCCGCCCAGTTGCGCCGCCTTCTTCGCCGTGCCATCGACATCGGTCGTCGCGAAATAGAGCAGCCAGAACGACGGGACCGGCTGGGGCTGCATGCTCTCCATACCGCCGGCGATGCTGTTGCCTTTGACCTGAAACTCGGTGTAATCCGGCTGCCCCTCACCCATCGGGCTGGTCTTGGTGCCCCAGCCAAAGAGCTTCTGGTAAAACGGCCTGGCCTTGTCGATGCCACGCGCGTGCAATTCGACCCAGGCGTAGGCATTCGGCTGGTTGGTCACCTCGAGGCCTTTGACGCCCTCTTTCGGCTGCCAAACGGAAAAGATCGCACCACTCGGATCCTGGAAGGTGGCCATCCGCCCCTGGTCCATGACGTCAAAGGGTTCGGCGATCACTTTGCCGCCCGCCTCTTTGACTTTCTTCGCCGTGGCATCGGCGTCTTCGGTCGCAAAGTACACCGCCCATGCCGAGGGCGGCTGCTGCTCGCTCATGGTGGGCCCAAGAGCCCCGACCATTTTCCCGTTCAGCATCCAGAACGTGTACCCACCAGCCTGCGGATCGGGGATCGTTTGCGGCTGCCAATTGAAGAGCTTCGAGTAAAAGCCTTTGGACGCCTCCACGTCTTTGCTCGAGATATCGACCCAGGCGACCGTGCCGGGTGCGAAAACCGCGGTTTCTGGCATGTAACTCCTCCTCCTGCCCGTCCGGGCAGAAGACGATAGTAGTCCGCGAGGCTCTTCACTTTCAACCCGCGAATACTATGGTCGGACCGATGCCCCCTCCCGATCTACAACCGGCTCAGCTTCGTCGACGAAGACCCGCCCGGTTTGTGTGATTCGCCCTGGATCTCGGACGGCGAAGTAGATCAGCAGCGCCAGTCCGATCACCATCCAGATGCCGATGATGATCGGCGCCAGGTTGGCCGGCGGCGTGAGGGCGCCGATGCCAAGGCCGGCAAAATCGATGCCGAAGGCCGCCACCAGGGCGGGAAGGAAAACCAATGTCCCGACGATCGGCACGATGCCGTTGAGCAACACGTTGAACTCCGCTCGCCGCTCGCGCAGGTAAAAGACGAGGTTGCTGAGGTTGGTCAGGATGTAGATCGCGACCACGATGATGGTGGCCACCGTCCCCAGCAGGGCAAAGGCAGGCAGCGGTCCGCCGGCGACGATGCCGAGCGCGACGGCCAGAACGATGCCGCCGGCCGACTGAACGTTGACCGCGATGTAGGGCGTGGAAAAGGTGGGATGGATTTTCCCAAGCATCCGCGGCAGCAGGCCAATCCGGGCCAACGCGTATCCCACCCTGGTTGCCGCGTTGACGCCCGCGTTGGAGTTGGCGATGGCGCTGTTGAGGACGGCAAGGATGACGATCACGATCCCAGGGCCCCATACCGCCTGCGCCAGGCCGGACCAGGGGTCACCGCCATTGAAAAAGACGAAGCCGTGCTTGGGATCGGGGGCCATCTTGCCGGGGCCGAAGTACACCGTGGCGGCGTAGTAACACAGCAGATAGAACAGACCGATCAGCAGGGCGGAGAGGATGACCGCCCGGGGAATGGTCTTGCGTGGCTCGCGAGCCTCCTCTCCCAGCGGCGCCGACGCCTCGAAACCAATGAAGGCCAGGATGGCGAAGATCATTCCGGGAAAGACCGACCCGAGTCCTTTGGCGTTGCCGGTGTTCGGCGCGAAGACCGATAGGGTGTTGTGGTTTCCGGCGGCGATGATCAACGTCAGCGCCAGCGCCGTGAAGACGAGGATCTCAAAGGCGCCCAGCACCACGCCGGTGCGGGTCGACAGCCGGATGCCGCGGTAGGTCAGAAACCAGACGATCAGTCCCGCCGCCACCGCGAATGGCGCCCACAGCCAGAGCGGCCAGCCAAAATGCGAGTTGAGGTTGGCGGCGAGCTCGTTACCGAAGATCAAGTAGAGGAGCGGCGCCACGATCGGCTCCGCCATCATGAAGCCCCAGGCGACCAGGAAGCCGACGGGAGCGCCCAGGCCCCGCGAACTAAAGGTATAGAGGCCGCCGGCTGACGGAAGGTGCTTGGCGAGCTGGCCAATACTGATGGCGCAGAGCAGGCATGCGATAAGGGCAAGCAGGACGGCGAGCGAAATACTCCCTCCGGCATACGGAACCCCGACGATGATCGAGAACGCCACGGCCGCCGCGGGAGCCATGTGGGTGATCGATTGGAACAGGGTAGGGGCCAGGCCCACGGCGTTGCGCTGGAGCCGATGCGTGTCGACGGATGTGCTCATGTCTTTCCCTCCTTTAGGCGCTAACCTAACACGTCTAATCGGAGGCTGGCAACAGCGATGAATCGGCGGCCTATCGGCGGGTGGTGGAGGGTTTTTTGCTCGCAGCCGCCCTGAATGAACCGGGTCCTAGGGCGCCGCTTCGACGGTCCCCTCGTGGGCAAACGTGGCTTCCGCGTCGGCACGCGAGATGACGCCCAGCAGGCGGCCGTCCGCCGCCGTCACCAGGCTGTTGGTCTGGATGTCGTGGTCACGCATCGACTTGAGCAATTCCTGCAACGTCACATTCGGCCGGAAGGTCTTCGGCCCCGGAGCCATGACCTCCTCAGCAGTCGCCTGGGGACTCGCCTCCAGCGCCCTGTTGCGGAGCAGCCCCAGCACGATGCCCTGCGGGTCGATCGCCACGCAGGTGTCGCGTCCATCGGCCCGAACGCGATCACGCAGCTCGCCGACACGCTCTTTCAAGTGGCAGGTCGGGACAGTGCTGTCGGCGACGTCGCCGATCCAGATCTCGTCCGTTGCCTGGCCTTCGCGAGGCCCGTTGTCTTCGTACCAACCCTCCTTGCCCGGTACGTAGTCGAACACCTGCGTGAAGCCCAGCGACTCGAGCCGCGACGCGGCCCGGGGCGAGAGATCTCAACCGAAATCGTTGCAGTAGACAAGCACTGGCCGGTTGCGGTCCAAGCGGGCGGCGGAGCTCGCATCCAGCTGCTTCAGGGGTATGTTGATCGCCCCCGGCAGGTGGTCGTGCGCGAATTCGTCGGCCCCCAGGACGTCGAGCAACTGTGCGCCTTGTTCCAGTAGTCGCCTGACGTCCGCCGTGGAAAACACCTGCGAAGGCATGCGCCTAATTTACGCCGGACTTTTCTCCGGCCGCGCTAGCGCGCTCGCATTCGATTGTTACTTGGCTGGTGTTTGAGCTTTGGTAACGATAAGGTTACCGTATCAGCGGGCCCAGACGCCGACCGGGGTGAACCGCAAAGGGACGTCGACCAGCAGCACTTCACTGACCTTCTCGGCCTGGATGGGAAGGTCGCGCTCCTCGAAGACTTTGACCGCGTCACCGGTGGAGAGTCGCTCGTTTCCGAGCCGCAGGCTGCCTTCGATCAGATAGAGGTAGCCGCCCCGGCCGGGACCGAAGTTGTGTGACACTTCGCGGCCAGCGGTCATGGACGACACGTACACGGTGGCGTCCTGGTGAATCTTGATCATGTCGGTGCTTTCTGGCCCGATTACCCGCAGCAGCTGGTCGCTGCGCTCGGCTTTGGCGAATTGATGCTGTTGGACCGATGGCGGCAGAGCGGCAGTATCGGGCAGGATCCACAGCTGCAAGAACTCCATGGGCTCGTTCTTGGAACCGTTTTGCTCCGAATGCTCGGCGCCGGAGCCAAGCGTCATCAGTTGAACGCCGCCAGGCTGCAGGGTGCCGTCGTTGCCCAGGCTGTCGGCATGTCGGAATGTTCCCTTCCAGACGTAGGTGATGCCTTCGACGTCGGCGTGCGGGTGCATGGGCCAGATGGCTCCAGGTGCCAGGCGATCGTGATTGAACACCCGCAGCGGGCCAAGCCCCATCTGCTTGGGGTCCCGGTAGCGATCGAAGGAAAAGTGCCAGCGGGCGTGGAACCAGCCACCCTCCTCCTCGTGGATCTCTCGATCGCGGCGAACCTCCAGCATCGGGTGCCGGTCAGGGAACCTGGATCGAGCGCTTCGACAGTCCCATCCAGTAGCCCTCGATGATGCTGGGCAGGCTCTCGCCCGCACGTTCGCCGGCGCCGAGGGTAACGAAGAGCGGCGCCAGGTGCTCGGTTCGTGGATGCGCATACCTCACCGCCGGAGCTCGGTGGACGAAGTCGGAGAGTTCGTCGAGATCGCCATGCTCGAGGGCTTCGTGCGCCCAGGCGTCGAACTCCGTCGACCAGGCAGGCGGGTTGGCGTCGAAACGAAAATCGCGGAGAAACGGCAAGCCGTGCGTAAGGAACCCGCTCCCAACGATGAGAACCCCCTGGTCGCGTAGCGGCCGAAGGCGCCGGCCGATCTGGAAGAGGTCATGGGGATCGAGACTGGGCATCGACATCTGCAAGACCGGTACGTCGGCGCTCGGGTACATCACGGTCAGCGGGACGTAGGCGCCGTGGTCGAGGCCCCGATCTGGCTCCTCGGCTACCTCTTGATCCGACAGCAGTCGCCGAACGTCTGCCGCCAGCTCGGGGGCGCCGGGCGATCGATACTGGGCACGGTAATAGCGCTCCGGAAATCCGCCGAAGTCGTACACCAGCGGCGTGCCGGTGCGGGTTGACCCAATTGTCAGGGGCGCATTCTCCCAGTGTGCCGAGACCATCAAGACCGACGACGGGCGTGGAAGCGCTTGCGCCCAGGCCGCCAGCTGAGCCACCCAGAGCGCATCATCGACCAGGGGCGGCGCGCCGTGCCCGATGTAGATGGCAGGCATGCGACCGGCATCCTGCGCCGTTCGCGCGCGTTCGGCCACCGATGTGGCCGCCCCTTCCGGGGCAGCGGTCGGGCTCGGTGACTGAGGCTTCAGCTCCTCGTCCATGAATAGGTTTTACCTGATTCACCAAAAGCAGCCATTAATCTGTGTTCGATGGCCACCGACCGCGCCGTTCACGCCGAGGGACTGGTAAAAAACTACGGGCGCGTGCGGGCGCTCGACGGGCTCAATCTTCACGTCGATGAGGGAAGCCTGCTGGCTCTGCTGGGGCCGAACGGCGCCGGCAAGACCACCGCGGTGCGAATCTTCACGACGCTGCTCAAGCCCGACGCGGGTAGTGCCCAGGTCGCCGGGTTCGATGTGCTCAAAGAGCCCGACCGGATCAAGGCCCACATCGGCCTTGCGGGTCAAACCGTCGCCATCGACGAATTCATGACCGGCCAGGAGAACCTGGAAATGATCGGTCGCCTCTACCATCTGTCCGGGAAAGACGCCAAACGGCGGTCCTTGGAACTGCTCGTCCAGTTCGATCTGACCGATGCCGCCCACCGAATCGCCAAAACCTACTCGGGCGGCATGAGGCGGCGACTCGACCTGGCTGCCTCGCTCGTGATCCTGCCGCCGGTGCTCTTCCTCGACGAGCCAACTACCGGTCTCGACCCGCGAAGCCGGCGCCAGATGTGGGGCATCATCAGCTCCCTCGTCAGCGAAGGCTCGACGATCCTGCTGACGACGCAATACCTCGAGGAGGCGGATGAGCTTGCCAACCGGATCGCGGTGGTGGATGCGGGCCGGGTGATCGCCGAGGGCACATCGGACGAGCTGAAGCTTAGAGTCGGCGGCGACCGCATCGAGGTCGCGGTGGCCCGGGACGGCGACCTCGCCCGCGCCGCGGAGGTGGCACGCCGGCACCTTTCGAGCGACGTGACCATCGACCCGCATCAACGCCGTCTGTCCGGCCCGTCACGTGAGGGCACCCGCCAGCTGGCCACCCTGGTGCGCGAGTTCGACGCCGCCGGAATCGAAATCACGGATCTGCAACTGCACCGGCCCAGCCTGGACGACGTCTTCCTCACCCTGACGGGGCACCAGGCCGAGGAGGAGAAGACCACCGAGCTCAACCGGCGATGGGCCAGGAGAGCCAGCTAGTGGCGAGCGGCTTCGCCGTAGCCGGCACCCGCTATCGACCCATCATGGGGCGGCCTGCCATCGTGTGGGCCTTCCTCGACGCCATGGTGCTGGCCAGGCGCAGCATTCTCGAAACCATCCGGCTGCCGGAGCTAATCGTGTTCGTCGCGATTCAGCCGATCATGTTCGTGCTGCTTTTCCGCTACGTCTTCGGCGGCGCGATCCAGGTGCCCGGCGGGCAGTACGTCAATTTCCTGATGCCCGGCATCTTCGTCCAGACGGTCGCCTTCGGCGGGGTCACCACCGGCATCAGCCTCGCCCAGGACATGCAGCGTGGCCTGATCGATCGGTTCCGGTCTTTGCCGATGTCGTCGTCCGCCGTGCTGACCGGCCGTACCGTCGCCGACCTGGCGCGCAACCTGTTCACCGTGATCATCATGCTGATCGTCGGCTTCATCGTTGGCTTCCGACCCGGTGGAACCGTTTTCGAGTTTCTGCTCGGGATCCTGGTCCTTATGGGCTTCAGCTTTGCCTTCTCCTGGATCTCGGCGTTCGTCGGGCTGGTGGTCCGCAGCGTCGAAGCCGCCCAGTCGTTCGGGTTCATCTGGATCTTTCCGCTGACGTTTGCGTCGAGTGCCTTCGTCCCGGTGGCGACGATGCCGAGCTGGCTGCAGGCCTTCGCCCGGCACAACCCGGTGTCCGTTCTGGCCGACGCCCTGCGCGGCCTCTTCCACGTGAACCCGGCACTCACCACCGCCGACACCCGCTGGGCGCTAATCCAATCGGTAGCCTGGATCCTGGGGATTCTGCTGGTCTTCATCCCCATCTCTGTCCTCCGCTATCGCCGCACCACCGCCCGCTAGTCAGACGCCGAGTTCGAGGTGAGTACGGACTCGACCGCCCAAAGCTATACTTACGGGCTGTCGACGGGGGAGAAACCTTCTAACAACAATCTAATAACTGATTCGTAGACTCTGCCCCACCACTCCTCCGTTGTGGGGATGCCGCGCGACCGGATTTCGACTCGAAAACCTAAGGAGGGAAAGAATGGAAGTATCGAACCGACGATGGTGGAGGCGACCGAGTGTCGCTTTCGCCGGGGGAGTCATCGGGAGCCTCTTGCTCGCCGCCTGCGGGGGCTCGAGCGCTACGACCTCAGGTCCGTCGATTCTGTCCGCCTACAACCCGCAGAAGGGGACCCAGGGAGGCCAGCTGGTCTTTTCGGACTGGGAGTCAGTGGATGATCTGAACGTCCTGTCCACGTCCGCAGCGACAACCCAGGAGGTTGCCTCCGGTCCCATCTGGGCCGCGTTGTGGGTGTTTGACGCGCAGAACAAGCCTATTCCCGACCTGGTCAGCGATGTCCCGACCACTGACAACGGGATGGTCAAGAAGGTCGACAGCACGCACATGGATGTCACCATCAAACTGAAGAAGGGCTTGAAGTTTTCGGACGGCTCGCCGCTAACGAGCGCCGATATCAAGTTCGTCACGGACGCCATCTGCGATCCGGATACCGGTGCCATCAGCACCCTGGGGTACGACCACATCGCCTCCCAGGAGATCAAGGATGACCAGACGCTAATCTGGCACTTCGGGCCCAACAAGTCCGGCACCTGCGGGCTGTCCGCGGACCTCACCAGCGGCATCTACGCGCCGTACCTGATTCTCGGGCCGACGACCGTGGGGATCCCCAAGTCGGTCCTAGGTAGCGTTCCCCACAAAAACTTCGCTACCAACGATTACTTCACCAAGAAGCCGACGGTGACCAGCGGTCCGTACATGGTCCAGGACTTCACGCCTGGCCCGGCGGCCATCGTGACCCTGGTCCCCAACCCGAATTACGCCGCCGGCCGGAGCGGGGGAAAGTTCTTCGGTCACGCTCCCTACCTCAACAAGCTGACCTACAAGATCTACGGCGACAAGTCGTCCCAGGTGGCCGGCGTCAAGTCTGGCGACACCGATCTGGGCCTCGACATGATTGCCAAGGACCTTCCCTCACTGCAGGGGCTCAGCAACGGCAAAGCCGTCTACGCCAACGGGCTTCTGGACGAGTTCCTCAACCTCAACCAGGGGAACAACACCACCGGATGCGAAGGCCAGGGCTTCGCGCAGACGTGCGGCAAGCCAACCCCATGGAAGGGTGACAAGATCCTGCGCCAGGCCATCGCGCTGGCGATCGACAAGGACACCATGAACTCCCAGCTGGTAGGCGGAATCGGGAAGACGATGAACGGGCCCATCCCGTCGACCCTTTCGCCCTATTTCGACACCAGCATCCCGAAGTTCAGCCGGGACATCGCCAAGGCGAATTCGATGCTCGACTCGGACGGTTGGGTCAAGGGCGCCGATGGCACCCGGAGCAAGAATGGCACCAAGCTGTCCTGGGTGATCAGCACGACCTCAGGCAACCCGCAGCGGGCGGCAGAGGAAGAGCTCCTCATCAGCAATTGGAAGGACATCGGCGCCACGGTCAAAACCAGCAACTTCCCGGCTGGCAAGTTCTTCAACGGCTTCAAGGCGGGTGGGATCAACGCCACCGGCCAGTTCGACATGGCGCTCTACGCGAACAACTGGTCGCCGGATCCCGACGCGTGGGCGGTCACCGCGCTGAGCGGCCAGATCCCCACGGCGGCAAGCCCGACCGGCCAGAACTGGAACCGCGTCAACGATCCCAAGCTGGACCAGCTGCTGACCGCCGGTGAGAACGAAATCGACATCACCAAGCGGACCGGCATCTACAAGGACGTTCAGACGGAGTGGCGGGACTTCCTGCCGACGATCGAACTCTACGAACGCCCCGACGTGTTCGCCGTCAGCAACACTTTCGGGAACTTCTTCCCGACGGTGAATACCTGCCTTGCGGTCTGCAACGCCGACGACTGGTTCCACAAGGGAGCCTCCTAGTATCGACCCGAGGAGAAGGGGGTGGCCCGGCGGCCGCCCCCTTCTCATAACCGCCACGTTTTATCGGATTGTCGCTCACCCGGAGTAGTATTCAAGTCAGATGCTGGGCTTCATTGGACGCCGCATCCTACAGGCGATCCCGACGCTGTTCCTTATATCCGCCCTGCTCTTCTTTGGCATGCAGCTGGTCCCCGGGGGACCGGAGCAGGCTTTCGCGTTCCGCGCCGGGATGAGCGAGGCCGCCCGCCAGTCCGTCATCCACCAGTGGGGCCTGGACCAGCCGCTCTACATCCAGTACCTCAAGTGGCTGCAGTCGATGTTGACCGGCAACTGGCAATTCTCCTTCTTCATGCACCGGTCCGTGCGCGAGGTGATCTTCCAGCGGCTGCCGGCCACCTTGATCCTGATGATCACCGCCTACCTCATCGCGCAAGCGATCGCCCTCCCGGCAGGAATCGTGGCGGCCCTACGCCGGTATTCGTTCTTCGACCAGGCGGTCACCTTCTTCTCCTACGTCGGCTACTCGATGCCAACCTTCTGGCTCGGCCTGATGCTGCTGCTGCTCTTCGCCGTCTTCGTGCCGATTCTCCCGGTTGGTGGAATCGTCAACGTCCGCCTTTCCGGCGCCCCGTTCCTGACCCACGACTACAACGTTTGGTTCTTACAGAATCCCATCACCGGCCTGATCGACATTGCCAGCCACATCGTCCTGCCAGCCACCACCATCGCCATCGTCACCATTGCCGGCGACTCGCGCTTCATGCGCTCATCGATGCTCGACGCCATCCACCAGGACTACGTCCGGACCGCCCGAGCCAAAGGGCTGAGCGAGCGAGTGGTGGTCCTCAAGCACGCGCTGCGCAACGCGCTCCTTCCAGTGGTGACGAACATCGCCATTGAGCTACCGCTGCTCTTTTCGGGGGCGGTAGTCACCGAAGCTATATACAGCTGGCCCGGGATGGGGCAGCTGTTCTTCCAGGCGCTCGAAGCGTTCGACTATCCGTTGTTGCTGGGCATCCTTTCTGTGTCGGCGATTCTCATCGTGCTCTTCAACCTGTTCGCCGACATCGCGTATGCGTACATCGACCCGAGGATCTCCTATGCTTGACACCCGGCAGATCGGGGGCGAATCTTTAGCGGAAGTCGCCCACGCGGGCGAGGACGTCGCCATCAAACAGTTCAGCTTCCGCGAGCTGACCTACCGGCGGTTCATGTACCACCCCACGGCAAAATGGGCCGCACTCACGCTCGTGATCATCATCGTAGCCTGCTATGGCGCGCCGATCTGGCACCTGATCGCACCCAAATTCATCCAGGCTCCTGACCAGTACTCGCTTCTAGACGCCGGCCAGGGCCCCTCTCTTCGTCACCTGTTCGGGACCGACTCGTACAACGGCCACGACATCTTCAGCCTGATCCTGTACGGGGGCCGCCTGTCGCTGTTCATCGGCATCGGATCGATGACCATCGCCGCCCTTATTGGTGTCAGCTGGGGGGCGACGGCCGGGTACTTTGGCCATGCCCTGGACGCCGTCCTGATGCGCGTCACGGATGTCTTTCTCACCATCCCGGCGCTGCTGCTGGTGCCGCTGGCCGCCAGGGTCTTCGGAGAGGCCTCACCCTGGAAGATCGCCCTGATCTTCGGACTGCTCAGCTGGCCCTCAATATCGCGTATCGTGCGCAGCTCGTTTCTCTCGTTGCGCGAGATGCAGTTCGCGGAGGCGGCCCGGGCGCTGGGCGTGCCCAACCGCCGGATCATCTTCCGTCATCTGCTACCCAATGCGGTAGGCCCGATCGTGGTGGCCTTCACCCTGGGCATCGCCAATAACGTCGTGCTGGAGGCGTTCGTGAGCTTCCTCGGGTTTGGTATCCAGCCGCCGACCTACTCCTGGGGGTCGACCCTGGCCGGCGCGCAGGGTGTGCTGGTGCAGGGCAACTGGTGGTGGATCACCTTCCCCGGGCTGGCGGTCGTGGCGACGGTCCTCTGCATCAACTTCATCGGCGACGGCCTGCGCGACGCACTCGACCCCAAGATCATTCGCTGAGGCCCGTCGGGGCGCCTCATCGGCGCCGAGTATCTCAGGCCGTCTCGCCGGCGAAATGACAGGCCGCCAGGTGCCCGCGCCCCCACTCCTTTAGAGGGGGCTCCTGCTCTGCGCAGATCCCATTCTGGGTCCCCTTTGCTCGGGCCAGCGGGCAGCGAGTCCGGAAGTGGCAGCCCGACGGCGGATTGAACGGGCTTGGCACGTCCCCGGTCAGTTTGATCCGCGCCCGCTGGTGTCCCGGGTCGGGGTTCGGGATGGCAGAGAGAAGTGAGCGGGTGTAGGGGTGCAGCGGGTTGTCGTAGAGCTCGATCGACGGCGCCAGCTCGACGATCTTTCCCAGGTACATCACCGCGATCCGGTCGCTGATGTACGCGACAACCGCGAGGTTGTGCGCCACGAAGATGTAGGTAAGGTTGAACTCGTTCTTCAGGTCGACGAGCAGATTCAGGACCTGCGACTGGATTGATACGTCGAGCGCCGAAACTGGCTCGTCGGCCACGATCAGCTTGGGATGGAGGGCGAGGGCGCGGGCGATCCCGATCCGCTGGCGCTGGCCGCCCGAGAACTCGTGCGGATAACGGTTGAGGTACTCCGCCCGGAGCCCAACCTGGAGGAGCACCTCGCGCACCGTGTTCTCCCGCTGCCGGCGTCGCCGGATTCCGTGCACGAGCAAACCCTCTCCGATGATGTCGCCGACCGACATGCGGGGGTTCAGTGACCCGATTGGATCCTGGAAGATCATCTGCATATCGGCCCGCACCGCCTTCATCGCGCGGTTCCCGACGTGGGTGATGTCTCTTCCCTCGAATTCGATCGTCCCGCCGGTCGGCTCAGTCAGCCGCAGTATCGACCGCCCCAGGGTGGACTTACCGCAGCCGGACTCCCCGACCAGTCCGAGCGTCTCACCCTGCCAGACGTCGACATCGACGCCGTCGACTGCCTTGATGAATCCGATGGTGCGCTGCAGAAATCCGCGCCGCACCGGAAAGAATTTGCGCAGCCCACGCACCCGCAGCAGCTGCTCCCCGCCGGGGATCACCACCGGGCGCGGAGCCGTCGTCTCTTCGCTTGTCGCCTTCGTCGCGGCCATGGCTTAGGCTTGCCCCTCCACCTTCGACTCGCTCACCGTAACATCCGATGCCGGCGGAGCGAATGCCTCTCCGACGACCGGTGGAGCCGCTGAAACCGCGCGCCGGCCGGACTCAACGAGCCAGCAGCGGGCCTTCTGCCCGTCCAGCTCGAAGAGCGGAGGCGGCTGGACACACTTGTCAAAGGCATAGTCACAGCGGCGCATAAACCGGCAGCCCTTCGGCCAATTCAGTGGATTGGGAACCACTCCACGGATTACGGCCAGCTTCTGGGCCTGGGTCATGCCCAGCCGCGGAATCGACTTCAGCAGCCCTTCGGTGTACGGCATCTGCGGTGACTTGAACAGGGTGTCGACGTCGGCCTGCTCGACGATTTGGCCGGCATACATGACCGCGACGTCTTTGCACATCTCCGCGACCACCCCCAGGTCGTGGGTGATCAGCAAGATCGACATCTTGAGGCGGCTCTGCAGCTCACGCATCAGGTCCAGGATCTGGGCCTGAATCGTCACGTCCAGCGCCGTCGTCGGTTCATCGGCGATCAGGAGCTTGGGATTGCAGGAGAGCGCCATCGCGATCATGACTCGCTGCCGCATTCCGCCGGACATGTTGTGTGGATAGTCGGCGACCCGCCGCTCCGGCGAGGGAATCCGGACCAGGTCGAGCATCTCGATGGCACGCGCCCACGCCTCTTTGCGCGAAAGCCTCAGGTGGAGCTGGACGGCTTCCGCGATCTGATCCCCCACCGTGTAGACCGGGTTGAGCGAGGTCATCGGCTCCTGGAAGATCATGGCGATGTCGGAGCCTCGGATGTGGCGCATCTCGTCCATCTCGAGTTCGGCCAGATCCTTGTCCTCGAAGAGAATGTGGCCCTCGGAGATCTCACCCGGGTAATCGATCAGCCGCATGATGCTGAGCGCGGTCACGCTCTTACCGCAGCCGGACTCCCCCACCAGGCCCACCGTCTGACCCTGTTGGATGGCGAAGGAGACCCCGTCGACCGCGCGCACGAGCCCGTCGCGGCTCCGAAACTCGGTATGGAGGTTCTCGACGCGAAGGAGGTCAGCCACGCGGCCGCGCGGCTCCATCAGTTGCGGGACAAAGGCACGCGGTTGAAGCCGAACCCAATGAGCGCACCCTGAGATCGAATCGAGTGTATCAGCCCCGAGTTCAAGTCGGCATCCGGCCAGTCTCGCGCCCAGGCGCCTATGGTAGAAAGAGCGTGACGCCTCCATCGAAATTCGTTGCCGTTGGCCTTAGCCACAAGACCGCCCCACTCGAAATCCGGGAGAAAGTCTTCATCCCCGAGTCGAGCGTCGGCCAGTGCCTTCGGCGCCTCGTCGACCGCGAGGTCATCGAAGCCGGCGTCCTCCTGTCGACCTGCAACCGGACCGAGCTATACGCGATGGCGCGGGGGGAGGATGCGCCGGACCACGTTCTGCAATCGTTTGGCTGGTGGCCGCACGAGTTGCCCCTCGACACCTGGCGGCGGTACGCCTATGGTCTGACCGACGATGAGGCGATCGTCCACCTGCTGAGGGTTGCCGGCGGCCTCGAGTCGATGATCCTCGGCGAGGCCCAGGTGCTCGGCCAGCTCAAAGAGGCCCTCGCGCAGGCCCGCCGCGAGGGACGCGTCGATCCCCGGTTGCAGATCATCGTCCAGGGCGCGCTGCGGGCTGGAAAGCGGGTCCGGCACGAAACCGACTTGGGGCGACGACCGGTCTCCGTAAGCCATGCCGCGGTCGCCAAGTGCCAGGAGGTCCTCGGAGATCTGGCGGGTCGGGGAGCGCTGGTTGTGGGGGCTGGAACCATGAATCAAATCGCCTTGCGTTTGCTCAAGAACCAGCGCATTGGCGATGTCTATGTAACCTCCCGAACCTCCGAGCGTGCCGACCGGCTCGCCGCGCTGGTGGGCGGCACGCCGCTCGAGTTCGATCACATCGACGATGTCATCGAGCGGATCGACATCATCATCTCTTCCACCAGCGCAGCACAGCACGTATTCGATGCGACCAGGATCCAGCACCTGCAGGCCCACCGCCACCTTCGCCCCCTGCTGATCATCGATCTGGCGGTGCCTCGTGACGTGGACCCGGGTGTCGACCGGGTTCCGGGGGTGCATCTCTTCAACATCGATGACCTGCAATCCGTCGCCACCATCAATCTGGAAGAGCGGAAGGCCTCAACGCCCGCCGCCGAGTGGATCGTCGCCCAGGAACTCGCTCGGATCCGTCGAGCGCTCGAGGCCCGGGGGTCCGCGCCGGCAGTCGAGGCACTGGTACGGCGGATCGAGCGGCTGCGGGACAGCGAGCTCGACCGCCAGCTGGCTGGCATCGCGCCGGACGATCTTCGAACTCGGTCAGCGATGCGACGCCTCGCCGAGGGGTTGACGGCGAAGTTCCTCGACGGCCCAGTGCGGAGCCTTCGCAACAGCCCGGATCCCGTCCTGGAAGCCTCCGTGCTGGCGGACGCTTTCGATCTGGAATCGGACGAGGCGTCCCACGCCTGACGCGCTCTGAAACGCTCTTCGACCAGGCCAGCCGTCTGATCCCGGGCGGCGTCAATAGCCCGGTTCGGGCTCACCGCGCGGTCGGCGGCAAGCCCCCCTTCATTGCGCGCGGCGAAGGCCCCTGGGTCTGGGACGTCGATGGGAAACGCTATCTCGACCTCGTGTGTTCCTGGGGGCCGCTCATCCTGGGGCATCGGCCGCCGACCGTCACCGAGGCGCTGCGCCGGCAGCTCGAGCGCGGTTGGACGTATGGAGCGCCGACGGAGGCGGAGGTCCGGCTGGCGGCGATGGTCTGCGAGCGGATGCCGAGCATCGAGATGCTGCGGCTGGTCAGCTCCGGGACGGAGGCCGCCATGTCCGCCGTCCGGCTCGCTCGCGCCGTGACCGGCCGGCCGAAACTCCTGAAATTCGCCGGCGGCTACCACGGCCACGCCGACTCCCTGCTCGTCGATGCCGGTTCGGGCGTTGCGACTCTCGGCATCCCGGGAACCCCCGGCATCACCCTGGGAACGGCGCAAGACACGGTGGTAGCTCGCTTCAATGCGCTTCCCGAGGTCGAGGCCGTCCTGGCCCACTGGCCCGGGCAGATCGCGGCCCTGATCGTCGAACCGGTGGCGGGGAACATGGGGGTCGTGCCGCCCGAAGCCGGCTTCCTCGAGGGGCTGCGCCGCCTCACTCGAGAGGACGGATCGTTGCTGATCTTCGATGAGGTGATCACCGGCTTTCGACTCGCCCGCGGCGGCGCCCAGGAACGCTACAAGGTCGCGCCGGATCTGACCTGCCTTGGAAAGGTGCTGGGTGGCGGCCTTCCGATCGGCGCGTATGGCGGCCGGCGTGACCTGATGCAGCAGGTCGCGCCCGCCGGGCCGGTGTACCAAGCCGGCACGCTTTCCGGAAACCCCCTCGCCGTGGCGGCGGGGATTGCGACGCTGGAAGCGCTTGACCTCGCTCGCTACCAGCTGTTGGAGCAAGCCGGGCGCCGGGTCGAATCCGCCATCCTGGCCGCTGCCGCCGCGGACGGCGTACCGGTCAGGGTCAATCGGGTCGGCTCGATGCTGACCCCGTTCTTCACACGCGAAGCCGTGCGCGACTACGACACGGCGAAAATGGCGGATGCCGCGGCGTTTGGCCTCTGGTTTCGTCGGCTCTTGCAAAAAGGCATCTCGCTTCCGCCGTCTCAATTCGAGGCGGCGTTCGTCTCGACCGCCCACGATGAGGAGGCTCTCGCGTTCCTCGAAACATCCCTGGCGGGAAGCTTTGGTGATCTCGCTGTCCGTACCAGCCCTGCCGAAACCACGGCCAAATCAAGCGCCTCAGCCTAACGGGATACGCCGCGCCAATGGCATGGGGCGGGCCACACCGTAGGCACGATATCATCGTCTGGCAGCGGCAGGCCAGGGTGTGTGAGGAGGGATCGGCCCATCATCTATAAGGGTTCGGCGCTCGAAATCCCCGACGTTCCGCTCGCCCAGTTCGTACTGCAGGGCGCGAATGAGCTGGGCGACAAGCCCGCTTTGATCGATGGCATCAGCGGCCGGCAGCTCACCTACCGCCAGCTCGCGGATGCCGTCCATCGCGTCGCCGCCGGCCTCCGGCGGCACGGCGTCAAGAAGGGCGACGTCTTCGCCATCTTCAGCCCGAACCTACCCGAGTATCCGATCGCCTTTCACGCCGTCGCCTCACTCGGCGCGATCAATACCACCCTCAATTCCCTCTACACCCCTCGCGAGCTTGCCGATCAGCTCAAGGATTCAGGCGCCCGTTTTCTCTTGACCGTACCCGCCTTCATGGACCGCGCGAGCCAAGCGATCAAGGGGCTTCCGATCCAGGAGGTCTTCGTGTTTGGCGAGGCGGAAGGCGCGACCCCGTTCGCCGAGCTGATGTCGAAACCGGCCGAGCCGTTGGCCGTCGACATCGACCCAGCCGAGGACCTGGTGGCGCTTCCCTATTCCAGTGGGACCACCGGGGTGGCGAAGGGCGTGATGCTGACCCATCGCAACCTGGTCGCCAATGTCGTCCAGGCGGAACGCTCCATCCACCTGCGCGAAGGCGAGCGGGTCCTGGGGGTCATGCCCTTCTACCACATCTATGGCATGACGGTGATCATGAACATGGCGCTGCATGCGGGCGCCACGGTCGTGACCATGCCCCGATTCGAACTGGAAACGTTTCTACGGGTCCTGCAGGACCACCGGATCACCCGGGCCTACGTCGCACCGCCGATCGTCGTGGCCCTCGCCAAGCATCCTCTGGTCGACAAGTTCGACCTGTCATCCGTTGCTCTCGTGTTCTCGGGCGCCGCGCCGCTCGATGTGAATCTCGCCCAGGCGTGCGCCCGCCGCCTCAACTGCAAGGTGAACCAGGGTTACGGGATGACGGAGGCCAGCCCGGTCACCCACTGCGTCAGTGACGATCTCGATTGGACCAAGCTTGGATCCATCGGGCCGATCGTGGCCGGCGCCGAGTGCAAGGTCGTCGATGTCGTGACCGGCGCCGAGCTTGGCCCGGACCAGGACGGCGAAATCTGGATTCGGGGACCGCAGATCATGAAGGGCTATCTCAACAATCCCGCCGCGACCAGCCAGATGCTGGACGAGGACGGCTGGCTGCACAGCGGCGACATCGGCCACGCCGATGACGAGGGGGATTTCTACGTTGTCGATCGGGTGAAAGAGCTGATCAAATACAAGGGCTACCAGGTACCGCCTGCCGAGCTCGAGGCGATTCTCCTGACCCACCCGGCGGTCGGCGATGCGGCCGTGATTCCCAGTCCGGACGAGGAGGCGGGCGAAGTTCCCAAAGCGTTCGTCGTGCTCAAGGGTGAGGCGACGCCAGAGGAGCTGATGCGGTTCGTCGCCGAGCGGGTTGCGCCGCACAAGAAAATTCGGCTGGTCGAGACCATCGATGAGATTCCGAAGTCGGCCTCGGGAAAGATCCTTCGGCGCAAGCTGGTGGAGCGAGAGCGAGCGAAGACGGCGACCGCCAGTTGAGCGACGATCGGCTGCTATCGGCCTATCCGCGCGAGGGCCTCGAACTTCGGCTCATCGAGCGATTTACGAGCCTCCGCCGCAAGCACGTCCTCGAGATCGGCTGCGGCGATGGCCGGCTCACGCTTCAGTACGCGCCACGGGCGTCGTCCGTACTGGCCATCGATCCGGATCGGGCGAGCATCGATGAGGCCGCGTGGCAGCAAGCCGACCGCGGCATCCGAAACGTCGCCTTCCGCGTCGGCTCCATCGAGCAGCTCCCCGAGCAAGGGGCAGCCTTTGACATCGTGCTCTTCAGTTGGTCGCTTTGATGAATCGCGCTCAGGGGCATGGTCCATGCCCTCCAGCGAGCCGGGCGCCGACTGAGACCGGGCGGTATGCTGATCAGCCTTCGACCGCACCGGACCTGGCGGCCGGCCGTCGCCATCATTGCGCCCGGCTACCGGCTGCCAGTGGCGCGGCTCGTCAATCCGGCCTTCGATCGCAATCTGCGCTCGGCCGATTCGGCGCTGGACCGGGTTGTCGATGAAGGCTGGTTCATTCCCGCCGGCGCGCGATCGTCTCGATTCCGGATCTTTCTCCAGCGCCCCTCACAGATGCGGACCTACCTCGAGTTGATCAGTCCGCCGCGGCCGCGCTTTCCACGAGGCGGACGGGCCCGGCTTCATGAACTCTGGGCGTCGGCCCCGCGCGGGGCGCGGATCGAAGTCACCGAGTATCTCGTCATCAACGTATTGCGGCGCCGATAGTGGCGCGGACGATTGCGGATCGCCTCGACCAGCCGGCAGCTGTTATCCAGGCCGGCGACCAGTCGGCCTTCTCGGAGCTGGCTGAGCGCTACCGCCCCGAGTTGCAAGTCCACTGCTACCGGATGCTCGGCTCCTTCGAGGACTCCGAGGACCTGGTTCAAGAGACGTTCCTGCGCGCCTGGCGCCATCGAACGAGTTACGAGGGTCGCTCGACCTTCCGGGCCTGGCTATACCGGATCGCGACCAACGCCTGTCTCGATTTCCTCGAGCGCCACCCGCGCCAACCCCGGCCCTACCCGGGACCGCCGATGCGGCCTCCTACGGCCGCGGGTTCGCCGCCGGACTACATCCCCTGGCTGCAGCCGTATCCGGACGTCCTGCTCGACCTGGTCGCGACGAGCGATACCGAGCCGTCAGCGGCGGCGATCGAGAGAGAGACGATCGAGCTCGCCTTCCTGGCGGCGATCCAGCACCTGCCGCTGAAACAACGCGCGGTGCTGATCTTGCGCGACGTGCTTGGCTGGTCAGCGAATGAGACGGCGGCGGCGCTCGAGCTGAGCGTGGCTGCCGTGAAAAGCGCGCTGCAGCGCGCCCGGCCGACGCTGAAACAGCATCTGCCCGCGCGGCGGATGGACTGGGCGCCGTCCTCGGAGCCAACCCAGGCCGAGCGGGCGCTGCTCCAGCGCTACATGGCCACGGAGGACCTCCCGGGTCTGCTGCGCGAGGACTTGCGGCTGACGATGCCTCCGCACCCAATGTGGCTCGTCGGTCGGGAAGCGTTCCTGGCCATGCACGAGGCCGTCACCGATCCGGACTCACCGCAATATTTCGGCCAGTGGCGGAGCCTGCCCACTCGCGCCAACCGTCAGCCGGCGGTGGCGCACTACGTGAAGCGGCCAGGCGATACGCAGTTCCGCGCCCAGGTGCTCGATGTGCTGCGGGTGACCGATGGCCGGATCGCAGAGATCAAATCGTTCGTCCCGGCGCTGTTCCAGGCGTTCGGTCTGCCGCCGACTCTCTGAACGAAACGCACCGATTCCTTTTGTGGCTGCTGACCGTCTTAGTACAGGTCGCCTCGATCGGCAACTTAAACAATCGAAAGGAGAGAACCCAATGGCAAATACGACCAAGCTTCCCGCGGTGGTTGACATGAAACTCGAACTCGTCCCGATACCGGTGTCGGATGTCGACCGCGCCAAGGCTTTTTACGAGAAGATCGGGTTTGGCGACGTCCATGACACGCAGGTGACCGAGTCCATGCGGGTGGTCCAGTTCACCCCGCCTGGGTCTGCCTGCGCGATCGTCTTCGGCACCGGAATGTCGGGGATCTCGGACATGAAACCCGGCTCGATTAAGGGCATCCACCTGGTGGTGGCGGACATCAACCAGGCCCGCGACACGCTCCGCGAACGAGGGATCACCGTCGGCGACGTTTCCGACCTCGGCGGGGTCAAGTACGCGGATTTCAGCGATCCCGACGGCAACCTGTGGTTGTTGCAGCAGAAGACCTGGTAGCGGTACGCGGCTCGACGCCTACCCGGCGACTCATCGCCGGGTAGGCCACAAACGCGAGGATCAATATCCACAGCGCCACGCTGATGGTCCCCTTGCCGGGATTCAGGCCGCCCTGGTTCGCCGGCACCGCGAGCCAATCCGCGAATGAGGCCCCCAGCGGGCGGGTGATGATGTAGGCGAACGAGCTCTGGGACCATCTTGGCCAGCGGCTGCTCGAGAACAGCACGCTCAAAGGTCAGCCTGACAACTGCACACGCCGTCGCGGATCAGGTGGGGCTTTCCCGGTAAGATGTCGTCCGCGCAACACCGGAGAGGAAGGAATGGCATAACCGGCACCTCTGCAACGGCTTCGCCGAGTCGGCGGCGATCGCGGCTATTCAGAGCCGTCGCCGCGATCCTCGCCCTCCTTCTCGCCATATTGGTGAGCTATGCCGTGTGGGCGGCGTACGAGAATCTCCTGACGCCGGCCGCATTGGGCGAGGGCGGCTCGACGAACGCGAAACCCACCAGCCGGGGTGAGCTTTCTCCGACGGCAGCTCGCGCCCTAAAGGCATACGGCGGCGCGGCGGTCTGGCACGCTGCGACGGTGGTCGACAGCACGGTTACGGTTGGCGGCGTGCTATTTCAGCTCAAGGGCGCCGGCATCCCGGCTCATGCAAGGATCACGGTTGATGTCCAACGTCCCCATACCGTGATTGATCCCGTCGATGAATCCGGTGATGTGGGCGTACTCGACGGTTTCGGCGTGACGATCCTATCGCCCGGCGGCAAGGTGCTCGAGCAGCGCGCCGACGCGCGTGAGCATCTCCAGAACGCCACCATCACCACCCGCTGGGACCGCCTGAATCTGGTCTATTTCCTCGGCTATGCCTTTTGGGGTTACTACACGCTCCCGTACCAGTTGATGCGATCGGACATTGGTTGGAC
>Ga0209059_1000332_pt1 | contig 21426 bp, 15 predicted proteins | sample GraSoiAngelo_151_FD_186165 | JGI IMG/M metagenome (GOLD analysis project Ga0209059, IMG submission 186165) | Grasslands soil microbial communities from the Angelo Coastal Reserve, California, USA - 14_1009_12_20cm (SPAdes) (version 2) | ecosystem: Environmental > Terrestrial > Soil > Grasslands ...
GTCCCCGGCCTTCAGTCCGGCCTTCGACGCCGGCGACGGCTGCCCGGCCACCTGCGAAGACACCGCGGAAAGCGTGAGCGTCGGGCGGTTCGGGTCCTGAATGCCGATGATGCCGAAGATGAAGAACAGCACCAGAAACGCCGTCACGAAGTGCGTCGCCGAGCCGGCGCACGAGAAGGTCGGCAGTACCGAGTTGTCGAGGTACAGGTTCGATTGCACTGTGCCGTTCGCGGTCTGACCCTGCGACATCTGGTCCGAGATCCACTTGCAGGTCCAGCTGCCGCTCGCGGTGGTCGGACAGGTCGTCGGTGCGCTGCGGAGCGCGACGGTAGTGCCGGTGCTGATCTGGCTCCCCGTGCAGGTACCGCCGGACGTCATCGTCGTGGACATCGACCCCGTCGCGCCCGCGCTCGCCACAGCGACGTCGGCCAGCTCCACTGTGATGTTGCCGGGCGACGCGCTCGACACAGTGCCGCGGTCGGTCATACCCGTCGGGGCGGTCCACGCCACGCCGCTCTGCCCGCATGGCGCAAATGCGGTCGTGACGAGGAAGGTATTCGCGACCGAGGTCGTGACGGTGGGCGAGATCGCCCCGCAGGGGATCGTGCACGCGGCGTTGGGCGAGATCCCGGATGCGTCGATGGGGTTGATCGTGTCCGCACCCGAGTAGCCCGAGATCACGACGATCCCGTCACCTGAGACGTTCGAGTTGAACTGGAAGGTCGCGGGCGGCGCCGTTCCCTCGACCCGGTAAAACATCTTCGTGTACATCGTCGAGTTCGTCACCGGCGATCCAATCTGCGTCCACCCGGTTGACGCCGTGATCGAGATCGTCGCGCAGCTCGCACCGCAGATCCAAGTGACGATCGCGATGTCGACGTCGCCGGCCGCGGAGGCGATCGGAGAGCTATCGACGATGAAGGTCGTGGCGTTGGTGACCGTCGCGCGCGCGTCCCGGAAGGCAATGCCGCCCGCTCCCTGCGGCGTGTAGTTCTGCTTCATGTCCAGATTCGGCGTCGCGTAGCTGCTTGAGCGGGCAAGCGTGAACGTGCTCGAGTTGTCCGTCGCCGAGATGGCCGGCACGGCCTGGGCGAGATAGACGATGTTGGTACCGAGCCCGAGGGTGAACGCGAGGACGATCGCGGTCATACGGCGGCGCAGCCGCAGCCAGCCCAGCGCGAGGACCAGAAGCGGAATCGCGGTGCCCACGAGCGCGGGGACGATGAGATCGTTCTCCGTCGCACCTCCGCTCGTCGCCGCGGCACGGATCGAGAGCGCGCCGACGGTGATGATGCCAGCCGCGCCGAGGACCACGACCCCGCCTGCGGCGAGCCGGCCCACACCGCTTGACGACTTGCTCTGCCCGCGCTTGCGCTTGGGGAGCTCCCACGGCATGAGGCGCGCGAGATGGAAGCGCTCGAGCGACTCGGTGACACGCCCAGACTTCGGCGTGCGGACCCAGCCGCCTTCCTTCTTCTCGAACAGCGCCTTCACCGACGCGTAGGCCTGGAACGGCACGAGGATCCACGAGAGTCCGATGAACGAGAGCAGCCCGAGCGCGTCACGTTTGAGCGAGCCTTCGAGGAGCACCCCGGTCAGGTTCATGAGCGGCAGCGCCAGCGCGTTTGAAACGACGAGGGACCACCCGAACACCTCGCCCCACATCGGGAGCTTCTGCCCGAGGATGAGCACCCCCACGATCCACGCGATCGTCGCTACGGTGAAGAGCACCGACTGCAGGTAGTACGGCGCGTAATAGACGAACTCGAGCTTTTCCTGGAAGGTGAGGTTGGGTGAGCGCAGGATCGGCCAGAAGTACTTGCGCACGTTGAACGTGTGGCCCTCGGCCCAGCGCATGCGCTGCTTGATGAGGCGGCGCACTTCGGAGACGCACTCGGCCGGCGCCTGGATGTATGGGGTGTAGAGGACTTTGTAGCCCGCGAGGTAGAGGCGGATCGTGAGCTCCCAGTCCTCGGTGATCGAGGTCGACCAGCCGAGCTTTCGGAGGACGTCCGCGCGGATCATGTAGACGGAGCCGGAGATCATCTTCATCGCGCCGAAGAGCTCCTGGCCCGCGCGCTCCAGGACGTAGCTGCCCGAGAACTCCGCGCGCACACCCTTCGTGACCCAGTTCTCCGAGGCGTTGAGCATGTGCCACTGATAGCCCTGCACGACCGCCAAGCGATCGCCGTTCTGCGGCGCGCCGCTCCCGTTCTTCGCGTGACCGTTGGTGCCATTGCCGTTCTTCGGCTTCGTGAGGCGTCCGAAGTAGTCGAGGAAGTGCCAGATGGCGTCCGCGGGCGGCACGAAGTCCGCGTCGAAGACCATCACGTACTCGGTGCGCGGGTTCATCCGCCGCAGCGCCTCTTGCAGCGCGCCACCCTTGAAGCCCTTGCGGCTCGAGCGGTGGATGACGCGTACGCGCGGGTGTTCCTTCCAGCGCTTGAGCTTCTCGACGGTCTCGTCGGTCGAGTCGTCCGCGACGATGACCTCGTAGTTCTCGTAGTCGAATGAGGTGCACGCCTCGAGGAGCCGGTCGACGACGCGTCCCTCGTTGTAGAGCGCGAGATGGATCGAGACGAACGGCTGCCGGTCCGCGGGCAAGCGGATCTCACCCATCCTCTGCCAAGGGTCGTTGACGACGACCGCACCGACCTCACTGAGCTTCTCACCGCGAAGGGTTCGGTAGCCCTCTTTGTGCTGGCCGTTTGTGTGGCCGTTGCCGCTCGTCTGGCCATCGGCCTTCAAGCCGTTGCCGTTCGTGTGGCCATTGGCGTGACGTCCCTGGAACTTGGCGGGGTCGCCGAAGAGCGTGATGAGGATCACGCTCGCGATCGTCACGTAGTACTTGAGCGCGTACAGGAAGAAGAACAAGCCGCAGAGGAGCGCGAAGAGTGAGAAGGCGAAGCGCGGCGAGAGCGCGTCTCGAACCAGCAAGCCGAACCCAGCAAAGGCCGCAAGCACGATCACCCCGAGGACGACGCTCGCGTACAGCTTGCTCAGAAGATTCCCGGTCCAGATCACGTCGCGGCTCCCGCCGCCGTTCCAAACCCGCTCGAGCGTGTCTCTGATGTCGTCAGCCGTCGCGGTAACGCGAGTCAGGCGCAAACGCGAGTGACGCTGCGCCTCCGCGAACGCCGCCTCGTCGAGCGGATCGGCCATCGCGACGACACCGTGTCCGCGATCGGCCGCGGTGATGACGACGCCCAGACCGCGAGCGACGTCGAAGGGCACCGATCGCGCCGCATCGCGCTCGACCGGGTCGATGAGTCGCGGCGAAGAGAGCCGCGCCTCGGTGGGATCGATCGGTGTGCTGATCTCGGGATAGGGTGCCAGCGACACGAACGGCGTGTCGGTGGCACGCGCGAGGACGTCGGCGAGCTCGGGCTGTCCGAGAAGGCCGAGACGCACGACCGTCGTCGCGAGCGATTCCCCGGCGGCGCGTTTCGCGAGCGCTTCCTGGACATGCTCCTGGGTCATGACGCGACTGCCGAGGAGGAGCTCGACGACGCGGCGGCCTTCGGGCTTGAGCGCGCTCAGTTGCTGTCGAGCGGTGACGGCCGCCGTGCTCGCGCGCAGCGCACGGAGTAGCTCCTCCGACGGCGCGTCCTTCGAGACGAACGCCGTCGCGCCGGCGGCAAGCGCAAGGTCGCGCATCCCGGGGTTACGAGCGAGGAACACGACCGCGGTACCGGGGAGCTCCGCGAGAAGAGTGCGCGCAACGTCGAGGCTCCCGATACCGGGCATCGAGTCGTCCAGAACGATGAGATCGGGCCGCAGGCTCCGCGCGAGGGCGAGTGCTGTCGACCCGTCGTCGGCTTCGCCAACGATCGTGATCTCGCGTTCGTTCGCGAGGAGCGTGCGGACACCCTCGCGGACGGCGAGATGGTCGTCGGCTACAAGGACACGGATCACGCCCCTCGCTCCCCTTTTCTGATATGTGCCAGCAGGCCCACCCAAAGCCTGCGAGGAAGCGTCAGCGAGGGCGTCCATCGGACGGGGGAGGTCGCGTACCAGCCCAACCGTCGGGGGGACGCGGAGTCGCGGTTGAGACGGTCCCGCTACCTCAAGTCCGCGTTGACAGCAGGCTGAATCTGGCTCGACCGCCTACGAGGCGGTTGGCTCGTCCTCCGCGCGCAGCTCGACGGTCGTCTGGGTCGTGCCCTCGAGCCGCAGATGAAGCTCCTGCAGCATCTGAATCACCGCCCCGAACTCGGCGGGACTGATCGCCTCGCCGACCGCGACCGCGAACGTCGCGACGCCGTTGCGGAAGTCGCGGAGATGCAGCGCGTTGACGGTCGAGAGGGCGCGGATCCGGGCTTGGGTCTCGATGAGCCGAGAGAACGAGTGGATCGGGGAGATCACGATCTGGATCTGGTGAAGGCCGGCCTCGTCCGCGACGTTGAGCTCGGGGAATGGTGAGAGAGACACCGGCGTCGGCTCCGGCGCGAATTCGACCGGTGCTTCGGGTGTGAATTGGGCGACGGGTTCGGGCGTGAACTGGACGGGAGGCTCAGGCTCGAACTCGAACGGCGGCAGAAGCGGTGCCTCGGGAACCTCAAGCGAACCGATTTCGGCGATGAGCTCGTCGCCGACAAAAGGATTCGGCTCAGGCGCTGGCGGCGGAGCGATCTCGAGCGGCAGCGGCGCCGGCGTCGCGGCGTTCCAAAGCGCCTGGATGCGCGGATCGGGCGCGGAGGGGAGGACCGGCGGCGTGACTGCGAAGTTGATCGCCGGCTCAGGCGGGGCGACGTCCTCGGGAGCGATCGGTTCGATGCGCCCGGAAGTAGTCACTCCTTGTTCCTCCACGTACTCCGGGACGATCGCTTCGAACCGTTCCGCGGGCGCGGCACTCGGCTCGGTCGTTTCGGACCACGGCGCCGCTTCGGCTTTGGGAAGATCGTCGACATACTCCTCGACGAGCGGTTCCGCGGGAGCGGGGCGCACATCGATCGCTTCGATCGGTGCGGGAGGATCGGCCCGAACAAATTCCTCGACGTCCTCGGGAATCAATGGCGCCCGCTGCAGTGGCTCTGGAATGGGCGCGAAGACGATCTCCGCTGCGGGCTCCGGCGGGGCGGTTGCCCCGAGCGCACCGGCCGACGCTTCCGTTTCGGTCCAAGAAGGCGTCTCCACGTACTCGTCGACGATCGGCGGCGTGACCGGTTCGGCAGCCCAGACCTGGAGCGCATCGGTGGGCGCGACGGGTTCGGGCGGGCGCAGGTCCTCGACATACTCCTCGACGATCGGTTCGGTGAACGCGGGTCTCACGAACCGTTCGACGGGCTCGATGACCGACTCGACCGTTTCGATCGGCGCCTCGATGGTCGCGCCCCGGTCAGCGACCGGCGCGACCGTCTCGACATCCTCAACGAGCTGCTCTGGCACCCCAGGCGTTGCCACGGCGGCCTCGGTCGTCTCGGCAACCGCGGCCGTCGGCAGGGGAGGCGCGGTCCGAGCGCGGAAGTCCGCTAGCAGCTCAGTGAGCAGCGACCGCATCTCGTCTGCGAAAGCGGCCCGGAGGTCGGGCGCGATCTGCCCGCCGATCGCGTTCGCGCCTGCACCGGCGGAAATCTGACTGCCGCGCGCTTCCTGAAATGCTTCGCGCAGAAGCCGCATTTCCTGTGCGAGCATGCGGCGCTCCTCGCTGGCGCGCGTCAGCTCATCGTCCGCTCCAACACGCGCGTCGCGACCCACTTTGTCAGCGCCGCGACTCACCTCGGCGTTCGGGGCGCCCAGAGCGCGGCCCGACTCCGAGTCGACGCGAGTCGGCTCGGGTTCGACCTCCGCCAATATCGCGGTGACACGCGCCTCGAGCTCGGCGATGCGTCCCGTCAGCCCGGCAAGGATGTCGTCGGCCGCGAGCGACGAGGGATGGGCGCGGCCGCCCTGCCGGCTCGCCAGCCAGATCAGGTTTTCCGCTCCCGTCCCCTTGTCCTTCACCGCGCCAAGCGTAAGAGCCGAAACCGTTTGAAAACCTCCCTTCTGGGGGGTTTTCGAGCTACGCGAAGACGCGCCGAAGGGCACTCCGCGCCCCGTGGTAGCCGCACATGCCGTGAACTCCGCCTCCCGGGGGAGTGGAGGACGAGCAGAGGTACACGTCGCGGGCGGAGGTCGCGTACGGGTCGAGTTTGAAGAAGGGGCGCGTCATGAATTGGAAGAGCGTGTTCGCGCCGCCGCCGATGTCGCCGCCGATGTAATTCTCGTTGTGGCGATGGATCTCGGCCGGGCCCATCACCGAGCGCGCGAGAACCCGGTCGCGGAATCCCGGCGCGAAGCGCTCGAATTGCGCCTCCATTCGTTCGGTCATGTCGAATGTGGACCCGTTCGGGATGTGGCAGTACGCCCACACGGTGTGCTTGCCCGTGGGAGCGCGCGACGGGTCGAAGAGGCTCTGCTGTCCGACGAGGATGAACGGGCGCTCTGCCGGAACGCCGCCCGCGATCTCGGCCTCGCTCTCGGCGATCTCGTCGAGCGTTCCTCCGAGATGGACAGTCCCTGCGCGAAGGCAATCTTTGGCGCGCCACGGGATCGGGCCGTCCATCGCGTAGTCGAGCTTGAAGACGCCCGGGCCGTAGCGGAACGAATGGAGCTTCGCGCGATACCCGTCGGATAGACGAGGGCCGGCGATGTCTTCGAGCTGCCGCGGGGTCACGTCGCAGAGATACGCTCGGGCCGCCCCGATCTCGTCCAGGCTTCCAACGTGGCGGCCCGTCTCGATCGTGCCGCCGAGCGATCGCAGGCGCGCGGCGAGCGCGTCGGCAATGCGCTGCGATCCGCCACGCGGTAGTGGCCAGTTCGCGACGTGCGTCGCCACCGCGAACATGAGGCCGAAGGACGCGGTGAGCGGAGCGTCGAGGGGCAACACGGAGTGCGCCGCGAGACCCGCGAAGAGCGCCCGCGCGCGCACGCCGCTGAAGGCGATGCGCGCGAGAGCGCGCGCAGGGAGCACGCCGGGCAACCCGAGCCGCGCCATGACGAACGGATGTCGCGGGATGCGGATCAGCGGTCCGAGAGCGTCCGCGGCGAGGTGGTCCCATTCAGGGACGAGCGGGGCGACGAGTCTTCGGTACGCCCGGGCGTCGGGGCCGAGGTTCGCGGCCGTCGCATCGATCGAGCGCTCGAGAAGCACCGCCGTACCGTCGTCGAGCGGGTGCGCGAGCGCCGCGGTGGGCTCGATCCACTCGAGTCCTTCGCGCGAAAGGTCGAGCTCGCGAAAAAACGGCGATGCCGCGCCGAGCGGATGGAACGCCGAGCAGATGTCGTGCACGAATCCCGGGAGGGTCAGCTCGGCGGAGCGGCAACCGCCGCCGATCGTCGTGTTCGCTTCGTACACGGTGACGGAGTGTCCGTTGCGCGCGAGCTCGATCGCCGCAGATAGTCCGTTCGGCCCGCTTCCGACGACGGCGGCGTCGAGAGTCACGCGCGCCGTAGATATCGGTCGAACCAGTCGAGCGCGCGACGGAGAGCGTCGATGCGGTTTTCGGTCACGCGGAACCCATGTCCCTCGCCCGGATACACGTGGTACTCGTGCGGCTTGCCGGAGTCGCGCAGCGCTTTCACGACCTGCTCGGCCTCGCTGCGCGGAACGCGCGGATCGTTCTCGCCCTGGAGGATGAGAAGCGGTGCGCGGATCTTGGATGCGTGCGTGAGCGGCGAGCGCTCCCGATAAAGCTCAGCGTCCTTCGCCGGATCGCCGAACTCGCGGATCAGGTAGTCCCGCAGATCTCCGCGCGTCGTCTCCGCCATCGTCTTCCAGGAGACGACCCCGACCACCGAGACACCCGCAGCGAAGCGATCGGGCCGGAGCGCGAGCGACATCAGCGTCAGGTAGCCGCCATAGCTGCCGCCGTAGACGCCGATCCGCGCCGGGTCGGCAAGCTTCTGATCGCCAAGCCATGCCGCACCGCGCGCGATGTCCTCGAGATCCTTCCCTCCCCAGTCGCCGCGGTTTGCCTCGCGCCATTTCTTGCCGTAACCGGTCGAACCCCGCGGGTTCGGCTCCAGGACGACGAAGCCCGCGTTCACGAAAACCTGTGTGGCGACGTTCCACTCGCGGTGGTGCTGCGCCGTCGGTCCGCCGTGGATGTTGATGATCGCGGGCGGGATCTTTTCGCCCCGCAACGCTTCGGCGTACGGAAGGAAGAGAAGGGCGGGAACGTCCTCGCCGTCCGCGCCGGGGTACCGGACGTGCGAGGGCTCGACGAGCGTCGCCGGATCGATCGCGGCGGGCAGCGAGCGCGTGAGCGCGCGCGCCTCGATCGCCCGCTCGCCCGTCACGAAGACGTCCCACGGACGCGACGGGCTCGAGAACATGAACGCGGTCGTGTCGCTGTTCGGGCCGATATCTGGCGACAGGTGCATACCAGGGATGTCCGAGACGGCATGGTCCGCGTGCGACACCGCGAAGACCCTGCGAAGCGAGACCGCCGCATCCTCGTTGTGGAGATACGCGAGTGCGCGTCCGTCGGGGCGCCAGACCGCCCCGTACTCGTCGTGGATGCTGTCGGTCATGTGCTCGACGCGCCTGACCTCGCGCTCGGCGTAGCTCGCGAGGGCGATCTCGTGCCGTCCGCGCGTGTCGGTGGTGAACGAGATCCGGGCGCCGTCGGGCGACCACTGCGGGTCGGTCGACTCGCCATCCTTCCCCTCGCGTGTCTCGAGGCGCGTCGTATCGCCACCGGTTGATGCGACGACGTACAGGTCGGCGTTCGTCCGCGTGGTCTCGCGGCGCGACCAGAACACCAGGAGCGTGCCGTCGGGCGACCATCGGGGTTGCATGTCATCCCGAGACCCGTCGGTGATCGCGCGCTTTTCGCCGGTCGCGAGGTCGATCACCTGGATACCGAAGGCCTTGCCGCCTGAGTTCGCCGTGTAGACGAGCTTCGTGCCGTCTGGAGACCACGCGATATCGCGATGCATTACGCCCGGCTCGTTCGTGAGATTGCGCTCGTGCTCGCCGTCGCGATCGACCAGCCAGATATCGAATTGCTCATCCCCACCGCGATCGCGCAGGAAGGCGAGCTGCCGCGCATCCGGAGACCACCGCGGCCAGACCGATCGCTCCTTCGCGTCCGTCAGCTGGAAGATGCGCTCGCCGTCGAGCGGCACGCTATAGATCTCGAACGTCCCCGAGCGGTTCCACGAGAACGCGACCTCGCTTCCGTCCGGTGAGAGATCGATGCCACCCCAGATGTAGTCGACGTACGGCACGCCGGCCAGCTCTTCGACCGACAGCCGGCGATAGCGATCGCCGATCGAGCGCGGGGCCACCAAAGGCGGAGGCGGCTGAATGTCGGCCTCCGGGTTCGCGATGGTCGTGGGTGGCCGCGGGCTGCCGCGCGCAGCCCAGTCTTCGGCAAAGCTCTTGGGACGCTTGGAAGTGGGCGTCTCGCCGGCGGCCGTGAGGGGGCGCGGGGGCAAGCCCCCGCGTTGGACTGGCCGTCGTGGCCGCTCCACCAGCTCGCGCGCCGCGCTCGCGACGACAAGCGTTTCGGGACCCATCGCGGCTTCGCGCGGGGCCGTGACCTCGCGCGGCACGATCGGATCGTGGGGCACGAGCTTGTCCTCGAGTCGCCCCTTATAGGCACGGTCCCAGGGCGCCTGAAGGAGGATGCCGAACTGCTTTCGCGGTTTCGGCAGCTCCTCCTGCAGCGCGAGGAGGTTGTCCTTTCCGGCGTTCCACATCGGCGACCACCGCGCGGACAGGACGACCGAGAAGCTCAGCGGGAGGAGCGCTCGCGCGGCGTCGCTCGCCAGGTCAAGGTCGCCGCAGACCAGCACCCCTCCCGCTTTGCGGAGAAGAAGGACCGTCGCACCTTCGCCGTTCGCGCGCACGCGCACCGCGCGGGCATCCGGACGGACGAGCTCGTCGTCGCTGAGGACGAGATCCGGTCCGCCCGCGATCCCATCGGCGTCATCGGCGTGCGCCGCCACCTGGAGACCGAGCGCCTCGCGGTACTTGCCGGCATCGGCGGCACGCGCGGCGTTCGTCGCTACGAGCAATGAGGCGGGTCCGGCGCCGCGCACAAGCCGAAGTGCGCGTTCGCTGAATGGCGGAGCGTCGATGAGCAGGTTCCCGCGTTGTTCGTCGTAGACGATGTACTGGCGCTCGTTTTCGAGAGGTTCGTAGAGCTCAAAGATCCACGAACGGAGCTGATGAATGTCCAAGGGGCCGGCCTATCCTAGCGTCGGAAGAACGAGCAGGCCGTCCGCGCGGACGAGCCCTTTCTTCATCTCGAGTCGTCGTGCCGCGTGCGCGAGGCGGTCCTCGCTCCAATCGAAGAGCTTCGTGACCTGACGCTCGGTGACGCCACCCGAAAGGGCGAGAAGATGGGCGAGCAGCGTGGTCATCGCGTCCGCCGATGACGCTCGTTCGGCGGCACGGACCGTTTCCGGATAGCGGTGCACGAACAGGTCGTACGTGTAGTTGTAGTCTTCGCGGCCTTCGCCGACTGCACGGACGCGCGCGACGTACATCAGCCGCTGCAGCTCCTCGATCGCTTTGGAATAGTCAGCGCGGCCGTCCTGCGACGTGATGCCGAGCGCCGAGCGCATCCGTTTCGTCTGCGTCTCCCCGTTCACGGCGAGGAATTCGATGATCCGTCGCGCGATCTCCGAGAGGCGGCCGGCGCGAACATCCTCGAGATGGTCGTCGGCATCGCCCCCGCGGCCAAAGGTCGCGTAGAAGATCGGCAGCATCTTCATCGAAACGAACGTCGGCTTCTTGACGAGAAGCTTTCCGTAGTAGAGACGCTTCTTCTCCGCGAGCTCGTCCTTCCATCCCCACATCCACTCCCATTTACGGCCGTCGCTGCGGGTATCGAGGTGGTCGAATGCCGCAGGGATCGGATAGGCGGGCTCGCCGGTGAACGCGAAGCAGAAGCCAAGCTCGTCGACCATGCGGACGAGGGCGTCGGCGGTCTTCACGCTGTGGCGAGAGGCGATCCGATCGCGATGGCGCGCGAAGGCACGCTCCATATCTTTTGCGACCGCCGGCGCGCGGCCGGACCGAGGTCGGCGATACTCAGCGGCCATTGCGGTCGAGCGTGGAGGTGTCACGGTGAACGGTCAACCGAGGGTCATTCATCTGAAGGGCGCGTCCGAGCTCGAGCCCAAATGTGGCGCCACCGATGCGACGAGCACCACGAACTGGGTCCGGGGTGCTTCCTTCGCCGAGGTATACGTGCCGGCGGAGGTGGTCGGACGCGTCGACGTCGTATGCCGCCGGTGCCAGGAAGAGGCGATCAACAACGACACCGGCTCCGACGACGAAGTCGTGGCCGATGACGAAGAGACGAGTGTCGCGGCAATCGCCGACATGAGCGATGCGGACCTGCTCGCAGAGATCGCGCGTCGGATGGGAAACGAGGAAGCCCTATCCGAGGAAGAGCGCAAGAAGCCCAAAGACCACCGCAACTGACATTGCGCGCCGCGATCGCTGGTGCAATCTCGCGAACTCCGCCCGCGCGGGCGAGCTCTGGGGTTGCTCCTCGAACCCGGCGGTCGCGGCGCGGATCTGCCGGGCGACAGGATTGGCCCATGCGCTCGAGTAGAGCGTCGCGATCGCGAGGGCCCCGAGGGCGACCCAGCGCAGAACCAAGCGCACATCTGGCGCGCCGGTGACTTCGAAGCCGACCGCCTTGAGCACGCTCGTGATCACGAGCACGATGACCGAGAAGATGGCAAGCCCGTCGAACCGGGCGAGGACGCTTCCAAACAACGTACCCGCGTCGGCTCGTGAGCGGGAGGCGAAAAGAGCGGGCGCGACCGCGGTGCCGAGCACCAGCGACCCACCGACCAGGATCGCGAGCGACAGGTGATAGAGGAACTGGAGCAGGTCGAAAGACAGGGTCTCCACGGGGGAATGCGAGCATACCGGGAATTTCCGAGCGACCGGGTCGGTTTAGCATTGACCGCAAGGGAGCTCGAATGCCGACATATCGCGACTACTTCGCCGACATCAAAAAGCGGATCACCGAGGCCACGCCCGACAGGGTCGAGGACCTGATCCGCACGGGTGATGTCCAGCTCGGCGACGTTCGTGAGAAAGACGAGTGGAACGCGGGACACATCCCGGGCGCGGTCCACGTGCCCAAGAGCTACCTCGAGCAATGGGCTGAAGATCGCCTCCCCGAAAAAGACAAGACCACCATCCTGTACTGCGCCGGCGGGGTCCGCTCCGCGATGGCCGCGGACATCCTGCAAAAGCTCGGTTACCGCAACGTGATCTCGATGGCCGGAGGATTCAACCGCTGGAAGGATTCCGGCAAGCCGTGGACCACGCCGGCGAGCCTCACGCCGTCGCAGGCGCAGCGCTACTCACGGCACCTTCTGATCCCCGAGGTCGGTGAGGCAGGCCAGCAGAAGCTCCTGAACAGCAAGGTGCTGCTGATCGGCGCGGGTGGACTCGGATCACCGGCCGCGTATTACCTGGCGTCCGCCGGCGTCGGCACGCTTGGGATCGTCGATTCCGATGTCGTCGATCTCACCAACCTGCAGCGACAGATCCTGCACACGACCGACCGCATCGGCGAGTCGAAGGTCTCGTCCGCGATACGCACGCTTGAGGCGCTGAACCCCGACGTGAAGATCGTCGGCTACGAGGAGCGCCTGGGGGCCGCGAACATCGACCGCGTCATCGAGGGCTACGACGTCGTGATCGACGGCGCCGACAACTTCCCCACCCGATATCTCCTGAACGACGCGTCGGTGAAGCACCGCATCCCCGTCGTGCATGGATCGATCTTCCGCTTCGAGGGGCAGGTCACCGTCTTCAAGCCGTTCGAAGGCCCGTGCTACCGCTGCCTCTTCCCCGAGCCTCCTCCGCCGGAGCTCGCGCCCTCATGCGCTGAGGCGGGCGTCCTCGGTGTGCTGCCCGGCGTCATCGGAACGATCCAGGCGACAGAGGCCATCAAGCTGCTCCTCGGGATCGGTGAGCCACTCGTCGGACGCTACCTCCTGTACGACGCGCTCGAAGGCAGCTTCCGTGAGGTCCACCTGCGCCGCGATCCGGAGTGCCCGGTCTGCGGCGAACATCCAACGATCACCGAGTACATCGACTACGAGGGCTTCTGCGCATCGCCGGCGCAGTGGCGCGCCGAGCACGCACCCGCCAAAGTGAGCACTCCAGCCGACTAGCACGCCCGTATCCTCTTCGCATGGGCCGTTCGCTTGGATTCGTCGCGGTTCTGGGACTCCTGCTGATGGCGTGCAACGTCGACGCGACGCCGAGAACGTCGTCCCCCGCCGCAACAGCCGACATCCGCCGCTCGCGCATAGACATCACCTACAGCGATCTGATGGAGAACGACGTACACAACGTCTCGAGCAAGGTGGCCCTGCAGGCCGCGATCGACGCGCTCAAGGCCGAGGCAACGAAGACCGGCGGCACCGACGATTTTCCCGCCCTCGAGTTTCAGGACACGAACCAGGCGGTGCTATCCGACTTCGCGAAATTCGCGGACGCGGCCGCGGCGTTCGCCGCGCGGAACCGTCAGATGACACCCAACCGATTCGCTGACGTGGCGATCAAAGGGATGATCAGCGCGACCCCCGACTGCCACACCTATTACGTGAACGCCGACGGCGCCGGGTTTCTGTCACGCCCGGTTCGGACGACTGGAACGGACGCGCAGATCCCCTCGGGCGGAACGTCGCTCGGAGGGCCCGACCAGGCCGGGCTGACCGGGAAGATCCTCCCCGGTGGCATCGCCTACATCACCTGGCACGACTTCATCACGATCGGGACGTACAAGATCGCCGACGCGCTGAAGGCCATGCTCGACAAGGCGGTCGCGATGGGGGCAAAGGCGTGGCTCTTCGATCTGCGCGGCAACGTTGGCGGGGTCGGCCCCACGGACGCTATGACGAGCTGGTTCCTGGATGGGCAACCGACGCTCACCACGATCGTAAAGAGCGGCAACGGGGGGACCGCGACCGCCATCAAAGAGCTCCGTCTCCCCGATGCGTACCAGCTGCCGATGGCCATCATCCTGAACGATCGTGGCGGCTCCGGGCCGGAAGTCTTCACGGCCGGCCTCAAAGAGAACAAGCGCGCAACGATCGTTGGTCAGAGATCGACCGGCTGCGTCGGCGGCTTCTTCTACGCGCAATTTCCCGACGGGGGTCAGATCGCCGTCGCGGCGCTCGAGTTCGTCGGGGCGGTCACGGGGACGAAGTACAACAACGTCGGCATCGCACCCGACGTACCTGCGGACGATGCCACCGCGGTCAGTAAAGCCATCGATCTCCTGAAGCAAAAAATCGCCGGTGGCTGATCCGGATCCGAAGACCGCGCCCTGGCAAAGCCACACGTTGGGCAATCGAACAACCGAGCGGTAAGGCTGCGCGTATCTTCGGGACGCGCACGGGCCGGTAGGCCATCAGGCACAGTACCCCTGGGACGATTTTGGTACCCATGGGCCATTGGCGAACAGGGTCGTGGGCCGATATGGTCCCGTGGCGCACGTGAGGAAGGGAAGTGACGACGGCTTGAGGTCAGGCGTCGCCAAGGTCACCGCGCTCCCGCTCGAGGTCGCCGGACCGGTTCCGGACGTCATTGCCCGGGCGAAATCGGGCGATCGAGTCGCGTTCGCGGAGCTCTACGACCGTCACATCGACTCCGTGTATCGCTACCTCCTGTATCGCGTGCGGGAGCCCTCCGACGCCGAGGACCTCGCGAGTGAAGTGTTCACGCGGGCCTTCGCGAACATCCATCGCTATCGCTGGCAGGGGAAGTCGTTCCTCGCCTGGCTCTACACGATCGCGCGCAATGCCGTGACCGACCGGCGCCGCCGTGAACGGCCGATGGTCGACCTCGACAACGCGTACGGCGTCGCCGAAGACGGACCGACGGCGCACGAGCGCGCGGTTCACGGCGAAGCGGTCGACGCACTGCGCGGCGCCGTGAAGCACCTGACGACGGAACAGCAAGAGGTCATCGTCCTCCGTTTCGTCGAGAACATGTCGAGCCGGCAAGTCGCGCAGGTCCTCGGAAAAAATGAAGGCGCGATCCGCGCGCTGCAGTTCCGGGCGCTTGGTCGCTTAAGAAAGCTCTTAACGAGCGAAGTCGCCTGAACTGCTGACGCAGGCGACCCGTAGACTTCTCGATAGGTACTCGTTGATCCGTCTTCGCACGCTCCTGCCGCTCGTCGCTTTCATCGCGGCCGCTTGTTCGCTCGTCCCCGCCGAGCTTCAGCGCGAGCTCCTTCCCTCCAACACCTCGTACAAGACTGCCGAGGCCGCGTACCAGGTGCTCATCGAGCGTCACGTCGACAAACCCACGTCGACGACGCTCATCACCGGCGCTCTGGACAGCGTCGCCACCGAGGCGAAGAAAGAAGGGGCCACGGACAACGCCCTTCCGTCATCGAGCTTGAACCTCACCGGGAGCACCTGGTCCGATTTCGCGAAATTCTCGGACCGGTTGGACGCCATCGCCGCGGCGACGCCGAGCGCGGACAAGACACTCCTCGAGCGCGCGGCCGTCGACGGCATGGCGAAGTCCATGAACGAATGCCACACGTATTACCTCGATCCCACCCGGGCCAAGAACTTCAACCAGCCCCAGCCGCCGGTGTCCGGTATTGGCGTGACCATCAATAAACCGACGCCGGACGCGCCGATCGAGGTGGTCCATGTCATTCCGGGCACGCCCGCGGAGCGCGCCGGCATCAAGAACGGCGACAAGATCGTGACCGTCGACGGTACAGACGTCACCAACCTCCAGACCGACGAGGTCGCGACCAAGGTCAAGGGGCCGGAGGGCAGCTCGGTCACCATCGGGATCCTGCGCGGCCAGGACACGCTCTCGTTCACGCTGAACCGCGCGCGGTTCTCGGTCCCGCTCGAAACCGACACGCTCATCGACGGGAACATCGGCCGGATCGAGGTGCCCCAGCTCGTCGGCGCGGTCGCCGACGAGGTCTCGAACGCGGTGAAGCGGCTGAACGCGAACGGCGCCGGCGGTCTCGTCCTCGACCTTCGTGGCGACCCGGGCGGAGATCTCTCGGCGGCGGTCGACATCGCGAGCATCTTTGTCCGGCAGGGCACGCTCGTGTACCAGACCGGGCGTGACGGGAACCGCACGCCGCTCGATGTGAACCGCCGCTTCTACATCGACAGCACGAGGCCGCTGGTGGTGCTCGTGGATAAGAACTCTGCCTCCGGCGCCGAGATCATCGCCGCCGGCATTCGCGCGAACGGCGCGGGCCTCGTCATGGGCACGCAGACGGCGGGCTGCGTCGGCACGGGACAGCCGCGTGATCTTCCTGACGGCGGTCTCCTCCTCGTCACCATCACCAAGATCCAGGACGCGAAGACCGGCGCCGACCTCAACGGTCCCGGTAAGGGAATCGTCCCCGACCAGGTGGTAGACAAGCCGAGCGGTGCGGCCGGTGACCCCCAGCTCGACGCCGCGGTCGCCTATCTGCGGACGAAGGTCGCGCGCTCCAGCGCCGCGCCGATGCTCCTGCTCGCTGCCTAGCTGACCGCGCCAAGCGTCGCGAGTCCGATCACCAGAACGATGATGCCCACGATCTGATTCGGCGCGAGCCGCTCGCCGAGCGCGATCATCCCAAGGACGGCAGGCACGATCGGGTACATGCCGGTGCCGGTCGCCGCGAGCGAGGCGTAACCGGATTCGATCCCGCGCGCGAAGAGGCCGTTGGCGAGCGTGTCCAGGATCCCGACCGTCGTGCCGAGCGCGAGGGCGACGCGCGCACGAAAAACGCGGAGGTCGATGCTGCGCGAGGCCACGAACGTCCCGATGAAGACGAAGCTGGTCGCGCGCAGGAGTAGCACCATCGCGATCCATGAGTATTGGCGGGTGGCGATCGCGAAGATCGCGCTCCACAACCCGAACCCCACCGTCGACACGAGCCCAATGCGCACACCGGGCACCGGACGCCCGAGCGTCACGCGCAGCTCGCGCGCGTCGGTCGACGTGAGGACCACGCCGAGGAAGACCAGAGACGCGGCGAGGATCTGCGCGAGCGTGAGCCGCTCGCCGAGCACGATCACGACGAGGATCACTGTGATCACGACGTAGGAGGCCACGACCGGCGCGACGACCGCAACGGGACCGAGCGCGAGACCGCGGTACAAAGCGGCCACCGCGATCACCCCGGTGAGGCCGAGGGCGAGCGCGTATGGCAGCATGCCGGCCTCGAACAGCGGCCAGCGGCCCGCCGCCCACATGACGGCAGCGAAGGATATGAGGCCGGTGGACTGCATCGCGAACGCCGTGCGAACCGCGCCCACTCGTCGCGCGCAGATGCCCGCGGCGTAGTCGGCGAAACCCCAGACGACCGCCGCGCCGGCGCCGAAGAGGAGAGCTTCCAGCTAAACGACCCGATCAATCTCTCGGCTTTGCCGAGGAGACACGCTCACGGCTGGTGGACTTGCTCGTCGCGGCAAAGCCGCTCCTCGCTCGACTAGACCACTAAATCGCGCGGTGCCTGTGTGAGATTGCGTGCGCCATTCGCGGTGATGACGAGCATGTCCTCGAGGCGGACGCCGCCGATGACGGGGTCGTAAACCCCGGGCTCGATGGTGACGACGTCGCCTGCGACGAGCGGCGTCGTGCCCGATCGCGAGATCCAGGGCGCCTCGTGGATCTCGAGCCCGACACCGTGACCGGTCGAATGGATGAAGCCGCGCGGCGTCGGATCGGACGGGTCCTTTTTCTGTCCGGGACGCATCGTGTCGTATCCGGCCTGCCAGATGATGTCTTCGACGAGCTCGTGAACCTCGCGGCCGGTCGCGCCTGGACGGAGCGCTTTGATCCCCGCGTCCTGCGCGCGCAGCACAACGTCGTAGATCCTCCGGATCTCCGCCGGCGGCTCGCCTTTCGAGACGGTGCGCGTCATATCGGCCCAGTAACGCGTCCGTTTGTGCTGCGGGAAGATGTCCATGACGATCGGCTCGCCCGCGTGGAGCGGGCCGGTCCCGATCTGATGCGGGTCGGCCGCCTGCGGGCCCGGCGCGCAGATCGCGCCGTCCGAGGCGTAACCGCGCTCGAGCAGCGCCGACTCGACGATCGCGCGTAACCGCTCGGCCGTGAACACGGCTCCGTCAAGCTCGAGCGTGCGGTCCGGTCGCGGTTTGGAGCGGCGAAGGGCATCGACGCCTTCGCGCCAGGCATCCTCGGTCGCACGCTGTGCCGCCTCGATCGCGTCGATCTCGTCGGGGCGCTTGGTTCGTCGGCGGTCGCGAAGATCGTTCGCGACAACAAGCTCGATGCCCATCTCGCGCAGCCTGTCGGCTTCGGCGACCGGGAAGTACGGCGCGACCGCGACCCGCCGCAGACCGCGCTCGTCGAGGAACCGCTTGATGATCGCTGCCCAGAACTCGGTGCCAGAGATGCCGCGGCCGGTCAGGTCCTGCGCGCCGTACTCGTTCATGTTGACGATGCTCGTCGCGCGCGATTCCTTGCGCGCGCGTCCTTCCTCGAGCGAGCTTGTGACGAGCACGAGCTCCTCGACGTCCTCGAGGGCGATGATCGGATCGGGCGCGAGGAATTTGGTCGTGTGATAGACGTCGGGAAAGCGATATCCGTCGGCGTAGAAGAGGAGCGGAAGGCCGCGTGCGACCGCGGAGTCGTCGGAGCCGCCGGGACCCGTCATTTCCGCCTCCTCTCTGCCGGCGCTACCGGTAGGTCTGGCCCTCGTCCCGCCGAAGACCGATCGCCCCGATCAGGGCGAAGGCCAAGAAGTATGCACAGAGTCCGGCGGCTTGCGGCCAGATCTCGGCGGTCCTTCCGGCGATCAGATCCCAGCCGATCTTCGCGTACAGGTAGCCCGGCGTGACGACGGCGACCTTTTGGATCGCGTCGGGCATGAATTCAAGTGGCAGGAACAGCCCGCCGATCATGGCGAGCAGGAAGTACACACCGAGGCTCGCGCTGTAGGCGACTTCCGCTTCCACGAAGTAGCCGATGACCAGTGCGAGCGCGGCGAAGGGGAGCGAGCCAAGCACGAGCACGAGTAATAGCGCGAGCCAGCGATCGGCGGTGAGCAATCCGCTTCCGTTCACCACCATGCCGGCGAGCCCGAGCACCACGACGACGCCGATCGACGCAAGCACCGCGGCGACGAGCTTCGCTCCGAAGATCGCGGATGTGGGAAGCGGTGTTGTGCGCAGGAGCCGGAACCAGCCGCGTTGGCGCTCCGCGGCGATGCGACCGGCGAACGAGACGAGAGCCGTGCCGATGACGCCGAACGCCGCCATGCTGACGAGGAAGAAGGCCTTGCCGCTGATGCCCTGCGCGGATGTCCGGTCCCCGAACGCCAGCACGAAGAAGATGTAATAGACGAGCGGAGTCAACAGGGTGAAGATGAGGAACCGCGTGTTGCGGGCGATGCGCCGCACTTCCATGACGGTCTGTGCGCCGAAGGCGTTCATGCTCCATCCTCGTGGGTCATCGCCACAAAGGCGTCCTCGAGCGAAGGCCCTTCGACCACCAGGTCGGTGAGCGGGACCTGCAGGCCGACCAGCCTGGCGACGACCTCGCCGGGGTTGTCGACGAGCAGCGCCAGCTGGTCTCCTTCGGTGCGGGTCTCAAGGACACCAGGGACCCCACGGATCACGTTGATCGGCGCCGAGGCGGTCGGCCGGAAGCGGATCCAGCTGCCCGCACTCCTGGCGCTCCGCTTGAGCTGCGCCGGCGAGGCGTCTTGCACGACCCGGCCTCTCGCAACGAGGAGGACCCGGTCGGCGAGCTCATCCGCCTCCGCGAGATCGTGCGTCGTGAGGAGGACCGTCCGTCCCGCGGCGCGGAGACCGCGGACATAGTCGTGCAGCGCCCGGCGCGATTCGACGTCCATGCCCACGGTCGGCTCGTCGAGGAACAGCAGCTCGGGATCCGACACGATCGCCTGCGCGAAGAAGAGACGCTGCTTGTTGCCGTGCGACAGGCCGTCGGCGCGGCGCTCGGCCAGCTGGGCCAGGCCGGCATGCTCCAAGGCATCGTTGACGGTCATGCCCCGTGGGTAGTAGCTCCTGAAGAGGGCGACGGCCTCGCGCACCGACAGGAAGTCGATGGTCTCGCAGTCTTGCAACATGACGGCGCGCCGCGCACGCACCGATCGGTCGCGCGGATCGACCCCGAAGATCCGCACAAACCCCGTGCTCGGCCGACGGATCCCCGCCATCAGCGCGATCGCGGTCGTCTTCCCGGCGCCGTTCGGACCGAGGAGCGCGACGATCTGTCCCGGATCGACCGACCAGCTCACGTCGGTGAGCGCCAGGGTGTCCCCATAGGTCTTCGACACCGCCTGAAGCTCGATGACGGGTCCGCCCATCACAGCGCCACGAACAGGAAGTAGACCAGATGGGCGACCAGCAATGGAAGGATCGTGGGGACCGACCAGAAGAGGTAACCGTGGACCAGCCCGACCACGACCGCACCGCAGGCCGCGGGTAGCGCACTGAACCACGAAGGCATGCCGGTGAACTGGACCGCGATGAAGAGGAACGTCGAGCCGACGATCGCGACGATCGGCCCGTTCGGGCGCAGGAACGTGAGCGCCATTCCGCGGAACAGCATTTCCTCGGCTGCGAGCGGCAGCAGGATCACCGCGAGCGCCGCTGGGATCGGGAGAAGATCGAGCGCGTGACTGTAGGACCGGATCCACCCGCCCCGGCCGACGATCGAGAGCTCGAACGTCGCATCTCGCCCGAGCTGAGCGAAACGCAACGGGATCGTCGCCGCCATCGCGCTTGACGCCAGCAGAAGCGACACGGCGGCCTCGGCCACACCCAGACCGATCCCCAAGAACACGAGCTCAATGCCGACGTGGTCGCCGAGCAGACCAAGGAGAGGCGTCCCGGCGGCAAGGATCATCACGACCGCAAGGATGAGACCGCTGGAGCCGGAAAAGATCAGCGCCAGCACCGAGGTGACCTGTGCCGTGGGCACGCTGTGCGCAAATCGGGGCGCGAGCGCGCGCGCGAACCGGAGCGCCAGTCGCGCTCCCGGTTTGTACTGGACGTACACCGTGGCGAACATCACCGCGGCGGCTGCCGTGAGCCAGGTCAGTTCGGGCGTGTTCATCGTGGATCCACTTTCGCTTCGATCCGCAACCGGGTCCCGGCTCGCGGCCGCAGGCGAACGGTCGTGGTCGCCACGAGATTGAAGCCGGCATGCGCGACGCACGGTGCCAGAGGCGTCCCCGTAGCGGCGAGCAGGACAAGGAAGAACACTCCGAGAATTCCTTTGGCGAGTACCTGCCACCAGCCGAACACGCCGTGAATGAGGGCGTAGAGAACGAGGCTCAAGCCCACGCCTAGGCCGATGCCGAGCACCGCGGCCGCCATACCGGGGAGGTAGAACCGATAGATCAGCTCTTCGAGGCCGCCGCCCGTCGCTACGAGCAACGGGTTATTGGGGCGCCGCGCGCGACCGCGGTCCCTTCGCTGGGCACC
>Ga0209059_1000333_pt1 | contig 21352 bp, 20 predicted proteins | sample GraSoiAngelo_151_FD_186165 | JGI IMG/M metagenome (GOLD analysis project Ga0209059, IMG submission 186165) | Grasslands soil microbial communities from the Angelo Coastal Reserve, California, USA - 14_1009_12_20cm (SPAdes) (version 2) | ecosystem: Environmental > Terrestrial > Soil > Grasslands ...
CTCGCGGAGCACAACACCGAAGGGATGTTTTCGGGTCAGGCGATGTGGCCGCAGGATCTCAAGCCCGTGGTGCCCCCCGCGCTTGCCCGCTACACACGATGGCTCGACTGGTCGCGAGCGGATCTCCTGGCACTCGTAAACGGGATCGACGAGAAGGGGCTTCGCGCGAAGCCGGCCGCGGGCCGGTCCCTGCGCGACATCCTTCTGCACGTCCTCGGCGCCGACAAGTCGTACGTGTACGGCCTCGTCGGTCCATTGAAGGCGATGGGTGAGCCGACGAACGCCGCGGACCGCGGTGACCTCGATCTGCGCGTCGCACTGAAAGAGGCGCGCGCGGTGGCCATCGACCGCCTGAAGGCGCTCACGCCGGCGGAGCGTCACAAAATCCGGAAGGGCGGACAGTCGATGTACTCCGCGCATCGCGTGATCCGTCGCATGCTCGAGCACGAGTGGGAGCACCGCCGCGAAATCGCGACGCGCCTGAGGCGCGAGGCCTAGCGCGACCTCTGAACCGGTAGCGAATACGTCACGTCGACCCACTCGGTCCCGACGCGACGGAGGACCTTGTCTCGACCACCCGACACCACGTACACGTTGCCGCGCGGATCGATCGCAACCTCTGTCGCGTCGATGCCGGCATCCGACCAGGTCAACCCGCGGTCACGGCTCTCGAGCAGCGGGCAGCATCCGAATCCCTGGACCAGAAAAAAGTGGTCTGGATCGGACGGATCGAATCTCAGCCGCCAGCTCCAATTCGTGCCTTCGCGCGGCCTGATCACCGTCGTGAAGCTGACGCCAGCATCGGTACTCCGGCGCAGCGCGGTCGCGGTCCCGAGAAAGACGAGGCGCCCGTCGTCGGGATGGACGGCGACCATCGCGTCCTCGAACGTACCGATGTCAAACGTCTCCATGAACGTCCAGTGCAGTCCGGCATCGCGGCTTCGATAGAGCCAGCCGACGCCATCGCCAAGGCTCGATGTCGTCGCGACATAGATGACCCCTCGCTCGGACGAAACGGCGAGCCCGCGAACCTCCGCAGGCGGGCGGAGGTCGGACCAGCTGGCGCCGTCGTCGCTCGACATCAGCACGTCACCGTTCCGGGCGAGCAGGAGCGTTCCGGCGGCCCAGGGCGCGACGACCAGAACCACCGGTCCGTACGGGGCGGGGGCGCGGTTCCCCGGATCCGGAGGTCCGATCGGTGCAACGCCCTCCGCGGTGAGGCGATGCACTGTGGGAACGGACTGCGCGCCGACCAGGTACAGCATTCTCCGGCGTGCCGGGTCTGCCACGAGGCGGCCTGGGGCTGTCGTTAGGCGATGCCACGAGCCTGCATCGAGATCGGCGATGTAGACACCGTCGCCCGACGCGCTGGACTCGACGGTCGCGTACACGTCGCCCGAGCCGTCGATGGCGATGGTGCTGACCGATGGCTGCGGTGGCCCGCTGGTCGCGACGATCGAGAGCGCGGCGACCGCGAGAGCGAGAGCGCGCGGCAGGGCGCGCGTGCGCGGCGGCCGGCGGCGACGGCGGCAGGCCGACCATGCCGCGAACGACGGCGGCAGAACGGCCAGCGCAATGAGGTCGGTCGGGTCCGCCGCTATCGCTACCGGAAAACCGAACAGTGACGCAAGGCTCAGCAGCGGATCGGCGGTCGCCGCGGAGAGCTTCAGCGCCGCGAAGATCGCCGCGATCCCGAGATACACGGCGCAGCCGATCGCGACTGGCCCCTTACCGCGCATCGCGATCGGTAACGCGAAGATGCCGGCGAGGACGACATACGGGGTGAAGTAGAGGCCCGCGAAGTCACTCAGCTTTCCGGTGATGAACGAGGGCCAGAGCGGCTTCAGGACGTGGTCGTTCAGCAGCAGGAGCGCGATCGCGGCGAGCGAGATCGGCCTCGCGAGCGCGGAGAGGCTCGCGAAGAGCTCGGAGCGCCGAGTCAGGCCCGGACCGGTACCTTTCCGATCGCGTTCGCGAGGAGATCGGCGAGCGGTACCGCGAGCGAGCGGTCGCGGTCCGCGCGCGCGTCGTATCCGCAGACCGAGATCCCACGGACGTCCGCGACAGCGAAAACCTGACGCAGAGCTTCCCCGAAGGCCTTTGTCGAAGGACCGTCGACGGCGGCGAACGCGACCGCGGGGAACTCGCGCGGGTCGATCACATCCACGTCGACGTGCACCCAGAGCGAGCGGCGGCGTGACCACGCGACGAGGCCCGGTGCCTCGGGATGCTCACCGTCGAAAGCGATCCGAAGCACCCGCGACCGGTCGAGGTTGCCGATCTCGCCGCTATCGAGCGAACGCGCGCCGACGAGCGCCACGCGATCGTCGGAGATCTTCCGCGCGCCGGGGAAGAGGAGCGGCGCGACGGAACGACCGCACAGGTGTGCGAGGACCATCCCCGAGATGTAATGCGACGGCGTCGTGGCGAGCGTGTTGAAGTCGCCGTGCGCGTCGAAGTACACGAGCGAGAGCTCGGGCTCGGCGGTCAGGGCCCCCGACAGAGCGCCCGCGACGATGGTGCATTCGCCGCCGAGTACCACAGGGGTCGCGCCGTCGCGCAGCGACGCCAGGACGCCGTCGGAAAGCCCGCGGCAGGCTTCGCGCGCCGCGCTCAGCCAGCGCTCGCGCGGGTTGAAAGGAATGCGCACGCGCTTTTCGGCCCCGACCCGATCCGCGAGGAGTGGACCGAGGGTCGCCGGCGCCTCCTGCAGCCCGATAAAGCGCTGCTCCGTGACGACACCGGCTTCGAATAGATGGAGCGGGCGAGCCGCCATTTCTGGGCGCATGCTAGTCGCGCCCACAACCAGGCGACCCGCCCGCGAGCGCGTTACTGGTGGATGAGACCGGTCTGATTCAGTGCGAGGCAGATGACCGCGATGGCGGCTAGTGGATAACGAGACCAACGTCCGGAAACGAGCATAAGGATGCCGCAGACGAGCGCGATGAGCGCGAGGATGAACGAGATCGTGAGCGCCGGCATGTGACCTCCCGCGCGTAAGAGTGCTCGGCGATCGTGCAACCGCCGCGCCGAGGTCAGTCTATGGTCGTCAGCAACCGATCGATCGCGGAGAGACCCGAATGCAGCACGCGCGAGGTCATTCCGAATCCGATCCGGAGATGCCGCTCCGCGCGGAACTGTATGCCTGGCACGATCATCGTGCCGTACTCGCGGATGAGCCGATCGACGAGTGCCATTGAGTCGATCGGGTACTGGTAGCTGAAGAAGCAGATCGCGCCCGCGGCCGGCGGCGTCCAGTGCAGGACTCGGGAATGACCCGCGGCCCAATCCTCGAGGAGCGGCCAGCGCTCGTTTATGAGAAAGCGCGCGCGCTCGAGGAGCTGCTTGCGGCGCTCCAGTGCGACTTCGGTGAGCGCTTCGGATAGGGTGGCCGGCGCGATCGTCGTGTAATCCTTTATCTCGAGCGCGGCCTCGATGCGCTCGCCCGATGCCACCATCCAGCCGACGCGAAGACCCGGGAGACCGTAGACCTTCGAAAGCCCGCCGGTCACGACGATGCGCTCGCCCCGGCCGCTGAACGACGGGCTCTCCTCCGCGGAGCGCTCGGCTCCGCGATAGACCTCGTCGGACAGGATCCATACACCTTCGCGATCCGCGATGCGAACGACGCTCTGCACCTCGGCCTGCGAGAGGATCTGTCCGGTCGGGTTGTTCGGTTGGCACACGCAGATGACTTTCGTGCGCGCGTTCACGGCGGCTGCGAGCGCGTCGAGGTCGATCGTCCACGCGCGTTCCTCGCGGAGCCAGACCTCGCGCACGCGCGCGCCGAGGGCGGTCGCGACCCCATGCACCTGCATGTAGTTCGGCATCACGACGACCACCTCGTCGCCCGGGCTGACGAGCGAGGCGAGCGTGAGGAAGTTCGCTTCGCTCGTGCCCGTCGTGATCATGACGTCGTCAGCCTCGTGTCCTGGATGGATCCCGGCGATGAGGGCGCGCGTCGCCTCGCGCCCGACACCCTCGGCGTATCCCAGCCGCGTCTTGAGCAGCTCCTTCGGGTCGCGGGTGATCTCGTCCAGCGTCAGCGCCTCGACGCCGGATTCGGAGAGGTCGTACTTGACCTTGTGCTCCCAGACCGACTGCATCCGCTCCATGTCGAAGCGGGGGAACTTCATCGCGGCACATCATCCACCTTCGCCAGCCCTGCGACCGAAGCCTGCTAGTCAGGATCTCCGAGGACGAGGTCGGTCGAGCCCGTGAGGTCCCACGGGTACGCGTCTTCGTCGGTGATCCCGCCCTGCGCGACGACCGTCGCCGGCAGCTGCAAGCCGGGGATCGAGCCGGGCGTGATCAGGGTGGGCGTGCCGCGGATCGTGATCACGAGAACGTAGGCGGGCTGATACGTGACACCACCGAGCGTCTGAACTGCGGTGGTGGTGCCGCAGTCTCCAGAGACGTCCGCGACCGTTCCGTCGCCGTCCCGCAGGCGGATCGACGTGCCAGCCGGACAAGGCGAGCGCATGGCCTCGTCGAACGCGATCTTGATGACATCACTGTCATCGAATATCGACGCTGAGCCGCTCGCACTCGAAGACACGCGTGCATCCAATGAGGTTGGCTGATGCGACACCGGCTCGGACGGGCTCGGCATACTCAGGGGCGTGGTGTAGGCGAACGCGGACGCGCTTGCTGTTTGGTTGTGCGCGCCGGCGCGGTAGCAATACGTTCCGCTCGGCACGTCGTAATCGATGAAGGGCTGTGCCGCCGATCCGCCGCCCTGGTTACTTCCGGTTGGATTGGCATACGGGCCGCTCGTGATCGTGCACGTCGTCGTTCCGGCGGGGACGGGCGCACGCTCGACGGCGTAGAACTGCCCGCGCTGCGATGCCGGCTCCGCGAAATCGACGCGGACGTCGTTCTTGATCGTTACAGCAGGTCCGTCGTAGTTGCCGACGCGCCACGTCACCGTCGGTGGCGCGAAGCCGACGTCCGCGACGATGTTGAAGTGGGACATCGCCGACGTCATCGGTTCGTAGTTGACGTCGACGACGTCGCCGGCCGACAGGATGAACTTGAACTGGTCGTACGAGATCAGCCAGTCGCCGTAGTCGAACTGGTCATTCGGGTCGAAGCGGTACGTCACCCCGCCCGCCGTGAACGCATCCGCCGCCATGTCCACGCTCTCCACCGTCACGCGCTGCGCCGGATCGCCTGGGACCACCGTGACCTGCCAATAGACCCCGTAGTCCTCCATCCACTGCACGCCTTCGATGAGCGGGCGGATGTATAGGCGGTATGTTCCCGGGACCGGCGGCGCTTTCACGCTGAACTGGAACCACGCGACCTGACCTGGGCCGACGTACGTCCCGTACCTGCCGATCACCGGCAGCGTCGCCGGGCGGTTGTACTCCGTCCACCGAGTGTTGGGCGAACCGTGCGTACCGTTCCCCCCAATGAGGCTCGGCTGGTCCTGACCCGGCTCCGGGTTCCACGTCCCGAGGTACGCGGCCGTATTCGGAGCGACTGCCCAACCGAGAGAGCCCGAGTTGTAGTAGGCGACGACGGCACGCGAGATCTGGCCCGGGCAAAGCGTGGGATAACCGGACTGCCCGTACCAGGTGGCGTGGAATCCGGGGATACCGGACGGTACGCTCGCGGGCGGCGCGATGCTTGGTCCCACGCTCGGCGTGCAAGTCGCCGCGGCGGCACTCCCTCCCTGCATTAGATGCGCGAACGTAGCGACGCTTCCGACCACGAGGACTGCCGCGAGGACGAGCCGCAGACACCTCACTTCTTTCATATGACGAACAAAGCGGCTTTTTCGGCGCATCGATATCGTCGACCCGTCGTGCGTGTGGGGATCCAGCTGCCCGAGGTGGAGCGCGAAGTTCGCTGGCCTGAGGTCGCCGCGATCGCGCGGGCTGCCGAGGAGTCGCGGTTCGAGTCCATCTGGGTCGGCGATCACCATCTTTACCGCGGGGGCGGACGGCCTGAGCGCGGGCCGTGGGACGCGTGGACGCAGCTTGCCGCGCTCGCCGTGGTCACGTCGCGAGTTCGGCTCGGCCCGCTCGTGGCCGCCACCGCATTCCACGCGCCGGGGGTGATCGCGCGCATGGCCGCATCGATCGATGAGATCTCCGGGGGTCGATTCACGCTCGGGCTCGGCGCGGGATGGAACGAGCCCGAATTTCGCGCGTTCGGGTTTCCGTTCGACCGGACCGTCTCGCGTTTCGCCGAGTCGTTCGAGATCGTGCGGCGGCTGCTTGCCGGGGAGCACGTCACATTCAAAGGTGAGTTCCAGAACGTCGAGGACGCGGTCGTTCTGCCGCCTCCTCGCCGGCGCGTGCCGCTCATGCTCGGCTCGAACGGCGCACGCATGCTCGGGATCGCCCTTCCGTTCGTCGATGCCTGGAATACATGGTTCAGCTCGTACGGCAACACGGTCGAAGGCTTCGCCAACCTGCGCGGCGACGCCGATGCCGCGTGCGTGAGAGCCGGCCGCGACCCGGGCGAGATCGCGCACAGCGCGTGCGTGCTCGTGAGGGTGGGCGACGGCGCTGGCGAGCGGCCCCACGACGTTCCGCCGGTCGCTCTGAAGGACCTTCCGTCCCACCTTCGTCTATTGAGCGAAGCGGGCGCCGACGAGGTCATCCTCGTCCTGGATCCGATCGACGAGCGCTCCACGCGAGCGGTCGCGAACGCTATCGTTGATCTGAAATAAGCGTCCGGTGCCCCGTCCGCGTGGACGGGGCCTTTCGGCGTCTGGGAGCGTGAGTGGCGAGATTCGCGAAGCTATTCGGAGGCGGGAAAGAGCCCCCGCGCGTGGACCGTGTCGTCGTCGGGCTCGGCAACCCCGGCGAGGGCTACGCCGGCACGCGTCACAACGTCGGCTTTCAGGTCGCGTCGCGACTGGCAAAGCGCGCGCGCGCCGAGTTCGCGGTGAAGGCGGCTGACTCGCGCATCGCGGAAGGCGCGATCGACGGCGTCCGCGTCGCGATCGCGCGGCCGCAGACCTTCATGAACGATTCCGGGCGCGCGGTCCGCAAGCTGCTCGACCGTTACCGCATCCAACCTGCGGATCTCCTCGTCGTATTCGACGAGGTCGACCTCCCGCTCGGCAAGATCCGCCTCCGTGAGAAGGGTGGACCCGGCACGCACAACGGGATGCGCTCGATCGTGTCCGCGATCGGCGAAGACTTTCCACGTCTTCGTGTGGGCGTCGCGCCGGCCGATCCGCTCCGCGAGATCGGCGATCTCGTCGCGTACGTCCTCACTCCGTTCGACGCGGACGAGCGCACGGCGGCCGAGACGTCGCTCACCCGCGCCGCCGAAGCGGCGGAGGTCGCGCTTCGCGACGGGATCCAGCCCGCGATGACGAAGTTCAATGGTTAGCGCGGTCGACGTCGCGCCCGCCCGCATGGGCGGCATCCTCGCGCTGGCCGATCGCAGCGAGGTCTATCGCGAGCTCGCGTCGCGCCTCGACGATCGGCAGCGCGTTGGTATCGCCGAGGCGAATGCTGGCGCGCGGGCGTTCGCCTGGTCCGCGCTCGTTGCACAGAACGCACGGACCGTGGCGCTCGTGGCGCCGAGCGAGGACCGGGCCCGCCGCTGGCGCGCGGAGCTCGCGGGATGGCTTGGCGAAGATCGCGTGCTCGCGTTTCCCGAGCGCGAGACGATGCCGTTCGAAGCGAGCGCGCCGTCGGGGACCGCGGTCCATCAGCGGCTCCTCACGCTCTGGCGGCTCGCGACAGCGCAAGCCCCGGTCGCCGTCGTCACGAGCTTGCGCGCCCTCCTCGAGCACACGATCCCGCCGAAGGATCTCGCGCGTCGCGGCCGCACGCTCCGCGCCGGGGACCGTCTGTCGTGGGCCGAAACGGCGGCGTGGCTCTTCGATCTCGGGTACGAGCCGGTGACCGAGGTGAGCGAGCCCGGGACCTTCTCGCGGCGCGGCGGGATCATCGATATCTACCCCGCCTCGGCGGAGCAGCCCGCTCGCGTCGAGCTCTTCGGCGACGAGATCGAGACCCTCCGCGCGTTCGACCCCGTGACGCAGCGATCGCAGGCGCCGCTCGAGGAGCTCATCGTTCTGCCCGCGCGGGAGTTCGCGCTCGAGACCGCGCCCGCACTCGCGCAGCGGCTCGTTCGCGCAGGCTGGGACGGGCTGTCGCACGCCGACGGCGACGAGGGCGCTGACCTCTCGCCATACGCTCGGCTCGTCGATGCGCTCCGCGAGGGCGGCTACGCGCCGGGAGTCGACGCGTTCGCGCCCGCGCTCGGCGCGACGGCATCGCTCCTCGATCACCTCGGCGACCGGGCCACGGTCGTTTTCGAGGACACCGTGGAGCTCGACCTTGCCCACGACGCGCTCGAGGGCCAGGCGGAGGAGCGGCGTGATGAGCTCGCCGCCCAGGGCCTGCCGGTTTCGGTCTTTCCGCCGCCGTACGTCCCGCGCTCCCGGATCGAGACGCTCGCGACCGAGGACGGGAGTGTGCGCATGGGCTCCGGTCCGGACGCCGTGCGGCTCGGCTGGGGCGGAACGACGAGCTACGCCGGCCGCCTCGCTGAATTCATCGGCCAGCTCTCATCCCCGCCGGCCGACGGCGTCACGCTGATCGCAACGCCGCAGGCCGCGCGGCTCTCCGAGCTCCTCGCCGACCGCGATGTCACCGCCGTGGCCCGCGAGACCGTCGAGGACGTGCCCGCGCCCGGCTCGCTCGTGGTCGCGCGCGTACCCCTCGCCGAAGGCTTCGCCGTACCCGAGCTCGGCCTTCGCGTATTCACCGACGCCGAGGTCTTCGGGTTCCGGAAGCCCCGCCATCCGGAGCGCCGCCGCCGACGTGTGCAGATCGGCTCCTTCCTCTCCGACCTCAAGCCCGGCGACCACATCGTCCACGAGGACCACGGCATCGGCCGGTTCGAGCGGTTCGTCACCCGCGAGGTCGCCGGTGTCGTGCGCGAGTACCTCGAGCTCCAGTTCGCGGGCACCGATGTCGTGTCCCTTCCGACCGAGCGCGTCGACAAGGTGACGCGCTACGTCGGCGGCACGCCGCCGGCACTCTCCGCCCTCGGCGGGCGCGAGTGGGGAGTGACCAAACGCCGCGCCAAGAAGGCCGCGGAGGAGATCGCGCGCGAGCTCCTCCGTCTCTACGCGGCGCGCGAGGCCACGCAGGGATTCGCGTTCGGCCGCGACACCCCGTGGCAGATCGAGATGGAGAACGCCTTCCCGTATACGGAAACGCCCGACCAGCTGCAGGCCATCGAGGACAGCAAGCGCGACATGGAGCGCGGTCGACCGATGGACCGCCTCATCGTCGGCGATGTCGGGTACGGCAAGACGGAGGTCGCGCTGCGGGCGGCCTTCAAGGCGGTCCAGGACGGCAAGCAGGTCGCGATCGTCGTGCCGACGACGGTCCTCGCCCAGCAGCACTACGAGACGTTCGCCGAGAGGCTCGCGACGTTCCCCGTGAACGTCGAGATGCTCTCGCGCTTCCGCTCACCCGCCGAGCAGCGGGCCGTCGCTCTGGGGATCGGGACCGGCGAGGTCGACATCGTCGTCGGCACGCACCGGGTGCTGCAAAAGGACGTCCAGTTCCGCGACCTCGGTCTGGTGGTGATCGACGAGGAGCACCGCTTCGGCGTCAAGCACAAGGAGCGGCTGAAGCAGATGCGCACCGAGGTCGACGTGCTCTCGATGACCGCGACGCCGATCCCACGAACGCTGCACATGGCGCTCTCCGGCGTGCGCGACATCAGCGTCATCGAGACGCCGCCCGAGAACAGGCAGCCCATCGAGACCCACGTCGTGGAGCGGAGCGACGACGTGCTGCGAGAGGCGATCGTGCGCGAGATCGACCGCGGCGGGCAGGTCTATTACGTCCACAACCGCGTGCAGGGGATCGAGCAGGAGGCCCATCGTCTCCGCGAGCTCGTGCCGAGCGCCCGCTACGTCGTCGCGCACGGCCAGATGGACGATCGGAAGCTCGAGCGGGTGATGGTCGAGTTCGCGGACGCCGAGCACGACGTCCTCGTCTGCACGACGATCATCGAGTCGGGTTTGGACATCCCGAACGTCAACACCATCGTGATCAACCGCGCGGGGACGCTCGGGCTTGCGCAGCTCTACCAGCTCCGCGGGCGGGTCGGGCGGAGCGCCGAGAAGGCCTACGCCTACCTCCTCTATACAAAGGAGCAGCACCTCACCGAGCAGGCCCGGAAGCGTCTTCAGGCGGTGTTCGAGGCGAGCGAGCTCGGCGCCGGCTTCAAGATCGCCATGCACGATCTCGAGATCCGCGGGGCGGGGAACATCCTCGGCGCCGAGCAGCACGGCCACGTCGCCGCGGTCGGGTTCGAGCTCTACACCCAGCTCCTCGAGGAAGCCGTGAACGAGCAGCGGGGTGCCCCACGCGCGGCCGCGCTGCCGGAGATCACCGTCGACCTGGCGCTCTCGACCGCCATTCCCGACGACTACGTGCCCAGCCGCCAGCGCAAGCTCGAGCTCTACCGGCGCATCGCCGGGCTCGCCCTCCTCGACGACCTTGCCGCCCTGCGGGACGAGCTCCGCGATCGTTACGGGGCGCCTCCGGAACCGGTACGAAACCTCCTGTACGGCGTCGAAGTGAAGCTCCGCGCGGCCAAAGCTGGCGCGACGGAGGTGCGCGCGCGGGGGCCGGAGCTTCGCGTGGTCATGGGCCGGGACATCCAGGCAGACGAACGCATGCGCGTTCTCCGTTCGTTCCCGAAAGCGCAGGCCGGGCAGCGGCAGATCCGATTGTCGGTGCTCGACGTCAAGGCCGACTGGCGCGATGCGCTCACCGGTTTGCTCGATCGACTCGCGGCTTGATGAGACTCGGCTGCGACCACTTGCGGGAGCGTTCTGTCATCGTCCAAATTCACGATGACGACAGCGCTCCGCACGATCGCTCTCGCGGTGCTGGCGCTGTTGCCGACCCTTATCGCCGGCCTCGCTATCCGCTAGCGGCGACCCGCCCAGATGCACGCTACCCTCCGCCGGATCTTCCTCAACGTCGCCTTCGTTATCGCTGTTGCCGGCGCTGCGGCATGCACAGGTTTCGCGGCGAAGGGCGAGGCCGAGACCGGGGTCGCGAGCTTCCATGGGATGCTCGATGCCGAGCAATACGCCGACATCTACAGCGGAACGGACGATCTTTTCAAGAACGCGACGTCCGAAACGCAATTCACGGAGATCCTCAAGGCCGTGCACCGGAAACTCGGCGTCGTGGTCTCGGCGGCTCAGACGAGCGTGTACTCGCGAGACCAGGCCGGCACGAACGCCGGCAGCTACATCTCACTGACCTACAAGACGGAGTTCGCAGAGGGACCCGCGACGGAGTCTTTCAACTGGCGCGTCGTGGACGGAAAGGTCCACCTTGCCGGGTACAACATCCAGTCGTCTCTTTTGATCACCCGCTAGCGTCGATCACCCGCGCTCGGCTCGGCCCGCGATGAGGATCTGGCTCTTTGCGATCCTGCTCGTTCTCTGGGGCAACCTCCTCCATCCCCTCATCGGCAGCACGGCGATCCTTCCCGGCGGTAGCTGGCCGTTCGTAGTCGCAGGCGCGGCGCTCGTCGCGGTCTCCTTATTTGCCGCGCGCGCTCTCGGACTCGACGCCGCGACGCTCGGCCTGCGTCCCGCCGGAGCGTTTCGCGGATTCCTCATCGGAGCATTCGCCGGAGCCGTTGTGGCCACCAGCGCCGTCGCGATCATGCGCGGTATCGTTCCGGCGCTCATCGGTCAACCGGTCATCTACGAGCCGCTCTCACGCGTGGCCGCCGGCGACCTCTCCACGCACATCGCGTTCTTCCTACCCTTGGGCGCGGTGATCCCGGAGGAGTTCGCGTTCCGCGGCACGTTGCTCGGCGGACTGCTCGCGCGATATGGCGTACGCACCGCAGTGCTGGCGTCGGCCATCGCGTTCGCGCTCTGGCACGGGACCGTCGCCTTCTTCACGGTCATGAACACGACGATGCCGGTCGTTCTGATCGTTCCGGCCATCGCCGCCGCGTTCGTGGTCCTTTTCGTCGGCGGCGTCATCATGGCGGGCCTGCGGGTGACCACCGGTTCGCTCTTGACCACTATCGCGGCCCATTGGGCGTTCAATGCGGTCATCCTCGTTGGGCTCCGTTATCAGAGTATCGATTGAAGCTCGGCATCGACCTCGACGACGTCATGGCGATCTGCTCCGTCCCATACCTCCGCCGATTCGCCCAGGAGTTCAACGTCGAGCTGCCCGATGAGAGCCAGATCGGGTGGCACCTTCTGTCGCAGAGGGAGGGCGGCACCGGCTACGACACCGTCGTTCCCGGCCTCGAGCGCGTGACGCCCGAGCAGCGCGATCAATTCCGCATCCGCCTCTACGACAGCACCTTCTTCGCCGAGCTCGAGGTCTACAAGGATTGCCCCGTCGTCCTCGAGCGGCTCGTCGCGGCGGGACACGAGCTCTACTTCATCACCGCGCGTGCCGAGCGCCGTCGCTACATCACGGAGACGTGGCTTCGCGAGAAGGGGATCTTCGATCACGCCAAGGCCGTGCATCTGAAGCCGATGGGTGACTTTCGGCCGGAATACCCGCGCGGCCGCTACGACCCCGCGGGGTCCGCTGATTACAAGGTGCGTCTTGCGAAGGAGCTCGAGCTCGACGCGTTCTGCGAGGACGACGTCGTCATCTCGCAGACCCTCGCGAAGGCCGGCGTGCGCGTCTTCCTCTTCGACCAGCCGTGGAATCGCGAGGTCAAGGGCGACCGGATCACTCGCGTGGCGGGATGGACGGACCTCGCGCAACATCTCGACCTGTCGTGAAGCCGACAACCTTCTACTTCGTCCGTCACGGCGAGAGCGAGGGCAACGCCGCCCACGTCTTCACCGGACAGACCGACTCGCCCCTAACCGCGCGGGGTCGCCAGCAGGCGGAGATCGTGGCCGACGAGCTGGCCAAGGTGAAGTTCGACCGAATCGTCTCGAGCGATCTCTCGCGAACCCGAGACACCGCGCAGGTGATCGCGAAGCGGCACAGAATTCCCGTCGAGACGCTCCCGGAGCTCCGCGAGATCAACGTCGGCGACCGCACCGGGACGCCGTTCGACGAGGCCCGCGGTCTCCCGAATTGGAGCGACGACGGTTTCGTCTCCTGGCCTGGCGGCGAGACGCTCGATCAGGTACTGGCGCGCACGCTTGGCGCGATCGACCGCCTCACGCGAGAGAGTCCGGGCAAGTCAATCCTCATCGTCGGCCACGGCGGCGTAAACCGTATCGTCCTGTCCCATTTCCTCGGGATCCTGCCGAAGCTGGACCGCACCCCGGGCGGAAATACCAGCATCAGCATCGTCCACACCGACGGGAAGACGCACACCGTCGAGCGCCTCTTCGCCACGGACCACGTGTCGAAGGCCGGACCTAAGGCAACCTGAGCCGGAGACCAGGTGCCGTCGGACCCAGCCTCGGCCAAATGAAAAGCCCGCCGAGCTCTCGCCCGGCGGGCTGGTGCTTAGGCAGGTGCGTTACTTGACGGTGAAGGCGATGTGCATTCCCAGCAGGTAGTGCGCGGGCTGGTTGCAGATGAGCACGTAGTTCCCGGGCACAAGATCGAGCGTGAACGTTGCCTTCTGGGTAGGGTCGAGGTCTCCGCTCTCGCCCTGGCTGCCGTCCTCGGACATCTTCCCCGGCTCCTCCGGGTTCGGCGCGATCTTGTCCGCGGCGACATCGGTCTTAAGCACGACGACCTCGTGGGTCATTGTCCCCGCGTTGCTGACGAGGAAAGTGATCTTGCCGCTCGGCACTGAAGATTTGTCGAGCACGATCTTGCTGTCGGTGAGTGTGGCGTTGACGGTCGTGGCGCTGGTGTTGACCGTCGCAGCATTCGTCGCGTCGACTTTCGTAGCACCTGTTCCCCCCGCGCTACCGCATCCGGCGAGGAGCAGGACTGAGACTGTCGCTGTTACGAGAAGAGCCTTCATGTGTCCTACCTCTTGCCGGAGCACTCGATCGAGCGAATGTCGGCTTCCACTGAACCGTAGGGGGACCACGCGACGGCGGCGGGTGCCATTCGGACCGTTTACCCCAGCCGTTCGGCCCTCTTCGCTCGGGCGCTGCGAGGGCGTGGAAGCTTCCAGCTATGCGACGGCTTGGCGGAACATCGGGTAGAGCGAGAGGTAGAAACGGCGTAGCTCGCGGACGAGGCGCAGCGGCGAAAGCTTGCGCTTGGTCGGATCGGCGTGTTGAAACATCGCGTATTCGGTGTACCTCGCGCCGGCGCGGGCCGAGAGAGCGGATGCGAGGCGCCGCGACTCGCCGACAGGGATCACGAGATCGTCGCGGTCGTGGCCCACAAGGATTAGCGCGGCCCTGATGTCCTGAGCGTGCAACACGGGTGACATCGCATCGAGGCGGTCACGCATCGCTTGAGGAAGCCGTTGCAAGGCCGACTCGGCCGCATCTCGATCCGGAGCCGCGAGCAGCGTGTGGACCGCACGGCCGTCCACGCTCAGCTCCGCTAGGTCGATCTCGTGACCTCTCGAACAATCCTGGCGTAGTCGTTCCGCTTCGGACGGGTCAAGGGTGTCGGTGACCGAACGGACGAACACGTCGCGTGTGAGTGGATCGACCGGCCAAGGCTCGTGAGATCCACCGTTCGAGCGCGTACGGCTCGCGATGTCGCGGGCGAGGGTCCACATGGAGGAGTACGGAGCGAATGCGCCGACGAACGCAACGCGGTCGCGAATGGACGGATTCGCCGCAGCCAGGAGGGCAAATGATCCACCCACGCAGGTCCCGAACAGCCCGCTCCTCGCGGGATCTACATCCGGTCGCTGCAGCAGGTAGTCGTATGCGGCGGCGATGTTCTCGATATCTTCCGGCACGAGCCGGCGATCTCTCATCGCGGGCGACCAGTGGATCAGCGCGACGAAACCGAAGCGCGCGAGCGCTGCCTTGAGGCGCGGGATCTGGGGATGGTCGACCCCGAAGGGAACCACGCCGAGGCACATGAGAACAGCCGGGTACGGTCCCCGCCCTGGCGGTCGGTAGAGCTCTTCTCGTACCTCTCCGTCGCGGGTCTGGTAAGTGACGTTCTCAATCACAGGTGCTTGGGTCACCCAGTCGATTGGCTCAGAGGGAAACATCGGAAGCAGCCTGCTCACGAAGCCGATCGCACGGACGTGCGCGCGCACTCCGGCGGTACTCATCATCGTCTCGAGCCGTCTCCAGATCCGCGGGTCGCCCACATGAACAAGCGCGCGCTGGACACCCCGAAGCCGACTGCCAGGACAATCAGCACCGCCAGACCGATAAGGAGTTGCGCCAGGTCGCTTGGCATGCTCTGAGCGTGCGCTCCGCGGTCCGAGCGCGGGAGGGCCGAACGGCCCTACCTGGGCGGGACCCCCGGCTGCCGCAGACGGGCCGCGCGGCCCTGTCCCGGACGTGTCCGTAGAACGAAAGTGGTTATCGGAAGGAGTTCAATTGTGAAAGCAACATCAATCATCAACCGTCACCGGGTTATCGCGGACCCGCCCCTCGCGAAGTTCCTGTTCTCAGACACGCGCATGGCCATCGTCTGGCTGGTCCTACGCGTCTACGTCGGATATAGCTGGCTCGACGCCGGCTGGCACAAGATCCTCGACAGCGGAGCGAAGACCAACTACATCATCGACGGCTCGGGCCTTCTCGCCTTCTGGCAGCGGATCGCTGCCGTCCCCGCCGCACCGGCCAAGCCCGTGATCCTTTACGACTGGTACCGCGGCTTCATCCAGTTCCTCATCGACAACCACACCGAGGTCTTCATGGGCAAGCTCGTGGCCTTCGGCGAGACCGCAGTCGGCGTCGGCCTGATCCTCGGAGCGTTCGTGGGCATCGCCGCAGTGGCCGGCGCCTTCATGAACATGAACTTCATGCTCGCCGGCAGCGCCAGCAGCAACCCGGTCCTGCTCATCCTGGCCATCGTGCTCATCCTCGCCTGGAAGACCGCCGGGTACATCGGACTCGACCGCTTCCTGCTCCCGCTCCTCGGCACGCCCTGGAAGACAGCGAAGAGCGAAACCACCGCCAAGCACCCACTCGTACCGCAACTCGCGTGACAGTCCCCGCGACATCGCACCCGGAGAGGAGCGGAAAGATCCGCTCCTCTTCCGTATCGCCGCCGATAATCAGACCCCTGACGAACGCTCCGGAGTCTTCGGCCACGCTGCCAGCGCGGTTGCGCCTTGCCGCCTTCGTCCTCCCGTCCGTCCTGATCGCCGCGCTCGTCGGTCTCGACTATTTCGTCCTCGAGCCGGCGATGCCCACGGGACTCGCGCATCTCGTGATGCTCGCCGCTGGCATCGCAGGCGTGCTCGGCTTCTCCACCGTCTTGTTCGGACGCCTCACGGCCTTGCAGACGCGTGACCGCGAGCAGACGGTTCGCCTCCGCGCGCTCAACTCCGCGGGAATGTCGTTGACGTCCGAGCTCGATAGCGCGGCGGTGCTCCAGCGGGTCGTTGATCAGGCCAGGGAGGTCGCGAGCGCCCGGTACGCCGCGCTAGGCGTGTTTGACCAGCGTGGGACCGTCGAACAGTTCATCACGTCGGGGATCACCGAGGAGGAACGCGCGCTGATCGGCCCGCTGCCCCATGGCCTGGGGTTGCTGGGACTCCTTCAGCGTGAGCCCCACGCGCTGCGCCTGCGCGATATCAAGGACCACCCCGCCTCGGTCGGGTTTCCACCGAACCACCCACCAATGCGCAGCTTCCTCGGGACGCCGATCCTTTGGCGCGGGACGGCGCTGGGCAATCTTTATCTGACCGAGAAGGAGGCCGGAGGCGAATTCAGCTCCGACGACGAGCAAGCTGTCGCCACGCTCGCCGCTCAGGCGGCCATCGCCATCGAGAACGCGCGACTGTACGCGCAGACCGAGCGCGTCTCTGTGCTCGAGGAGCGTCACCGCATCGGTATGGACCTGCATGACGGCGCCATCCAGTCGCTCTACGGCCTCGGCCTGCTGCTGGAAGGCGCGGCCGAGCGGATCGAGCGCGAGCCGGCCGACGCGCGCGAGGTCGTCCTCCGCGGCGTCGATCGCCTGAACGCCGCGATCGCCGACTTGCGCGGCTACGTCCTCGGCCTGCGTCCCGTCCGGGGCAGCGACCGTCCACTCACCGAGTCACTCCCGAACCTAGCCGAGCAAGCACGCAGCAACGCGCTGCTGGAGGTCGAGGTGGCCGTCTCGGACGAGGCCGCGCAAGCGCTCGACCGCGCCGCCCGCGAGGCGACCTTCTATATCGCGGCAGATGCTCTCGGAAACGTCGCGCGGCACGCGCGAGCGCAGCGCGCGTCGCTTCGCTTGTTCCTGCGCGACTCCCGCGTCGTGTTGGAAGTCACCGACAACGGCGTCGGCTTCGACTACGCGAACGCGACCGAAGGCCACGGTCTGCGGAACATGCGCGAGCGCGCGTTCGCGGTCGGTGGCCAGCTTCACGTTGAGGCGGCTCCAGGGAGCGGCTCGCGTTTACGCTTTGAGCTACCGATCCGTCCGCAGGTCGCGCGTTGACGACGGAAAAGACACGCGTCCTGCTGTGCGATGATCACGAGGTCGTGCGCGAAGGCTTGCGTGGCCTGATCGCACGTCAGCAGGGCATGAGCGTCGTGGGCGAGGCCGGCACCGTGGCCGAAGTCGTCGAAGCCGCGGCGCGTACGAAGCCGGACGTCGTGATCATGGACGTGCGCCTTCCCGATGGGTCGGGCGTCGAGGCGTGTCGGACCATCCGGGAAACGCGGCCAGAGACCAAGGTGATCATGCTCACCTCGTACGCGGACGACGAGGCGCTGTTCGCCTCGATCATCGCGGGCGCCTCGGGCTATCTCCTCAAGCAGACCCGCGGCCAGGCGGTTGTCGACGCGGTCACCGCCGTCGCCTCTGGTCGTTCGCTTCTCGACCCGGACGTGACCGGTAAGGTGCTCGAGCGGGTGCGCCAGGGCCGCGGCGATGATCCCGCGCTCGCGTCGCTCACCGAACAGGAGCGCAAGGTCCTTGCGGGGCTGGCCGAGGGTCACACCAACCGTGAGATCAGCGAGATGCTGTTCCTGTCCGAGAAGACGGTGAAGAACTATGTGAGCCGGATCCTCGACAAGCTCGGTTTGTCCCGGCGCGCCGAGGCGGCGGCATACATGGCCAAACATCGGCCCCGCCTGTAACTGATTCAGCTGGGGTAGCACCGCGCCGATGGCCGCGCAGCGCAACTGCAACTCGCTCCTTCCGCACTCGGACGAGGTCCGCGCGCGAGTCGGGTCCGAGGAGCCCTTCGCTAGAAGCCGGTCGGCGACTCCGCACGCAGCATCAAAGAGCGTCGGTCTTTCGCCGGCATCTCGATGACGATCAGCACCCCCTGCCAGTCGCCGTCCCCGGGGACTTTCCAGGTGCTGAACGCGAGTGGCGTGTTCGCGCCCCCGGCAACGCGCGTCCAACCGGCTGCGGCGAGCTGCTGCGCGAAGAACGCCTCGAGCTCCGCGGCAGTCTTGGGCGTGGTCGCGACGGCATCGGATTGCTGACGTGGGCCGCCATAGCTCGAACCCGATGACTGCAGCAGCACACCGTCCGGCGCGCGAAGCGCGGGGAGACGCTGCGCGGGCATGCCCTGCTGAGGACCGCCCTTCTGCGAGCACGGCGAGCCCATGAACTGCTGCGCGGTCGCCGTTTGCGCTGGCTCGAAGTGGATCCGGACGTCGTTCGCCGCGCTGGGACGAGTGAACACGGAGACCGAGACATACGGGAGACCATCGCCCTTGCAGAACGTGCTCCCCTTCGCGGGGCCGGCCGTTCCCTGGAATCCTCCCGGCTGCATTCCCTGCGGAGCGGGCGCCGGGGTGAGGCCCTTCTTTCCCAGCTCGCGCTCATAGAAGGATGTCACGTCGTCGGCAGTGCCCGGGATGTCGAGGACCGTGTCGAAGGAAGGGTTCGCATTGGTTCGCTGGCGAAGCACGCTGCCGATCAGGCGCGCGCCGGTCGGGATCGGTAGATCGAAACCCGCGTTCGGCGGGAGTGCCCCCGGGTGCAGCGTCGCCGTCTGAGTGGATCCATCGGGCATCGGATAGGGCGGAGAGATGAGGCGCGCGGCGAGCTCCGCGAGATCGTCGTTTGAGGCAGGAACCGCTCCTCCTCCGCCGCCGCGGATCTCGCCGACTTGTGACGCGAGCTCGACGGCCGTGAACGCTATGACGAGCGTGAGCGCAATGGCCGTAAGCCCGCCAAGCACCATCCGCACGACCGCATCAAAGCATGCCGTCCGTGCAACGCAAGCAACGTTCGTGTAACTGCTTCCATCCATGCCCTCGATACGAGCGATCGGTCAAGCTATTGATTCAGTGCACGCGGTCGCTCTAGGCAAGGGGCTTGGTGCTCATCGCCTGAGTCCATCGATCGTGGTACTCGATGAGATCGCGCAGCTCCGGAAGCGTCTCATCCGGACCGACACGTTCGACGAATCGGGCCGTCGCGTACTTCCACGTCCGATCGACGAGGCGCTGCAGGTCCGCGCGCGCGATCGGGCGAGCCGGAAACACCGGGAGCGCGTGCTGTCCCGCGCGCCATGGCTTCGGCGTCAGCCGGGCGCGGAACGAGCGCTGCGCACGGCACAGCAAAACGTATTTCGCGTCGGCGCCGAGCTCGGCCAGGAATGCACGCGTGTCCTCATCCGCCGGATCGAAAATGCGGTTGGTGCAGAGGAACCGCCAACCCGCCCGAGTCCGGTAGGCGCGCATCGCGACGTCGGGACGGCCGGCCAGAACGGTCAAGGGGCTCGCGGGCGGCGGCTCTGCGCGCGGTTCAGGGCCGACGTCCTCGGTATCGACGTCGGCGAACAAGGCGGCGGTCGCGTTCATGACGATCGAGCCGTAGGCGTTGACGGTGATACGAGCCGACTCGCCAGTCGGACCGCGGAGAACATCGACGAGCGCTTCCGCGCGCCTGTTCGCGAGATAGGCGTAGCCGTCGAGCGCCCCGCTGCGTCCCGCGAGAAGATCCTCGAGTGCGCGCCGAGCCTGCTCCTCGGCGATCTGGCGCGCGTCGGCGGCGGACATCGTAGAGATACCGACGCCGGATCGGAAGACGCGCTTCCCGGTGCGTGGATCGGTCGCCGGAAGGGTGCGGATCTCGCGGAAGATCCGCTCCTCGCCCGCGGGAAGGAAACGTGGCGCGCTCCCCGGAAGCAGCAATCCCGGCTCGGGCGGCTCGTCGTCGCCACGCCGGAACAATCGGCCGATGAATCCCATCAGCGGCGCGCCGTCTGTGGCACGTTGTTCATGATCGAGAGGGCGGTGCCGCTCTGGATGCGGCCCTTCTCCGCGGCGGAGAAGTCCATCCCTTCGATGGAGCTCACGGCTTTCTCGATCGATCCGAGCAGATGCGGGTAGTCGCTCCCCATGGCCATGTGATCGGCGCCGACGACGTCGCGGAGCATGCGCAGGTTGTGCGGGGAGAACGTGACCGTGTCGTAATAGAGCTTCTTCAGGTAGAAGGACGGCGGCTCGTCGATGTTGACGCGGCACTCAGCGAAATCGCGCCAGCCTGAATCCATGCGCTCCATGAGGTACGGGATCGCGCCGCCGGCGTGCCCGACGAGCCACCGGATATTCGGGAGCTGTTTGAACACGCCCGCGAAACAAAGCTTCGCGATCGCGAGCGTCGTGTCGAACGGAAAGCCCACGATCGGGCCGAGTACGTACTCGGTGAACGTCTCCGCGGCGGCCGGGATCATCGGATGAACGAAGACGCAGACCTTCCGGCGGTCGGCTTCTTCGAAGAAGGGCCGGTACACGGGGTCGGCGAGCGCGCGGCCTCGGATGTTCGAAAGGACGACGACGCCCTGCATGTGCAGCTCGTCGATCGCACGGCGGAGCTCCAGCAGGGCCGCGTCGGGATCGTCCATCGGGATCGACGCGAAACCGAGGAACCGCCCGCGGTGTTTCGCCGCGAGCTCGGCGTACGCGTCGTTCGCGAGTCGCGCGACTTCGGCCTGCAGCTTTCCCTCGACGAAGTACACGTTCGGTGTCGAAAGCGACAGGACCTCGGTGTCGATGCCAACGCGGTCCATGTCCTCGAGGCGTTTGGCCACGTCGGTCATCGGAGCGGTGACCCCAAAGAAGCGTGCTCCCTTGAACCGGATGATCCGCTGACCGGTCGGGCTTGTCCCGAACGAGAAGTCGCCGCCGCTCCGCTCGATACGTTCGAAGTACGCCGGGGGGTAATAGTGCGTGTGCAGGTCGAGCTTCACGGCCGCAGTTTTACCAGACGTGGTGACTAGCGCGACGTCGGAGACGGCGACGGTCGCGGTGGGAGGATGGCTACTTGGACGAGCGTGCCGGGACCCGCCCGCGCTGAGTCCCCTGGGATCGATAGGCCCACGATTACCGATG
>Ga0209059_1000336_pt1 | contig 21277 bp, 19 predicted proteins | sample GraSoiAngelo_151_FD_186165 | JGI IMG/M metagenome (GOLD analysis project Ga0209059, IMG submission 186165) | Grasslands soil microbial communities from the Angelo Coastal Reserve, California, USA - 14_1009_12_20cm (SPAdes) (version 2) | ecosystem: Environmental > Terrestrial > Soil > Grasslands ...
CGTCCCGAATGTCCACTTAGTTCCTCATACGAGCGGAAGGATTAATCGATTCCAAGTATACGCTTTCTTTCGCTGACGCCAAATATCCGTATCGTACCGCAGGGGTTCCGCTTCTAGCAGGGAGCGCGTTACCCGAAAGCGCTGACCGATCCGGGCGGAAATGCGCGGAGCGCGTGCAGCCCTCAGCGTAACAGCTGCTTCAGTTTGTGGCGGGTGAGCTTTCTTCCTGGCCAGGCAAGGGGCGGGCAGCGAGGGGGCCGGTGCGTCCGCGCTGCCCACAGGGCGCGGCTCCGGCGCGGTGTCAGCTCGTGTTGAGCAGGAAAGTCGCCCAAGGAATGGGCGCGGGCAGAGTGGCCACCTCGCGCAGCATGACCTCGACGATGTGCCGGATGGTATCGGTAGGATCCTTCGGTCGGCGGCAGCGACCTAGCCGACGATAGACGAACAGCTGCAGCAGATTGAAAACGAGCGTCCAGAGAAGCAGGATGACTTGCAGCGGATTCTCTCCGTGACGGAACACGTGCCCGAGGTGCCATACGTGTGCGACATAAATCGAAATTGGTTGACACTTTCTGCTGCGCCGGCTGGGAGGGGCGAGGAAGCGGGATAGTGTAGAGCACGTCGACCCGCCAATCCTTGATCACGACCTTGTCCAGCACCATTCGCAAGAGCCTCTGTTTATCCTCGAAGGAAAAGTGTTGGAGACGGTTCGCTATCAGGGCTGCAAACTCCTCGAGGTCACCCCGAACATCGCCTTCCTGCCTTTGCTCTAAAGCCATTTTCTCCAGAAGCTCCTTCTCTCGATTAAGCGTGTTGAGTTTTACCTCCACCAATCGCCGGCGCTTCTGCAACTCCGGTAGTTCAATGGCGCCCGCCTGGTAGGCATCCACAAGCCGGCTCATCTCCGTGTTCGCCAACTTGATCTGAGTCGCTAGCCTTTGCGCTGGTTCGCTCGAGCCAGCCTCCTCGTGATCCCGACGATGCGACCTATCCCTTCGGTATGCTTCCAGCACCAACCCCGGATCTTGCAGCCGGGTACTCACTTCCTGCCAAACCAGCTCGTCCAACGCATCGGCCCCGATAACGCGCTGGGAGCACCGCTCCTGCCTAAAGAAACCGTTCACGCTCGAGCAAATGTAATAATGCTTGGGTCTCCCCTTCATTTGATTCATCGTCCTGGCAAAACAACTCAACCCGCATTGCCCGCAGCGGACGAGCTTCCGCAAAAGATAGGCCATCTCCTGCAGATTTCGCGGAGAGAATTTCTGATTGTCTTTGCTTCTGATGCTGGCTTGATGGAAGCTCTCTAAGTCGATGATGGTGGGCACTGAAATCGGGATCCATTCCTCCCTGGGCCGAAGGGTGACTTTAACCGAAGGCCGCTTCTGACCATGCGCCCCTTCCGTCATCACACAGTTGCGGCGGCTGTAGTACAAGGTGCCGATGTAGGCTTCATCGTGCAAGATGCGATGCACGGTGGCCGATGCCATTCCCGGCCACCGCTCGGATTAGGAGTTCCCTCCAGCGTCAGTTGCTTGGCAATGTGGCGGATCGTCTGGCCTTGCTGCACATAGGCATCGAAGATTCTGCGCACCACAACCGCTTCGTCTTCCCGGATCTCCGCGTGCGACGCCACACCGTCACGGCGTGGAATGCGCACGTATCCGAAGGGAACTTCTCCAGTCACAATCTCGCCGCATCGCGCTCGGTAGAGCTTGCCCCGCCGGTTCCTTTCGGTAATCTTCGCACGCTCGAACTCGGCCACCGCTCCCGTGATCTGGTGCATGAGCTTCGAGAGCGGATCGTCGGCCGCCCCACCCTCCAGGAAGATGGCCTTCACTCCGAAACGTTCCAACTCCTCCAAAATTAAAGCTTGCAAGACAAACTTCCGTGCCAGTCGATCGGTACAGTAACTCAGGAGGACCTCGAAACCGCGGTGTTCTGCCAAGTCACGCATGCGGTCCAGGGCGGGACGATCTAGCCGGGCCCCACTGTAGCCCTCATCGGTAAACTCCTCGACGATCTCCATCGCATGTTGGTTCGCGTAGTTCCGCAAGGCTTCCAGCTGCGAGCCGATCGTATGCTCTTTCTCCTGCCTCTCACTGGAAACCCGAGCGTAGATGGCGGCTCGCATGCCTACTTACCTCCGAGGAGAAAAGTGTGCCGAGTCGGCGAAAGCTCTCGGCCCGAACTTAGCGGGGCAGAACGGGATCGAAAAGTTCCTCTGGCACGCCGAGCCCGACCACTGATAAGTCTTTGCAGCGCGTCCTGGGGAACGAACTCAGCCCTGGCCCCTCCCTCCAGAAAAATGGTTCTCACTCCGAACCCGCCCAACTCTTCCAGCATGCGAGCGAGCATCCCAGCATTCCTTGCCAAGCGCTCCGGATTGCAGGTCAACAAAACATCAAAGCCACGACTCTCTGCCAGGGCGCGCATGCCGTCCAGGCCAGGACGATCCCGACGCAGCCCGCTATATCCCTCGTCCGTAAACTCCGCGACAACGCTCATCCCACTCTGAGCAGCATGGGCTCTCAAGGCTTTCACCTGCAACCCCATGGCAAAGTTCGACTCCTGGTTGGAGCAGGCTGTTCGGGCATAAATGGCGGCTCGCATTTTCACTCACCTCCTGGGTAAGGAATTCATAAACCTGATGCAGTCTCTCGCGGTGAAAGTCTCTCTTCCCGTTCCAAGCAGGAGGAGGAATGCTCTGGGCATAGAGGATGAACGGAAGATCTTCTTGGGCTCCGGAAAACAAGTTGGCCACGCCATAGCAGCGCACTCGCTCCAAGGCCCAGGAAGCCGGTTCCGAGTTCTCGAGTGCCTCACGACGCACATTTTCATAAATCCCCTGCATTGGGTTGTCGCTTGCGACGAACGCTTCTCGCTGATTTCTTGGTCGGCGAGCGCCGTTTTTTTTTCATCCCCCGTAGCACGGTCGTCCTATGGATCGGGATCCCATAACGCTCTCGGATCAAATCGGCCAATCGACCCGGATCGAGATCGGGATCCTCTTTTTGCTTCGCCAGGGCGAACTCCAGCACCTCGCCCTTGAGTTTGATCGGACCCTTGCGGCCGCGCTTGGCCGGCAGGAAAGAGCAGAACCCCAGTTCATGAAAGGCCCGTTCGATCCGGTAGAAGGTTTCCCGGCTGAAGCCGAACTGGCGGCATGCCTCGGCGACGGGATCTTCGTCGACCTTATGGGCGCGCAACATCTCGTATTTGACCTGCGCCAAGTCGCAGGGATCGAAAAACTCCGTCTTGAAGAGGTCGGAGCGCACGGCTTCGGGGTGCGGGTTGAGCGTACCGGAAGCCAGGAGGGCCTTTTTCTTGGCCGGCGTGGACATGGCAGGAAGATGCTTATCATAAAAAAGCATATATGTCAAGCTATTACTGCACACAAGAACTTCCAGATAAATCTGTTGCCGTACTAACGTCACATTCACTAGGTTCAGAAGCGTTTTTAGGCCTCTTGCGGAAAGGTTAGTGCGTACATAGGTTGACATTTATGCATACATAAAGTTACACCTACAGTTACTTCTTCCCGCTCCCGCTAACTACCAATTGTTTCCCCCACTTTGTGTACAGGCCATGCTGCTCCGGGCTGGCGAAAAGGCTCACCGAAAAGGCCAAATGCGCATTTGTGTCGCGCACGAGCAGTAGCTGATCCATTGATGGAACCCGGTGTCCTCGATATGCCAGCGGGACCGGATGATCCGTAGCGCCGTTTGACGACTGATCTGGCGCGCACGCTGGCCGATGACGGCGAAGCACCAGGTGGTTGGTTTCTCTTGGTCCGGCTTGGTCACCACGGCGCGGACCGCGCGGACTCTTCCTTGGTAGGTATCCAGTGTCTCGATATTGTCGATGTCCCAGAAATCCACCTGTTCTTTCCGCTCCGCATCGTCGCAGCTCTCGCACCGCCCCTCGATCTCCCAGAGCTGGAGTGCTTCTTTGAACGGTTCGTCCTTTTCCTTCTTGAGAACCAGGAAGCCGCCGTAACCGTAATTGGTGAGCTGGGTCATCACCTACGAAGGCATCGATGAACCCGCCGTAGATCTTGTGCAGCGAATCGATCAGACGCTTTGCCGCGGTCAGTTCCCCTTCATGGGCCGACATGCTCGGGATCGCTATCGCGCAGAGCCTCCTCGTTGCGTACCGGCTCGATCCCCAGAATGACATCGATCACCGGGCCGAGCAGCATGGCCACAACTTAGGAGTGATAATACTGTTCCACCTCTTCGGTCTGACCACCCCGTTTTCGTTTGACCTTGCGCGTCAAGCAGCGCGGGCAGTGCCGATCATAGGAAGCGAACGGCTGCCAACCATCAATGGCTACACAGCGCAGAGCACCGTAGCCGTCGCGAAAAGCTTTGTTCCTCTCGGCTTTGTGAATCACCTCCTCGTTCGCGTCCCGCAGCCCGTCCAGCTCCAATTTATCCAGAACATTGGCCACCACGTCGGCGCTGAAGGCTTTCACCTCCGGCGTGGGCTGGCGGCCAATGAGTTTCTGGAAATCGGCTTCCTTCAAATCGCCCTCCAGCGCGTTGATGCTGGGAATACGCAGCAAGGCCGTGTGAAACAAGCGGTTGACCACGTCGAAGGTGGGAATCTTCGGACGGCGCCTCTTGTCCCTTAGGCTCCCCAACAGATCCGGCAAGGCAAACACATGGTGAGCGTACTTTTCAAACTGGTGGAGTTTGCGGCGAGAACCCTCGATCCACTCGGGCAACGCGGCACCACGCTGCTCCCGGCGAAGGGCTTCATCCCGTTCCCGACAGCATCGCTTGTATTTCGCGCCGCTCCCGCAGCGGCACGCTTCGTTCCGCCCCACACGGGTCGGAAGGACGACGACGACCTCACCCACCCTGTCCGAAGCTTCCTGCTGGCTCAGGGTGAGTCCCCTGGTCAGCCGTTCGAGACTACCGCCCGAAGGCTAGATCGCTCGTTCACGTTTTCTTGCGCCTCTTCTTCGTGGACTGCCGACGCCACAACGCCAGCAGTTGGGCGTTGGCGGCAAAGACCTCGGCAATGGCGTCCTTGAACTCGCGTCCTTGCTCAACCAGGGGGCGGACCTGCTCCACCCATTCGTCGGGAATGCGCTCGACGTGCTTCTTGCCATCTGCCATGAACGTCAACGACCAGGAGGGATGTCCCTCTCCCCCGGCGCACCGGCAGGTGGGCTTTCCGCAGCGGCTGTGCGTGAGGGCCAGCGAGCCGGGTAAAGCGTCGGGAGGAATCTTCAGACCACGAAGCAAGGCGTGCTTCCGCTGGCGCAAGCGCGCGGCGGGATCACCCTGGGCGTCGTATAAATTCATCTAGGTGTAATAATACGCCAAGAACAGGCTGTGTCAAGGCGATTCTTTCGCTGGGGGAATTTGCGCTTGACGCCACCGCGGGGATCTTCAATGGCTATGTGGTGTTACAGGGTTGGGCCGGAAGTCCTGGGCCATCTTGCCCTCCGATGTGTCAAGAGACGATGTGAACGTTAAGCGCGATCCTAAATCGAAAACGGTGGCGATCTTGTTCGACTTCCGGACTTGTCCGGCGCACTCGAACTGACGCAAATGGATTTAGTCAAACGGGACAACTACCTCCACGCGATCCAACTTCTTCGGTTTATGCGTTGTCGGGCGCTAGGACATCGAATCGACTTGGTTAACCAAATCCAAATTCATGGCCGTACTCCGACTCAGACGTATAGGGCTGTTCTGCAGGCTGTCACTTCAGAACGCGGGGAACCACCTCTAATTCCGCGGTGTCCAAATGATGATGATAATTCTTGCCATCGCCTGCGGCTTTCTGCTCTTTGCGCCCAACATTTACGGGCAAGGCAATCCTCTTGAACGGCGGGTTTCCGAGTTCGATTCGAAAGGTGTTGGCTTGACAGAAACACTCCTCAAGCTCTCGCATCAGCAGCATCTTCCAATCGCCGTCGAATACCTTGACCGAACCTCAATGGACCAGCCCGTTGACGTCAGCCTGAGGAATATAACGATCGGTCGGGCACTTGATTCCATTCTGCACCATGGCAATGGGTACAGGTGGAGGCTACGATATGGAATCATTCAAATCACAAATAGGCATGCTTCAAGACGTGCCGGCGGTCTGTTGAACAGAGTGATTCCCGTTTTCGAGATTCCAAAAGGAGAGACAGTTAAAATGACTTCCACCATGCTGTGGTGGAACCTGCAAATCGCCCTCGACCCGAGGCTGAAAGGAAAGGGATTCATGGGAGACATTATGGGCAGGTCATCCGCAGTGAAGCCAGCGACATTGCACAACCGAACCGTGCGAGAGATTCTTTCCTACATCGTTCTCAATAGCCAAGCGGAAGGTTGGGTCGTAGCGGGCCCTCCGGAATGCCTTGGCTATACTCCATATTGCGGGCTGTGGTTCTTCATTGAAGGGGAGCCCTTTGGCACTTCATACCAAGTTATCCTGCGTCGGGTCCATGAAAACCTCTAGGTTGATTGGCAGGAGGTAGCTTTCATCCGATTGAGAAATCTACCTCTACTGTCCTGCCCGGCTACTTCTGTGTCGCATAATTGTACAATTGGCTGTCACTGGCCCGAAACGGCGTTCGAGGAGGTAGGAGCAGGGGCAACATTCAGCAAAGACCTTTTCGTTGGTCTAGGCCCAGAACAGACCGTTCACTTAGAAGACCTCTTAGGAGCGTTTTCCTTAAGGAGTAGTAGGATCTCGCTCTCAAATGCGCTTTTCTCCACCATACCGTGCAAGTCAGCGATCTTACCTTCGCGATCGGTTAACAGCGTTACCGGCAACCCGTTCTCAGCACCAAACAGCTTGGCCAATTCCCAATTGCCGATCACAACCGGGTAGTTAACCCTTTTCTCTGCGAGGAAGGGCTTCACTGATTTCCAACCGTCTTCATCCACTGAAACGCCAACAACTGATAGACCGCTCTTGCAGTCCAGCGCGCTCGGGTCTTGCGTCAGTGTGGCCTCAACGGCTGTCACCGCGCACAATAGGTCATGGAATGGTCCATCGACCGGAGGAATACGCCCAGAGCGGCCAGCACCAAGGAACGCCACAGCGCGTGCGTGAATAATTTTCCATGAAGCGCGCGCCCTTCGCCATGCGGCTGGCAATGGAATACGGCAGCGCCACACCAACCAGGAAGGAGAACCCCGGCTGAATCGTATCGTGCAGGGAGCAGCCGAACCACTCCGTATGCGTCTGATTGAAAGCCAGGACTTTGCAGAACAGGCTCGTCGGGTACGCTGCAGCCACACGCGAAAGTTGCAACACCTCGGCCATCATCAACCACATGACCAACCCGCGATACGCATCCATTGAGACGTTGCGTCCCGCTGCGGGCGCCGCGTCCCCTAGCTTCAAGCTAGTTTCCGTGACCGGCTTCGTTTGGCTTAGTGTCACTATAAAGCCACTCTCCCTGCAATTTGGTCCAAGCATACACGGGAAACGAGTTGCTGGCTGAGTTTTGAGGGACTATGGCGGAGAAATTTACAGTAGAATCGTCTCGCAATGATCCGGTTCCGCTCTTCGCGCTGAGTAAACGCATTCAACGCGATACTGTACAGCATGATTTCAGGCCCTTCGATCGATACAAGGGATAGCGTCGAGAATGAGCACTGTTCGAATAAAAGAGGTCGCGAAGCTGGCAAGAGTTTCTACTGCCACAGTTTCTCACGTCATAAACAAGACTCGATTTGTTAGTGATGACACCAAACGGAAGGTTCTCTACGCCATTGAGCGCGTAGGGTATACACCCAACATCCATGCGCGCAATCTGGCGTCAGGTCGCAGCCGGACGCTAGGATTGATCATTTCGGACATTACCAACCCATTCTTCCCAGACCTTGTGAAATCCATTCAGGAAAGAGCTCTGGAGTTGGGCTACGACGTTATTGTTTTGAATACCAATTACGAGCCGGAGCGCGACTCTCGTTACGTGCAGCGATTACTGGAATTGAGAGTTCGTGGCGTCATGATATTGACCACGGAGATGGATCTTTCCGTGATCGAGCGTCTGTCCTCGCGCGAAATCGCTGTGGTCTTTCTCGACATCGGAAAGGTAGGTCCGCATACCAGCAACATCCGAGTCAATTATGAAAAGGGCGTTCATGAAGCGGTTGAACACCTTCTTGAGCTTGGACACCGTCAGATCGCTTTCATCAGTGGCCCGGTGCGCTTCAAATCGGCACAATTCAGGAGGCAGGCCTTCCTCGAAACGATGAAGAGTCATCGAGCGTCACTGCATACGGAACCGTTAATTCTCGAAGGGAATTTCAGGCTGGAGAGCGGGGAGCACATCGTTCGAGAAATGCTGACGTTGAAGAGCCGACCAACTGCGATCCTTGCCGCCAATGATTTGATGGCTGTGGGAGCCCTGCGTGAGCTAGGTCGTGCAGGTCTGAAAGTTCCGAAGGATGTTTCCGTGATAGGGTGCGACGATATCTCGCTCGCCGAGCTGACTGATCCCCAGTTAACTACCATCATGATCCCGCGAACTGAAATCGGGACCGCGGCCGTTGAGGCTGTATTACAAACAAATTCCGTTCAAGGCCGCGAAATCAAGATTTCCACTCGACTCGTGGTACGGCAGTCTACGCATGCAGCCCCGCTCTTGAAGTAAGCTCTCCGTTTTCCGTTCTAGTGATGGTTCTGAAGCCTTCCGCTGTTTTAAAGATTCGTAGCTCGGTGACGACCTGACTCTCCACTGCAAAATCGCAGCTCATTCAGTATCCCTGAAGTGAATCTTTACAAATTCAAGTTTGAAACGGAGACCCGAATCGCAGATGGTAGCAATCTAAAAGTTTTCTGAAGGGGGAGGCAATGTAACTTTGGTCGTTCGCGACTGCCTGGGAAGAATACCGCTAATGGCTCATGGTCTCACGAAGGGTACGATATGGTTTTGGAGGGCAACTGAGTTTAGCGAGTCCTCTGTTCAGGCCGTTGGGAACTACGCGCCATGAGAAACGCAGATTGAGAAAAGCGGATTTTTTGATTTTACGCTTGACAGGGGAAACGGCGGCGGCGAATAATCCAAAACCATTAGGAACGTAAGCGCTTACGTACACGCTTAGGCGTTCCAAGAGTGGGAACCTTCCTGGAATTCAGTTCTTGGGGACCTTGCGAGGGAGTCCGACTGCGAGGTGATGACTATGTTCCACAAACTGTCTAGTTCGGTGATTTTTCGTTTTGGCTTCCTAATAGCATTCTGTCTGGGGTCGTTGGCACTGGCTCTTTCCGCACGGGCACAAATTGGAAACGCGACCTTGGGCGGTACTGTGATGGACCCTTCTGGCGCCGCCGTGGCCGACGCCGAACTGACACTGGTCAGTCAAGCGACCAGCTTCGAGGCAAAAGCCACTTCCAATGAGCGGGGCGAATATACGTTTCGCAATGTGACTCCCGGAACTTATGACCTGAAAGTCGTCAAAGCCGGGTTCCAAAACTACGTTCAGAAGGGCATTGTCCTGACAATTAACCAGTCGGGTCGTGCGGATGCGACATTAAAGGTAGGCGCCACGTCCGAGACCGTCACGGTAGAGGGCGAGAATACTCTCATCAACTACGACAACGGAACGGTTCAGGGAGGCATTGATCCTGAAACCGTCAAGGACCTGCCGTTGATCGTGTCGGGCAAGCCCCGCTCGTCGGCCAGCTTCGCCGTGCTTCTCCCCGGCGTGTCCACAGGCAGCAGCAATGAGGCTTTCAATGCCCGAATCAACGGCGGTTTACAGTCCGGCGACGAAGCCCTTCTCGATGGTGCAACCATGCAGGAAGGCTTCATGAGCCAGAGCGGCATGGTCTCCATCCAGGGCGATTTTCAGATGTCGCCCGACATGGTGCAGGAGGTAAAGGTTCTCACGTCGGCCTACGCTCCCGAGTATGGGTCATCTTCTTCGGGTCAGATCACCATGGTCAGCAAGTCTGGCGGGAACCAATATCACGGAGCAGCATTTGAGTATGCCCGGAACAAGGTATTCAATGCGGCGCCCTGGAATTCAAGCTGCAGCGGTACGGGTTGCGACCGCCGCCCGTCCGACAACGAGCATGACTTTGGCGCGAACTTCGGTGGCCCGATCAAGATACCGTTCCTTTACCACGGGACCTCCAAGCATCATTCGTTCTTCTATTTTGACTGGGAAGCATTTCACCAGGCCGGCGGCTCGAATGTTCCCACTCTCTCGATTCCTTCGGTCCTGGAGCGAGGCGGTAACTTCACGGACTGGAAAGACAGCAGCGGCAACTTGATTCCTATTTACATGCCGGGCAATGCCAGCGCTACTTGTCGAACCGCTGCCGGGGTAGGACCAGGGCAGCAATTTCCCGGGAATATTATCCCTTCGGGTTGCTTCAGCCCGATCGCTCAGGCTTATCTTGCCGTAATGCCGCAGCCTACGAATACTCAGCCGTTCAACAATTACACGCTGGCCAAGCCCGTACCCGATTCGCTAGTCTCGAACAGCAACGTTTTCATGACGCGTATTGACCACAACTACGGAGACAAGGATCACTTCTATTTCTTCTGGTGGCGCCAGTTTACGGGCTACAACACGGCGACCGCACTTCCCGCGATCATTTCGACCGAGTCCCCGACCCGGCCCCAGAATTCGCCGATCGCGCGGTTTAACTGGGAGCACACTTTTTCTTCGACGCTGACCAATCACACGACGCTCGGATATCTGAACCGCAATGAGGGTTATGGTTCCGAGCCGGAGGTCCTGGCTGCCGCTAAGGCCGGAACCTTACCGGCCGTGACGGGAGCAGCAAGCAACAACTCACTGCCCCAATTCACGTTTAACACCTTCAACCAGATTTCGAATAGCACCGGCCCGCCAAACGGGAACGTCACCACCCGCCCGACCTGGGACCTGAACGACACCGCGAACAAGATCATCGGACACCATACGATCACGCTTGGTTTTGATTGGAGAAATATTCAGGGCAATATTCACCAGCACACGAATGAGGCAGGAAGCTATCGCTTCACCGGTTTAGCCACGACAATACCAGGCCTTAATAGTGGTGCTCCGATTGCGGATTTTCTGCTCGGGGCCGTGACGGGCGATTCGGTTGACCGTCGAACGGTCAGCGCCTGGTTCCCGCGCCAGAAATCCTGGGCGCTGCACGTAAATGAGTCGTGGAAGGTGACTCCAAAATTCACCGCGAACTTTGGCGTGCGGTGGGATTACTTTTCGCCATCGCGGGAGAAGTACAACCACCTTTCGTTCTTCGACCCCACAGGGATGAATCCGGACGGAATACGGGGTCGATTGGCCTTCGCGGGGAATGGCTCGTCTTGCCAGCCTGCTTGTTATGGCGCAGAGTACCCAGAGAAGCCGTGGCGCAGGGGTTTTGCGCCGAGGTTGAGCGTGGCCTACTCCTACGACCAGAAGACGGTAGTTCGAGCAGGTTACGGCGTATTCTTCACACAGGCGTTCTACCCGGGTTGGGGTGGAGGAATATCACTGGATGGGTACAACCTAAATCAATCCTTCGGCACGCTGAAGGATCCCACCACCAACCAGGCTGACCCATCCTTTTATCTGGACAATGGCGTTCCGGCACCTGCCAAGGCCCCGCCTTTTATCTCGGGGTCCTTCAACAACGGTCACGGCATCCTATACCGTCCGTTGGATGCCAACCGGCGGTCGTACTCTCAGCAATGGAACCTGACAATCGAACGGCAACTGCCGCAAAATGTTTTCCTGAGTGTGGCCTACGTGGCAAACAAAGGCTCTCGGCTGCCTTCGAGCTTGAACCCGGTTAATGTTCTGAACCCGTTCGACCCGAAGACTCAGGCTCTTGAAGCGAATACAACCCCCATTGATCCGTCCTGCGCCACTGGCAATCCGGCTCCGGGGGCGAACTGCAGTTACGTACCGGAGCTAAATGTTCCGTTTACGTCCGACAACCAGACACTTTTCGGAGTTACTCCGCCATACCCTGGCTGGATAGCAGAACTCAACGCCGCCGGCAATTGTTCTCCGACCGTCGGTCAGGCGCTGCTTCCATTCCCGCAGTTCTGCGACAAGCTTCAAGGACTCAACGAGATTCACGGCAGCTCCATCTATCACTCCTTCCAGTTGAAGGCCGAGAAGCGTTACAGCCATGGCCTCTACATGCTGGTGTCCTACACGAACTCGAAGCTCATCACCGATGCTGCTGACAATACGCAGCGCGATGCCTCAACATGGAACGCCTCGCAAGGGGTGATCTCGCCGTTCGAGGAGAAACGAAATCGCTCCCTTGCGCCCGATGACGTCCCACAGACAATTTCCGCAGCATTCGTTTATGAGCTACCCTTTGGCAAAGGGAAGCAGTATCTGCACGATAACAACGCTATTGACCGTCTAGTTGGAGGCTGGCAAATCAGCCCGATTATTCGCTACTCGAAGGGTACTCCGCTGTGGGTCCGTTCGGGACACTGCCTTACCGCTTACACGGGACAAGGGTGCTTGCCTGGGCTCGTTTCGGGAGCGAATCCTTTCTTGCAAGATCCCAATAGTTTCGATCCTGCCAAGGGGCCACTCCTCAACATAGCCGCTTTTGAGTCTCTGACAGATTTCGAACCTTCAGGAGGGTGCCCGGGCTGCACCGGAGTGTACGGATACACAGGTAAAGGTCCGCGCATTTTTGGCTTCCGAGGACCGAACTACAAAAACGTGGACTTTGCGCTAACCAAGAACACCAAGGTCAACGAGCGAGTTAACTTCGTCTTCCGCGTCGAATTTTATAACGCGTTTAACCTCCATTTGTTCGTCAACGACGGCAATTTCAACATTGGTGGAAATAACGCGTTCAACACGGACATCAGTTCGCCGAGCTTCGGAAGCTGGACGAACAACGTTAGTGCGCCGCGAAGAATTCAGTTGGGCGCAAGAATTGAGTTCTGACAAGCGAACACCCTAAACACCCCAAACGAGCGGCGCCCCGATGAAGAGTCGGGGCGCTGTTTTTTTTGGAGCCAAAGTTTCGCAGCTCACAAGGAAATGAGAGGACGGACGATCGCTACATCCGTTTTTTCTGGGACTCCGGGGCAGCCTGCGCTTCACTTGCGTTCTTGAGCTCCGTGAATCGAGCGATTTCCGTTTTGGAAAGCGGATCGTTTCCTAGCCGGTGATAGATTTTGCCAAGCAGATAATGTGGCTCGGGGTATTCGGCATTCAGGGCGACCGCTTCTTTGAGCGACTCAACCGCAGCCTGATAGTCGCCTTGCATCTCCAAAACCCGGCCGAGTTGATAGTGCGCCTGCGGAAGCCGTGGATCATAGCCGACTGCCTCGCGAAGGTTCTTTTCCGCTTCAGGCAGTCGATTTAGGACAATGAAAGAAATGGCTAAATCCACGTGCGGCCAAGGAGAGGGTTTCGATTGCAGCCGGTTCAGCTCGACGGCGCGATTGTAGTTCTTTACGGCCTCATCGAACTTACCAAGGTAGTCGAAGCAAAGCCCCAAAGTGTCATAAGCGCGCATCATTTTCGGATCCAGTTCGATGACTTTTTGCAACCGGGTGATGGCGGAACTGTAGTTCCGCACGTCGTAATCTAGACGGCCGAGCCAATACAAAAAGAGTGGATTTTGCGGCTGTGCCGCCGCAAGCTTATCCAATTCCACGCGCGCCCCATCGCGCCGGTTGAGTTTGACGTAGGCCATGGCCAGGGTGAACCGGCTCCGATCGTCGAGAGGGGCAATAGCTTCGGCCTTTTTCCAGGCGATGGCAGCTTCCAGGTATTGAGCGTCGAGGAAGAAAATCCCTCCGGCAATAGCAAGTAGTTTTGCCGAACGGAGCGATCTCGGGTCGCGTTCGGCCTCTTCAACCAGGATCTTTTCGGCAGGCTTGTAGTCTCGCGCGTTAATCGCTTTTTCAAGATCCGTGAGGCGTAACGGATCTAACTGCAGTTCCATGAGCTGGCGCGAGAAACTTGACGTGGAGGGGTCGTCTTGCTGCAACACAGCGATTTGAGCGCAAACGGGCAGCGTTTGACAGAAGACTAGTGGAGCCAGGACGATGATCCATCCCTTTTTCCCCGCCACCGTTTGCCAATTAAGGCGCTGAACCAGCCTTCGCATTTTCAATCCTTGTCTTCAGTTCTGCGGCAACCTTACTTGCGGGCACGAGTTTCAGCTCCAGTGCAATTTCCGCGAGCGCTTGGTCGTATTTCTTCTGCTCCAATAGAATCGAGCCAATCGCCAAATGAACTTCGGGCAATTGGGGATCTGCTTCCGCGGCACGCTGGAAGGCGGCAAGCGCTACGTCGTATTTTTCCTGAACGGCATATTCTTGTCCAAGACCCTGCTGCAATCGCGCGGAATTTGGGTTGATTCGCGCGATCTGCAGATACGACCAGCCGGAAAGCATCATCCAGGCTTTTTCCATTTGATAGGCGTATTCCGGGTCCTGGGGGGCTAATTCGACGAGTTTCTGGAGTTGTTGAGCCGCAGCGATCCAGTTTTCCGAGGCCTCATACGCTTTTGCCAACTGGAGGTGGGCCTGCGGCTGCTGCGGCATCAACCTGACCGCGCGCCGGAGTTCGCGTACGGCCTCTGCGTTTCTCCCGAGTGCGAGCAGGCTGGCTCCAAGTAGCAGCCGGGAGGGACCATAAGCCGGTTGAAGGGCTAGTGCTTCGCGAAACTTCTGGACAGCTTCGAAATGATGGCCGCGCATCTGGGCAATGACACCCAGGTTGTGATAGACGAGCGGATGCTTGATTCCTTGACGGAGGGCACTCGAGAAGACCTTTTCTGCCGAGTCGAGATCGCCGGACTTCAACGCCTCAATGCCAGGAGCTACCTGGATTTCGAGCGCAGGCGATGGAGTTTCCTGCGCAGCACACCGAGTTGCCGAGGCGAGAAACAGCAGCAGAAAAGTCTTGCTGTGCAAGCACCTCCGAAAAGGATTTCCAGATGGCATGATTCACCGAAACACGTTGTAGGGACACGCAACTCGCAGACAGTATAAACCAGCAAAGGAGAGTGCTCCTATGGAAACGAAGGAATCGCCTACATATAATTGTCTCGCTAAACTTCGCAATCCCCCATGAGAGAAAAGCCTAACGGTGGCTCCTGATGCGATCGCGCTGGCCAATTCCTGCAGTGGCTCTTGCGGCTTTGTTCTGCTCTTCGCGTTTGGGTTTTGCTTATTCTGCGCAGCTTCGGGCTAGCGAGAGAGAGCAAAAAATTCTACGAATTCAACAATTAATACAGGAACACGATCTCGAGAAAGCGCACCTGGAGCTTGCAGAGGCTGCTAAAGAATTTCCGACGGACGAGGGATTCGATAACCTGCTTGGTATCGTTGAGGCGCAGCAAGGCGATTACATCGCGGCGGAAAAGAGCTTTCGCCGAGCGATTGCAAAGGCCCCGAGATTCACGGGAGCTTACCTGAATTTAGGACGGCTGTATCAAGAGAACATCGCCGCCGATCCGCACGCGCGGCGGAAGGCGCTCGACGTTTATAGACGAGTGCTCGATTATGACGCGGTGAACGCTGAAGCTAATTACCAGAGCGCGGCGCTTTTCTTGCAACAAGGCCAGTATCAAGAGTCACTTGATCGCGTTTCACGTCTCGCTGCCGAGCAGCGGAACAGCGCACAAACACTGTCGATCCAATGCGCCGATTACGCTGGACTGGGGAACCGAAAGGGCGCTGACAATGCCGCAGCAAGGCTGATGGCCATTCCGGATTTTTCTGAGCCGGATGCCCAGCAAGCATTGTTGGGACTGCTTCCAGGCAAGCGGGACGACCTTATTGTCTCTCTGCTGGAGAGTGTGCAAAGCCGCCAGCAGCTGGGGCCAGCCCTGCTGCAAGCGCTCGGCTCAGCTTATGAACATATGGGCCGTCTGGCAGAAGCGCGGGCCACACTGGAGAAGTCCTTCGGTGAAGGAAAGTCTTCGGTGGCCTTGCTAATGGAGTTGGCGCGCATTGCCCACCTGCAAAAAGACTATCAGGGGGCCCTCGGCTACCTAGCGCATGCGCGAGACCTGGAGCCCCGCAATGCCAGTCTCCATTATTATTTTGGTGTTGTGTGTGTGGACCTGAGCCTCATTGCGGAAGCCAGGAATTCGTTTGAAAAAGCGGTACAGCTTGAACCGGAAAATCCGGATTATAACTATGCGATGGGGGCCGCCTCTGCTTTCCGGCACGATCCGGCAGAGGCGGTTCCATACTTCGAGAAATACCTTAAACTGAAACCGCAGGATCCACGCGGCAAACTGGCCCTGGGTGCGGCCTTTTTTCGGGCCAAAGATTACGAGCATGCCCTTCCTCGGCTGAAGGAATCTGCGGGAATCCCAGGAACCGCCACAAGGGCTCATTATTACTTGGGAGCGATTGCGCTGGAGGAGGGCCAGCTCGACGAAGCTTTCGTCGAACTCCAGGAAGCCTTGAAAGCTAAAGCGGATTTTACGGACGCTCTGGCGGAGCTGGGGCAGTACTATTTGAAGCGCAGAGACTACCCGCAGGCGGAGAAACAGATTCAACTTGCGTTGAAGACCGAGCCGGACCACTATGCCGCGAACTTCTATCTCTTGATGCTTTACACTCGTACCAAAGATGCGAGGCAAGAAGCGCAGGCTAAACGTTTCGATGAACTAAAAAAGCAACTGGCAGAGAAGACCCAGGAATTCCTGCGCATTGTGGACGTACGTCCCTTTGAGACCCCATGAAGATGCCGGGCTGGAAACCCAAGGTATTTACGTCGCCGTGCTTTCTCTGGCTTTTGGTTCTTGTGGGTGCGATTTGCGCGCCAGCAAATGGACAGTCATCGGCGCTAACCGAATGTACGCGAGCTTTTTATAGTGGGGACAATGCATTGGCCGTTCAACTGGCCGAGAAACATCTGAGCAAATATCCCAAGGATGTAGCCGTCCGAGTGGTTCTTGCCCGCGCTGAACTTGCCCAAGGTAAGCCTCTGCAAGCTTTTGATGAGCTGCAAAGAGCGCTGGAGTTCGATGCGAAAAACATTGATGCCCTCTATTACTTGGCCCTTGTCTCCAAAGAACTTTCGCACAGCGAATATGAGCGGCTATTCTCGCTGGCTCCCGACTCCTTCCGCGCGCACCAACTTCTCGCCGAAGCTGCTTTAAGTGCTGACAACGCAAGCGAAGCCGAAAGAGAATTCAAGAGAGCCCTGGAAGTAAATCCTCGGTCGGTGGAGGTTTCGACGGAATTAGCCGAGCTGAAGCGTTCCCAGTCAAAATTTGATGAAGCTATCGCTTACTACGCCCATGCAGAGAAGAATGGACCGCTGAGTTATGACGTCGCTTACGGGTTGGGTGCTAGTTATACGTACAAGCAAGAATATCCTCAGGCGATTGAGTGGCTGCGGAAGGCGGTGGCCCTCGTACCACGCTCCGCGGCGGGTCGGTTCGCTCTCGGCAACGCATTGTTTCAAAACGGACAATTCGAGGCGGCCGTCCCGGAATTGAATGAAGCCTTGCGTCTCGAGCCGCGGATGAAACAGGCGTATTTCCTTCTTGGGCGAGCTTATTCAAAACTGGGCCGCCAGGAGGAGGCGAGAGCGGCAATCAGAAAGCTAGACGAGCTCAACCGCTCCGAGGTGCCGGGGAAAGAGAAGAAACCCGGCCCCGATGGCAATCCAAAGCCGCGACGATAAAGCTCCTTGAAGACATTTTGCGGATGAATTTTACTTAATCCAGGTTATTTGGAAACTTTGAGCAGCGCTACACCGTGCTTCGGGACTTCCGTTGTATACGAATTTTGCGCGGTGCCCAGGTCCTTGTGATCCAGGAGGTCATGGAGTTTCGCCGCCGTAGGTCCGCCAATCACTTTGAAATCGAGCATCATTTGGATCGCGGACTCGCTGCGATTGAAGAGTCCCACGGCTTGGCTATCGTCGGCTAGTGGCTTGGCCCAAATTTCAAGCGGACCTTCTTGCCAAACCCGCCGTCCTTGAATCCCCTTGCTATCCTGGTCAACTGCAATGACCTCGGAATTCGTGAGGAGCCCCTTGGTTTCTGCAGACATATCACGGAGGTCGTTTCCTGCCAAAAGGGGAGCGGCAAGCAGCGCCCAAAGCGCCATATGCGTCCGATATTCGTCGCGGTTCATGTGGCCATTGCCCACTTCCAACATATCCGGGTCGTTCCAGTGCCCGGGACCAGCGAATTTTTCCAGTCCGTTCTGTCCGAACCCAATCAAAGACATGCTGTCGTAACTGTCGCTGATGTCTCCTGTAGTCCTCCACAAATTGCCGGTTTTCGGTCCCCACCGCCACGGCGCCTTCACGCCCCAGTTGCAAATGCTGAACACAATAGGACGCCCGGATTGCGCAAGCGCATCGCGAAGTTTTGCATATTGCACCTCCGGATCGAGACCCTCCGAGTTGCACCAGTCGATCTTCACATAATCGATTCCCCAAGAGGCATACGTCTTGGCGTCCTGGACTTCGTGATTCAGGCTGCCCGGCCGCTTTTCGCAGGTGCCCCCGCCTGCGTCCGTGTAAAGGCCCAGCTTTAACCCTTTGCCATGAACGTAGTCCGCGAGGGCTTTCATTCCAGAGGGGAACCTTTGCGGATCCGCGACGATAGTCCCCTGGGCATCACGACTCACCTGCCAACAGTCGTCGATATTCACATACTGATAGCCGGCCGCCTGCATCCCGCTGCTAACCATCGCGTCTGCCATCTCCCGAATGAGTTTGTCGCTCACGTTACAGCCAAACTTGTTCCAACTGTTCCACCCCATGGGTGGAGTCGGCGCCAGCAAGGAAGTTTGAGAGAGAGTAGATGGGGCGAGCAAGGCCACCGTATTCAGTAGAAGGAACGCACCCAGGAAAATACGAAGGGGAAGACATCGTAAAGAAATCATGGTTCCTCGCATATTTGCCAGACGTAAGCGCTTACGCAGCCTAGCACGACTTCGCAAAGAGTGCGATGCTATTTGGCACGGCTCCAGAAAGCTTGATCCTCAGATGCGAGCCTTTTTAGGGATGGGATGCCGCATAATAAATGCAGCCCGCGACGTATGAACAGTTACCAATTCTAAGGGCTGCCACGAAAACGAAACGATTTGAGATGAGAAGAAATCGTCGCTTGGGTTCTCTCGCGCTTGTCTTCATTTCGGCATGGCTCTGGCCAGGCGCCACCGCCCAAGAACCAGAGGATCGTAAAACGGAAAAACTGAAACCCACGGGAGTTGCCACTGGTGCTCCTCACGCCCCCGTGAAAGATGCCATGTCCCGCCCGATCACGGCGGGAGGATTTGTGGACGACGCCCCAATCGTATTCATCGACATCACGAAACAGGCAGGCCTGGACAAATTCCGCCATCGCTCTGGGACTCCCGAGAAAGCAACTATCCTCGAGACGCCCGGCTCCGGCGTGGCCCTCTTTGATTATGACAATGATGGCTGGCTGGACATCTATTTACTCAATGGCTCCACATTTGCTGCCCTGAAGGGGAGAGAACCAGCCCCGCGCGCCATGTTGCTGCGCAACAATCACGATGGCACTTTCACCGATGTAACGGCCAAGGCAGGCGTGGCGAACGAGCGCTGGGGCTTCGGCGTGGCTGTAGGAGATTACGACAACGATGGCTGGCCAGATATCTACGTGTCTAACTACGGCAAGAACCGTCTCTACCATAACAATCACGATGGGACGTTTACGGATGTAGCGGAGAAAGCGGGCGTTAGCCTGGGAAGTTGGTCCACCGGGCCAACCTGGGGCGACTACGATCGCGACGGCCTGCTGGATTTGTTTGTACCAGGCTATGTGCAGTTCGATGCCGATCACCCTCCTGTCGCCGGCCAGGCTGGAATCCCGCTGAGCGCATGCCAATATCGCGGTGTGAACTTTTCAATGTGCGGGCCCCGGGGGCTCCCTGGAGAAACCAATCATCTGTTTCATAACAATGGTGATGGCACGTTCACCGACGTAAGTCAGAAGGCGGGCGTCGCCAACTCACAGAGGTTCTACGGCCTGGCCTCGGTGTTTGTGGACGCGGATGACGATGGCTGGGTGGATTTGGCCGTGGCCAACGATTCCGTGCCGCGGTATCTTTACCGCAATGTTCACGACGGCACTTTTGAAGATGTAAGTTATTTGTCCGGGTTCGCTTTGACAAACGAGGGACTGGCGCAAGCGTCGATGGGAATCGCCGTGGGGGACTACAATCGGGATGGCAAGGTGGATTTCTTGATTACTACATTTTCGGACGACTACAAGACACTCTACAGAAACGATGGTGGCAATAATTTCTCGGACGTCACCTTTCGGGCAGGATTGGGAGGCCCGACAATACCTTTCCTCGGGTGGGGAGTCGGATTTCTGGATTTTGATAACGACGGTCTTCCGGACATTTTCGTTGCCAATGGCCACGTTTATCCTTCGGTGGATCAGCGCGACTGGGGCACAACCTGGGCTCAGCGGCCACAATTGTTCCGCAATCTCGATGGGACCAAGTTTCAAGAAGTTCCGCCGGCCACAGGAAGCGGCTTGGCTGACGTAATACCCGCAAGGGGTGCGGCGTTTGGGGACCTTTTCAACGATGGGCACATCGATGTGGTGCTAAATAATATGGATGCTCCGCCCACACTGCTCCGCAATGTCGTAAAGAATAGCAACCACTGGATCACTTTCAAATTGATTGGTGGAGCAAAGAGTCCGCGGGATGCCATCGGTGCGAAGATCTTCCTCACCTCGGGCGGTGCACACCAGCGCGGCGACGTTTTCAGCGGAGGAAGTTACGCCTCGAGCTCTGATCTGCGTCTTCATTTCGGGCTGGGGGCAGCCACAAAACTTGAAAAAGTTGAGATTCAATGGCCTAGCGGCAAGCGAGAAGCGATTGTTGTACCAGGCGTGGACCGCATCCTGACCGTAGTGGAAGGACAGGGAGTCGTTGAGAAATAACCTCCGCAGGATCCTTTGCGTTAACCCAGAGTTCAAACCGGGAATGTGATGTTTCCACGCCGCATAGCTCGACAGTTTTTCATCTGTGGCGGGGCCGCATGTGCGCTTCTTCTTTCTTGCGCAGCGCTCTCTCAGACAAAACCAGGCTACGCAGCGTCTCTTTCCGACTTTCGACCTCGAAAGGAAGTGCCGGGGGAGAGCTTTATAGGCCCAGGCGCGTGCGCCAGTTGTCACGGACAAAAAAGTAGCTCGCATTTGCAGACCGCTATGGGACATGCTCTGCAGAAGCCTACAGAAAGCGCTGTGTTGCGGAGTCATCCTAGGATGACGTTTCAGGCTGGGCGGTTTTCCTATCAAATCGTAAGTGACGGCCAGCAAAGCATCTATCGTGTGACTGACGGAAAAGAAACCCTCA
>Ga0209059_1000337_pt1 | contig 21193 bp, 21 predicted proteins | sample GraSoiAngelo_151_FD_186165 | JGI IMG/M metagenome (GOLD analysis project Ga0209059, IMG submission 186165) | Grasslands soil microbial communities from the Angelo Coastal Reserve, California, USA - 14_1009_12_20cm (SPAdes) (version 2) | ecosystem: Environmental > Terrestrial > Soil > Grasslands ...
ACCCCGCCAACTCGGTTTCGATTCAGCCGGAGAGGCCTTTGATGACCGCGCCGGCGATGCCCCCGGCGACGCCCGCCCCTGCATTGCCGCCAGTGCCGCTGTCGCCGTGGTGGACGTACATCGACTGCAAGCCGAGCCGCCCAGGTCCGAAGAAGCGATTGAAGACGAGCTGGCCCGAGCCGGCGAAGATACCCGAGCGGAGACCCATGACCTTGATCTCCATCCGGATCGACGCGTCCTTATAGAGCCAGCCGCCCGGCTCGACGTCGATGGCTTCGTTGGGACCGAGCGTGACCTCGAAGATGTTCCCGTAGCCTTGCAGGAAAACCACTCCCTCGTACTGCTCGGCGGTGAAGCGATCGATGAAAAAACCGGTCGAGCCGAAGAGCATGTTGGCGATGCCGCGCACGCGTGTGAAGGTGTACGCGATGTTGTCGGAGGCGGCCAGGAACTGGTGCTCGCGGACCTCGATCGACTGTCCGGGCTGAAGGTGCATGGGGATGACCTGGCCGGTGCCGTCGCGAGAGAAGGCGATCTGGCCCTGGCCGACGGCCTGGGTCAGAAAGATGGGCATGCCGGCGATGAAACGCTTGAAGGCGCCTTTCATCGGCTTCAGCTGGATGTCCACGGTCGGCTCCTTCCAGAGCAGCACGTGGTGCTCGAAGTAGGCCGGGATCGACCCGCCGAGCTGGAGCCGGAGAACGGGGACGAGCTCTCCCTCGACGTGGTAGAGGAGGTTCGGGCCCTGGCCGTCATGATGCGTGGTGGGGAGCTGGGTGGGTACGGGCATGCCGCTGTGTGCCTCTAGCTTGAGGTATCAGGCCATCGGAGCATGGACACTTTCATACCCATCACGTGATATAACTCATATCAGTTTCGATGACTGCGGGGGTCCGGCGCAGGCTCCTCCTGTTGCTGACGCTGTCGCTCGCTGCGACGGGCTTGTCCGCAATGCCCTCGCCGCCTGGCTCGAAGTCGATCGCATTGGATCGACCGGCGGCCCTGCTGTCCCCGCCGCCAGTGGGGATCTCCCCGCCTCCGCTACCGCTTTCCCCGCCGCCGATGCCGGTCTCCCCACCCCCGGTAACGCTTTCGCCGTCGCCTTTGCCGCTCTCGCCGCCTCCGCTGCCACCATCCCAACCCACGGCGCCGCCTGCTTCGGCCCAGGCGCCGCCCGCTTCGGCTCCAGTGCTGCCTTCGCTGGCCCCAACGCCGCCTTCCCAGCCCCCACCGCTTAGTCCGCCAGCTGGCCTGGCGCCAGATCCCACGTCGCCGCTCACGGCTGCGCCATCGCTGAGCGAGTCGCCCTCAGCAGCCGACTTTCCGTCGGGCCTGGATGGCTCCGCCAGCTCGGGCCCCGCAGACAGATCGCGGCCAGCTTCCGTGCAGGATCGGTCGGTCAGCGCTCACGCAGCGCTTGCTGGCAGTGGCTCGGATGCACGGCTGGCCGCCGATCCATCACCGGTGCCGGTGCCCTGCTCGGTGCTCGGTTTCCCTACACCAGGCAGCTCTTGCCCGCAGTTCGCCATCCCGGGCTTGGCCTTTACCGGATCAAATGAGTTGTTCGGGATCGCGGCCGGCCTGTTGCTGCTCTTACTTGGGTGGCGCATCCTTGGGTGGCGCGTCCTGGCTGTGCGGTTCCGGCGAGCCCGGGCTCGGCCGCCCTAGGAGCCGTTCGCCTTGAGGCGCTCCACCTGGATCACCGATAGGCCCAGCGCGTCTTCTTGAACCTGGCTCCCGGCCGGGCCGAGCAACACGACTTGTGCAAGCAGGCTGCCGATCCTAAACGTCAGCCTGACTATCTTCAGCCCTGGGAAACTGGGGGCCAGCTCGGTCCAGCCCACCGACTCGTCGCCCAGGCTGACCGGGATCTGCCCAGCGCCCGGGCCCCTGGCCGCTTGCTCGTCGAAGCCGGCGTGCGCCCCGTCCGTAGTCCCGTAAACGATAACCATCGACTCCGCGACCTGGTAGTTGCTCAAGTCGGACGTCCCCCGGAGGAAAACCGCGTCCCAGCTCGGCACCGGCTGCCCGGGGCCGGTGGTCGCAGCGGGACCCGCACGGACCAGCTGGTAGCCGGACGGCAGCTCTGTCAGGCCGACGGTCAGGCTCGCCGGGTCGCGGACCGGCGAGGGCTCCGGAGCCGGGACCGGCCTGGTGCTCGAAGGCGTCTGGGAAACTGCCTCCCGGCTGGATGGCGCCGTGGCGGCAGGCTGGGAGCGCAGGACCAAGATCAGGGTTCCCGCCGAGAGGAGGATTAGGACCACGGCAATCGCCGACGGCACGCTCTTCTTCCAGCTGGGCGAGCCAGACGGCACCGGTTTTGGTGCGGCGAGGAGCTCCTTACCGGCGCGCAGGACCGCGCGGTGGCGGGCCGCGGCACCCGGCAGTGGGTTGCTTTCTGGGTTCCAGTAGCGCCAGAGGTGGAGGTAGGCTTCCTCGACCTCCTGGAGGCTGGCACCAGGGGATAGCCCGAGCACCGCGTATGGATCCTTAGCCGGCCTGGAGCCGGCTAGGAATGAGAAAGGCAGCTTCATTTAGGCAGGCAACCAGACTACGGCGAAAACGCCGGGATCGTAGTCCAGCGGGCAGGCTGGAAATTGGTGGAGGCGGCGGGAGTTGAACCCGCGTCCGGAGCAGCGTCCCTCGGGACCTCTACGAGCGTGTTCGTGATTTTGATCTCGCCTTGGGGCTCCTCACGACGGGATCCTTGCGGCCAGCCTCGGTGAATGTCCCGGCCCGGCGCCGAGGCGCCGCCAGGCCGGCGATCCGGCTTTTTAACGCCGCTCCCCGGTCCGCCGGTGCTACCGGGGGCGACGCCCGGGATCGTGTCCCGGGAAGCTAGCTCAAGCTACTTACGCAGCGAGAGCGAGCCTGCTCTGCTTGTTGGCAGATGTGTTGTTTTGCGCTGTGACGCTCGCGCCCTCGACTCGCAGTCCCGAAGCCCAACTACCCCGTCGAGACCGGACGCCCCCACGTTCGAGCGAACTTCGCATCCGAGATTCTACCCGCCTGCGGGCCGGTCTAACGGTGGCATGTATTCTGGCCTCACCTATGGATGTGCAAGACCGGATCGACGAAAAAGTCGCCTCCGCCACGCTCAAAGAAATGGGCGACCTGCGGATCGACGACGTTCTCGCCTTCATCGATCGGGGCATCGAGTCGATGCCCAGCTACATGGATCTCTACCGCCGCTGGGAGCGCCAGCAGTGGGCGGTCTCGGACCTCGACTTCGGCCCCGATCGGGAGAGTTGGGAGGCGATGACCGAGGAAGGCAAGAAGTACGCGATCTGGATCCAACGGCTGTTCTTCAACGGCGAGGAGCGAGTGACGGCAACGCTGGCGCCGTTTATCTGGGCCGCGCCGACGCCGGAGATCGAGATCTTCCTGACGACCCAGATGGTGGACGAGGCCCGACATGCCGTCTTTTTCGACCGCTGGTGGCGCGAGGTCCCGGGCACTGACGCCAAGGACATGCGCACGCTGCTCGACGAGGTCCGCCCCACCGTCAACGAGGGCTACAACGAGCTCTTCTACGACCGGCTGCCTGGTCTCTCGCAGCGGCTTGCCAGCGATCCGACCGACATCGAATCCTTGGTCGCGGGCGTGACGATGTACCACATCGTGATCGAGGCCACCCTGGCGCTGACGGGCCAGCGGTTTGCGCTGGAGACGATGCGCGAGCAAGACGAGTCCCATTTCGGCTTCTACAAGGGCTTCACCGCGGTCGCCCGGGACGAGTCGCGACACGTCAACTTCGGCATCAAGTTCCTCCAGGAAGCGGTGCGCGAAGATCCCGGCCGGTTCGGCCCGATCGTGCAGCGGACCTTGGTGGAATGCCTGCCGCTCATCAGCGGCACGCTGGAGCCGCCGGACGGCGACCAGCGCTACTACAGCGAGTACGGTCGCAGCCAGGAGGAGTTCTACGAGTACGCGATGACGTCGCTCAACAAGCGACTCGCGGCGATCGGCATCAATCTAGCGGCCTAGCCTCGCCTGATCGCGCGCTCCATCTCCCGCTTGGCGTCAGCTGCGGCGATCGTCTGCCGCTTGTCGTACTGCCGCTTGCCGCGGGCGAGGCCGATCTCGACCTTGGCTCTGTTGCGCACGAAGTAGAGCCGGAGCGGGATCAGCGTATAGCCCTTCTGCCGGACCTTGCCGATCAGGCTCGCGATCTCGCCGCGATGGAGCAGCAGCTTGCGTCGCCGCTTCGGCTCGTGCTGGGCGACGCTCGCCTCGGCGTAGGGCGAGATGTGAACATCCTCCAGCCAAGCCTCGTTGTTCTCGACCCGGACGAAGCCGTCGCGAAGGTTCGCCCGACCGCCGCGGAGCGATTTGACCTCGGTCCCCAGGAGCTGGAGGCCGGCCTCGTACGTCTCGTCGATGAAGTAGTCATGAAAGGCGCGGCGATTGGTCGCCACCTCCTTCCGACCGTCCCTTTGAGGGGGGACGTCCGCCCTGCGTGTGCCGCTCCGGGCGGCCGTTCGCGGCACGACCCCCCGGTTGACGTCTTTATCGGGCATGGGACACCAGCTGGCGTGCGTGCATCGGCTTACGGCCGGGGAGCTGCACCTGCTCCAGCCGGTAAGCGCCCTCGCTGGTCGCGACGGTGACCCCTTCCCGGCCGGCCGCCAGGACCTCGCCGGGCTTCCCGGAGCCGCTCACGGGCGACCCCCGCAGGACCTTGAACTCAGTCTCCTTGAGCCGGAGCCGAGCGCCGGGTGACGGGTTCAAGGCTCGAACGCGTCTATCGATCTCCTCGGCGCTCATCTCCCACCTGAGGTAACCCTGAGCGCTGTCCAACTTTCCCGCCTGGGTGGCCGCGCCGTGGTCCTGCTCCCGGGGCTGGATGTCATCCAGCCGGGCGATGGTCTCCACCAGCAGGTCGGCGCCCAATCGGGCCAGGCGCATCGTCAAAGTCGCCGCATCCTCGTCCGGGCCGACCTCGGTCTCGCGCTGGGCAAGGATCGGACCGTGGTCCAACTGGTCGTCCATGCGCATGATCGTGACGCCGGTGACGCGGTCTCCGGCCAGGATTGCTTGCTGGATGGGCGCAGCGCCACGGTGACGCGGCAGTAGGGAGGCGTGCACGTTAACGGCGCCACGAGCCGGCAGCTCAAGAATCTCGCGAGGAATGATCTGGCCATAGGCAACGACGACCAGCAGGTCAGGGGCTGACCGGCGGATCAGGTCGGCCGCCTCCGGCGACCGCAACCGCTCGGGCTGCGCGACCGGCAGGCGGAGCCGTCCGGCGGCTAACTTGACAGGGGAGGCCTGGAGCCGCCGGCGATGACCCGGCCGATCGGGCTGGGTGATGACCAGCACCACTTCGTGCCGAGCTGCGACCAGCGCTTCCAGCGAAGGCACGGCGAACTCGGCCGTGCCGGCGAAGACGATCCTCAGGCGCGCGCCGCCGCGGTCTCGGCCTCCTCGGGCTCCTCCTCCTCTAGCTCCTCGACCCTCTTCAGAGTCTTCAAGTCGGTCAGCTTGTCGATGAAAAGGACGCCGTCCAGGTGGTCCAGCTCGTGCTGGAAAGCTCGGGCCGTGAAGCCGTTGGCCTTGATCCGGACGCCTTTGCCGTGCCGGTTGCGGCCCTTCACAACGACGCTGTCGGCCCGCTCGACCTCGCCCACCCAGCCGGGGTAGCTGAGGCAGCCCTCGTAGCCGACCTGCGATCCGGCCACTTTGACCAGCTCGGGGTTGACCAGCCCGTAGACCTGGTTTTCGTCGCCCCGCACGACGATGACGCGCAGCGGGACGCCAACCTGGTTGGCGGCGAGGCCCACTCCAGGCGCGTCCATCATCGTCTCGACCATGTCGTCGATCAGCTTCAGGACCGAGGGATCGATCCGCGAGACTTTTTTCGATTTCTCGCGCAGGACCGCGTCGTCGAACGTGTAGATCCGCCGGATTGCCATGTGGGGCCAAGTCTACCCAAGCAACTCGACGGTAATCTGTGATCGAAGGCATGGCTCCGCGGGACCTCTTGACGCCACTCGACGGGCAGCGCGAAGAGACTCTCGAGCTGGTCGGCGGCCTCACCGAAGCGGACCTAGAGAAGGTCGACGAGGACTCCGGCTGGACGGTCAGGCACATCATCGGCCACCTCGCCGCTGCCGAGCTGGGCGAATGCTTCTTCATCCGCTCCGCCGCCCAGGACGAGGTCATCCACATGAGCGTCGAGGACCGCGACCTCTTCAACGAAGACGCCGCGAGCAGGGCGCAGAAGTGGGACCTGGCTCGCTGCCGCAAGGAGCTTCAAGAAGCGCGCGAAAGCCTTGTCGAAGTCTTCGGCGAGCTGCAGGAGGAAGACCTCGACCGCCCGATCAAGTGGCCGGAGTGGCCGGCCCGCACGATCCGCGCCTCAATCCCCTACATGGTCGAGCACGAGGACAGCCACCTGGACCAGATCCGGAAGGCCCTCGGAGAGCGCTGACTCCTCCGTCTACATGACCGGGTCGACGTCGTAGCTCCAGCCTCGCCCGCTGGGCGCAAACGGCCGGGCGCGCTCCAGGCCCTCCCCCTTGAGCGTGATCTGCCAGCGGTACTGGCCGCGCACCTTGAAGACGAAGGCCGGCGACGGCCCGAGCAGCTTGATGCCGGCGACCTTCTCCGCGAGCAGGCCGGCGGCGAGCTCGTCCGCCGCGTCGCGGGCGGTCTGGGCAGCTTTCTCGCCGTGTTCGTTCGAATAGGTCAGCACCGCCAGCTCGGCGAAGGGCGGGAAGCGAAAGACCTCGCGGGAGGGCAGCTCCTCTTTGTAGAAGCCGAGGTAGTCGTGCTCGGCAGCGCGCCGCAGCGCGTAATGGTCGGGGTTGGAGGTCTGGACCACGACGCGGGCCTGGCGCTCCCGCCGGCCGGCACGGCCGGCCACCTGCGTCACCAGCGCGAAGGTGTTTTCCGCGGAACGGTAGTCGGGGAAGTGAAGCGGCAGGTCGGCGTCGACCACCCCAACGGCGGTCACGGCCGGTAAATCGAGTCCGCGCGCCACCAGCTGGGTGCCGACCAGGATGTCGGCGCGGCCCGACGCGAAAGCTTCGAAGATCTCGAAGTAGCCTTCGTCGCCGCCGGCGGTGTCGCGATCGAGGCGCAGGATGCGCGCCTGGGGCCAGAGCTTGCGCGCAACCGATTCCAGCCGCTGGGTACCGATGCCGAGGGCGCGCAGCTGGCGCGACCCGCAATAAGGGCAGTGCGGCGGCAGCGGCCGGCTGTGCCCGCAGTAATGGCATGAAAGCCCACCGATCTCGGGATGCTGCACCATGGCCACCGAGCAGTCCGGGCACTGGAGTGACTTCCCGCAGTCACGGCAGAGCACGAACGTCGCCAAGCCGCGGCGGTTGAGGAAGAGGATCGCCTGGGCCTCATCTTCGAGCGCGCCGTTAACGACCTCGACCAGGCGCTGCGAGAGCGGCAGCCGGTTGCCCGCCTCGGCCTCGGCCCGCATGTCGACCAGCTCGATCTCAGGCTCCACGCCGCGCACCCGCCGGGGCATCCTGGCGAGGGCGAAGTGGCCCTGCTCCGCTTCCCAGTAGCTGGCGACGCTGGGTGTGGCCGAGCCCAACACCAGCCGCGAGCCGGTCAGCTCGGCCAGACGGCGCGCAACCCAGCTCGCCTCGTAGCGGGGCGTCCGGTCCTGCTTGTAGGCGGAGGAGCCCTCCTCGTCGACGACCACGAGTCCGAGGTTGGGCAGCGGCGCGAAGACGGCCGACCGGCTGCCGATCAGCACCTCAAGCTCTCCCCGCCTGGCCCGCCACCACTGCTGGGCTCGCTCCAGCTCGGTGAGCCGGCTGTGCAGCACGCCCAAGCGGCCGCCGAAGCGCCGGGCGAAGCGCTGGACGAGCTGCGGCGTGAGCGAGATCTCCGGCACCAGGACCAGCGTCGCCAGCCCGTCCACGCGGGCGGCCTCAGCGGCGGCGAGGTAGACCTCGGTCTTGCCGCTCTCCGTCACGCCGTGGAGAAGGACTGCGGGCTGGCCGCGGATCAGGGCCAGCGCGGCTGCCTGGTCTGCGTTCAGGTCCAGCCGCCCATCGCCGACCGGGGCGTGCGAAGCGGCCAACAGCAGCTGGCTGTGGCGGTGCTGGCGAGCCGACGGGCCGGCGCCCGACGACTTGCCGCCGCGAATCCGGGGGGGCACCATCGCCCGCAGGCACTCGATGAGCGGCGCCCAGTAGTGGCCGGCGACGAGCCGCGCCAGCTCCATCTGGTGGGGCAGCAGGAGCGGGTCGCGATCGGCTCTCTCGATCGGCCGGACCTCGATCCCTGGGTCCTCACTCACGGTCGCCAGCACGTAGCCCCAGGCGGTCCGGCGGCCGAAAGGCACCAGGACGCGGTGACCCGGGACGACCTCCATCCCCTCGGGGACGAGGTAGGTGTAGTGCGGACGATCGAGCACGCGGGCCGGCTCGACCGCCACGTCGGCGTAAACGCTCAACCCGTCGAGGGTGTTTTCGCGAAGAGGTCGGACGGCAGCACGTTCGTGGCCGTCGAGGGCACCGGGATCGGCTTCACCTTGGCCGAGCGGAAGCTGATCGTGAAATCGTCCTTCTGGACGGTGCCGGTCTGCGGGTCCGTGCCGTTCAGGTGCACGTCGATGCGCAGCAGCTGGTTGCCGGAAAGGCCCAGGTAGACGTCGATCGAGCCGGTCGCCGTTTTCAGGAAGGCAGTTTCCAGCGGGCCCTGGCCCTGCAGGTTCATCGCCTGGAGCTGCTCCAGCTGGTCGGCGGCGGGGGTCAGCGTGTACTGGTGGGCGAAGCCCTCATTGACGTGGGTGATGCCGCCGCCACTCTCCTTGCTGGCCAGCAGGATGCTGTCCCGAATCAGGTTCAGGCGGAGCCCTGGAAAGAGCGCCGTCACCGAGGCGGTCGGCGCCGTGCGCCAGGGCTGGCTCGTGCTGTAGGGCCGCGAGTAGAGGTCGGAGTCGTCCAGCACCAGGTCCCAGCGTGAGGACGGCTTGCCGTCGCTGCCCAGGAAGTCATAGCGGAGCGCAGCGCGCGCGTCGCGGGCGACCCCGGTGCCCTGCGCTTTCACCTGCTCGGCACGGCCCTTCGGGATCGTGCCGCCGGTGAAGAGGATGGTCAGGGTCACGTTGAATCCCATCCCCTGGCTGTCCGCGGCGGCCACGGCGTCGGCAACCGTCTTCAAATCCGACGACTGGCTCGATCCGCAGGCGGCGACCAGCAGGAGGGCGGCCAAGAGGGCGGCGCGCACGCGTTTCACGGCCCCGCCAGCCTCGGCTTCAGCGCGTCGAGGATGCGCTCGGCCATCTCGCGCTTGCTGGAGCGCGGGAGGTCGATTCGGGCGCCGTCGCGAAAGAGCATGAAGCCGGCGTTCTCCTCGCTCCCGAAGACACCGCCGCTGATGTCGTTGGCCACGATCGCGTCGAGCTTCTTGCGCGCCAGCTTCTCGGCGGCGTGCGCCTCCAGGCCGGCGTCCTCGGCCGCGAAGCCGACGCGCAGGAGCCCCTCCGCCGGGCTCTCGCGAGCCAGCTCCGCCAGGATGTCGACGTTCTTCTCGAGCCGGAGGTCGAGCTCCTTCACCGACTCCCGCCGGATCTTGGCCGCCTCCTGTTTGGCCGGCCGGAAGTCGGCCACCGCGGCCACCATCACCAGCAGATGGGCCGCGTCGAGACCAGCCCGGACCGCCTCCAGCATCTCCTGGGCGGTCTCCACGTGGACACCCTCAACACCGGCGTGGCCCGCGTAAGGTGCCGCGGTCACGAGAAGCACCGAGGCGCCGCGGTCGGCGGCGGCTTCGGCGACGGCGTGCCCCATCTTCCCGCTCGAGTAGTTGCTGATGAAGCGGACCGGGTCGATCGGCTCTCGCGTCCCGCCCGCTGTGACGACCACCCGCCGCCCAGCCAGGTCGTAGCGCGCGGCGATGGCGGCCTCCAGCCCGGCGAAGATCTCCGCGGTGGGCGCCAGGCGGCCGGCGCCCGTATGGCCGCTGGCCAGCCGGCCCGCCTCCGGCCCGACGATCACGAAGCCGCGCTCCCGGAGCGTCTCCAGATTCGCGGCCACCGCCGGCTTCTCCCACATGGCGTCGTTCATCGCCGGCGCCACGACAACGGGGCAGCGGGCCGCCAGCACGGTCGCGGTCACCAGGTCGTCGGAATGGCCGCCGGCCAGCTTCGCAAGCTGGTTGGCGGTGGCCGGGGCGAGGAGGAGCGCCTGGGCCCAGTCGCCGAGGGCCACATGCGGCTCGGCCACGCCTCGATTCGACCAGAGATCGACCTGCACCGGGTGGCCGCTCAGGCCGTGGAAGGTGGCCGGGCCGACAAAGCGCGTCGAAGCGGCGGTCTGCGCCACCCGCACCTCGCAGCCGGCGGCCACGAGCTGGGAGACCAGGTCGGCCACCTTGTAGGCGGCGATGCCGCCTGAGACGAGAACGGCGAGGCGCCTGCCCCGCACGGCGGCGGGGACTTCAGCGGGATCGAGGGGGCTCATGGCGTGGGTTCGGGCTGAACTCTACGCCGCCGCTTCTCGGCCTCGATGATCGCCGCGATGTCCCGGGCGGCCTGGTCGGCGTTCTCGTTCACCACCACGTAGTCATAGAAAGACGCGAACGACATCTCCCTTTCGGCCAGCTTCTGGCGCTCTCGCATGACCTCGGGCGGCTCTGCGCCTCGCTTGCGCCGGCGCTTCATCAGCTCCTCCATCGAAGGCGGTTGGATGAAGATGAAGATGGCGTCCGGGCGCTTTTTCCGGACAGTTTCGGCGCCTTGCACGTCGATCTTCAGGATCACGTCTTGGCCCTGCTTTTGTGCTTTTTCCACGCGCGTGCGCGACGTCCCGTAGAGGTAGCCATTGACTGTTGCGTGCTCCAGCAGCTCCCCGCGCGCGATCAGATTTCGGAAGCGCTCCTCGTCGACGAACGTGTAGTGCTTGCCGTCGACCTCGTAGTCGCGCTTCGGCCGGGTCGTGAACGACACCGAGTAGTGCAAGTTGGGGTTGGCCTGGAGCAGCTTCTCGATCACGGTGTCCTTGCCGACGCCGCCTGGGCCCGAGATCACGAACAGGAGCCCGGTCGGCTCTTGGCTCATCGCAAGGACTCGAGAAACTCGGCGAAGTCGGCCGGGGGCGGCGTCTCGAACACCAGCTCCTCGCCGGTCGCCGGATGCCGGAGCCGGAGCCGCCAGGCATGCAGCATCGGCCTTGGGGCCAGCCCGCCGCCGCCGTACTCGCGATCGCCCGCTACCGGGTGCCCGAAGGCTGCCAGGTGGACCCGGATCTGGTGGGTTCGGCCAGTTTCCAGCTCGCAGCGGAGGAGGGTGTGGCCCCGCAAAGCTTCCAGGACTGTGTAGTGCGTCCGAGCGAAGCGACCGGAAGCGACCACCGCCATCCGCTTGCGGTCCCGCGGATGACGGCCGATCGCGCCTTCCAGGACGCCGGACTGGCCGCGGATCGAGCCGGTTGCGATTGCCTGGTAAGTGCGGGCCATCTCCTTGCGCGCCAGCTGGCCGGAGAGCTCGCGGTGAGCCCGGTCGGTGCGGGCCGCAACGATCAAGCCCGAGGTGCCCCGGTCCAGCCGGTGGACGATGCCCGGGCGCGCCTCGCCGCCCGACGTCGACCAGACGCCGCCCCGCCCCAAAAGCGCGTGGACAAGGGTCCCGGTGAAGTGACCGGCGGCAGGGTGCACCACCATCCCCGCGGGCTTGTCGATGACCAGCAAGTCCTCGTCCTCGTAGAGCACCGCCAGCGGGATCTGCTCCGCCGCCGGGCGAAGGTCGGCGGGCGCGGGCAGGCGGAACTCTACAACATCGCCCGCCCGAACCTGGTCGGCGGGCCGGGCAGGATTCCCGTTGACGAGGACCGCGCCCTGGCGGGCCAGTCGCCCCGCCGCCGAGCGTGTCAGCTCCGGGGCCTGCTCGCTCAGGAAACGGTCGAGGCGGCCGGCCGGTCCGCTCGCCCTCAGCCGGGGGAAGGCCGCCTCCGGAACAGGTATCCGACCGCCAGCAGAACGACGCCGACCGAGATCGCGGAATCGGCGACGTTGAAGGTCGGCCACCAGTGCAGCGCGATGAAGTCGGTCACCGACCCCTGGGTGAGCCGGTCGTAGCCGTTCCCGAGCGTGCCGCCGAGCACCAGACCCAGGACCGCGTGCATCCAGATCGGCCCGCTGTGGCCCACCTCGTAGACGATCAACGCCACCGCGACTACCGCGGAGACGAGCAGGAAGATCGGTGCGCTGAGCGTGCAGAGGCTGAAGGCGCCGCAGGCGTTCTGGACGTGCTGGATCCAGACCAGGTGGTCGACCATCGTGACCTCAGAGCCGGGCGCGATCGATGAGACGACCAGGCTTTTGGTGACCCGGTCGGCCGCGAACACGCCGACCGCGATGCCCGCGAAGAGCAGGCGGGGCCAGGCGGCGCTCAGCTGACCTGTTTCAGGCCGAGCCACACATCCTCTCCGTCGATCTTCACGGACTTGCCGGAGAGCCCTTCGGCGCGACCGCGATTGAGCTCAACCGAAAGCGTCTCGGCCTTGATGTACTCGGCCTGCGAGGCGAACGCCCGCGCGACCTGCCCGTCAGCGTCGTACCAGGTCTGGATCCGATCCTCGATGTTGAAGCCGGAGTCCTTCCGGAGCTGCTGGATCGCCCGTACGATGTCGCGGGAGAGACCTTCCAGCCGGAGCTCCTCGGTGATGTTCGTGTCCAGGCTGACCTCAGAACCGCCGAACTTCAGCTGCTTCACGTTCAGCTCGTCGCGGATGATGCCGGCGATCTCCTCGGGCAGCGGGTCCCCCGGCAGCACCGCCGCGTTCAACGGCTGGCGCACCTTGAGACGGGCCGCGTCGCGAGCGCCGAGGCCGGCTTCGACCGCCCGCCGCGCCGCAGCCATCTGGGTCTCGAGACCGGGGTCGTGCAGGGCCGCCTCGGCCGTCGGGAAGTCGGCGAGGTGGACGCTGCGCTCGCCCGTCAGGTTCCGGTACATCGCTTCGGCGAGGAAAGGCAGGAACGGGGCCAGCAGGCGGGCCAGCGTAACCAGCGCTTCGTGGAGCGTCTGGTAGGCGGCCGCCTTGTCGGCGTCCGACTCGCTCTTCCAGAAACGCCGCCGTGAGCGCCGCACGTACCAGGTCGAGAGGTCTTCGACAAAGGCCTCCAGCGGGCGCGAGGCACCGTTCACGTCGTAGCGCTCGAGGGCCGCGTCAGCCGTCCGCACCAACCCGCTGAGGCGGGAGAGCAGCCAGCGATCCAGGACGGGCCGCTGCGCCACCGGGACGGCTGCGAGCCCGGCTGGGGCGAAGCCGTCGATCCGGGCATAGGTGACAAAGAAGGAGTAGACGTTCCAGAGCGGCAGCATGAAACGCCGCACTACCTCTTGCAGCGCCTGCGGCCCGACGCGATAGCTCTCCCCCACCGGCGCCGTGAAAAAGATCCAGCGAATCGCGTCGGAGCCGAAGTGGTCGAACACGTAGTTCGGGTCGAGGACGTTGCCGCGCGACTTGCTCGCCTTCTGGCCGCGCTCGTCGAGCACGTGGCCCGTGCAGATGACGTTCTTGTACGCGTTCTGCCCGAAGAGGACCACCGACTCGGCGAGCAGCGAGTAGAACCAACCGCGTGTCTGGTCCACCGCCTCGGCGATGAAGTCGGCCGGGAAGGTCTCTTCGAAGAGCGGCTTGCCGTGCTGCGGATAGCCGCGCTGGGCGAATGGCATTGCGCCGGAGTCGAACCAGCAGTCGAGGACCTCGGGGACCCGCCGCATGGTGCCGCCGCAGCTGGCGCAGGGCAGCGCGACCTGGTCGATGTGCGGCCGGTGGAGGTCGGCGTCGCGCGGCAGCCCGATCTCCTCGGCAGACTCAACGCAGCGCGACTCCTCGCAGCTCTCGCAGACCCAGAAGGGCAGCGGTGTGCCCCAGTAGCGCGACCGTGAGATCGCCCAATCGACGTTATTGGCGAGCCAGTCGCCCATCCGGCCGCTGCCCATGTAAGGAGGCACCCAGTTGGTCGCCGCGTTCTGGCGCACGAGCTCCTCCTTGCGGTCGGTCGTGCGCACGTACCAAGAGTTCAAGGCGTAGTAGATCAGGGCCGTATCGCAGCGCCAGCAGAACGGGTACGTGTGCCGGACGACAGCCTCCTTGTAGAGGAGCCCGCGCGCGCGCAGGTCTTCGGCGATGAGTGGGTCTGCGTCCTTCACGAACAGCCCGGCGAACTTCTCCACTTCGGGGATGAATCGCCCGCGGAGGTCGACCGTGTGGCGGAACGGAATGCCCTTCTCCTGACAAAGGCGGAGGTCGTCGGCGCCGTAGAGGGCCGACGTGTGCACGATGCCGGTCCCTTCCTCGGTGGACACGAAGTCGGCGTCGACCACGTAATGCGCCCGCCCCTCGGACGGCACTGAATACGGGTAGAGCGGCTCATAGTCGAGGCCGACCAGATCCTGGCCCCGCATCCGCTCGACGACCTCGTATTCACCCACCAGCGCGTCCGCCCGCGCCTCCGCGACGATGACGTTCTCCTGGCCCTGGCGCACCTTCAGGTAGGTGATGTCGAGGCCCACGGCGAGAGCCACGTTCCCCGGGAGCGTCCAGGGCGTGGTGGTCCAGGCCAGCAGGCTGGTCATCGGGTCGGACTTGAGCCGGAACCGCACATAAACGCTCGGGTCGGGCGTGTCGTCCTTGTAACCCTGGGCCAGCTCGTGGCTCGACAGGGGCGTCATGCAGCGCGGACAGTAGGGTGCAACCCGGAACCCGAGGTAGATGAGGCCCTTGTCCCACATCTGCTTCAGAGCCCACCAGACCGACTGGATGTAGTCGGAGTGGTAGGTCCAATAGGCGTTGTCGTAGTCCTGCCAGAAGGCCATCCGCTCCGACATCTCGCGCCACTGGCGGACGTAGCGATGAACGGATTCCTTGCAGCGCTCGTTGAACTCGGCGACGCCGTACTCCTCGATCTGCTGCTTGCCGGAGATCTTGAGCTCCTTCTCGACCTCCAGCTCCACCGGCAGCCCGTGAGTGTCCCAGCCGGCCTTGCGCTCCACGAAGCGGCCTTTCATGGTCCAGTAGCGCCCGAAGACGTCCTTGAAGGCGCGCGGGAGGATGTGGTGCGTGCCCGGCTTGCCGTTGGCCGTGGGCGGCCCTTCGTAGAACACGAAGCGGGGAGCGCCCTCGCGAATGCGGAGGCTCTCCTCGAAGGTCTGGTCTCGCTTCCAGAACTCGACGAGCTCGCGCTCGAGCTCGGGAAAGCTCACCTTCGGATCGACCGGCTCGAAGACAGCTCTTTTCTGGTTGATCTTTCAGGCCAGGGCGGGACTTTTGCGAACGGCCTCGCCCGACTCGACGCTCATCCGGAGGCCGCCCTTCGGCCGCAAGGTGATGGAGGGCTGCGGCTCGACTCGCCAGCCGGGAAGCGAGCGCAGCCGGAACTTGCGCAGAACGGTCGCGAGCACGAGGGTGGCTTCAAGCGTCGCGAAGTTGCTGCCAAGGCACATCCGGGGCCCGCCTCCGAACGGGAAGTAGGCGTAGCGCGGCAGCCGCTTGGCGAGGCCGTCCGCCCAGCGATCGGGCAGGAAGGCGTCCGGGTCGTCGTAGAAGCGCGGATCGCGGTGCATCGCCCAGGGGCTCATCAGCGTGACGGCGCCGGCGGGCACGCGCAGGCCCTCCAGCTGGCATTCGCGGAGGCAGAGCCGGCCGAAGCCGTAAGCGGGCGGGTAGAGTCGGAGCGCCTCGGCCAGGACCATCTCGGCGAACGGGAGGCGCGACATGTCGGCGTAGGTCGGCCGGTTGTCCCCGAGCACCGACTCGAACTCTTCGACCAGCCGGGCCTCGACATCGGGGTGGCTCGCCAGCAGGTGCCAGGTCCAGGAGAGAAGGGTCGCGGTCGTCTCATGGCCGGCAAAGAAGATGGCGATCGAGACATCCCGGACCTGGCGGTCGCTCATGGGCCGCCCGTGCTCGTCCTTGGCGCGGATCAGCATCTCGAAAAGGTCGGGCCCTTCGGCTCCAGCGGCCCGCCGCTCGCGGATCATCCGGTTGAGCTCCTTGTTGAGCCTGTAGAGGGCCCGCACGAACCTGAGCGTGCGCAGGTTGGGGATGATCACGGGAAGGGCGAGCAGGCTGCCGGCCCGGTCGGCGAAGTCCTCCATGACGATGGCGATGGCGTCGCGGGCATCGCCGCGGTAGCGGCTGGCATCGATGCCGTAGAGCGTCTTGGCAACGATCTCGAGCGTGAGACCCGACATGTCAGCGCTGATGTCGCGCGCCTCGCCTGGGCGCCAGCCGGCCAGCATCCGCTCGGTGAGGTCCACCATGTCGGTGCCGTAGCTCTCCAGCCGCCTGGCGTGGAAGGCCGGCATCGCCAGCTTCCGCTCGTGCAGCCAGGAGTCGCTGTCCGCGATCTCGATGCTGCCCCGGACCAGCGGGTTGAAAAGCGGACGCAGGTAGTCCTTGCTGAAGTGGTCGCGGCGCACGCCCAGGACCTGGCCGATCAGCTCGGGGTCGTTGAGGAAGAGGACCTGCGTCCTCCGGATCCGGAGCTGGGCGTAGGCACCACCCTCCCGGGAAAGGCGCCGGAAGAGTCCCAGGCGGTCGCGCCGGAACTCGTCGAGGCTGCCGGCAAGGAGGCTCGGGGCTCGGACCGCGGTCACGCCAGTAGCCTAACTTCTTGCGGGACCCGGGGCGGGACTGCCTGCTTAAAGGCGGCCGGCCAGGTTGATGATCACGAGGAGCAGGAAGCTCACGATCATCGGCGAGAAGTCGAGAGCCATCCCCCCACTGCCAGTCGGAATGGCGTTGCGCACCGGTCGCAGCAGCGGTTCCGTGAGCCTGATCGCGAAGGTGTGGATCTGGTTCTTCGGGTAGGGCTCGATCCAGGAGAACACGACGCGGACCAGGATCAGGATCAGCAGCGCGTAGCAGACCAGCTGGATCAACCCGCCTATAACGAACATCTCGGTGCCCTGGCTCTTACCCGAAGAGGACCCGGCCCAATCGCAACATAGTGCTGCCCTGGCGGAGCGCAACCTCGAAGTCGTCGCTCATCCCCATCGAGAGGATGGGCAGCGGGCGGCCGAGCGCCTGCTGACAGTCGTCCCGGAGCCCGGCCAGTTCGGCAAAGGCCGGTTCAGGGTCGCGGCCCAGGGGCCCGATCCCCATCACGCCACGCAGGTCGAGCAGGCGGTCCAGCGCTCGCGCCAGCGACACCGCGGACTCGGGCGCGGCGCCTTGCTTGGCGGCCTCCCGGCTGATGTTCACCTGCAGGAGAACCGGCTGGGCCGGTGCCCGCCGCGCGAGCTCCTCGCCGAGGCGCTCGGAGTCGATGCTCTGGATGAGCGCGAAGCGTCCAGCCGCCTGGCGAACCTTGTTCGTCTGCAGGTGGCCGATCAGGTGCCACTCGGCGCCGGCGATGGCCTCGAGCTTGGGCAGCGCCTCCTGGACCCGGTTCTCGCCGAGCGCCAGGCCGAGCTCCACAGCCTCCCGGCAGTCGGTGACCGGCCTGCCCTTGGTCACCGCCACGATCGTGATCCCGGCGGGGTCCCGCCCGGTCGCCTCGATCCGCTGCTGGACGCTACGTAAGCGCGATGACAGCGGCGAAGCGAGAGCCATCCGGAAACCGCCGGTGGGAGTAGAACCGATCCGACTCGTAGGTGCAGATGTCCAGTGTCTCGATGCGATCCCCTGGCACGCCCGCCTCGGTGAGCTGTCGGCGGTTCGCCTCGCGCAGGTCGAGGCGGAGGCGGTCACCTCGACCCGGAGCCAGGACGTCGGGCGGAAAGAGGTCAGCAAACTCCGGGCCGACCTCGTAGCAGTTCCCGCAGATGCAGGGTCCGAGGCCGACGACGAGATCCTCGGGCCGGGACCCGAAGTGGGCCTGGAAGGCAGCCACCAGCGCGCCGCCGACGCCGCCCCTGGTCCCCCGCCAGCCAGCGTGCGCGAGGCCGATGGCGCCCGCTTGCGGATCGTAGGCAAGCAGCGGCAAGCAGTCCGCGTAGGTGGCGAAGAGGGCCACGCCCCGCCGGTTGCTGACGAGGCCATCCACGCCCGGGATCAGCTCGACCGGTCGATCGACCCTGTCCACCGTGCAGCCATGGACGGCGCCGGCGACTGTGAAGCTGCTCGGGTCGATGCCGAGCTCTTCGGCGAAGCGCCGGCGCGCGGCCAGGACGGCCGCCGAGTCTGGGGCGTGCGTCAGGCCGACCGAGCCGGTCTCGCTGGTCGAGAAGCCGTGCACCAGCCCATCTCGATCAAGCGCAGATAGCCCGACCACCGCAGTGGACTCTACCGGCGGGAGGAGAGGACCTGCTCGATCTCGCGCTTGACCTGCTGGAGGTCCATGAACTCGCGGTAGACGGAGGCGAACCGGATGTACGCGACCTCATCCAGGATTCGCAACCGCTCCATCACCATCTCGCCGATCTCGCGGCTCGGGATCTCGGCGCGGCCGCTGTTGCGCAGCTCAGCCTCGATCTCGTCGACTATCGCGCGCAGGCGCTCCGGTGAGATGTCGCGCTTCTCGGTCGCTTTCTTCAAGCCTGAAAAGAGCTTCTGGGGATCGAAGTCTTCCCGACGGCCGTCCTTCTTGGTGACGAAAAACGGGACGGCCTCGATCCGCTCGTAGGTCGTAAAGCGCTTGGTGCAGGCCAGGCATTCGCGGCGGCGGCGGATGGCCTCGCCGATCTCGGAATCGCGCGAGTCGACGACTTTGAGATCGTTGTGACCGCAGTATGGGCATCTCATAGCAGGACGATGACCCCAAGATATTGGGGTCACCATCCTACTCGAGTCAAGCCCCTTGTGGCCTCACTCCCCGAGAAACCGAGCTGTGGGCCCCGGGCTAGGAGCGATGCCTGAGGAAGGCGGGGATGTTGATGTCCTCGTCGTCGGTCCCGAACTCCGGCTTGGCCGGCTGCTCCGGCGGCAGGAAGCTGGAGCGGTCACTGCGAGCCGACTCGAACTGCGAGGTCGGGATCTTGCCGCCCCCGAAACCGGTCGCGATGACGGTGATCTTCACCTCGCCTTGCATCCGCTCGTCGGACACGACGCCGAAGATGATGTTGGCGTTCGGGTCGGCGGAGGCACGGACGATCTGAGCCGCCTTGGTGATCTCGTGCAGCGTCAGGTCGCGGCCGCCGGTGATGTTGAAGAGGATTCCGCGGGCGCCGTCGATGGAGGTCTCCAGGAGCGGGCTCGAAACCGCCTGCTTGGCGGCGTCCTCGGCGCGGCTGTCACCGGAGCCGAAGCCGATGCCCATCAGGGCCTCGCCGGCCTCTGACATGACCGCCTTGACGTCGGCGAAGTCGAGGTTGATGACGCCCGGGTTGACGATCAGGTCGGCGATGCCCTGAACGCCCTGGCGCAGCACATCGTCCGCGATCCGGAAGGCGTCTTCCAGGCTGGTCTTGTGGTCGACGACCTGGGCCAGCCGGTCGTTGGGGATGACGATCAAGGCGTCGACCTTGTCCCGGAGGTTCTTGATGCCCTCCTCCGCCGTCTCGTTGCGGACCTTGCCTTCCCAGCTGAAGGGCCGGGTGACGACGCCGATGGTCAGGGCGCCGGCCATTTTCGCGAGCTCGGCCACGACCGGTGACGACCCGGTCCCGGTGCCGCCGCCCATGCCGGCGGTGATGAACACCATGTCGGAGTCCTTGACGAGCTCGGAAAGCTCGGCCCGGCTCTCATCAGCGGCGTCACGGCCCTTCGTCCAGTCGCCGCCGGAACCAAGTCCGCGCGTCAGCTTGCGGCCGATGTTCACTCGGGTATCGGCCTGGCAGCGGCCGAGCGCCTGGAGGTCGGTGTTGACGGCGATGAACTGGACGCCCTTGAGGGCCGCCGAGATCATCCGGTTGACCGCGTTGCCCCCGCCTCCGCCCGCCCCGACCACCTTGATCCGCGCCCTGCCGTCCTGCATTTGGTCCCGCTCATTCATAGGTGCCTCCACTGCATTGATGTTGAGTTGATTCCTTGCTAAAAAAAGTCACGCAACCACCGGACCGACTTTTGGTATGTCGCCGTCACATTGCCGCCGTTCAGGTGCTTCCCATTGGTCACGGGCTGCAGCTTCGAGCCCCAGCGCACGAGCCCGACACCGGTCGCGAAGGACGGGCCGCTGACGCGGTCGGCCAGACCGCCGACGCCCTGGGGTAGGCCGAGCCTCACCGAGGAGTTGAAGATCTGGCCTGCGGCGTCGATGGTGCCCAGCAGCCGCGCGCTGCCGCCGGTCACGACCAGGCCGGCAGGCAGGAGCCCGTCGTAACCGCAGCGCCTGACCTCCTCGCGCGCCATCTGGAAGATCTCGCGCACGCGGGGTCCGATGATCTCGGCCAGGTAGCGGCGAGGGACGGCCTGGACTCGGTCACCGCCCACTTCGTGGACCTCGATCTTTTCCTCGGGCGGGATCACGCCGGTCAGGGTGTGGCCGTAGTTGAGCTTCAGGGTCTCGGCTTCGTCGAGCGTGGTCCTAAGCCCGATCGCGATGTCGCTGGTTATGTGGTTGCCGCCCACCGGGAGGACGGCCAGCTGGAGCGCAGCGCCCTCGTTGAAGATCACGACGTCGGTGGTGCCGGCGCCGAGGTCCATCAGCCCGACCCCGAGCTCCATCTCGTTCGGCGAAAGCACAGCCTGCCCGGCTGCCAGGCCCTGGCTGACCACGTCCTCGACATCGAAGCCGGCCTGGTGGACGCACTTGATCACGTTCTGGACGCTGGTCTGTGCCCCGGTCACGATGTGGGTCTCGACTTCCAGGCGGGTGCCGGTCATGCCGGCCGCCTCTTTCACGCCCTCCTGCCCATCGACGGTGAAGGTGCGCGGGATCACATGGATGAGCTCCCGGTCGCTGGCGACGCTGACCGCACGGGAGGCGTCGACCACGCGGCTGACGTCGTCCTGCCCGATCTCGCGGTCGGGCCGAGCCACGGCGATGACGCCGCGGCTGACCTGGCTCATCAGGTGGGGCCCCGCCAGCGAGACGACCACCGAGTCGAAGCGGACACCGGCCATCCGCTCGGCGGACTGGGCCGCCTGGTGAATCGCCTGGACCGTCTTCTCGATGTTCACGACGACGCCCTTGCGGAGACCGTCGGAGGGCGTCTCGCCCACGCCGATGACGTTGATGTTGCCGTAGTCGTCGGCTTCGCCGATGACCACCGCGACCTTGCTGGTGCCAAGGTCCAAACCGACAACGCGCTTCCGCCTTAACAACGGTTGTGCTGGGATGCCTCCTGAAACGAAGTTGTTTGGCGGGCGGGCCGCCAGGATTATATCGGAGG
>Ga0209059_1000339_pt1 | contig 21169 bp, 20 predicted proteins | sample GraSoiAngelo_151_FD_186165 | JGI IMG/M metagenome (GOLD analysis project Ga0209059, IMG submission 186165) | Grasslands soil microbial communities from the Angelo Coastal Reserve, California, USA - 14_1009_12_20cm (SPAdes) (version 2) | ecosystem: Environmental > Terrestrial > Soil > Grasslands ...
AACCCAGGCGAGGCGTTCGCCGAGAGCTACCGCGTGCTGAACCAGCACAAGCTCGGGCTCGCCGAGACAGCCTGGGACATCGTCGACCAGAGCCTCTACCCGACCTCGCAGTCGCTCTCGCTCCTCGAGCAGGACGTGTCGAGCCCGTGGACGAAGCCGACCCTCACCGCGTATCGCGGCTCGGTTCGCGCCAGCGCGCGGAGCCGCACGTTCAGCATCGTTACGGCGCTCGACGGCTCACTCCGGCTCGACCTGCGCGCGTCGTCGGGCGTGCGGCTCGGCTTCCGCGTGACCGTGCCTTCCGGCAGGGCCGTCGCCACCCGGACGGTCGCCGCGGCCCACGACAACGTCGTCGCGACGACGATCTGCGGCCAGCGCAGCTACCGCGTCCGCGTCTCGCGCCTCCGCGGCGCAGGCGCCTTCACCCTCTCCGTCACGAAGCCGTAACGAAAGCGAATCGGAAGGCGCACGAGCCCTTCCGCCCGGCGCGCGCCGCAGCTACCCCTGACGGCGCCAACGACGGAAGGAGTGAGTGTGAGGACGTGCTTCAGACGGAGCAGAGTGCGGCTGCTCGCGGCGGCCGTTGCAGCGGCCGCGATCGGAGGCGGGGCGCTCGTCGCGGCGGCTGCATCCCGCAACGACGTCTCGCCGACGGTGATCAAGGCGTGCGCAAACCGCTCGAACGGCAAGCTGCGGCTCGCCAACCTCGCCGGAAGCTGCAAGCCCGGCGAGCGACCGATCTCCTGGAATGCGCAGGGACCCGCAGGGCCTCCCGGCCCGGCGGGCGCGCCCGGTCCGGCAGGACCGCACGGCGCGACGGGACCCGCAGGACCCGCAGGGCTCGCCGGACCCGCGGGGCTCGCCGGACCCGCAGGCCCGGCAGGTGCGGCAGGCGCCGCCGGCCCGGCGGGCGCGAAGGGCCCGACCGGTCCGGCAGGCCAGGCCGGCCCCGCGGGAGCCACCGGCCATCCCGGACCGACGGGAGCGCAGGGACCCGCCGGCGCGGCCGGAGCGAAGGGTGCGACCGGGGCGAGAGGGCCGACCGGCCCGAAGGGCGATCCCGGCTCGGGCCTGACGTCGATCGCGCAACTGAGCGGCGTCGCGTGCACCGCCGGCACGGCCGCAGGCACGATCGCCGTGAGCTACGACGCCTCCAACCACGTCGTCCTGACCTGCGTCGCGACCGGCGGAGGCGGCGGAGGCGGATCGGCGACGCTCGTGATCAACGAGCTCATGACCGGCACGACGGGCGCTGCGAGCAACGAGCTCGTCGAGATCGCGAACCTCGGCACGGCGGCCGCCGACGTGAGCGGGTTCAAGCTCGTCTATCGCTCCGCGACCGGGACGAGTGACGTCTCCCTGGCGACGATCCCGTCCGGGACGACGATCCCCGCGGGCGGCTACTACCTCTTCGGAGGCAGCGCCTACGCGGAAACCCCGGCCCCGGACCAGTCGTTCTCGACCGGCATCGCCGCGACCGGCGGCGGCGTCGGCCTGCGGAACGCCGACGGCACGCTCGTCGACTCGGTCGGCTACGGCTCGGCGACGACGAACGCGTTCGTCGAGGGAACGCCGACGGCGGCTCCGGCCACGACGGCGGCTCCGGGCACGAGCGCGGCACGGCTCCCGAACGGCCACGACACGAACGACAACTCGGCCGACTTCGGCGCGGCCACACCGCCGACGCCGAAGGCGTCCAACTCCTAGAGCAGGATCGGAGGGGCCTGTGCGAGTCGGGCGCAGGCTCCTCCGCCCGCTCTCCTCTTTGACAGTAAGGTCTCCACGGTGATAAAGCACCCCTGACGGTGAGGGCCGTGGGGACCTCCGTCATCGTGCATCCGGAGGAGACAAGGGAGGGGACACAGTGAGGCACCGAGGAGTGCTCGTGTTGGCGGGACTGGCCGGGGCGTTGGCCCTGGTCGTCTCGCTCAGCGTCGCCGCAGCGGGCGGCGCCGGCAAGAGTCCCGCGAAGCGTTCCGTCGCGGCAGCCGTCAAGCCGCCCAAGGTGGCGGGGGCCGCGGCGCTCAAGAAGAAGTACGGCGGCCAGTCGATCACGTTCGTCGGCGACAACGCCGTCGGCTCGAGCCACAAGCGCGACCTGCTGCTCGTCGCGCGGTTCCAGAAGGACACCGGCATCAAGGTGAAGCTCGTGCCGCACCCGGCCGCCTCCGACGCGGCCTACTCGCAGCTCGCGCGGAACTTCTCGTCGCACTCGTCGTCGATCGACGTGATGATGCTCGACGTCGTGTGGCCGGGCGCGTTCGCGCCCTACCTCGTCAACCTGAAGCCGGCTCTCGGCAAGGCGGCGAAGAAGCAGGCGGCGGGGATCGTCCAGAACGACACGGTGAACGGGAAGCTGATCGCCATGCCGTGGTTCGGCGACTTCGGGATCCTCTACTACCGCACCGACCTGCTGAAGAAGTACAACATCAGCGGCCCACCGAAGACGTGGGCGGCGCTCACCTCGGACGCGAAGAAGATCCAGGCCGGCGAGCGCAAGAGCAACCCGAACTTCTACGGGTTCGTGTACCAGGGCAACGCCTACGAGGGCCTGACCTGCGACAGCCTGGAGTGGCTCGCCTCGAGCGGCGGCGGGACCTTCATCAGCAACGGCAAGGTCACGATCAACAACTCGAAGGCGGCGGCGATGCTGAACCTCGTCCGCAGCTGGATCGGCAACATCACCCCGCGCGGGGTGACCTCGTATCAGGAAGAGGACGCACGGAACGCCTTCGACGCCGGCAACGCGGCCTTCATGCGCAACTGGCCGTACGCGTACGCGGCGAGCAAGGGCACGCCCGTCGACGGCAAGTTCAACGTCACGGTCCTGCCGCACGGCGCGGGCGCCCACTCGGTCGGCACGGTCGGCGGCTGGCAGCTCGGCGTGTCGAAGTACTCGAAGCACGTCGGCGCCGCGACGGCGCTCGTCGCGTACCTCACCAGCGCCGGGGTCGAGAAGTTCGACGCGATCTACAACTCGAACGTCCCGACCATCCCGTCGGTGGCCCGCGACCAGGCCGTCGTCAAGACGAACCCGTACCTGAAGCCGGAGATCGCGAACGTCGCACGCGTGACCCGGCCCTCGCGGGACCTGAAGACGAAGTACAACCAGGGATCCCAGATCATCTACCAGGGGATCAACCAGATCGAGAACGGTACGGACGCGAAGTCCGTGCTGCCTTCGATCGCAAGCCGGCTGAAGCGGTTGGTCGGCTAGGGCCGGAGCAAGAGTGGTCGAGACGAGGAGGGTGGGCGCCCTAGGGCGCCCACCCTCCGGATCCGAGGCAAGGCGATGAGCGCAACACCTGCCGTCACGCCGGCCGCTCCACGGCGCAGGCGCCGCTCGAAGCTCCAGCGCAGGCAGACGACGCTGGCCTGGATCCTGGTCCTGCCTGCACTCGCCGTCGTCGCGCTGATCGCGTTCTACCCGCTCGGCAAGACCGTCTACTACAGCTTCACCGACCAGCAGTTCCTCGCGGGCCTGCAGCCCACGAAGTGGCTCGGGCTGAAGAACTACTTCGGCGCGAACGGCATCATCCACGACCACGACTTCCGGAACTCGATCGTCGAGACGGTCAAGTTCACGCTGATCACCGTCTCCTTCGAGTTCGTCCTCGGGCTGGTCATCGCGCTCGTCGTCAACTCGAACTTCAAGGGCCGCGGCGTCATGCGGGCGGTCATGCTCGTGCCCTGGGCGATCCCGACGGTCGTCTCGGCGCAGATGTGGAAGTGGATGTACGACGACGTCTTCGGCGTCATCAACGACGCCCTCATGCGCCTCCACATCATCCACCACTCGGTCGCGTGGATCTCGCAGCCGAACACCGCCCTCGCCTCCGTCTCGGCGGTCGACATCTGGAAGACGACGCCGTTCGTCGCGCTCCTGCTGCTCGCCGGGCTTCAGGTGATCCCGTCGGAGCTGTACGAGGCGGCCCGGGTCGACGGCGCGAGCACCTTGCAGCAGTTCTGGCGGATCACCCTGCCGCTCCTGCGGCCCGCCATCCTCGTCGCGCTCGTCTTCCGCACGCTGGACGCGCTCCGCGTCTTCGACATCTTCTACGTGTTCTTCGGGAGCCGGCCGGACACCCAGACGATGGCCATCTACGACCAGAACACGATCATCAACGGCGACGTCGGCTACGGCTCCGCGATCAGCGTCGCGATCTTCCTGATCATCGGCCTGTTCGTCGTCATCTACGCCACCGTCATGCGGGTGGACGAGCAATGAGCACCGTCGCCGAGCGCGCGGCGAGAACCACGGGCTACGAGCTCAGCCGCACCCGCAGGCTCGCGCGCAGCCCGATGGGCCGCCTCGTGCGGAAGGTGCCGTTCTGGGTGCTGATCGCGGTCATCTTCGTCTACGCCCTCTTCCCCTTCTACTGGGCGATCCGCTCGTCGCTCACGCCCGACACCGACCAGTTCACGCGCCACGTCAAGTACTTCCCGGCCCACCCGACGCTCGCCAACTTCCGCGAGGTCCTGTCGACGAGCGACTTCCAGCATGCGCTCGTGAACTCGACGATCGTCGCCGGCTCGGTGACGCTGCTCTCGCTGCTCGTGGGATCGCTCGCCGGCTTCGCGCTCGGACGCTTCCGCTTCCGGGGCCGCTCCGCCGTCCTCTACCTGATGCTCTCGATGACGATCTTCCCGCAGATCGCGATCCTCGGCGCCCTCTACACGCTGATCTCGAGGTACCACCTCTACAACTCGCTCAAGGCGCTGATCCTGAGCTACCTGATCTTCACGCTCCCGTTCACGATCTGGGTGCTCACGAGCTTCATGCGCGGGCTGCCGCGCGATCTCGAGGAAGCGGCCTACGTCGACGGCGCGACGCCGCTCCAGGTCTTCTACAAGGTGCTGCTGCCGCTGATCGCGCCCGGCCTCGTCACGACAGGGCTCTTGGCCTTCATCGCCGCCTGGAACGAGTTCCTCTACGCGCTCTCGTTCACGAACACGCCCGACAAGCACACGGTGCCGGTGGCGATCACGCAGTTCGTGGGGAAGTCCGGGAGCACGTTCCAGGTGCCGTGGGGACAGATCATGGCCGCCACCGTCATCGTGACCGTGCCGCTGATCGTCGCGACGCTCGTCCTCCAGCGGCGCATCCTCGCCGGCCTCACCGCGGGAGCGGTTAAAGGCTAGATCGCGGCCTCGGTCTCCGGATCGAAGAAATAGAGGCGTCTCGTGTCGACCACGAGCTGGATCTCCGAGTCCTCGGCGATGCGGGTTCGCGGGCTGACGCGGGCGACGAGGCGCGACCTCGGGCCTTCTCCGTTCTCCTTGACCCCGAGCAAGACCTCGGCGTCCTCCGGGCTCTCGGCGGCGACCGCGGCGAGACCGGCGGCGGAGACGGTGAAGTAGACGAGCACCTCGGCGCCGAGGGGCTCGGTCAGGTCGCAGTGGGTCGTGAGCCGTCGCTCCTGCGGCACGTCGCGCTCGAGGCTCGCGTCCTCGAAGTCCTCCGGCCGGATGCCGAGGACGACCCGGCGGCCGACGTAGTCGGCGAGGATGGACTTGTTCCGCACGAGCTGCTCGTCGACGAGGAGGCGGTGGCCGCCGAAGCTCACCCAGACCCCGCCCTCGTCGCGCTCCAGCTGCGCCTCGACGAGGTTGATCGCCGGAGAGCCGATGAAGCCGGCGACGAACTCGTTCACCGGGCTCTCGTAGAGCGCCTGCGGCGTGTCGACCTGCTGGAGGTGCCCGTCGCGCATGACGGCCACGCGATCGCCCATCGTCATCGCCTCCACTTGGTCGTGCGTGACGTACAGCGTGGTCACGCCCAGGCGGCGCTGGAGCTGGTGGATCTCGGCCCGCATCTGCACCCGGAGCTTCGCGTCCAGGTTCGAGAGCGGCTCGTCCATGAGGAACGCCTGCGGCTCGCGCACGATCGCGCGTCCCATCGCGACGCGCTGGCGCTGCCCGCCCGAGAGCGCGCGCGGCTTGCGCTTGAGGAAGTCGTCGATCTCGAGGATCTCCGCCGCCTCCTGGACCCGCTTCTGCACCTCCGGCTTCGGCAGCTTGCGGAGCTTGAGCCCGAAGGCGAGGTTCTGCTCCACGGTCATGTGCGGGTAGAGCGCGTAGCTCTGGAAGACCATCGCGATGTCGCGCTCCTTCGGCGTGAGGTCGTTCACCACGCGATCGCCGATCCTGATCTCGCCCGCGCTGATCTCCTCGAGGCCGGCGAGCATCCGCAGCGCCGTCGTCTTGCCGCAGCCCGACGGGCCGACGACGACCATCAGCTCGCCGTCCTCGATCGCCAGGTCGAGGTCGTGGACGGCGGTCGTGCCGTCGTCGTAGACCTTCGAGACCTTTTCGTATGCGATCTGCGCCAACGCGAATCCCTAGTCTCTCGCTGCGTGACGGATCGTTACACAGAGCGGGCGTCGTGATCGAGCCCTGGTGGCAAGGCGGCGTCCTCTACCAGGTCTATCCGCGCTCCTTCGCCGACTCGAACGGCGACGGGATCGGCGACCTCGAGGGCGTCACGTCCAGGCTCGAGTACCTCGAGTGGCTCGGCGTCGATGCGGTCTGGCTCAACCCGATCTACCCGTCGCCGAACGTCGACTGGGGCTACGACGTCGCCGACTACACCGCCGTCCACCCCGACCTCGGGACCCTCGGCGACCTCGACCGGCTGGTCGCCGAGGCGGGGCGGCGCGGGATCGCCGTCCTGCTCGACCTCGTCCCGAACCACACGTCGATCGAGCACCCGTGGTTCCGCGAGCGGCCGGACCTCTACGTGTGGGCCGACGAGGTGCCGAACAACTGGCGCGCCGCCTTCCGCGGCGGCTCGGCGTGGACGCTCGACCCGGAGCGCGAGGGCTACTACCTGCACAACTTCGCGCGCGAGCAGCCCGACCTCGACTGGTGGAACCCGGAGGTGCGCGCGGAGTTCGAGCGCATCCTCCGCTTCTGGTTCGACCGCGGCGTCGCGGGCTTCCGGATCGACGTCGCCCATGCGCTGGTCAAGGACCGGGAGCTCCGCGACGACGTGGCGGCGACGGACGAGGACGACCCGCACACCCGCGCGCACGGGATCCGCCGCATCCACTCCATGAACCGGCCGGAGACGCACGAGGTCTTCCACGCGTGGCGCCGGCTCGCCGACTCCTACGAGCCGCCGCGCGTCCTCGTCGGCGAGGTCTACGTCCTCGACGTCCCTGCGTGGGCCCGCTACTACGGGTCGGGCTCGGACGAGCTGAACCTCGCCTTCAACTTCGCGCTCGTCCACGCCGACCTCGAAGCGGCCCAGATGCGGCACGTCGTGGCGGCGACGGAGGCGGCGCTCCCGGCGAGCGCGTGGCCATGCTGGACGGGGTCGAACCACGACGCCGGGCGGCTGACGACGCGGTGGTGCGACGGCGACGAGGCGCTCGCGCGCTGCGCGCTGCTCGTGCTGCTCACGCTGCGCGGCGCCGCGTGCCTCTACTACGGGGACGAGCTGGCGCTCGCTGCGGGTCACGTCCCGCCGGAACGGGTGGTGGACGTCGGCGACCCCCCGCGCGATCCCGCTCGCACGCCGATGCCGTGGACTCGCGAGGGCGGCTGGGACGATCCGTGGCTGCCGCTCGAGGACACGAGCCGAAACGTGGAGGACGAGCGCGCCGACCCCGGTTCGACGCTCCACTTCACGCGCGACCTGATCGCGCTCCGCCGCACGCTCCCCGACCTGCGGGGAGGTTCCTACGCCGAGCTCCCGGCCCCGGAGGGAGCGTGGGCGTGGCGCCGCGGCGAGGGCGTCTCCGTGGCGGTGAACCTCGGCTCCCGCCCCGTCGAGGTCGCCGTCGAGGGGCGCGTCGCGCTCGCGACCGACCGCGGCCGGGAGGGCGAGCGCGTTGGCGGTGGGCTCGAGCTCGCACCTGCCGAAGGCGCCGTCGTCACCTCCGGCTGATCCCGAGTCCCCCGTTCGGGCGATGCGCGCCGGCGCACCATCGCCGAAGACGAAGGCATGGCGCGTGACGCGCCGACGGCTCCGACTGCGGCACGTAGCGGGGCCGGACGGCTCGTCGCGACTGCGGCAATCGGCGCGAAAGCGAGGAAAGCGTGAGCTCGGCTCTGAACCAGAATTCGAACGGCATCGCGGCGGCCGGAATGGCCGGTCCCGCCTACGTGAGCGAACCTCCGCTCAGCCCACCGTCCCCCCGTGCCTCGGCCCAGGCCCCGGCGCCGCCCCCGCAGCAGCCGGAGCGGCCCGTGCTCGAGGTCGCGCCGGATCCCGTTCCCGTCGCGGTCGTTCCTCCGGCGCCGGCCCCGCCCGCGCCCGCCCCGGCCGAGCCGGAGACGCCTGCCGGCCTGCCGCTCGAGGGGCTCCTGCTTCGCTTCGGCCTGATCACGACGGAGCAGCTCACCGAGGCCATGCGCGAACGGAGCGCAACCGGCAAGGACATCGGCGCGATCGTCCTCGAGCACGGCTGGGTCGACGAGGCCCAGCTCGCCCGCGTCGCCTCCGACGGGACGGCCGCCGCGCCGGAGCCGCCGCCTGAGCCGGAGGTCGAGCCCGAGCCGAAGCCCGAGCCGGTCCCGACCGCGCCGCCGCCGAGCCAGCCGGCGGGCCAGCGCCTGAAGGTCTTCGTGCGGCTGACGAGCGGCGAGCGCGTCGATGCCGGCGCCTTCGCGAGCCTCGACCAGGCAAAGGAGCGCGGCGCAGAGATCGCGCACGCCCTGTCCGCCGAGTCGCCCGAATGGCCGTTCGTCGCGGGCCGCTTCCTGCGCCCGGACACGATCGTCTCCCTCGACGTCGAGCCGGAGCTCTCGGCTTAGAGACGGCTTCGAGTCTGTCGACCGGTCCTTTCAGACGGACGGTCGGCGCCGCCGGTCGTCGCTTAGCCTCGCGAGATCACGAGCTCGGACACGCCTCGCCGTAGTGCGACGAGAATCGTCTCGGCGACGTCCGCCGGATCCATGAACCGCTCGGGGTCGACATGCGTCACCGCGGCGCGACGCCAGAACGGCGTGCGCATGCCGCCCGGATAGGCGGCGACGATCCTGGCGCGTGAGCCGGCGGCCTCGAGGCGGAGCGACTCGGTGTATCCCCGCGCGCCCCACTTGGCCGCGCAGTAGAGCGTCTCGTTCGCGCGAGGCGTCTTCGCGGCCGTCGACATGACGTTCACGATCGTCCCGCCCGCCTCGTGGAACCGCGCGAACGCGGCCTCCGAGAAGAGCACGAGCCCGACGAGGTTGCCTGCGAGGACCTCGTCGAGCGCCGGGCGCGAGCCCGTCCCGGCAGGGCCGAAGACGCCGCGCCCGGCACAGTTGACCACCAGCGACAAGGCCCCGTGTCCGTCCGCCTCGGCGAAGGCCCGCTCGACGGTGTACGGATCGGCCACGTCTCCGCGAACGAAGTGGCAGCCGGTGTCCCAGCGCGGATCCTCGGGCTCGTGGCGCGCGACGCCTACGACCGGCCCGTCCCGTGCGAGCCGCACGGCGAGCTCGAGCCCGAGCCCGCTGCCCGCCCCGGTGACGATCGCGACCGGAGCAGTGCTCATCGGCCGGTTGCGGCGCGCAGCTGGTCCCGAACCCACCTCTCCGGCGTACGCGCGCGAACGGCGCGCTTCAGGGTCGCCGCTCGGCTCCGTCGCTCGCGTGCCGGCATGTCGACCGCGCGTCCGAGCGCGTCCGCCGTCTGCGCGACGTCGAACGGATTGATCCCGAGCGCGCCGTCCGCCAGGTCCTCGTAGGCGCCGGCGTTCTCGGACAGGACGACGACGGCATCGCGCTCCGAGACGACGGCGGCCTCCTTTGCGACGAGGTTGAGACCGTCGAAGAGCGGGTTGACGAGCACGGCGTCGGCGATGCGCAAGGCGCCGAGGGCGCGGTGGTGATCGGGCAGCCGGGGGTCGCTGGCCAAGAGCAGGCTGACCGGCGCGCGGCGGCCGCGTCCGCCGAACCGCTCGTTGATCCGCTCCGCGGCCCGCTCGCAGGCCTGCTGATAGCGCCGGTACTCCGGGACCCAGGTCCGCGTCGGCGTGAGAACGGCGAGGAAGCAGACGTCCGCCGCCAGCTCGCGTCGTTGCTCGAGGAGCAGCTCGAACGCCTGGAAGCCCCGGAGTGCGTTCTTCCACAGGTCGACCCGATCGACGCGCACGAGCGCGTGCCGGCCCGCCGCGCGGCGGTTCAGGCGCGCCGCCCACCGGTCGGCCTGCGGCGAGCGCGCGGAGCCGGCAAGTGCCGTCGTGTCCACGGCCGCGGGGGCGGCGATGACGGGGACGCGGCGTCCTTCCCACTCGACGGTGTCCTCGGCGACGCCGGCCCCCGGCAGGAAGCGGTCGCAGCAGTCCAGGAACGCCCGGGCCCAGCGGCGGCTGTGGAAGGCGACGCCGTCGTGCGCGAGGATCCCCGAGAGGATCTCCGTGCGCACGGGCCGTGGGAGGAGCGCGAAGTAGTCGGGCGCGCACCACGGAACGTGGTGGAAGTAGAGCAGCGGGCGTGCGAACGACGGCCGCAGCCGTCGGACGTCCCGGGCGACGAGCATGAGGTGGTGGTCTTCGACGAAGACGGGATCCTCTCCCGGCGCACGCAGGATCGCCTCGGCGTAGAGCGCGTTCACACGCGCGTAGTCGCGCCAGGCGGCGGCGAATCGCCGGTCGAACACCGGAGCGCGCGCGAGCTCGAAGAGGTAGTGGAACAGGCGGCCGAGATACTCGACGGAGACGACCTCGTAGTGCCCGCGATGCATCGCCTCCGGCACGTCCAGCACCTGTAGGACGAATCCGTCGCGCTCGCGCCCGCCGGGACTGGAGCGCGCGACCTCTCGGTCCTCCGGCGAGAAGGAGGAGAACATCCAGCGCCCGCCGAAGCGCCGCATCACCGGCGTCATCACCGGCACGAGGCCGCCCGGCCCGACGCTCCTCGGCAGCAGCCGACGGCCGGCGCGCCAATACGTCACTGGGCCCCGGTGCGAGCAGACCAGGAGAGCCGCCAAGACGTCCGAGCCTACGTCAGCTCTCGTGCTCGGCGTCGATCCGCCCGTCGGGCCGGCCCCAGTCGTCGCTCAGCCGCACGACGTCGTCCACCTCGGGCGTCGAGACCTCGAGAACGACGAGGTCGGTGACCGCCTCCAGCCGGTGCACCGCGCCCGGCCGGACGTGGACGACGCTTCCAGGTTCGAGCGCCCGCCGCTCCAGCGACCCGGCCGGGTCGGGCTCGAACACGAGCTCCGCCCGGCCCTCGAGGACGAGGTTCGCCTCCTCCTTCTCGCGGTGGAGCTGGAGGCTCGTCCGCATCCCGGCCCGCAGCCGGATCAGCTTGAAGACGAACGGCGCGTCGCCGTGGACGAGCCAGCGCTCCTCGCCCCACGCCTTCGAGACGACCTTCGCGGCGTCCGTCGAGGTCACGTGGATCCCGTCGCTCACGGGACCGCCTCGGACCGGAACTGGTCGAGGTGCCGCTCGATCACGCTCTTCACGGCGTCCTTGAGCAGCCCGTCCAGCGGAGGAAGGACGGCGGCGACCTCGGGATGCGAGAAGACGTAGTGACCCGCCAGCACCGCGCGCTCGTACCAGCCCGCGGTCGGCGGCGTCGCCAGCCATTTCTGCCAGCGACCGGAGCGGTAGGCGAGGTGCAGGAAGCGGGTCCGCGGCCCGTGGAGGCCGTGCGCGCGAAGGAGCTCGAGGAACGTGCGCGTCTGCGCCACGCCGTACTCGGGCGCGACGTTGGCGGCGCCGACCCGGCTGCGCGCAAGAAGCCCCCAGCTGTCCCCACCGAGGTAGTCGCAGTTGTGCGCCTTCAGCGCGACGCCGTGCTCGTCGCATACGGCGACGAGCGCCTCCAGCCGGTCGACCACGCTTGCCGGGTCCGCTCCGGTGACCTCGCCCACGTTTCGCATCTCGACGACATTCGTCCCGGTCTGCGCCACGACAAAGCGCGGCCGCGGCAGGCCGCGCCGGTCGAGCTCGCCGAGCACCGACCGTAGGAGCGAGCCGAGCGCGGCCGGGCAGCCGACGGCCTGCCCCTGCTGCTCGACGCCGATCTCGAAGTCGACGCGTCGCCCGGCCGACTCGGCGTAGCGAGCGATCCGCTCGTAGAGCTCGATCAGCCGAGTTGCGGCGACCTCCTCGGACACGGCGCCCGACGAGCCACAGCTCGTGTCGATGTGGAGCAGGTCGAAACCGGCATCGACGTCGGCCCGGAGCGACGTCAGTGCCGATTCGAGCGCCGCCTCCTCCGGCAGCCCCTGCTCGTTCGCGTGCTGCCACGGACCGCCGTGGTCACGGCAGAGCTTCACGCGCCGGTCGGGATCGCGCTGGCGCACGTACCGGGCGAAGCGGTGGGTCGTCCATCCCTCGACGTAGCCGGGGCCGATGCGCGCGTCGTCGACCTGGCGACGGCTCGCGATGAGCATGATCTCGCGCTCGGTGTCGGCGGCCACCTCGAGCGCAGCGTCGACCACCTGTCGCGAGACGACGCCGATGCCGACGCCGGGAGCAAGCCGGCTCGGCCGCGAGTCTGCCGCCCGCCGACGGGCGTGCCGCCGCATTCTGGACGACAGGCGCGCCGCCGCCTGATGAGAGCCCACCCCCAGCACGACCTTGCATGTTCAACACCTCAAAAACACATGTCAACCAGTGGCGCGTCCCGCGTGGCCGGTATCGACGACGCGGTAGCCGTCGCCGGAGCGCAGGACGCGCGCGCCCATGCCGCGCTTCGCCACCGTCTCGTAGTCGTTGCCGGCGCCGAGCTCGAACACGGCGAGGAAGGAGAAGCGCTCTCGGCCGACGTTCACGGTCCGGTGCGCCCGGCCGCCGGGAATCGATGCCACGTCGCCCGGCCGGAGCTCGATCCACTCGGCACGCGCGCCGTCCGAGAGCAGGAGGCCGCCGACGCCCTCCGTGCAGACGTAGGTCTCGGCAGACGCATCGCGGTGGACGTGACCGCGCGTCATGAACAGTTCGTCGCCGACCGATCCGCGCTCGATCGTGGTGACGGCGAGGCCGACCCCGTCGGCCAGGCCGCCGGGCGCGGTGACGACGCGGTAGACGACCGGGTCTCCATGGGCCACGAGCGCGTCGAGCGCGCGCGGGTCCGCGACGAGGCCGCGAAGGTCGGAAGCGCGTATCTCGTCGACCCTCGCGTCCGTCATCGGCGCTTATCGCCGGCGTCGGCGGAAGGGGTTGCGCGGGGCATCGGCCGGCGCGGGCTCCTCGCCGAGCGCCCGCGCGGCGGCCAGCACGTCGTCGGCCTCGAGCGTCATCAGGGCATGGACCCCGGCGTCGTCCCGGCCGGCGAGCCGAAGCGCCTGCGCGTTCAGCGCCTGCTCGAAGATCGTCCGCGCGAAGCGCGCGTTCCCGAACCCCTCGCCGCGCGCGGCGCCGTCGAAGATCGTCCGCAGCGCCTCGGCGGCGCCCTCGCCGAAGCGGTACTCGGACTCGCGCGCAAAGCGCTCCGCGATCGCGATCAGCTCGTCCGTGGAGTAGTCGGGGAAGACGATCTCGCGCGCGAACCGCGAGCGCAGGCCCGGGTTCGAGTCGAGGAACCGGTTCATGAGCCGCGGATAGCCGGCGACGATGACGACGAGGCGGTGCCGGTAGTCCTCCATCCGCTTCAGCAGTGTCTCGATCGCCTCCGGGCCGAAGTCGAGCCGGTCGGCCTCGGTCGCGAGCGCGTACGCCTCGTCGACGAAGAGGACGCCGTCGAGCGCGCGGCGGATCGCGCGGTCGGTCTTGAGCGCCGTCGTGCCGACGTACTGGCCGACGAGCCCGGCCCGGTCGACCTCGACGAGGTCGCCGCGCCGCAGGAGTCCCATCGCGCGGTACGTCTCCGCCAGCAGCCGCGCCACCGTCGTCTTCCCCGTGCCCGGGTTCCCGAGGAAGACGAGGTGCTGCGAGGTCGCGACCTCCGGGAGCCCGTGCTCGAGGCGCTGTGCCTGCACCCGGAGGAAGGCGACGAGCGCGCGCACCTGCTCCTTCACGGTCTCGAGGCCGACGAGCGAGTCGAGCTCCGCCTGGAGCTCCTCGAGCGACCGCGCCGGCTCGGCCGGGGCCGGCCGCATCGCGTCGATCCGCTCGGCGATCCACTCCGCCGCCGGATCGTTCCCGACCGTCTTGCGGATCTGGTCGCCGAGGACGCGCAGGCCGCGGGCGACATCTTCCAACGGATTCGGCACGGATGGATGCTTAGCAGAGCAGGGCTGTGACGGCAGGGACGTTTGCCGCGAGGCGACAACATTGAGATGATCGGCACGTGGACGGTCCGTCCTCTTTCGACTCCGTTCTCGCTGAGCTCCGTGCGGCCGCGAACCAGCACGCTACCGAGCACGCATCCGAGGCCGAGAAGTGGCGCCGGATCCTCGTCGGCCTCACTCTTGGCGCAGGCCTCCTCGCCGGCGTTGCAACCTTCTTCGCATTTCGTCAGGAGTGGTCTCGGGCGATCGGGTTCGGCGCCGGCGCCACGTTCCTGCTCCTCCTCGAGGCTCTCGTTCGGCCCGACGCTCGACGCGACGATCACCAGCGCGCCGCCGGTCGCTATCGCGCCGTCCGGAACGAGGGCGACGCCCTCGCGACGCTCGAGCCGCTGCTCCCCGAGGACAAGCGTGTCCGCTGGCTGGCGAGGCTCGACAGGCGCCGTAGCAATCTCGACGCCGAGGCTCCGGTCGGACGGCCCTGGTGGGAGTGGGTCACCCATGTGAGGGGCGTCGGATCCGGGTTGGTAGCGGTCGCGGCTGCCGCCCTCATCGGCGCCGGGATAGGCCTCGCGTTTACGGGATCGGCGGCGCAAGAGCCCAGGCTGCCTCCGCAGGGGCCGCCTCCGTCGTCGACGGACGCCGCGCTCGCCGCCCGTTTCGCTCCGGTGTTGAAGCTCAGCCGCGACGAGCTGTTCGTTCCGATCGACCGCGCACGGTTCGTCGAGGTCACGAGACTCCTGCTGAAGGCGAAGCTCAGAAGGGCCGTTCCGCTTCCATTCGACGGCCGAGAGGCCGGGCTGCCGGAGGCTCGTGTCTGCCCCGGAAAGCGATCCTGCCGTCTGCATCTCGACATCCGTGACCTCAAGCCGAAGTCCGGACCCTTTTGCTACCGACGACTCCAGGACGAGATCCTTGCGCCTGCGGCTCCCACGCCGCTCCCGCCCGACGCAAAACGATGCACCTTGCCGACAGTCCCGGCCCTGGTCTCGAAGTACGCGGCACCCTCCATCTACTGGCACGTCTGGCGCGACTCGAAAGGCGACGACATCGCGATCCAGTACTGGTTTCTCTACCTCTTCAACGGGTTCGAGAACTGGCACGAGGGAGACTGGGAACAGATCACCGTGCGATTCGAGGGAGGGATCGCCCCGCGTGAGCCCGAGGCCGTTTTCTATTCAGCCCACCAAGGCGGTCATTTCCGCACGTGGCGGTCGATGGCGAAGGCCGCCGCAACACATCCCGTGGTCTTCGTCGCGCGCGGTTCACACGCGAACTACTTCGGGAGCGGCGCACATCCCGTGGAACTCGCGTGCTTGAAGAAGCTTCACTTGTTCGGAGCCTCGGTCTGCGCCAGAGTCGACGACACCGCCGACGGCTGCGGACCGATGCTGGTGCCTCTTCGAACGGCCCCGTTCTCGGCGGATTCGGCGCCCGACTGCAGTCTGACGGACGACGCGGCCGGAAAGCCGATCGCGTACGCGCTGGCCGCGCTCGGACAGCCAAGCTTCGACGGCGACTACGGTTTCGGGAACTACCTGCTGCACGGCCGAGTGCCGATCGGCGAGCGCGGGCCCGAGGAGCCGCAACGCCGAAGCGAGTGGCAGGATCCGATCAAGGCCTTCTCACACGCCAAGCCCGGCTAAGGCAACGCTGCGCCGGGCCACGCTGCGGCGCGTAGATTAGGTAACATAGTTACTGAATATGAGTACCGTGGTTACCGATCCGGTCGTCGTCGCCAACCGCCTCCGGCCGATCCTGCACAAGTTGAGCCGCCACCTCCGCCGCGAGACGCACTCCCTCGGCGTCACCGGGAGCCAGATCTCCCTCCTCGCCGAGATCAGGCGCTCGCCCGGGATCGGCGTGCGCGAGCTCGCCGCGGTCGAGCGCATGTCCTCGCCGGGCATGTCCAAGTACGTCGCCCGGCTCGAGCGCGCCGGCCTCGTCCGCCGCACCGAGCCGACCGACCGGCGCCGCGTCGGCCTCGAGCTGACGGACGAGGGCCAAGCCGTTCTTCGCTCCGTCAGGTCGCGCCGCACCGCGTGGCTCGCCGCGCGCCTGAACAACCTCGACCCGGACGAGCTCGCCGCCGTCGACGCGGCGATCGAGCCGCTCTCCCGCGTCCTGGAGGAGCGCGGGTGACGGCGACGCTCCTCAGCCTCAACCGGCGCACCTTCGCGAGCCTGCGCAGGCACCGCAACTACCGGCTCTTCTTCGCCGGCCAGCTCGTCTCGCTCCCCGGCACGTGGATGCAGCGGATCGCGCAGGCGTGGCTCGTGCTCTCGCTGACGCACTCGCCGTTCGCGGTCGGCGTGCTCGCGCTGGCGCAGTTCCTGCCGTTCACGGTCTTCGGCCTCTTCGCCGGCGTCGTCGTCGACCGGCTCGACGCGCGCCGGACGGTCGTCGCGACGCAGGCCGCCTCGATGCTCCTCGCCGCCGCGCTCGCCACGATCGCCCTCGCCGGAGCCGCCCAGCCGTGGCACGTCTACGCGATCGCGGCGCTGCAAGGGTCGGTGCAGGTGCTCGACGCGCCCGCGCGGCAGGCGCTCACCTACCGGATGGTCGGCCCGGCCGAGCTCCCGAACGCGGTCGCGCTCAACTCGAGCCTCTTCAATGCCTCGCGCATCCTCGGCCCTGCCCTCGGCGGCGCGATCATCGCCACCGCCGGCGTGGGAACCTGCTTCGCGCTGAACGCCGCGAGCTTCCTCGCCGTCCTCGCCGGCCTCCTCGCGATCCGCGGCGACGAGCTGCACCCGGTCGAGCGCGGCGAGCGCCCGACGATCCTCCGCGGCGCGCGCGAGGGCCTGGCGTACGCGCGCCACTCGCCGCGTGTGCTCGTAACCCTCTTCGTCGTCCTGATGCTGAGCACCTTCTGCTTCAACTTCAACGTCCTCCTGCCCGTGCTCGCCAAGCAGACCCTCCACGGCGGCCCGGCGGTCTTCGGCGTCCTGTCGGCCTGCTTCGGCGCCGGCGCCCTCCTCGGCGCGCTGCTCGCCGCCGGCCTCGGTCGCGCGAGCCCCCAGGTGCTCCTCGTCGGGACGACCGGCTTCGCCGGCCTCCAGCTCCTGCTCGCACCGGTGCACTCTGCGGTCGCGTGCGGCCTCCTCCTCTTCGCGATAGGCGCCTGCTTCACGCTCTGGACGTCGAGCTCGAACTCGTCGCTCCAGCTCGGCGCGCCCGATCACCTCCGCGGCCGCGTGGTCGGGCTCTACTACTACTGCTTCAACGGCCTCGGCCCGGTCGGCGGCCTGCTCGCCGGCTGGCTGGCGGCGAAGGGCGGCACGGAGCTGGCGTTCCTCGTCTGCGGCGCGATCGGCGTCGCCTCGATCGCACTAGCGCTGGCGCGACTTCGCATGCCGCTCGGCCGTTTTACTTGGGCCTAACCTCGTCGGGCCAGAATGAGACGCATGAAGCGCCGAACTGCTGTCGTCCTCGCCGTGGCCGCGCTCCTCGCGCTGAACGCGGTGCTGCTCCTCGTCCAATCGGGTCTCGCCCTCCCCGGATCGCTTGCCGCGTACCTCCTCGGGCCGAAGATGGTGAAGGCCGAGGTGGTCGTCAAGGACGGCGGGACGACGTACGACTATCGCCTCGACCAGGGCAAGATACGGGGCGTCGGGCCGACCTCGCTGACGCTCTACGAGCGCACCGGCGAGCTGGTGACCGTGCCGGTCTCGCCCGGCGCGCGGATCACGCTCGGCGGCCGGGCGGTCTCGCTCGCGGCGCTGCGGAAGGGGATGCGCGCCCAGACGGTCCGCAACGGGAGCGCACCCGCGGACACCGTCCAGGCGTTCAGGCGCTGATGAGCACCGCGCCGCCCGTCGAGACCGAGGCCGGCGCGGCCGCGACGTCGTTCGGCCCGACGATCCTCCTCGTCGAGGACGAGCGCTCGATCGGCACGCTGGTGCGTGGCTACCTCGAGCGAGCCGGCTACCGCCTGATCTGGGTGCGAACCGGCGAGGAGGCGCTCATCGAGCTGGCCCGCCACCCGGTGCGGATGGTCGTGCTCGACATCGGCCTGCCCGGGATGGACGGCTTCGACGTCTGCCGCCGGATCCGCTCCGGCTCGAGCGTCCCGATCGTGATGCTGACCGCCCGCGACGAGGAGCCGGACCGCGTGGCCGGGCTCGAGGTCGGCGCCGACGACTACGTCTCGAAGCCCTTCTCGCCCCGCGAGCTCGCCGCCCGGATCAAGGCCGTGCTTCGGCGCACCGAGGACCGCCCGCAGGAGGAGTCGCTCGAGCTCGGCGACGTCGAGCTGCGCCGCGACGCGCGTGAGGTCAAGGTCGCCGGCGAGCCCGTCGAGCTGACGACCAAGGAGTTCGACCTGCTCGCGTGGCTGCTCGAGCATGCGGGCATCGTCTTCTCGCGCGAGCAGCTCCTCGACCGCGTCTGGGGCATGGCCTACCACGGGGGCACGAGAACGGTGGACGTCCACGTCGCGCAGCTCCGGCGCAAGCTCGGCCGGCCGGAGCTCATTCGTACGGTCCGCGGCGCCGGCTACAAAGCCGTCCGGGGATGAGCCGACTCGACTCGCTGCGGACGCGCCTCTTCGCGGCGACGTTCCTGGCGGTCGTGCTGTCGATCGGCCTCAGCCTCGCGATCGGCGCCGTGCTGACGCGCCGCGAGGTGGAGAAGGCGACGCTGCGCGGCCTCGCCAACCAGGCCGACCTCCTCGCGACGAACGAGCGCAAGCGGTCGCTGCTCCCGCTCTCGCGGCTCGACGCGCTCCAGCCGTACCTCTCGCGCCAAGGCGAGCGCGCCGAGAAGGCGAAGCTCGACGGCTCGTCACCGTTCTTCCCCGTCGACAAGGCGCCGCTCGTGCGCAAGGGCAAGCGCGTCCAGGGGACGATCCGGATCGAGGGCGAGCGCTACTTCTACGCCGCGCGCAAGGTGGGCAACCGCGCGCTCGTGCTCCTGCGCCCGACGAAGCTCGGCGCGACCGCCGCGAGGCCGTTCCTCGCCGGCCTGCTGATCGCCGCGCTGGCGGGCGCTGCGCTCGCCGCCCTTGCCTCGTTCCTATTGGCCCGCGCGATCTCGCGGCCTGTCCGGCGCGTCGCGGCGGCCGCCCGGAGCCTCGCCGAGGAGCGCTCGCCGGCCCCGGTCCCGGTCGAAGGCGTGCGCGAGCTCGGCCAGCTCGCGGCGGCCTTCAACCACATGGCGCGGCAGCTCGGCAAGGCGCGCGCCGCCGAGCGGCAGTTCCTCCTCTCCGTGAGCCACGAGCTAAAGACGCCCCTGACGGCGATCCGCGGCTACACGGAGGGCCTCGCGGACGGCGCGTTCACGGTCGACGAGGCGGCTGAGACGATCGGCCGCGAGGCCGCGCGCCTGGAGCGGCTCGTGCGCGACCTGCTCGACCTGGCCCGGATGAACAAGAGCGAGTTCAGCGTCCACGCGGAGCCGATCGACCTCGGCGTCGCCGCGCGGGAGACGGTGGCGCGGTACGAGGCGCAGGCGCGCTCCTTCGACGTCACCCTCGACGCGGTCGCGCCCTTCCCCGCGCCCGCGATCGGCGACAGCGACCGCACGCTCCAGGTCGTCTCGAACCTCGTCGAGAACGCCCTCCGCCTGACGCCGCCCGGGGGGGTCGTCCGCGTGCTCGCCGAGCCGGGCTCGATCGCCGTCGAGGACACCGGGCCCGGGCTCCAGCCTGATGAGCTCCCGCGCGCGTTCGAGCGCTTCTTCCTCTACTCCCGCTACGGCGGCGAGCGGCCGGTGGGCACGGGCCTCGGCCTCGCGATTGTCAAGGAGCTCGTCGAGGGGATGCACGGCAGCGTCGAGGTCGAGAGCGAGCCGGACCGGGTCACCCGCTTCGTCGTTCGGCTGCCGCAGCCCTCGGCCGCCGAGCTGGCCGCGCCCGAGCTGACGCACGCCTGAACGGGCACCCGGCGCGCCCCGCCGGCGGAGCCGTGTCCCGGTGGCAGCCACCGTGACGAGAGACGCACGCGCCGAGGGGATCAGGCTTTCCGCCTGCGTCCCGCGGCGGCCGTCGGAGACACGGCCCGGTGGCAGCCACCCGCGCGAAAGACGCACGGAAGTGTGACGCGGGAGGCACGCCGAGCCGTGCAGCGCCCGCCGTTTTACGCGCGCCTTACCTGCTTTACGCGTGCCGAATGCGCGGCGAACGAGCGGCTGACGCAGCCGGACAACGATCAGCGCGTCAACCCGACAGGAGGTAGGCAATGAAGGGCAGGTTGATCGTCCTCGCGCTGCTCGCCGTGGTCGCGCTTGCGGTCGTGGCGGTCGCGTCCGGCGACGTCTTCAAGGGGACGAAGGGGAACGACACGATCATCGGCACGCCGGGACCCGACCTCATCGGGGCGCGGGCAGGCGACGACACCGTCGACGGCGAGGCGGGCAACGACCGGATCTTCGGCGGCGCCGGCAACGACCGTCTCCTCGGCGGCGGCGGCGACGACTTCATCCGCGGCGGTCCCGGCAGCGACACGATCGACGGGCAGGCGGGGAACGACGTGCTGCGCGGCCGGCCGGGCGACGACACGATCAACGGCGGCGACGGCAACGACGTGATCTGGGTCGGCTCGGGCGCCGACGTCGAGAACGGCGGGCCGGGGGACGACGTCATGCACGCCCTCGCGGCCGACAACCAGGTCGACCGGGTCGACTGCGGCCCGGGCAACGACGTGGCTTACGAGAACGCGTCCGAGAAGGACGTGTTCGTGAACTGCGAGAAGGTGATCACGCGCGTCGTGACGCCGCAGCAGGCCGCGGAGGACGACAAGTAGCGCGACGCCGCACGCGCGCTCGAGCGAAGCCCGCCCTCGCGGCGGGCTTCGTCCGTTTCGGACAAGATCTGCCGATGGGCGTGCGGACGACCGAGCCGACCGAGCTCGCGAGCGGCGTCTGGCGCCTCGGCACGGACCTCGTGAACTGGTACCTCGTCGAGGACGGTGGCCGTCTCACAGTCGTCGACGCGGGCGCGCCGAAGTACCAGCCGCAGCTGGACGTCGCGCTCGGCTGGCTCGGCCGGTCCGTCGGCGACCTGGCCGCGATCGTCCTCACGCACGCCGACTCCGACCACACGGGCTTCGCGGA
>Ga0209059_1000340_pt1 | contig 21168 bp, 20 predicted proteins | sample GraSoiAngelo_151_FD_186165 | JGI IMG/M metagenome (GOLD analysis project Ga0209059, IMG submission 186165) | Grasslands soil microbial communities from the Angelo Coastal Reserve, California, USA - 14_1009_12_20cm (SPAdes) (version 2) | ecosystem: Environmental > Terrestrial > Soil > Grasslands ...
CGCTCACCCGTCGCCCGATGGACCGCATCATCGAACCGTTGCGAAAAATGGGCGCGGACATTGTCGCCGAAGGTCCGGAGCAGACTCCGCCGCTGCGCATCCGCGGCGGATCTTTGCGTGGAATTCACTATCGTTCGCCAATTGCCAGCGCTCAGGTCAAGAGCGCCATTCTTCTGGCCGCCCTTTTCGCAAAAGGCAAAACGACCGTGGACGAACCGCTGGCCAGCCGCAATCACACCGAGCTGATGTTCAATTATTTTCTGATCCGCACGGCTAAAGGCGAAGACACCATCAGCGTTTTTGGCGATCAGGTGCCGGAGTCGCGCGATTTCACCATTCCGGGCGACATTTCTTCGGCGGCCTTTTGGTTGGTCGCGGCGGCTGCGCAATCGGGCGGCCATCTCCTCGTGCGCAACATCGGATTGAACGACACCCGAACGGCGTTGCTCGGCGTGTTGGTCCGAATGGGCGCGCAAGTGCGCGAAGCGGTCGAAGATGTCGGTCAATTGGAACCGCGCGGCGTCGTCGAAGTGACCGGTGTTCCGCTCAAGGGCACGGTGATTCATGGCAAAGAAATTCCACAATTGATCGACGAATTGCCGGTGTTAGCGGTTGCGGGTGCGTTGGCCAACGGCACGACAATTATCCGCCACGCCCACGAGCTGCGCGTCAAAGAAACCGATCGCATCGCCGCGATCGGGCACAATTTGCGTGGCATGGGGGTGCAGGTCATTGAGCTGAATGACGGTCTCGAGATCCACGGGCCGGCGCCGTTGCGCGGCGCTCGATTGTCTAGTTTTGGCGATCATCGAATTGCGATGGCCTTTGCGGTGGCTGGACTTTTTGCCGACGGCGAAACAATTATTCAAGACGCCGAGTGTGTTCGTGAATCGTATCCCGGATTCGAAAAAGCCCTGGAGGAGTTCATGAGTCCTAGACGAGCCCGCACCAGCACGCCGGTCATCGGTTCGCTTGCCCCAGCCGCGCCGGTGCAAGAATAAACACGCGCTTGCTTCCGCGCGAGTCCCACGAAAAACTGCGCTCATCTCGCGCGAGTCAGAAATGCAAGGACAAGATCGACATCGTGTAATCGCTATCGACGGGCCGGCTGCTTCGGGAAAGAGCAGCGTGGCGCGTCAGCTGGCGCGCCGTCTCGACTTCGTGTACGTTAATTCCGGCGCCATGTATCGCGCTATTACGTGGTCGGTGCTTAACGCTCGCATCGATCCGGCAGACAAACATCGGATCGCGGAACTGGTGGGTGATTTGTCGTTAGGCGGAGTGTTGAAGGACCGAGAACTCCACCTTTTGGTCGACAACGTCGATTTAACGGAACATTTGCACGAAGATCGCGTGAACAGCGAAGTTTCCCGCGTGAGCATGGTGCCGGAAGTTCGCAACGTTCTCTTGCAGAGAATGCGCGATTACGCGAACAAGCACGACCTGGTAGTTGAGGGGCGCGACATCGGTTCGGTGGTGTTTTCGGATACGCCCTATAAGTTTTATATCGATGCTTCGCCGGAAGTGCGCGCCCAGCGGCGCGCGGCGCAAGGCCACCGCGACGAAATCGCTCGACGCGATCGAGCTGATTCATCGCGCGCGACTTCCCCGCTTATCGTCGCGAAAGACGCGGAAATGATTGATACTTCCAATCTCACAATCGACGGCGTGGTTGATGAAATTGTCGCGCGCTTAAGACGCAAACGGTTCGCTTCCGATCTGAGATCGTGAATTTTTACTACTGGCTTGGTTACCATCTCAGTCGGTTACTCGCCCGATTGTTTTTTGGCTTTCGAATCATTCACCGCGAGCGCGTCATTCAGACCGGACCGGTGATCCTGGCGATGAATCACCAAAGCTTTTTCGATCCGCCACTGGCCGGCAACGCCTGTGACCGGCCGATTTTCTTTCTGGCGAAAAAATCATTAATGAATGTGCCGGTGTTAGGATGGCTCTTGCCCAAGCTCAACGTCATTCCGGTGAATTTGGAAGGGGGCGATCGCAGCGCGCTCAAAGCATTGATTCGAATTCTGAGCGCGGGAGATTGTGCGCTCGTTTTTCCGGAAGGATCGCGTACGCCGGATGGGAATTTGCATCCAGCCTTGCCCGGCCTGGGCTTGCTTATTGCGAAAACGCGCTCCCCGGTCGTTCCGATGCGAATTTTCGGAGCCTTCGATGCCTGGCCGATTCACGGGAAGATTCATTTGGGGCGCAAAATCACCATCGTCATCGGCGAGCCGATTTATTTCTCGGGCGCAGATTTTGAGACAGGCGGAAAAGATCGCTACGCGCGGCTGAGCCAGCGGGTCATGGACGCAATTGCGGCGCTGCACTTGCCTGAGGAGCATTTGCGTAGGCAAGATCGGCATCGAATGGTTTCAGGATGAACTCGGAACCTCGTCTCTCGAAGAATGTCGGCCGCCTCATGGTCGGGATTGTGATTGGCTTCGCACTGGTTGCGCTTTACGCAAACATTCAAAAATTGCGACGCGCCAAGATAGAAAGCGTGACGTTTACGCCTGCCTCTCAGACCGCGACGCCATCGCCAGCGCCTGCCCGTTGAATAATGAGAAAGAAAAGAGGTCTAATCATCCCATGAAAAAGCTTTTTGTATTCCCAGCCGTCGTCGTCCTCGCCGGTCTTATTTCCTGCCAGAAGCAGCAAACTGAAGCAGAAAAGAACGCGGAAGTTGAGCGACAGGTCCAGGAGCGTCTGGCGGCGGAACAACAGGCCGAGCAGCAGCAACAGCTGACCCAGCGGCAGGCCGATCTCGAGGCGCGTGAAAAAGCGTTAGCGGATAAGGAAAAGGCGGCCGGATCCGCCCCGGCTCGTCGTGGACGGTCTGAATCCGAACCGGTTACACAGCCACGCGCCGTTTCTGGAGCGAGACCGATTTCGGGTTATTCAACTTTCTATACCAAACTGGAGCCCTACGGCGGATGGATAGAGACAAGTGATTACGGCTACGTCTGGCAACCGCGCGAAACGGAAAGTTCACGGAGCTGGCGTCCGTACACCAACGGTCGCTGGGTTTACACCGACGCGGGCTGGACCTGGATTTCCGAAGAGCCATTCGGTTGGGCAACCTATCACTATGGACGCTGGACGCGTTTGCGCGGCATTGGTTGGGTTTGGGTTCCCGGCAATCAATGGGCCCCAGCTTGGGTATCCTGGCGCAAGAGCAACGATTATGTCGGCTGGGCGCCGCTGCCGCCAGAGGCCCGATTCGATCAACACACCGGCATCCACAATTGGTCCGATAGTTACTACGACATCGGTCCGGACCAATATTGCTTCGTTCCGACCCGAGAATTCGGCGCGCAACGGATCGAGTCCGCGCTCGTTCCGCCGGAGCGCAACGTGACCATCGTTAACCAAACCACCAATGTCACCAACATTACTTACAACAACACGACAGTCGTGAACGAAGGTCCGAACTATGAAGAGTTGCGCACGCAAAGCCGCGAACCGTTGCAGCGCTTCCGTTTAGAGCGAAACGTGAATGTCGATGTCGCGGTCGAGCCACCGCGACCGGTCGTTCAAGGCGAAACCGTCATCGTGGCTGCGCCGGTGATTGCCGCCCCCGTAGCAAGCGAACGGCCACCGACAGTGAAGCAAACAATTGCCCAAGCCGCGGTTGATCTCGGTTGGGCGGCAATCGCCGATCACGAAGCTGCCAAAAAAGCGCGCGAGAAAATTAAATCGGAAGCGACTCCACCGTCGAACGCGCCGCCGAAAAAATTTGTGAAAGCTGCGATGACGAGCACAAGTCCTCAAACGGTTGAAAGCCCGGCGACATCGACATCGGTATCATCGACGCCGGTCCCGTCTGCGACCATGTTGGCGACGCAAGCGCCGTCTGCTTCCGCAACCTCGACGCCGGAGCCGAAGACCACTCCACGAAGAGCAACGTCGTTCGAACAATCGCCGACACCGGCCACAACCTCAACGCCGGTATCGTCGGCAGCACCTTTGTCGACTGCGTCGCAACGCCGAGGACGATTACTTGTTCCAAGCGCGACACCCGTTCGGCAGATGACACCGAGTGCAACACCGAAACCGGCTGCATCGAGTTCGCCGACTCCGACGGACACTATTTCTTCAACTCAAATTCCAGCGCCGTTGGCGTCGCCGACTTCAACCGGCGCCGCAATGCAGGAAGGATCGCCGCAAGGAAAATTCAAATCTCAGGCGCAAAAGTTTCAGCCGCGCAAAATCGAACCAATCGATTCGGTATCGGCCTCGCCGACTGTAACATCGACCTCGTCACCGAATGCTGCTTCAACTCCTTTATCTTCTCCGGGCGGAAAACTGACCAAACAGGAAAAGCGTGAAGAAAAGAAAGAGTTAAAGCGGGAGCGTAGACAAGGCTTCGAAAGCGTTCCGCCCTCGGCCACCCCTCAGTAGTCTGTCATCCTGAACGAAGTGAAGATCTTTCACAGGGTTGATTAATCACACCGGTTATATTGCGTGTTAGCGCGTCGAGTGGGCGATTCCTCGCTCTGCTCGGAATTACCATCAAGCTTAAGCGTTCTCATTTTCTAGATCGGCGTCCGCTCGCGCTTGTTGCGCGGCGAGTTCGCGCGCATAGGTCAATGTATCAATGGCATCCACATTTTTGTCCCGCCGAATCGCTTTGATTCGCGGAAAGCGCAGCGCGAGTCCGCTCGCGTGGCGTGTGCTCGGCTGAATCGCGTTGAACGCGACCTCGAGGACGATCTCCGGCTTTACTTCACGATATCGGCCGTGATCGACGATCGTGTTTTGTTTGAAATACTCGGTTAGTTGCGCAATCTCGACATCGGTCAGGCCGCTGTAAGCTTTGCCGATTGGTAAAAGCTCACCGCTAGTTTCATCTCGCACCGCGAACGTATAATCGCTCAACACTTTATTGCGCTTGCCGTGACCGAACTCGGCGCCGACGACAACGACGTCGAGCGTGGCCAGTTCTTTCTTTAATTTGAACCAAAACATCCCGCGTGCGCCTGGGGTGTAGAAACTTTTCGGATCCTTGATCATCAATCCTTCGTTCAAGCGGCGCCGCGCTTGCCGAAAACGTTCGTCGATCTCTGCGGCTGAGTGCGCCGGGAAAACTTCCGCGATTTGAAATTGCGCCGGCAATTTCAAATCACGCAGCAGTTCGCGCCGATTCTGCAGCGCGGTCTTCAGCAACGAGCGGCCGTTGAGCCAGAGCAAATCGAAGGCAATGAACGCGACCGGCACATCGGCGGATGCAGTGGCGAACAAATCTCCGCCGTCTGTTTTCCTTCCAAGACGTTTTTGCAAATCGAAGAAGGTCAGCTTGCGTCCCTGTCCGAAGGCAACAATCTCGCCATCGAGGATAAGATCGACATCGAACGTGCGCGCCTGTTCGGCTAGCTCAGGAAATTGGTCGGTGATCAACCGGAGATCGCGCGAATAAATCTCGGCGCGTTTTGCATTGCGATGGAGCTGCGCCCGAATGCCGTCGAACTTATCTTCGACAAAAACCGTAGCCGCGGCCTCCTTAGCGGCGTTAAATCGGTCCCAAATCGCTTCCGCAGTCGGCTCGGGCGTGGCGAGCATGCATTTGATCGGCCGAAAGATCGACAACTCCGCGCGGTCTAATTGTCTTTGTGACGCAAGCGACGCCGTGGCCCCGATGTCGCCGAGCAACATGTTCGCTTCTTTGACTTGTTCGAGCGGAACCTCGAACGTGCGGGCAATCGCTTCTTCCACCAATCCTTCCCGCAAACCAATTCGAAGGTCGCCGGTCAGAATTTTCACGACGTATTGATCTTCGCGCGCGGACAAATTCGCGAAGCGCACCTGCAGCAGCTCCGCTTTCGCAATCGGTCCCCGCGCGCGATGGAGTTTTTCGAAAAACTCGCGGGATTCCAAAATGGAGAATGGCTGCGGCTTCGTTCGTCCTTCCAGAACCTCGAACGCAGTTTTGCCCAGATCGCCGTGACTGGCCGCGATGCGATGAAATTCTGGATCGCTGATTTTTGTCGCCGCGAGCAACGCGCGATAAATCACTACCCAACCAATTTGTAACGTCCGCAGATCGCTCTGGGCAAATGCGCGAGCTGTCAGATAAGTCGTCACGATAGGCAACTGCTCGTTGTTCAGGGTGTGTAGATACTCCGCGAGCAAGCGCACTTTCTCGAGTTTCGCCGGTGTTACTGCAATTGATTCGCCGACATTCGCGAAGTCCAGAAATTCGGATTGGGTAGCGTACGCGTCTCGCGTGCCTTGTTTCGGCGTCTCGCCGAAGCAATCTTTTCGAAAAGTTTGCGAAGGCGAGGCGCCTTCGCCAGCGCCCGGGACGCGTGCGCTACCCAGACTCGGGAATTCCATCTGGTTTTCTTCGCTTAACGCCCAGGCTTCCACTCCGCGCTCGCGCAGATCGCAAGCGAACTGTCCGGCGAAACCGTGGAGCGTGAAGACGCGTTTGGGTTGTACAAGATCGACATAACGGACGAGATCGTTGTAATCGGCGTGATCGGAAAGCGGAAACGCGGCGTCGACCTGATAGCGGTAAATGGCATTCGGATCGACTGCCCAGCCGCTGATCATCGCGACGCGTTTGCGCGGGATTTTCCCGATCACTGCTGAGTGGCTCGCGCTTGGCGGACAGATGAGAACTTTTCCGGCGACCTCATTTTTGTTGTAGCGGACGTATTTGCAGAACGATTGCCCGAATTGCTCGTAGATCCGCGTCATTTGATAAACCGAACCATGCAGCATCGGCGTAAGTCCCGCGCCATCGAGTGAACACAAGATTTCCTGCGCTTTGCCTAACGAATAGCCCAGGAGTACCGGCACTGCGCCGTCTTCGATTGTTTCGCGACAGAATGCGACAATCTGCTCGATCACTTGTTCGGTCCTCGGAAATTGATAACGCGGCAAACCGAATGTCGTTTCCATGATTAACGTGTCGGCCTCGCGCCATTCCGCTGCTTCAGCTGACTTTCCGTGACGCAATTTGAAATCCCCGGTGTAAAGAAGCGTTTCGTTTCCGCTCGAGAGAAACAATTGCGCCGAACCAAAGATGTGACCGGCGGGCAGGAGCGTTACATCGGCATCGTGAACGCGTCGCTGCTCGCCGAAAGGCAGGACGTGTTCGATGCGAGTGCCGGGCATTCGCGCTTGCAGCAAACGCGCGGTACGCTCCGAAAGAATGATCTCTTCGTGCGGCGCGATGTGATCGCCATGCGCGTGCGAGATGAAAGCGAAGCGCTTGGCTTCCCGGGGATCGAGCCACAAGTCCTGCGCCGGGAGGTAAATTCCGCACTCGTAACGAACTTCGATCATTGAAAACGGTAACTCTTCGATGAGCGTGTTCCAAGTCGTGCGCCCGGCGACCCGAATTGACAGATGAAACTAGAACCGGTTTCATAGAAGGCGTGAAGTTCCGAATTGCATTATTGCTTTTGATTCCGCTGGCGAACGGTCTCTCGCGAACACAGGAACAACCGCGCTTGCTTGATCGTGTCGTTCCGCTTCCGATGGCGCTGAGCGACGATTTTCAATTTCGAAAAACGAAACTCTATCTTTTGACCGAGACCGCGCCCGGCCAGGAGAAGACCTCCAACGACCAGACTGTTAAGGGCGCAGCGAAGGGAGGAAAACTTTCGAGCACCGCGCCGTCGAGCAAATCGACTACGGTCCAGGACGCGTCAATTCGCTTCGAAAGACAGTACCGGCTTTTTGGCGCGGTGACGAGGCTCGACCAACGCGAAAGGTTTGGGAATTACTTCGATTTTTTCTGGCGCTCCCGCCGTGCGGCGGATTTGACAATTCGGCTGGAGTATCGGCAGGAGAAATTACATGCGCATATCCAGGCCCAGGAAATTTCCTATTCGGACGCGCGCGGCAGCTACAAAACGGAGTTCAAAGTGGTGGGGGACGATTACTTTGACGATGGCCGGGTGACGGCGTGGCGTTGTTTGTTGATCGAAAAGGGGAGGATTGTGGCCGAAACGCACTCCTACATGTGGGAGTAGCGGCGCAAAGCCTTGTTGAGAGGTGTCGGTAATTTGACAGTGTCGATGTCGATCTTGTATTCTTTAGGTACTCAGTTGTGCAGTCATCGATTCTAGTGGGCGTGAACGGTCCGGCCGTTTGGGTGCGAGTGGAAGGCAAGGGCAACTTCCTGAACAGCGGGAGCCTGAAAGAATTCGCGCAAGAAATGGTCAATCGCGGCTATCGCGAGTTTGTTTTTGATCTGGAACATTGCGCGATGATGGATTCTACCTTCATGGGAACAATGGCGGCGGTGGCGCTGCGGTTGAAGGAACTCGGGCAAGGCCATCTCCATGTCGTGCATTGTGGCGATCGCAGCCGCGAACTTCTTTCCGGGCTTGGATTGGACCAAATTTTCGAGATTCGTCCTAATGGTGCGGTCGCTCCAGAATGTGAACAGATGAAGGAGAGCGCACGCGACGGCACCGAACCTGAAAAGAAGGAGCACACTGAAACAATGCTGGAAGCGCATGAGGCACTGTGTGAGGCGGCCCCACAGAATCTTTCCCGGTTTAAGGACGTTCTCGATTACTTAAAACAGGACCTCCATCAAACGACGGCGGGGAAGTAAGCTGGCCACGATCTCATGCGGCCAACCATTCTTTTCTGGCTGCTGATCGCATGCCTGGCCGCGTGGGTCTATACGCTGATGCGACAGCGGCGAAGCATTCGGCGACTCGAGCGTTCGCAGGAAGAAATTCAAGTAGAAGAGACGCTCGTCTTCGATTTCCTTCACGGACTGGGCGAGGCTTTTAGCGAGACAATTAGACCAGCGGATCTGCATCGCTTGATTGTTGAAGGAGCGACGCGCGTCCTCGATGCCCAGGGCGGCGCACTTTATCTGACCGACCGAAGCGGAAAAAAACTTGCGCCATCCTTCGTCTCCAAAGGTTGTCCGCCGCTGGTGGACGTTCCACCGCATATTTTGCAACAAGCCGCGGCCTCACCGCTCGCGTTGGAAAGTTTTCTTAGACTTCACAATATCGGAAGCGGTGAAGGATTGCTCGGACGCGTGTGGCAGGCGGCCATGCCGCTTTATACGAATGAATTTTCGGAAGCGCCAGAGTTGGCGAAACTGCGGGATAGTTCGTTAGGCGCGACTTCGGTGATGGTGGCGCCGCTTCTCTACGCGAAGCAAAACATGGGTGTGCTCGCACTGGCGAACAGCCGAATGGGCGCGCCGTTCTCGCAAAACGATTTCGTCGTTTTCAAATCGATCACTGAGCAATCGGCGTTCGCGCTCTACAACGCCATCATTTATTCCGAGGCGAACGAAAAGAAGCGGCTCGACCACGACCTGGAAATCGCGCGCGACATTCAGCGCATTCTGCTTCCAGCTGAAGCGCCCAACGTGAACGGATTTGAGATCAGCGGAATCAACGTGCCCGCGCGCCAGGTCAGCGGCGATTATTTTGATTATATCAAGGTCGACGACGAACGGCTCGGCGTCGCTATCGCGGATGTTTCCGGCAAAGGCGTGCCGGCTTCTCTCATCATGGCGATTTGTCGCAGCGTTCTGCGCAGTCAGGCGATAGGAAATCCCTCGCCGGCCGATGTCCTCCAAAAAGTAAATCGACAACTTTATCCCGACATCAAGGAGGACATGTTCATCAGCATGGCCTACCTGGTTCTCGATCATGCGCGGGACGGCGTTACTCTAGCGCGCGCCGGACACGACGCACCGCTCCTTTATAAACAAAAATCGCAGACTATTGCACCGTTGAAGACGCCGGGCATGGTCGTCGGCATTGACAGCGGAGATGTGTTCGACAGGTTAACAACGGACGTCGTTGTGGGGCTTGAGCGCGACGATTGTATCCTCCTTTACACGGATGGAATTACTGAGGCCCTCGATAACGAAGGGAACGAATTTGGATTGGAGCGAACGATTGCTTCGGTTCAATCGAGCGCAAAAGAGGGCGCGCAGGCGATGGTTACGCGGTTGATCGATGATTTGCGAAACTTCGTCGGGTCGACCCCACAAAACGACGACATCACCATGATTGCGATTCGAAAAACATGAAAAAAATTCCCGTGACCGAATCCGACGAGCTGAAAAAGCGCCAGGACACGGAACAAAGATCGACGTCTTCCGCGTCGGACGGCGCCCCGGCCGCGGACCAAGCCGACAGCGATGATCCGGTCGCCGGTTTGCAAGCGGACCTGGATCGGTTTCGGGATTTGGCCATGCGCAGTCGGGCCGACTTTGAAAATTATAAGAAACGGTCCGCTCGCGAAAAGGAAGAGGCGATTAAATATGCAAACACCAGCCTCTTGGAAAAACTGGTTTCAATCGTAGATCACTTCGAGCTGGGGTTGGAAGCGGCACGTGGCGAAGACGAAAAGTCGCCGATTTATTCCGGGATGAGCCTCGTGCTTAAGCAGTTCCAAGATTTTCTGGCTGAAAACGGATTGCAGCCGATCGATGCCGTTGGCCGGAAGTTCGATCCCAATCTGCACGAAGCGATCGCGCACGAGCCGAGCGACGAGGTTCCCGAGGGAATTGTGATTCGTCAAACCCGCCGCGGCTACCGGCTTAAGGATCGGTTGCTGCGGCCGTCCGCTGTTGTCGTCTCGAGCGGACCAAGGAAATGACGAGTCATGGGTGACGAGTAAATTTCGGCGCGCCGGCTGCTGACTCTTGTCACTTGTCACTCGGCACTTTCTTAAAATGGCAACGAAGAAGCGCGATTACTACGAAGTTCTGGGCGTCGGCCGTAGTACGTCCGAAGAGGAGATCAAACGCGCTTATCGCAAGCTCGCGGTAAAGTTTCATCCTGATAAAAATCCGGATGACCCCCACGCCGAAGAAAAATTCAAAGAGCTCGGTGAGGCCTACGACGTCCTGATGGATGCGGACAAGCGCGCCGCCTACGACCGTTTCGGTCACGCCGCGTTTGAGCAGGGCGGACGTTTTCGCGGCGGGTTTCACGATCCGTTCGACATTTTCCGTGAAGTTTTCGGCGGCGGCGCTGGAATTGGCGGAGGAATTTTCGAAACGTTTTTCGGTGGCATTGCCGGACACGCCGAAGATCGACAACGTGGCGCGGATTTGCGCTACGACATGCAAATCACCCTGGAAGAAGCGGCTTTCGGCGCAGAAAAGGAAATTGAAGTTCGAAAACAAGATATCTGCGACAAATGCGGAGGCACCGGAGCCGAGCCGGGATCACGCAGCATCACCTGTCCCGTTTGCGGCGGTCGTGGTCAGGTAATCAGCTCTCGCGGATTTTTCCAGGTTTCGCAAACTTGTCCGCGCTGTGGCGGCGTTGGTCACATTGTCGAAAAACCGTGTCGCGGATGCGGCGGCGAAGGGCGCCTGGAAAAACCGAGCCGGATAAAGTTGAAGGTTCCAGCCGGAATCGCCGATGGGTCGCGACTTCGTTCGTCGCGCAACGGCGAAGCCGGTATTCGCGGCGGTCCGCACGGCGATCTCTATGTTGTCGTCCACGTCCAGGAGCACAAAATTTTTCAGCGCGAGGAAGACAACTTGTATTGTGAGGTGCCGATTCCGTTTTCGGTCGCGACGCTCGGCGGCGAAGTACCCGTGCCGACGTTGGAAGGCAAAGCGAATTTGAAAGTTCCAGCCGGCACGCAAAGCGGTCAGATGTTTAAGCTTCGCGGCAAGGGCATAATTCACGTCAACGGTCGCGAGCGCGGCGATTTGCTTGTGCGAGTAATGGTGGAGGTGCCGACGCGTCTCAACGCCGAGCAGCGCGCGAAACTGCAGGAGTTCGCCGAATTGTGCGGGGAAGAGAACACGCCCCTTGGAAAAAGCTTCTTCGAACGCGCTAAAGAATTTTTTCGCTAACTCCCGTCATTCCGCTGTGCACCGTTTTTACATCGCGCCCGACCAGTGGAATTCGGATCGGCTTGTTCTGCACGGAGCCGAGGCGCATCACGCTCGTGATGTTTTGCGGATGAAGCGCGGAGATCGCGCCGTTCTCTTTAACGGCTGCGGACGCGAGATCACAGCGGAGATTGTCGATCTTGGATGCCGCCGGGCGGACGAATCGGGGCGAGCCGACGACGAACTGCATCTTCGGAAATTGCACCAAACGGAAACGCCGCCATTGCGCTGCCACATCACGCTTGGGCAGGCGATTCCGAAAGGAAAAAATATGGATCTGATCGTGCAAAAGGCGGTCGAGATCGGCGCGGCGGAAATCGCGCCTCTGATTTCCGAACGGACGATTGTCGATCTTGACGCAAGAGAAGCAGAACAAAAGAAAGCGAAGTGGCAGCAAATCGCGATCGAGGCGGCCAAGCAATGCGGACAAAATTGGCTGCCGACGGTGCACGCGCCGCGGAAATTGAAGGACTTCTTTTCACACGCCGGCAGTTTCGATCTTCGTTTGATCGGCTCGCTCCAACCTGACGCTATTCACCTGAAAAAAATTCTCGGCGATTATGTCGACCAATATCGAGATCGGCCGAAACATGTTTTGATGTTAGTGGGGCCGGAAGGCGATTTCACGCCGGCCGAGGTTGCACTTGCGAAAACGCATGGCTGCCTCCCGATCACGCTCGGTCCAATTATTTTGCGCGTGGAAACAGCAGCGATCTACTGCCTGAGCATCTTGTCGTACGAACTGATGTAACGGTTATTTTTTAACGCCGCGGGTACCTTCCAGTTCCAGAGTCACTTTCGAATTGAGCCGGTAACTGGTGATCCTTCCGTTCTCGACCGCAGCGGTCATCTCCTTGACGTAGAGGGAACGAATGTTGCGGAGAGTCCTGCTTGCTTCTCTGATTGAGCTCTGTGCGGCATCCTCCCAACTTTTTGGCGATTCCGAGAGCAATTCGATGACTTTAATGACTTTTGCCATGATGTGATTCCTCCGTAGTTCTGTTTGAAGATCGCATCCCGCGGAGCGAGCGGTTCTATCGGTCGCGGTCGCTAGTAGATGTAGGGCTGAGATAATTCGAACGCATTTTGAATCAGCTCGAAATGCGGATCGCCGTCATCGGGCAACAAAACTTCCACGACATCGAAACGAAAAACGATATCGGGATTGTCCAACAAACGCAGCCAGGCAAGACCTCCTTTGGAAACGCGCAGCTGCTTTTGTCGGTCTACTGCCTCGATCGGCCGACCAAAATCTTCGTCACTGCGCGTTTTCACTTCGACGAAAACGAGCGTGTCGTCGTCGCGGCAGACGATGTCGATCTCGCCTCCGCCGCAGGCGCGAAAATTGCGGTAAAGAATTTTGTAGCCGTGACTCCGCAGGAATCGGCGAGCCAATTTCTCCCCGCGCGCGCCGCGACGGAGATGTTCAGGCAATTTCTGCGAGCGCGAGAAGCGGCTGCGCCACCGGCTCGAAAGAGCGGCGATGGATCGGACAGGGTCCAAATTCATGAAGTCGGGTGAGGTGCAATTCGGTGCTGTAGCCCTTGTGTTGGCCGAAGCAATACTCGGGAAATTGAGCGCAAAAGTCACGCATCATCCGATCACGCGTCACCTTGGCGATCACGCTCGCGGCCGCAATACTGAAACTATAGCAATCGCCATCGATGATGGCGGTCTGGGGAAAAGGAAAAGGAAAAACTGGAAGACCGTCGATTAGCACGTGCTCGGGCGGGACCGCTAGCGCGCCGAGAGCGATGCGCATCGCTTGATGAGTCGCTCGCAAAATATTGATGCGATCGATCTCGATGTGATCGACGATCCCAACGGCCCAAGTGATCTCGCTGTTCGAAACCAGCTCGTCGTAAATTGTCTCGCGCACTTCCGGAACGAGCTGTTTGGAATCATTCAGCTTCCGGTGGCGAAATTTTTCCGGTAAAACCACGGCCGCCGCCACAACCGGTCCGGCGAGCGCGCCGCGGCCGGCCTCGTCAATGCCGGCAATTCGAATGACGCCGGTGGCGCGCAGTTTTTTTTCGTAACGAAATCCGCAACGCCGATACATCGGCAGAAGTTATCCGCAGATTGCGCAGATTTTCACAGGTTTTTTTTGGGAGCAGAAATTCGCCGTCGGAGAATCTGCGAAATCTGTGGATGAAAAGTTCGGGTTTACTCGCGAACGGTCGTCGCTTCCTGGCCTTTGCGCCGACGGAGATAATTCAGTTTGGCTCGTCGCGCGCTGCCTTCCGTTTCGATCTCAATCTTTGCGATGCGCGGCGAATTGAGCGGGAAAACGCGCTCGACGCCTTCGCCGTAGGAAATGCGTCGCACGGTGAAGGTTTCATTTAAGCCACGGCCTTTGCGTCCGATCACGATGCCGGCGAAAATTTGGATCCGCTCCTTGTCTCCCTCAACCACTCGAGTGTGCACACGAACGCTGTCGCCAACTTTGAAACTGTTGGCGTCGCTCTTCAGTTGCTCTTTTTCGATGAGATCCAGAATACGGTTCATAATTACGCCGCCGCCCGGCTGGTGGGCGGACACTTTCAATCGGCCGGGCTAGAAATGCAAATGGGAAAGGGGTCGATTTGCGCTCGTGCTGTTCCTCGTGATCATATCGCCAATTCGAGCATGAGCACGATTACGAGCATGAGCAGGAGGATTTGGCAGAAATTATCTGTGAAAATCTGCGGAATCTGTGGCTAATTTCGGGCTTCTTTCGCGCCCGTAGCTCAACTGGATAGAGCGTTGGCCTCCGGAGCCAAAGGTTGTGGGTTCGACCCCCGCCGGGCGCAGAGCTTCGCCGAGCCGCAGAATGATGAGCGGCTTTGGCTGGCGCACGACGGCGACGCTGAACCCTTGAGCATGGACATGCCGAAATGACTCAAATATTCAGCGAGTTTACAGCGGGCTAAGTTAGACGTTGCTAAAACCTGACGAATGCGGCAGTCGTTGATTAAGTGCCTGAAGCTCGGCAATTGTCTGCCGCAGCTCCGCGGTCCGCTCGCGCACAGCTTCTTCTAACGCAGAGCGCTGATTCTCAAGCAGCACGTGAAGGCGGCGAACTTCGAGAAGGTTTCGAATGCGCAAGAGCGCTTCCGTTTGGCTAACTGGCTTCACTAAAAAGTCCGTCGCTCCAGCCTCCAGCGCGCGAGATTTGGCCTCCTCGCTTACGTCAGCGGTCAATACTACGATTGGCAGGAAACTTTCAGACGCATCTGAACGGAGCGCTTCCAGTAAAGCAAATCCGTCCATCTCCGGCATGATCAGGTCGAGCAAAATCAGGTCGGGATCAAAGGCAGCGCAGGTTTCGAGCACTTCGCGCGAATCAGTAACTCCCATCACGCGGCTGTAACCGTGTCTTTGCAGAAGTTGTTCCAATAGTGTGACAGTTATCCGATCGTCATCGACGACGAGGATCTTCATTCGGTGAAGCAACGGCTCTGAAATCATAGCGCGCCTCTTAATGCCAGCACGTCTTATTCCGGCGATATGCCGAAGTGGCCCAAATTTTAATTCCTTATGCGAGAGCTTCGATCCGGTTAAGCAAGTCTTTCTTGCTCGTCATTCCGGTGACTTGATCGCGCAGCTGGCCGTTTTTGAAAAATAGCAGCGAAGGAATGGCGCGGATATTGTACTTGAACGAAAGGCTTTGGTTATGGTCCACGTTTACTTTCGCGATCTTTACCGCGTCAGCTTTCTCGCGGGCGATTTCATCGAGCAGCGGCGCGATCAACTTGCACGGCCCGCACCATTCGGCCCAGAAGTCCACTAACACCGGTTTGTCGGTGTTGATTTCGCGGTCAAAGTTTGATTCGTCCAGATTGATTGTCCCTGAGTTTTCCATGGCTTTAGGAAAGATAATTCCAAATCTGGAGAATCAAAATCGCGGTTGAAACCGCGAGCAACGGCCAGCAGAGCGGCATCGGTATTTGATCGATTCCCAATTGCGGCTTCGGTGTCAGGGTGACTGTGGTCGAAGGCGTCTCGATCATCGGCAAGTCGATCAATGGCTGTGTCTTTTTCATCTGCACAGCTGGCTTCGCTGGTGGGTCTGGCAGAACCGAGATGCGCGCCGTCTCTTTTTTCGGAGCGGGTGTTGTCCTCGGCGCGGGCATGGCAGCAGCGCCTCCTCGCGTCGGCGAAGGCGAATCCGCAGGCGCGGGCGGAGGGTTGGTCGGCGGTCGGCTGGGCAAATGAATTCGCACCGTGTCCTGTGATTCAGCCGGTGCGGGCGGCGGCGAGCTTGGCTGCGGCGAAACGGTGATGCGCACCGTCTCCTTTTTCGGTTCGTTTGAATCGGCCATGCGGGGTCAGAGGTTGAAATAAGAGCTTGCCCGATACCGTAGATTTTGTCACTCCCGAAGTTCATCCGCGTCGAACAAAATCTGCGCTTTTTGAGGTCGATTTACGCGAGCAGATCGTAACCCCGCGCTCCGGTGATTTGCCTGGTCACGAATTCTCCAACTGGCGCCGGTTTCGTCAAAATAACGCGGGTATCCACGTCCGGCGCGTCCGCTTCGGTTCTGGCAAACAGCGGCTGATCGATCAGCAATTTCATTTCGCCCCCGATCTTTTCCCGCGCCATCTCGTGTGCGATCTTTTGTTGGATCGACATCGCCGCGCGGTAACGCGCATTTTTGATTTTCGCGGGAACCTGCCCAGGCATCTTCGCGGCGCGCGAGCCATCTTCGCGCGAATATTTGAAAATCCCCAGGCGTTCAAATCGGACCCGACCGATAAATTCGAGCAATGACTCGAACTCTTCGTCAGTCTCGCCGGGAAAACCAACGATGAACGTTGTTCGCAGGGCTAAACCGGGAATTCCGGCGCGCAATCGGTCGATCAAATTCTCAATGTGCTCTCGCGAAGTTTCGCGGCACATCCGCTGCAACATCGATTCATGGATGTGCTGAAGTGGGACGTCGATGTAACGAGCGACTTTGCTGCACTCGGCGATCGTTTCGATCAACTCGTCGCTCCAATGCGCGGGGTGCGTATAAAGCAATCGCAGCCAGAATTCACCGTCGATTTCCTGGATCTCGCGCAAGAGAGCAACCAGCGTTGGGCCGCGCGCGGAATCGACCGGTTGGCGCGGTCCCGCTTTTTCGCTCCACAAATCCATTCCGTAGTAAGTCGTGTCCTGACTGATCAAATTGATCTCACGCACGCCTTCCGCGACGAGGCCGCGAATTTCCGTGAGCACAGACTCCATTGTCCGGCTGCGATGTTTGCCTCGCATTTGGGGAATGACGCAAAAACTGCAGGGATGATTGCAACCCTCGGCGATTTTTACGTAGGCGGAATGCGCCGGTGTCAGGCGAAATCGCGGCGTATCGTAATCGGGAATGTAAGTTGGTCGCGTGTCCGCGAACGCAAGATCGACATCTTCATTCGCGATAACTCGCTCGACAATCGCGCCAAGCTCTTTCACTTCATCGAGGCCGACGAATGCATCGACTTCAGGCATTTCTTCGCGCAACTCGCGCGCGAAGCGTTGCGACATGCAGCCGCTCACAATCAACTTCTGGCCGGGACGTCTATTTAAGCCGCGCGCCTGATGCGCAGTCAGGATCGCGTCGATTGATTCTTCCTTTGCCGAGTCGATGAACGCGCAGGTGTTGACTACGAGCACGTCGGCGTCGTCAGCCGACGAGCTGATTTCCATGCCGTGCGCCAAAACGCTTCCGAGCATGATCTCTGCGTCCACCAAATTTTTGGCGCAACCGAGACTGATCATGCCGACTTTTGGTTTAGCCGGAAAACCCCTCACCTTCATCATCTCCCCTGGTGAAGGGGACACGGCAGGGTGAGTAATCGTTCTTTTTTGTTTCACTGCGCTATTCATTTTGCGGTCGCCGGCGTTGCCGTGCGCGTGCTTGCGATCCTTGGACTCACTACTCGACAGTGACGTCGCCGTCGTCACCGGAGACGGGCTTGCCGTTTTTCTTGATTTGAATTGCGTCGCGATCCAAAACGCGGACTGCGATTTTTTGTCCGCGGAATTCAACGGTTCCGTCCGAAGGTGAAATCCACCGTTCGAATGCAGGTTGAAGCGATCCATTATCCACTACGACTTTGATGTAAGTCTTTTTCAGCGGCTTAATCGCGATGTGGTTTGGTCCTTCGGCTTCCGCAGATTTCTGTGCCGTCTGAGTTGTCTGAGCCGTCTCGCTTGCGCCTGCCTTTGCAAGATCTTCAGGCTGCACGGGCTCCGCTCGCCGAACCTGGGGTTCTTTCGGCGCAACACTCGCCTTTGCTGCCGCGTTCGCATTCGCGAATGCAGGCACAAACGCTTCCGGTAGCGCAATCGACGGCGCTACGGTTGCAACTGGCGGCGCAGCTTTCTTCGGTTGTGCTTCGGCCACCGCGGCCGGCGGCGGGGAAGGCGGGCGCGATGGAGCCGGAGCGACAGGTGCGACCGACGCTTGCGTAGGTGCAGCCTGCGGCGCTGGCGATTGCGCGGTGGCCGGTTGCGGAACACCGACCATTTGGTGCGGAGCAATTCGCTGAATGTTCATGATCAATCGCATGAGAATGAACCCGACAACGATCACGCCGACTGCGATGAAGATTGGAAATGGCGAACGGCGATCTCCACTCGTTCGTTGGCGGCGAACAACCCGCGCGCGCGTCGTGTGAACGCGCCGTCGTTTCGGGGCCGGCTGGTCCTGCAGGTACGAATAACCATCCACTGTTACTTCCCGCGACGTTTCGAACACATCGAGATACGGCGTAACATCGACATCGAGAAATTTTCCGTAGATCAACAGGAAGCCTTTGGCGTAAGCCAGGCTGGGAAATTGGGAAAAATCGTCAGCTTCGATCTCAGCCAGACGTGACGGACGGATTTTTGTCAGGCGCGCGGCTTCATCGAGCGTGAGGCCACGGGCCAGTCGCGCATCTTGAAATTTCTTGCCCAGACCTTCAATTGTCATGACGGATTCGACGGCTAAACGGCGGCATCGAGATCGACCAGGATCTCGCGGGGTTTGGCGCCTTCGCCGGGCCCCAAAATACCGCGCTGCTCCAGAATATCAACGATGCGCGCGGCGCGGGTGTAGCCTAAGCGCAGCCGCCGCTGCAGCAGCGAAGTGGAAGCCCGTTTTTCCTGGCGGATGATCTCCAAACATTTCTCAACTAGCTCTTCGTCTTCGTCCGTCACTTCTTCGGTCGAACTGGCTGCAGCTTCGAGTTTCTCATGCATCGCCGGATCGAATGCCGGTCGGCCTTGCGCCGAAACAAACTCAACCAGACGCCGAATCTCTTCATCAGTCACCAAAACACCCTGGGCGCGGATCAATCGTGACGCGCTCGGCGGGAGATAAAGCATGTCGCCCTGGCCTAACAAACGATCGGCGCCGTTTTCATCCAAAATCACGCGACTGTCGATCTTGCTCGCTACTTGAAACGCGATCCGGCTCGGAATGTTCGCTTTGATCACACCGGTGATCACGTCCGCGCGCGGCGTTTGCGTCGCGACAATCAGGTGGATTCCGGCTGCGCGCGCCATTTGGGTGATCCGCGCAATGGCGCTCTCCACATCCGCGGGCGCGGTTTGCATCAAATCCGCCAGCTCATCGATGACAACCACGACGTAGGGAATCTTCTCCGGAATCGGAATCTCATGTTCGCGCGGCACTTTAATTTCGCCGGAGATTTCCGAGTCCGCAGTATTTGTCGTAAGATCGACATCCGACTTTTTCTTCGGCCGCGCGTTGAAGCTAATGATGTTGCGCACGCCGACACGTGCAAAAATCTTGTAGCGCCGCTCCATCTCATCGATCAGCCAGCGCAGCGCGAGCAGCACTTTTTTCGGATCGGTCACCACCGGGAAAGCGAGATGCGGCAGCGCGTTGTAATGCTGGAGCTCGACCACTTTGGGGTCGATCATGATGAAGCGCAGCTCTTCCGGGGTGAAGCGGAAAAGCATGCTGGCGATGAGCGCATTGATGCAGACGCTTTTGCCAGCACCAGTCGTGCCCGCGACGAGCAAATGCGGCATTTGCGCGAGGTCGGTGATGATGGCTTTACCGTAAACGTCTTTGCCGAGCGCGAGCGGAATGCGCGCGCGTGTTTTCGCTTCTTCCCAATCCGTCGATTCCAGCAATTCGCGTAATGTCACAGTGACTTTGCGCGTGTTGGCCAGCTCGATGCCGACTGTGTCTTTTCCGGGGATCGGCGCGAGAATATTGATCCGCTCCGCGCGCGTGGCCCGCGCCAGATCGCGCTCGAGACTCACGATCTTGTCCACCCGCACACCTTTGGCCGGATAAACTTCGTAGCGCGTAATGGTTGGTCCTTTCGTGATGTCGCCGGGCGCAACTGCGATCCCGAACTGGGCCAGTGTGTCGATCAGCGTTTGCTGAACACGCTGCAATTCACTCGGGTCAGCGCCGCCACGGCCTTCCGGATCGTGCTCGGCGAGCAGGTCCAACCCTGGCAACGCATAAGTCTTCGGGTCCCACGCACGACCTGTTAGGCCCGACGCGGCAGACGTCGATCTTGATGAAGAGCCGCGCAATTCGGCGAGTGACGGTTTCTTCCGCCCCGCGATCGACTCCTCTGGAAGCGCGGTCGCGTCGACGACTTTTGGCGCCGGACGGTCGGCCAGCTCTTCTGGTGAAATGAAAGCCGACGACGGTTCCGGCACAGGTGCGCCTTTCTTTTTAAGTTGCTTCTCGATCGAGCGCCGTTGTTTTGCCAATTCGCGCCGGCTGATTTCAAGCCGACCTTTGATGTCGGCTTTGCGCAGTTGTCGATGCAAACGCCAATCGCGCCATCTCGCGAACGCGGCGCGCGTGCCGGACACAGTTCGCTGGACGAGATGGATCGGCCGGAATCCGGTCATCAGGATCAGACTGGCAACATAAATTCCGCTGAGGAGAATGATCGACCCGATCTTGCCCATCGACGTGAGGAGCAACGTTTTGCCGAAAACGTAGCCTACCCATCCGCCGGGGCCCTGAATGTTAAATGCCAACCGCCAGCCTCGCAGGTGGCTCGTTTGCAATTGCAACAAACATGCGCCCGATGCGATGAAGAGAATGATCCATGGCAGCCGCACGATGAGTCGCAAGTTCGCGTGGAATAATTTTCCTGCACCGAAGAAGAGAAGAACTCCCGCGAGGAAATACGAGGCCGCGCCAAGCGTCAGATAACAAAAACCGGCGAAGATTGCGCCGAACGGGCCGACGAAATTTTGCGCCGGCCGATTCGGTGGCGAAAGATAACTCCACGGCACCCACGAAGGGAGGTCCTTCGGATTATAGGAAATGAGCGCAAGGAAGAGCAACGTTCCGACGCCGAGTAAA